>Ga0265318_10001842_pt1 | contig 11987 bp, 13 predicted proteins | sample 4821metaG_FD_192431 | JGI IMG/M metagenome (GOLD analysis project Ga0265318, IMG submission 192431) | Rhizosphere microbial communities from Carex aquatilis grown in University of Washington, Seatle, WA, United States - 4-8-21 metaG | ecosystem: Host-associated > Plants > Roots > Rhizosphere >... | reverse complement strand
CGTGGTATGCTACACAAAGGCATCGGTACAGAAAAGGTCCGACCGTCATTGCGAGCAAACAAGGGATTACTCCACTAAATGTGCAATATCTGCACACCTTTTTATTTTCCATTTTTTCGAGGTGGGATGGTTGTCTTGGTTTAAACGATTCGGTTACGAATCAAATCCATTCGAGTTAGATCCATTCAAGTCTGATTATACACTCATCAATCACGTTAAATTGATGGACGATCTTTTGTATCTTGTTCGCTCAAGCAATATAGTTGTCATCGAAGGTGGCGACGGTTGTGGTAAGACAATGTTTCTCAAACAAATTGTCGAGAAACTTGGCGGCAAAAAGAAAATTTGTTACATTGATGGTCGACGACTCAAACATGAACTTGACATTGAGCAAACACTTGATAATGCTGGAACATCAAAAGTAAAATCTTTGTTTTCTGGTAAACCGAAAAATCTAATTCTTTTGTTGGATAATGTGGATTCACTATCAGAAAAAAACAGCGAGAAAATAAAATATTATTTCGATCAACATTATATCAAATCCGTAGTGTTCACGACATCCGACTATAGTTCGCTTCGAATTTCAGAAAGTTTGCGAAACAGAATTTTGCAAAACGTTCTTGTACTTCCACCAATTAATGCATTTGAGGCATTACGAATAATTCGCGAAAGATTTTCAGATCATTTCTTTTTAGCAGATGATATTGTTCTTAGAATATTCAAGCTTTCTCACGAAAATATCAAAAGCACATTGCAAAATTGTCACGACATTTGTCAATTTGTCGTTAAGGAAGGGCGCGGGGAAGTTCAACCTAAATATCTTCCACTTATTGTAAAAAAAAATGCATCTAAACAGCATGCAAATAAAATTGCAGCGGTGTCTCGCGTATGAATCAGGCTTTGTGGTTTGAGGAATTGAAATATAGACAAAATCCTTTCTCAATTAAACCACAATCAAGCACGCAATTGTTGGGTCGTGATTTTACCATTACTCAAATCTTAAACGCAGTTAGAGACGGACAATTTATTGTTGTCGAAGGAGATTTTGGTAGCGGGAAAACGACACTTCTCAAAAAAATAATTGCAAAATTTGGTGGCCTGCGAAAAATTGCATATCTTTCTTGTAATCGTTTGACGGGTCCTCTTGATATTAATCGTTTGTTATATAATCGTTTTGGCGCATTTACTCGTGTGCTTCGTGTTCGCTCAAAGCAAATGGTTTTATTGCTTGATGAAGCGCAATATTTGTCTGAGCAAGACATTAGAAATTTACGACAATATCATCAAGACGGTTATTTACGTTCAGTAGTTTTTGTCACACACAACAAACGTGAATTAAATTTACCGTCATCAGTTATGATGGCACTTAAGCAAACAACATTTTCTCTTCGAGAATTGTCTGAAGATGATGCAGTTGCACTTGTTCGTGCGCGAATTGGTGAACATCCTCTTATGACTGATTTGATAATTGAACGAATTTATTCTCGAGATACTCGTATAAGATCATTTTTGAAAAATTGTGAAACATTTATGCGACATATGCTTGCGCAGAAGCGAAAAGTTGCAAAAGAAAGCGATGTTGATAAAATTTTAAATGAGTTTAAGTTCTAAACATTTACTTATCAATTCTGCATAACTTACCTCATATGGTTTTATTTTGTCCGCGATGCAAAAGTAAAAATGTAAGTAGTGCAACTCCCAGAACTCTTACTGGCCGCTCAGTCAGTTTTGGTTGTCGTTGTTTAGATTGTGGATTTAGAGCTCCAATATTTCCTGATTCAATAGACAAAAAACGTTCAAAAAAAGAAATTGCATACGAGAAGAATGTTCTTTCGTTTAAAATGCCAAAAAACCATATATTTAGTTCCCTAAATTATAGAGTCTATATATTTATAATTGCAATCATAATAATAATCATTCTAATAAATATTCTATCAAAGATATGAACTTTTTTAAACCAACGACGTTTTTTCATTCAATACGCGGAGTTACCGAAGTGGTCAAACGGGACAGCCTTAGAAGCTGTTTGCTTAGTGCATTCGCAGGTTCGAATCCTGTACTCCGCAAACCTTTTTTTGTTCCTCACGTCACAAAAAAAGCTTTACCAAAAAATTCACGGGAGCTTCCGCAGTACAGAAGACTTCGCGTTTTTTAGTTTGTCTTTCCCCCTCTTTATTTTCTTTAGTTCTTGCTCCTCAGAGCCGTCTTTCTAAAACTTTATAAAAGAATAAGTGAAAATTCTTGACGGGGGCAACTGATTTAATCATTTTGATTTAATCGTTTACTCATAATTAGCAATTAGCTCACGTAGCTCATAATAATTCGAGGTGTTATATCTTGGTAAAAAAACAAAAAATGAACGCGCATCACGCGCAGCATCATCCGGCTCATCACGCGCCATCAAAAAATCGTGAAATGTTTACAACAATCATTATGACTGTAGTTATTACAGTAGCAGTTCTAGTCGCAGGTTTTCTTATCATCAATGCACTTAAAGATAGTTCATGGTCCTTACCACACTCAGCAGCAAGTGGTTCTGGGAAAGTAACGATGATCGAGTATAGTGATTTCCAATGTCCATTTTGTGGAAAAGCTTTCACGACAGTGAAACAACTCCAGCAACAATATGGCGATAAACTTGAAATTGTTTACAAACAATTCCCATTGCCATTCCATCCGTTTGCAGAAAAAGCAGCAGAAGCATCATTGTGTGCAGGCGATCAAGGAAAGTTCTGGGACATGCATGATTTGATGTTTACACACCAAGATGCATTAGCAGTTTCTGACCTCAAAGGTTATGCATCTCATTTAAACCTCGACACAGCTACATTCAATACTTGCTTAGACAGCGGTTCAAAGGCTGCATTAATCCAAGCAGACATTGCTGAAGGTCAAAAACTTGGCGTTTCAGGAACTCCAACATTCTTCATCAACGGTCAATCAATTGTCGGTGCGCAACCAATTGAAGCATTCACAGCAGTTCTTGACAAAGCTCTTGGAAGTAGTGGTAGTTCTGGATCTGCAGCAGCAGGCACAGGTTCAACTGGCACAACGACTCAACCAGCAGCAGCAGACACAAGCAAAGATCCAATTGTTTATTTGACAGTTGTCAACGATTCAACTTGTGCATCTTGTGATCCACAAAGAATTATTGATATTACAACACAGCAACTTTTCCCGACGGCAAAAGTAGTTGTGCTTGACAAAGACAGTGACGCTGGTCAAAAATTAATTTCAGATTTGAAATTAACAGCATTACCGGCTTACATCTTTAGCAGCAACGTTGCACAGGCGGCAAACTTTGCAAAAGTTTCTCCTGCAATGACACAGACTGGCGATTACTATGTAATTACGCCAGGTGCAGCAGGTCCAGTAAGATTTACTGTTCCAGTAAATATATCCGGAAAAGAATTATTGGGTTTCGCAAAAGCTCCAATAACAATTATTGAGTTTAGTGATTTCCAATGCCCATATTGTAAACAGTTCCACGACACAGTTGGTCCACAATTAAAGACTAACTACATCGATACTGGTAAAGTAAAAATGGTATATATGGAATTCCCACTTGATTCAATACATCCATTTGCACACAACGCAGCACTTGCAGCAGAATGTGCAGCTGAGCAGAATAAGTTCTGGGCATACCATGATTTGTTGTTTAGCGACCAAACAAAACTTGCAGTATCTGACTTGAAAGCAGACGCAGCGACGCTTGGTCTTAATGCAACACAGTTCAATGACTGCCTCGATTCAAAGAGATATGATCCACTAGTTACTGCAGAAACGCAGATGGGTCAGAGCTTTGGAATTCAAGGTACGCCTGGCTTCTTGGTTAACGGCATCTTTATCGGTGGCACATTGCCATACGATCAATTTGCAGCAATCCTCGATAGTGAATTGAACGCAAGCAAATAAGTCAGTTCAGAAAATTTATTTTTTAATATTTTTATCTATTTATTTTTAAATTTCTTTTATTCCTTCGGTTTTGTCAAAACTTAATATTAGTATATTTGAGTATAATTTTTTAAACAGTTATTATTTCCCTTTTATCTATGCAAGCATCTTTTAGAGAAATATGGGATAGAATTTCTGGCGTCCAAAAAATAAACATTTACACTCACGCTGGCCCTGACGGAGATAGTTTAGGTTCTTGTGTCGGCCTACGAAGAATGATATTGCAAGAAAAACCGCAAGCCCATGTTAAGGTAATTACGCTTGATTCTCTCGCCGGAAAACTTGCAGAGTGTGATATTGCAAAAGAAACACAATCTACTGATGAGGAAGCAGAGTTGTATGTTTATCCGGATACACCAACAAAGAACCAGGTAACAGCCCAACATTCACCTTCTATTTGTATAGATCATCATATTATGAGAAACTTAGAAATGAATATGACTTATGTAAAACTGTGGCCTAGTTGCGCTGGTTTATTTTTTCATGAATTTAATTCTCTGGGTCTAAACGTAACACCTACTGTTGCTGAAGCATTACTTGTGGGTGCTGTTACAGACACAGGCTGCGGTATTTATGGCGACGTTGCAACGCGTGCAAAAGCTCTTGATGATATCAAAGCACTTGATGCAGTTTGTGGAAAATATCGACGCTCGTATGTAAACACTTTTTGGGGCTTGAGTCTTAATCAAGAAAAAACTATGACTAAATTTATTGATAATATAAAGATGAAAGATAAAGTTTTAATTCTACAAGTTCCAAATGAAATTTCCTCGTCTCTAAATCTTTCTGATTTGAGAATGACTCTTCAGGAATTAACTCACAGAGTTCCAGCTGATTACTTTATGTGGTGTTACGAGCAAAAAGGTAAAATGAAATTCTCAATTCGTGGAGATGGAAAAGATTTGCAAGAGTTCGCTAAAAAATTCAACGGTGGCGGACATTCTGGCGCTGCATCATTCGAATCAGACAAAAAACCACAAGATATTTTTGATGATTTTTGTAATTATGTTAAGTCTTAGTTGTAATCAAATGAAAAAGTAGTTGTGTTAGAATAATTTAATTTTTAATATTACTTTTTCTTTGGGTCTCTTTTAGTCATCATTCTTTATCTTATACAATCGCTTTCTTCCTTCTCCGGTTTTTAGATTTGTATATTTTCTAAATTCACAATGGCAATAAAGTTCTTTCAGTTGAGAATGAATTTTGTATAGACTCCCGCTGATTTTATGTAACTATAAATACTTGATGACGATTTTTAGCCAAAGATTTATTAATATTATATGCATTTGATTTGTTGATGATTAAAGCAATTCTTTTTGATTTAGACGGAACGTTGGTGGATTCTGAACCTTTGCATTATAGTTCGCATGCTCATGCGTTGTCACATGCGAAAATAAAACTTTCTGAGTCTGACTACATTGGTCGTGGAATGAATAGAAGTTCACGTTTATTTTACGCTGAAATGGCCACATTAAATGGTAGAGATATAGATTACTCTCAACTACATGCTCATAAGCAATCTCACTTTAATGAGAATATGCACACAATTAAATTGTTTCCACGTCTCAAAGAAATTATTACAAATTTAAAAGACAATTATTTGTTAGGGATAGTGACAGCGGCGCCAACTTCTTATGCACAACAAGTGCTTAACATAAATGGAGTTGCAGGTTTGTTTAATGTAATTATTGGTAGCAATGATTATCAAAAAAATAAGCCAGAACCTGATCCTTATTTGCTCGCATGCAAACGACTGGGTGTAGCTCCTAGTGAATGCATTGCTTAAGAAGATTCTCCAAATGGCGTTGCATCTGCAGTCGCAGCAGGTATTATTTGTATTGGAATAAAATCTCCTTCTAAGTTCGACGCAAAATACGATTTGGGTCATGCAACTCAAACTGTTTCTTTATCTGATTTAAATGAAGATTTTTTTAGAAAATTTAACTAGAATTCAATCTGATCGCCGACTTGAGTTAGTGAGAGAACAACTGAACCTGCCATTAATTCAATCATAAATGTCGCGTAACCTTTCGGCGCAGTGTGAAGTGACCAAGGCTTGACGTGGATAGCAATATCAATTACACGCCCATCGCGATCAAGCCAAAGAACATCAATTGGATCAGGTACAAATAACATATGAATCGCTGCATACGTTGGTTTTGGAAACAAAAATAGATAGCCTACACTTGGTTTAACTTTTCTAAACATCAAACCACGAAAGCGTGACCATGATGTTGCAAAGAATTCTGTGTGTTGCGTAATGACTGTTTGTTTTGTAAGATTTTTTATCATTTGTCTCTTTTTTAGTAACTATTGTGTTGTGAGTGTGAATTTATTTCTTTTTTTCGTTCTGCCCTTTTTCAACTTTGTCGTCTAATTCAATAACTCGTCCAAGTGGACCTGGATTTATGACAAACGAATCGTTAATCATATCTTGTTTGCCGTGACTGTCATGAATATGTCCGCAAATAGCCAAAACTGGTTGTGCTTCTTCAATAAACTTTCTAAAATCTTTGTTTCCGACTTTTTCGCCGTTCCATAATTCATCAGTGCCAGTGTTATAGGGTGGCTGATGCGTAACAAGAACGATATTTTTTTTATCTTTGTGCTTTTTTGTGAATTTTACAAAATCTGGCTCAGTCGAACTAAATCCGCCACCGCCAAATCCCATAAATATGTAACCCTTGTATTCGTGAGTGTCTTTGTGAATCCAGCGAATATTTTTGTATTGTTTGACAAGTTTTGCAATATCTTCGTCGTCTTCGTGATTTCCGTGAATTAACATTATAGGAAGTCCGATTTTGTTTAGAGCTGCAAGCATTTCTTTGCTTCCATCACCAAACCAACTAATGTCGCCGGCACAAACAAGAAGTTCGCAGTGAAATGATTTCGCCTTATCTGCCAAAATTTTAACTGTATCAAGGTTGGCATGAATATCTGTGAACGCTAGTAGTCGCATCTCTTGTTGTTCAGATTTGAGGTTTAAAAACGTAACGTTATTTTCATAACGACAAAAGTCACCAGCTGCAAAACACCGGTTTGTTTTTTTGATTGTGCTGCTTCCCCGTAGGTGGCAACCCCCAGCATACGCACTTAACATAATTTCCAATTGTTTTTTGCCATTTGTGCTGGTGACTTCTTTTGTGTTTTTGTATTTGTAAAGGTCAATACGGAGATTTTCTGGTTTGCGCCAGATATTTCGTCGAGCGTCCTGCACAAATTGGACGCTCTCCTGATAATGCTCCAAGGTATTGACCTTACATCTTAATTTTATTTTGCCATTTTTATTTGCAACTTTGGCGTGGAAAGATATCATTATAAAGCATTTATGCGATATTTCATTTTATAGCAATTTTGAAGTAAAGTTGGCGATGTGGTAAGCTTTGGATAAAACTAAACGCAATGTAGTTCGTTTTGGAATTGTTAGCTATCTGACCGATATTAGTTCAGAAATGATTCTTGGCGTTTTTTCCGTCTTTTTTACAACCATTCTTGGCGGTTCAACGAGACTGCTCGGTATTCTTGAGGGTCTTGCTGATTTTTCTGCATCGGCGCTGGATTATTTTGCAGGATATATTGGAGATAAAACGGGCCAGCACAAAAATGTAAGTGTTAGCGGATATTCTCTTTCTGCACTTTCTAAAATTATGCTAGCAACAGTTCAAAGCGTTGGTGGTGCATTTGCGTTTAGAATTATTGATCGACTTGGAAAATCTATTCGCGGATCACCGCGTGATGCTTGGCTTGCGACAGTAGTTCAAGAAGAAAATCGTGGATTTGCATATGCACTTCACAAAACTTTTGACAAACTCGGTGCAATTACGGGCGCTTTGATTGCATATTATCTTCTAATTACATTGGGAAGTGGTTTGTCGACGTATAAATTGCTGTTTTTACTTGCGACAATTCCTGCAGTTTTATCAGTAGTTATTTTGTGGAGAATTCCTCGTAATAAAGTTGAACCTGCAACGCGTGAAGGAATTTTTGTTGCGTACAAAACTTTCAGTAGCAAATTTAAACGTTATGTGAAATGTGGCGCAATTTTTAGTTTAGCCTATTTTAGTTTCAGTTTCTTTTTGTTAAAAGCATATGACGTCGGATTTACTGTTGCCCAAGTCGCACTTCTTTATGCACTTATGAGTTTTGCATTCGTACTAGTTGCAGTTTTAATTGGGCGACTTGGAGATTTAGTTGGTCGTCGACTAATTATTGGACTTAGTTATTTGCTTTTTTGTCTGACGTGTCTTGGGTTTGCATTTGCGACGACAAAAACTGAGATTATTATTTTGTTCTGTGTATTTGGTGTTTTCTTGTCAATTGACGAAAGCCAAACAAAGGCATTTATTACAGACATTGAACATGTGAAACGTGGCAGCGCAATCGGATTTTATAATTTTATTTTGGCGTTTGGTTATGTAGTTGCGTCAATTGTCGCTGGATTTTTGTGGACTTGGAATCCGTTATATGCTTTCGTTTATAGCGCAATTATTTCTGGAATTGCATTCATTAATTATATTTTCAGAATGGATTATGTTCAATAAATAAAGAATGATAAAAATATTCGATAAAATTTCTTACTCTTTTTGAGAAAGAAGTTCTTGCAAATCAAGAGGCTCTGTAACCATTTGGAGTTCTCCGCTTTTTGTTTTTGGCCACTGCGCTCGTGGTCTGTCCCAATAAAGTTCTACGCCGTTGTGGTCTGGGTCTTGCAGATAGAGTGCTTCGCTTACACCGTGATCGGCAGCGCCACTAAGTGGAATTTTTGCGTCGATAAGTCGCTGCAGCGCGTCTGCAAGTGCTGCGCGCGTTGGATATTTTATCGCAACGTGATATAATCCAGTTGTTCCTCGCGCTGGCGGTGAACCGCCTTCACTTTCCCAAGTGTTTAGACCAATGTGGTGATGATATCCGCCGGCGGAAATAAACGCTGCCTGCGCGCCGAATTTTTGCATTAATTCAAATCCAAGAACGCCACAATAAAAGTCTAACGCTCGTTGTATTTCTGCGACTTTTAGATGAACGTGACCGATTGTGACTTCTGGATGAATTACTGATTTTTCAGTATCTTTTTTTGATTTCTTTGGCGTTGATTGCTTTGTTGTCATTGTTTCTTGCTATCTATTAGTGCGTTAAATAGCTTTGGTAGGTGTTCTATTGCCGCTAGGAAGGTCAATGCGCAAATTCTCTGGCTGGTGCCAGATATTTCGTCGAGCGCCCTGCATGCAAAGTTGAGCAAAGCTCAACGTGCGCAGTTGACACATTGTCAACTTGCGAATCGGGCGCTCTCCTGATATCTTTGCGAGGCATTGACCTTGTTTCTTGTAAGTAAATTAGGTATAAACGCTTATAAAGGGCTGATTTTTCCATCATAACAGGTTTACTCAAGGTTACAAGCAAATGGCACAAGTCACATTGAAAGGTCATACATTCTCCGTTCCTACTATTACAAATTCGTTTTCCAGACGTGCACAATTCTTTGCAAATAAAATTACAGAATCACTTGGTTTACTTGACATTGTATCTGACGCAGTAGAAGTAGAATTTGATGTCATCGGTTTCAAGAAAGCTCCGGCGTCTGTTGAATGGTATATGGACGGTCATTTCCTTTTCTACAAATATGATCAATGCACAAAATGTGTAGACAATCTTGCTGTAATCTCAAAAATGATTGAACTTGAAGTCAATCAAGTCGTTCACGGGCAAAAATCACGAATGGATTTCTTGCGTGAATTTATGGCTGATGAAGATCATGAAAAGCAAAAGAAAGAAGCTCGCGTTTTACTAGGCCTTGCTGAAAATGAAAGCGATATGGCTGTGATTGATAAAAAATACAAAGATCTTGCAAAAGCCGCACATCCAGATATGCCTGGTGGGGATGCTGAGAAATTCAAGGCACTCAATAAGGCTCATAAATTATTGCGAAAAGAATTATTATAATTGTTTTTGTTCTTTTTTATTTCTTTAGTTTGTATTGTTTAATGAGTAACTATTTAATGAGCCAATTGTTCTTTCTATGTGCCGATGATGATTATTTCGCTATCTGATACGTATAGTAACTTAGAATGATGATTCACGTAGAACACTGAGGCATTTTTTATTTTGAATTAAAAGTTTAGAAATAAAATAAAAAAGAAATGGATTAAAAATAATTAAAATCCAAAGAAACCAAATCTTTTTCCGCCGCGTTTTTGCAAATAACATTGGTGGTATTCTTCTGCGCGGTAAAATTGTGGCGCTGGCGCAGGAACAATCTGTGTCACAATTCTCTTTGCACTTTTTTCATTTCCTAGCACTTCTTGATGTTTGTGCATTGAACGCTTTGCGTCTTTCTCTTGCTCGTCGCTGTGAGTGAAAATTGCCGAGCGGTATTGTGAGCCAACGTCTGGTCCTTGCCGATTCATTGTCGTCGGATCGTGTAGATCCCAGAATTTGTCGAGCAATTGATTGTATGTCACTTTTTTGTCGTCGAACGTAATGTGAACTGCTTCAGCGTGTGCTGTATCTTTTGAGCAGACTTGATCGTACGTTGGATTTTTTGTTGCGCCGCCAGTATATCCGACTTCCGTCGTGAGAACTCCTGGGACTTTTTTGAATTCGTCTTCGACGCCCCAGAAACAGCCGGCGGCAAATGTTGCGTGTTGTGTAGTCATGTTTTGTTAACCATTCTTAGTTTTTTATTCACTGTTCTTAGTTTCAGATTGTTTTATTATATACTTATTCCCAAATCTATCCCTAAATACTAAACTCATGTTAGAAATAAATGATGTTAAGGAAGAAAATAAATCTATTGAACTAATTAGTTAATTATTTAGATTTTCGTCTGTGAATCGTTAATTGGTTGCCGTCAGGATCAAGAATAAGTGCCATTTGACAAACTGATGTGTCCATTGGTTCCATTACGAATTCTATTTTTTTTGTTTTGAGCTCTTTGACTGCTTCCTCAAAATTTTCTACTTCTAGTGCAACACACGGGCCTTCTTTTCCTGGAGTAAAATTTGGTGCACCAGCTCCGATTGCAAGAGTACCGCTGCCTATGTCGTATTCAATCATTCCACTTGTGTCGTTAGATACCCAAGTGCTCGTTGCTTTAAGTCCAAGTGTTCCTTCATAGAATTCTCTTGCGACTTTGAGATTTTTTACTGCATAGCAAACAAATGCGATTTCTTTGACCTTCATGGTTTTGTTCCTCAGTTGTACTTTTGTTATTTTTTGCCGATTTAAATCAGTTATGGAAGTTTTTGTCGTGTGTATGCCATTTACATCTCTAATTTTTTACTAACAGACAACTCACCGACAATGGAATTAGTAATCCATAAGGTTTTTAAGGAGTTTTATGCATTTTTACCCTCGGTGAATTAGTTATGGCTTTTGATATACATCCAATTGTTATTCATTTTCCAATTGCATTGCTTTTTTTGTATTCTATATTGAAGATTCTTCCACTCTCTAAATGGTTTCCACAAGTTTCTTGGCGACAAATTGAACGCGTACTTTTAGTTATTGGTTTTGCCGGCGCACTTGTTGCATTATTGACGGGTCAGGTCGCAAGACAACTCAATCAACCAGATAGAACGCTTGTGCACGCGCACGAAACATTTGCGCAAGCAACAACTTGGTTGTATGGCGCGCTTCTCCTCGGAGAAATTGCTGCGTTTGTTAATGAGCGAAAATATGTAACCGAACCAACGATTGCAAAAATCTTGGAATTAATAGAAACAGTTTTGGCGAATCGTATGCTTTCTGCAATAATTGCATTAATTGCACTTGGAACATTGTTCTTAACGGGTTTACTCGGTGGCGCACTTGTTTATGGAACATCGGCTGATCCACTGACTGGAATCATATTGCCTTGGCTTGGAATTCCTGTTTAATTTTTATCTTCAATTTTTTTATTCTCGACTGGACATTTTTTGCACACTTTTTTAAAGCGTTTATTGCTTCTTTGTAGTATGGTCGATGTTTCATATGGTCACATTGTTTCTGCTCCTTTTTTGGATGCAATTGTCGCGTGTGATAAATTAATTCCTGAATTT
>Ga0265318_10001839_pt1 | contig 11997 bp, 10 predicted proteins | sample 4821metaG_FD_192431 | JGI IMG/M metagenome (GOLD analysis project Ga0265318, IMG submission 192431) | Rhizosphere microbial communities from Carex aquatilis grown in University of Washington, Seatle, WA, United States - 4-8-21 metaG | ecosystem: Host-associated > Plants > Roots > Rhizosphere >... | reverse complement strand
CGCCCCCTCGCCCGCGCCCAGACCGAGCCGGTCGGCTGCACGATCAAGTGGCGGGGCTGAACACGCGCTCCATCACGAAGTGGGGGCCGATGCGGGGCAGCTCGAACTCCTCCGAGACGACCGCCAGCCCGGCTCGCTGGTAGAGCGACAGCGCCGGCGTCCGCGCGTTGCACCACACGCGACGCGCACCCAGCTCGCGCGCGTGCTCGATCAGCGCCTAGAGCACGGCCGTCCCGGCTCCGCGCCCGCGTGCCGCCGCGACCGTCGCCATGCCGCGAATCCTCCAGTCGCCCGGAGCCTCGTCGCGCATGACGAAACCGGTGGCGATCAGCTTGCCGTGCTCGAACACGCCGACCGCGAACGCGCCGGGCGGCTCGGCCGCCACGACCTGCTCGAGCGTGTCGTGCGGTCGCAGAACCTCGTGACGCAGCACCCGTGTGCGCTCGATCGCCACGGGTACGGCGGCGAAACCGCTCACGCCGGCTGCCGGCGGTCGCTGTTCGACTGGGTGCATGCACCCAGTCGCCGGGCTGGCGCATGCGCCAGCCCGCGGGGCGGCGCATGCGCCGCCCCGTCAAGCGAGGGACGCCGGATTCCCGTCCGCATCGAGCGGTTCGGTCGCGGCGATCGCGCCCGCGGCCATCAGCAGGCCCAGCGCGCCGAAGGCCTGTTCGCGCCCGCCCTGAAGCTGCTCCTCGGCGCCCGCGAGGAGCGCGTCGATGCGCTCGAGCGTCGCTGCGACCGGGCCCGCGTCGGGGTCGCGACAGGCCGCCCGGGCCAGGGCGATCATCGGCGCGATGCGCGTCAGATCGGGCGGCGGACCGGACCCCATCGCCGCGCCGAAGCCCATCAGCAGGTAACCGGCGATGCGCGTGAGGCGGCCGTTGACCGGACGGGTCGCTCGGACGCGCGGCGGCGTCGGGTCCGCCGGCCGGCGGCCTTCGAGCAGCGACGTCATCGTCGCGCCCGCGACCAGCGCACGCTCATCGGCGTCCAGGCCCGCGTAGGCGGCGACGCGCAGAGCGAGGTGCAGGCCGCCGACCGGGCGGCCGTAGGGCACGTCGGAACCGAACACGATCCGCTCGGCCGGCACGCGGGCGAACAGCTCGACGACGTCGAAGGGCGAGAAGCAGGAGGTGTCATAGACCACGGCGGGATGGCCCGCCAGGCGCGTGGCGAACATCCCCTGGTCGGCGATCGCGCCGTGCGCCAGCACAAGCGGGACCTCGGGGTGGCGAAGCGCGAGGTCGGCGAGCGCGTCCATCCGCCCCATGCCGCGGCCGGCGTGGATCAGGATCGGCACGCCCGCGTCGCGCGCCAGCTCGAAGATCGAGTTCGCGGCCGGCGTGTCGAAGCCGAACTCCTGGGCGCGCGGATGCAGCTTGATCCCGCGCGCCCCGAGCGCCAGGCACCGCTTCCCCTCGCCGACCGGGTCGTCGGCGGGATCGAGGCGGCAGAACGGGTACAGGCGGCCGTCGGCGGCCGCCGCCCAGGCCAGCACGCGGTCGTTCGGCGTCCGGTAGGCGGGCCGGCGTTCGGGGTCGTGCAGGGGAAAGACGCAGGCGCGGGCCCGCCCATCGACCTGGTCGAGGAAGGCGATCAGGCTGTCGAGGTCGAGCGTCTGGCCGTCCTCGTCGAGGCCGAGATGCGTGTGCGCGTCGACGACGGCGCTCGCGTCGGGCAGGAGCTCGCGCAGCTCGGTGGTGAGCGTCTCATAGACGGCTGGCAGGGGCGGGACGGCCACGCGCAGCATGCTGCCATAACGTTGGCGCGTGCCCGACGCCGCAGCGCCACGCCAGATCGTCCTGCTCGGCCTGATGGCGGTCGGCAAGACGACCGTCGGGCGGCTGCTGGCGGCGTCGCTGCGGCGGCCGCTGCTCGACAGTGACGCGGAGATCGAGGCGCTCGAAGGGGTGACGGTGCGCGAGATTCAGGCTCGGTCCGGCGCCGGCGCCCTGCACGAGCTCGAGGCGCGGATCCTGCTCGAAGCGCTCGCGCGGCCGGAGCCCTCGGTGATCTGCGCCGCCGCGAGCACGATCGACGACGCGCGCTGCCGCCGCGCCCTGGACGCTCCGCAGGTGACGGCCGTGTGGCTCGCGGCGAGCCTCGCGACGCTGGTCGCGCGCTACGACCGCGACCCGCACCGCCCGCGCTACCCGGAGGGCACCGAGGCCGCGCTCGCCGCGCAGCTCGCCGCCCGCACGCCGCGCTTCGAGGCGGTGGCGGACGTGACGATCGCCGTCGACGGCCTGGAGCCGCCGGCGATTGCTGCGGCGCTCGAACCGCTGATCGCCGCGCGCGAGCGGTCGCGTCAGTAGGCGCGCGCCGGCGCACCGGCCGGGCTAGCGTTTGCGGCATGTTTCGCAGCTTCACGCCCTCGCACCGCGGCGGCAGCGGGCCGCCACTGGTCTGCCTGCACGGCTTCGGCGACACCTGGCGGACCTGGGAGCTGGTGCTGCCGGCGCTGCAGCGCCGCCACGACGTGCTCGCCCTGACGCTGCCGGGGCATGTGGGTGGGCCGCCGCTCGGCCCCGAGGTCGATGTCGAGGCGGCGAGCAACGCGATCGAGCTGGCGATGGACGCCGCGGGCTTCCAGACCGCGCATCTGGTCGGCAACTCTCTCGGCGGCTACCTCGCGCTGGCGCTCGCCGCGCGCGGGCGCGCGCGAACGGTGGTCGCGCTCGCGCCGGCCGGCGGCTGGGCCGCGGGCGACTCCCGGCGCCTGCTGACACTCCAGCTTCAGGAAGGGCTCGCGAAGCAGCTCAAGGCGGCGGCGGTGAACGCAGACGCGACCGCCGCCACAACCGAGGGCCGCCGGCGCGCCACGGAGCTGGTCAGCGTGAACTTCGAGCACATCCCGGCCGATCTGGTCGCCCACCTGATCGCCGGGTTCGGCGGCGTGGACGCGGACGCGCTGCTTGCGGGCGCCGCGCGCAGCGAGTGGCCGCTCGAGGCGCAGCTGATCGGCTGTCCGGTCCGGATCGTCTGGGGCACCGCCGACCGGCTGCTCGAGTGGCCGTCGGCCGCAGCGCGCTTTCGCGACCTGCTGCCGCGGGCCGACTGGGTCGAGCTCGACGGCGTCGGCCACTGCCCCCAGCTCGACGTTCCGCTCGAGACCGCGCAGCTGATCCTCGGCTTCACCGGAGCCTGACGCGCGGCGGGGCCGGGGCGTGTGGGAGTACGCTCCCTCGCGTGAGAGCGAAGCGCGCGATCTTCGTGTCACCGTTCGATGAGCTCGTCGATCCGCGGGTGCTGGCGGAGCTCGCGCACAGCGCCGAGGCGCACGGCTGGGACGGTTTCTTCGTCTGGGATCACGTCGCGTTCGCGGCGCCCGTTCGCGCGGTCGCCGACCCGTGGGTCGCGCTGGCGGCGGTCGCCTGCGCCACCGACAGCCTTCGGCTCGGACCGCTTGTCACGCCGCTGTCACGGCGCCGGGTTCAGAAGCTCGCGCGGGAGACCGTGACGCTCGACCACCTCAGCGGCGGTCGCCTCACGCTCGGCGTCGGGCTCGGCAGCGAACGCAACAACGAGCTCGAGCCGTTCGGCGAGGTCGTCGACGCCCGCGAGCGTGCTGTCCTGCTAGACCGCGGCCTCGAGCAGCTCAGCGCGCTCTGGTCCGGGGAGTTCGAGCCCCGGCCGCTCCAGCAGCCACGGATTCCCGTCTGGGTCGCGGCGCGCTGGCCGAACCGCCGGCCGCTGCGGCGCGCAGCGCGCTGGGACGGGCTGTTCCCGATCGAGCTTCCCGGACCCGACGAGCTGGCGGAGCTGGCGGACGAGGTCGGCCGGCTGCGCGGCGCGGCAGGGGCAGGCGGAGCCTTCGACCTCGTCGCCAAGCTCCCGCCGGGCGGCGACGCGGACGCCTGGGAGCGCGCCGGCGCGACCTGGCTGCTGACCGAATTCGGCCCGCAACCCCAGCGGGACGCCGTGCGCGCCGCGATCGAGGCCGGCCCGAGCTGATCTCACAGCGGGCCTGTCGAATGTTGGGCCCGTGCTGATCGGAGCCGGCCCGCGCTCGTCGGAGCGCGTCGGCACTCAGAACACGAGCGCCATCAGCCCGACCGTGACGCCCGGGCCGATCGTGACCATCAGGCCGCGATTTCCCGGCGAGGGGGCGCGGCGGCGCATCGTCTCCTCCAGCACGTAGAAGATCGACGGCGTGCCGATGTTGCCATGCGCCGCGAGCAGCTCGTAGCTGATCGCCACCTCATCGTCGGGCAGCTCCAACTCATCCTGGACGCATCGCAGGATCCGCCGCCCGCCGGGGTGGATCAGCCAGTGGTCGATCGCGTGGCGCGTCAGGCCGATCGGCTCGAGGAAGTCGTCGATCAGCTGCGCGAGACCGGCGCTGGCGAGATCGGGAAGCTCGCGGGCGAGGTGCAGATGGCTGTCGTCGTCGGCCAGCGCCATGTGCACCACGTCGAGTGTGCCCGAGAGCTGGTGGACGGTCGAGGCGACGACCGCGGGACCGCCGGCGCCCTCGCCGTATTCGACGATCGCCGCCGCGCAGCCGTCCCCGAAGATCGCCGATCCGACGACCTTCGCCCGCGGATCGTCGGGGGCCGCCTGGCTCAGCAGCCCGCTCATGCTCTCCGCCGCGACGATCAGGCCACGGCTGCCCTCGCGGTCCGACAGCGTGCGCGAGACCAGCCGCACGAGCGGCACGGCGCTGGCACAACCGACTCCGACGACGTGGTACTTGTCGGTGGCAGGATCCATCTCGTAGTGCTCCACGAGCCGGTGCGCGAGCGTCGGCCCGCCAAGCGAAAACAGGCTCGAGCTGACGACGGTGTCGATCTCGTGCGGATCGACATCGAGCGCGTCGACGGCGCGGATCGCCAGCTCGAACAGCTGCGCCTCCGAAGCCACGGAGCGTCCCTGCAGGGTCTGTCCGGCGCCGTCCTCGAGCGCCGTCAGATGCCGGCGCTCCACACCACAGCTCGCGAAGATGCGCTGGGCAAACGGATCGTCGGCCATTCCGAGTGCCTCCAGCACCTCCTGCTGGCTGAACGACCGCTGCGGGTCGGCGTGGGTGAGCCGGCTGATCCGCGGCGTCGACGCACGCACGAGCGACGCCCCGTTGCGCCGGCTCGGTCTCGGGCTCGGGCCGAGCCTCGCACGCAGCTCGGCGCAGTCGTTGAGGTGTGGGAACGGAACGTCCGGTACCGCCACGCCGAGGAACGAGCAAAGCGGCTCCCAGCCCTCCTCGACATCGAAGACCAACAGGCGCTCGGCCGCAACGGTGCGCGCGACCTCGTCGTTGTGGCGCTCGTAGCGCGCGATCGCCTCGTCGCGGCGCTCGTAGCTGCCGTCGAGGATCTGCGTCCACAGCGGACGGTCGGGCATCATCAGGACATCCAGGGCCACCTCCTCGGCGGCCGCGAGCTGCGGGCCGCCGGCCATGGCCAGCTCACGGGTCGCGCGCAGGGCGCTCGCGTAGCTCCGGTACCAGGCATCGACCTGGCGGACGCTGAGCAGCACCAGCGACGACGGCCAAACCTCGGCCAGCTCGCGGTAATGTCGCGCGCCGACCCAGCCAAGCGCGCCGTTCCAGGACGCCAGATCCTCGCGCCAGTCCCTCGGCGACACGCTTGCGCCGGAGCGCGCGCGGCGAAGCACGTCGTCCTTGCGCGGCAGCGTCCGCGGATGCAGGCAGGGACCGACGCCGAGCGTCTCGAGCGCCGCCGTCAACGAGACGGTGCCGGTGCGCGTGTAACCGGCTCCGATCACCTTCACTGGCAGCCTCCTGACGTTCGCCGGCAGAGCTTGGCGGCATCGATCTCGAACAACAGAGCGCACTTTAACAACCTCACGCTAATGAGAACCGAATAATCCGTAACAATGCGGACCGACGGCGCCCGGCGCCGCCGGCACACCGCCGGCGAGGCGGCGGTACCAGCGACCGCCGGCGCGTTCGGCGCGACACCAACGACACGGGAAGGTTGTGGAATGCAGGTCATCGGAGCAGGGCTGCCGCGCACCGGCACGCTCACGCAGAAGCTGGCGCTCGAGCAGCTGGGCTTCGGCCCCTGCTACCACTGGGTCGACGTGATCGCCGACCTCGACCGCGTCGAGCAGTGGGAGCGCGCGCTCGACGGTGAGGCGCCCTGGGAGGAGATCTTCGCCGGCTGTTCCTCGACGGTCGACTGGCCCGGAGGCTTCTTCTACGCGGAGCTGCTCGAGGCCTACCCCGACGCCAAGGTCGTGCTCAGCGTGCGCGACCCGCAACGCTGGGAGGCGAGCTTCCGCGAGACGATCTGGGACATGTGCTTCGGCGACACGCTGATCCGCCACCTCTCCGCCGCGCGCGCGAAGATCGATCCGCGCTGGGAGCGCTACCTGCGCCTGATCGATCGCATGTTCTGGATCGAGCGCGGAACCTTCGCGGTTGAGGGCGGAGCGCGGCCGGAGGACCTGATCGCGGCGATGCACCGCCACCAGGAGGCGGTCAGCGCGCTGGTCCCGGCGGAGCAGCTGCTGGTCTGGGACGTGACCGAGGGTTGGGAGCCGCTCTGTGCGTTCCTCGAGGTCGCCGTGCCCGACGAGCCGCTGCCGCACGCAAACGACCGCGACGCCTTCATGTACCGCGTGAGCGCAGGGGCGCTCGCCACCCTCACGCAGTGGCAGGCGGCGCGCCCCGTGCCCGCCTGAACAGGTGGGCGGCGGCGCGAGCCCGCTGAGCCGCCGGCGCGAGCCCGCTGAGCCGGCGGCGCGAGCCCGGTGAGCCGGCGGTGCGAGCCCGGTGAGCCGGCGGTGCGAGCGCGCTGACCCGGCGGTGCGAGCCCGGTGAGCCGGCGGTGCGAGCCCGCTGAGCCGGCGGTGCGAGCGCGGTGAGCCGGCGGTGCGAGCGCGGTGAGCCGGCGGTGCGAGCGCGGTGAGCCGGCGGCGCGAGCGGCGGCGTGGCTGCTTGAGCACGCCACGCGGCCGTCCTGCTGACCGAGCCTCTGGACATATACATATCTTGATATGCGTGTGTCTCACGGATGGTAGACTTCCGCTCGAGCCATGCCCGAACCCACACCCGAACCCGACCGATCGCCGGCGCCGATCCCCAGCCTCGACGGCTTCCTCGCCACGCTGCGCGCCGTGGCCGAGCCGACGCGGCTCCGGCTCGCCGTCCTGCTCAGCCGAGCCGAGCTGACGGTCACCGAGATCAGCCAGGTGATCGGCCAGAGCCAGCCGCGAACCAGCCGTCACCTGCGGCTGCTGCTCGACGCCGGCATCGTGGAACGCTCGCCCGAGGGGGCGCACGTCTTCTACCGCGTCTGCGACGGCGGCGGCGGCGCTGAGCTGGTGCGCCAGCTCGCCGAGCGCGCTCCGGCCGGCGATCCCGTCATCGCAGCCGACGCCGCGGCGCTCGAGCGCGTGCGCCAGTCCCGCCTGGCGGCGGCCGCGACCTACCTGCGCGACCACGCCGACGAGGTGGCCGCGCTGCGCTCCCTGCACGTCGCCGAGGAGGAGGTCGAGCACGCGATGCTGGAGCTGATCGGCGCGGCCGAGCCGATCGAGCGGCTGCTCGACATCGGCACTGGCACCGGCCGGATCCTCGAGCTGATGGCGCCGGTCAGCGAGCGCAGCGTCGGCCTCGACGTCAGCCGCGACATGGTCGCGCTCGCGCGCGCAAAGCTCGGAGCGGCCAGGCTCTCGCGAGCCTCGGTCCGCCAGGGCGATCTGCACCGCCCGCCATTCGAGGCGGCCAGCTTCGACGTGGCGGTGATGCACAACGTGCTGCATCTGCTCGACGACCCCGCTGAGGCGATCGTCGACGCCGCGCGCCTGCTGCGGCCGGGCGGGCGGCTGCTGGTCGCCGACTTCGCGCCACACGAGCTCGAGCTGCTGCGCCAGCAGTTCGGCCATCGCCACCTCGGCATCGCGGACGCTCAGATGGCTGCCTGGGCCGCGCAATGCGGCCTGGAGATCGAGACCGATCTGACGCTGGCGCCGCCGCAGGCGGGGCAGCTCAGCGTTCGCCTGTGGCTCCTGCGCGCTGAGGCCCGTTCCCAAACGGCAAGGGCGGCGGTCGCGTGAGCGGTTCGGTGTCGTTTGAGTTCTTCCCGCCGCGGACTCCCGAGGCGCAGGAGCGCTTCAGCGCGACACTCGAGCGCCTCGCGCCGCTGGAGCCCTCGTTCGTATCGGTCACCTACGGCGCCGGCGGAAGCACGCGCGAGTCGACGCTGGACACGCTGCGCGAGATCGGCGAGCGCACGCCGATCCCGCGGGCCGGGCACCTGACCTGTGTCGGCTGCCCCCGCCACGAGGTCGACGCGACGATCCGCGACTACTGGGAGGCCGGCATCTCCCACATCGTCGCGCTGCGCGGCGACATGCCGGAGCTCGGGTCGGCGTTCGAGCCGCACCCCGACGGCTACCAGGGCTCGGTCGAGCTGGTCGAGGCGATCCGAGCGATCGCGCCGTTCGAGGTTTCGGTATCGGCCTACCCTGAGCCCCACCCCGACTCACGCTCGCACGCCAAGGACCTCGACCTCCTGGCGCGCAAGGCCGCGGCCGGCGCGACCCGTGCGATCACCCAGTTCTGCCTCCTCAACGAACAGATCGTGGCGCTGCGCGAGCGCGTCGACCGCGCCGGGATAGGCATCCCTATCGTTCCCGGGATCATGTTCTCGCCCAATCTCGAGGGACTGACGCGGATGGCCGAACGCTGCGGCACCACGATCCCGCCCTCCTACGCCGAACGCTTCGAGGGTCTCGACGACGACCCGGCCACGCGGCGGCTGGTCGCCGGCATGCTCGCGGTCCAGCAGATCGAGGCGCTGCGCCGCGAGGGATTCCAGGAGTTCCATCTGTACACGCTGAACCAGGCCGAGGTCATCGTCGCGGCATGCCGGATCGCCGACCTGACGCCACAGGCGCGGGAGCGCCAGCCGGCATGAGCATCGACGGCGAGCGCACCGCGCGGATTGCCGCGCTGCACGAGGCCGCGGCCGCGCGGATCCTCGTGCTCGACGGTTCCTGGGGCGCCAAGATCCAGGAGCTGTCACTGACCGAGGAGGATTTTCGCGGCGAGCGCTTCGCCGCTCACCCGTCCTCGCTGCGAGGCGACACCGACCTGCTGTGCCTGACTGCGCCGGACATCGTCAGCGGCCTGGCCGACGAGTACGTGGCAGCCGGCGCCGACATCCTCACCACCAACACCTTCACCGCGACCTCGATCGCCCAGTCCGACTACGACATGCAGGAACACGTGATCGAGATGAACGTCGCCGGGGCTCGGCTCTCGCGCGAGGTTGCCGACCGCTGGGCGGCGGCCGACCCCAGTCGTCCGCGCTGGGTCGCCGGCTCGATCGGCCCGACCAACCGCACGCTTTCGATCTCGCCCGACGTCGAGGACCCGGGCGCCCGCGCAGTCGACTTCGACGAGGTCTATGACGCCTACCGGGAGCAGGCGCTCGCCCTGCACGAGGGGGGCGCCGACATCTTCCTGGTCGAGACGATCTTCGACACGCTGAACGCCAAGGCGGCGCTGAAGGCAATCCTCGACCTGCGGGACGAGGGCCTCGCCGATCTCCCGATCTGGATCTCGGGCACGATCACCGACCTGTCCGGGAGAACGCTTTCGGGCCAGACCGTCGAAGCTTTCTGGAACTCGGTCCGCCACGCCGAGCCGTTCGCGGTCGGCCTGAACTGCGCGCTCGGCGCCGAGCTGATGCGGCCCTACGTGGCGGAGCTGGCTGCGGTCGCCGACACGCTCGTCTCCGCCTATCCCAACGCGGGACTGCCGAACGAGTTCGGCGGCTACGACGAGGGCCCGCAGGAGACCTGCGGACATCTCGCCGAGTGGGCGCGCAGCGGTCTTGTCAACATCGTCGGCGGCTGCTGCGGCACCACTCCGGCGCACATCGCTGCGATCGCGCAGGCCGTGCGCGACCTGCCGCCGCGTGCCGTGCCTGCGCTCGCCCCGGCGCTGCGGCTGTCCGGCCTCGAGCCGTTCGTGGCCGCGTGAGCGGCGCGCCGGCCGTCGGCGGCCGCACGGCGACGTTCATCAACATTGGCGAGCGCACCAACGTCACCGGGTCGGCGCACTTCAAGCGCCTCGTGCTCGCCGGCGACTACCCGGCGGCGCTCGAGGTGGCCCGCCAGCAGATCGCCGGCGGCGCCCAGATCATCGACGTGAACATGGACGACGGCCTGCTCGACGGTGAGCAGGCGATGACGACGTTCCTGCGCCTGATCGCCTCCGAGCCCGACATCGCCCGCGTGCCGATCATGATCGACTCCTCCAGGTGGAGCGTGATCGAGGCCGGACTGAAGTGCGTGCAGGGCAAGGCGATCGTGAACTCGATCAGCCTGAAGGAGGGCGAGGAGCCGTTCCTCGCCCAGGCCCGCGCCGTTCGCCGCTACGGAGCCGCCGTCGTGGTGATGGCCTTCGACGAACAGGGACAGGCGGACACTGTCGAGCGCAAGGTCTCGATCTGTGAGCGCGCGCACGCGCTGCTGACCGAGCAGGCCGGCTTCGACCCCAGCGACCTGATCTTCGACCCCAACATCTTTGCGATCGCAACCGGCATGTCCGAGCACGACGACTACGCCAACGCGTTCATCGAGGCGACCCGCCAGATCAAGGCCCGCCTGCCCGGAGTGCACATCTCCGGCGGCCTCTCGAACGTGTCGTTCGCGTTCCGCGGCAACGAGCCGGTCCGTCAGGCGATGCACTCGGTGTTCCTCTACCACGCGATCGCCGCCGGGCTCGACATGGCGATCGTCAACGCCGGCCAGCTCGCGATCTATGAGCAGATCGAGCCGGAGCTGCGAGAGCGCGTCGAGGACGTGATCCTCAACCGGCGCCCCGACGCGACCGAGCGCCTGCTCGAGCTGGCCGAGCGCTACCGCGGCGAGGCCGGCGCGGCGCGCGCGCAGCCGGACCTGCAATGGCGAGCGAAGCCCGTCCACGACCGGCTCGTGCACGCCCTGGTCAACGGCATCAACGAATTCATCGTCGAGGACACCGAGGAGGCGCGACTGAGCGCGGGGGCGCCGCTCGAGATCATCGAGGGCCCGCTGATGGAGGGGATGAACGTCGTCGGCGACCTGTTCGGCTCCGGCAAGATGTTCCTGCCCCAGGTCGTCAAGTCGGCGCGCGTGATGAAGCAGGCCGTGGCGCACCTCGAGCCCTACATGGAGGCCGGCCGGCGCGAGTCCCGCGGCGCCGGGCGCATCGTCATGGCAACCGTCAAGGGCGACGTGCACGACATCGGCAAGAACATCGTCGGCGTCGTGCTGGCCTGCAACGGCTTCGACGTCATCGACCTCGGCGTGATGGTGCCGGCGCACAAGATCCTCGACACCGCCGTCGAGCGCGATGCCGACCTGGTCGGGCTGTCCGGCCTGATCACGCCGTCGCTGGATGAGATGTGCAACGTGGCGGCCGAGATGGAGCGCCGCGGGATGAGCCTGCCGCTGCTGATCGGCGGCGCCACGACCAGCAAGGCGCACACGGCGGTCAAGATCGACCCGGCCTACAACCTCGGCCAGGCCGTCTACGTTCCCGATGCCTCCCGCGCCGTCGGCGTCGCCAGCGCGCTGCTCAGCGACGAGCAGCGCCCGGCGCTTCTGGCCGAGGTGGCCGCGGAGTACCGGGCGATCTCCGAGCGCCGTGCCTCCGAGCGGCGATCGTCGCGTCGCTCGACTCTCGCGCAGGCGCGCGACAACCGCCTGCGGATCGACTGGGGCGCCTACGCCCCGACCGTGCCGCCCCTGCCGGGGGTCCACACGCTGGCCGACTACGAGCTGGGCGAGCTGGTCGACTATGTCGACTGGACGCCGCTGTTTCGCACCTGGGAGCTGAAGGGCACCTTCCCCAAGATCCTCGACGACCCCGATGTCGGCGAGGTGGCGCGCAACCTGCACCGCGACGCCGAGGCGATGCTCGCCCGGATCGTGGCCGAACGCTGGGTGCGGGCCGATGCCGCCGTCGGGTTGTGGCCCGCGAACTCGCTCGGCGACGACATCGTCGTCTACGCCGACGAGGAACGCACCCAGCAG
>Ga0265318_10001838_pt1 | contig 12008 bp, 9 predicted proteins | sample 4821metaG_FD_192431 | JGI IMG/M metagenome (GOLD analysis project Ga0265318, IMG submission 192431) | Rhizosphere microbial communities from Carex aquatilis grown in University of Washington, Seatle, WA, United States - 4-8-21 metaG | ecosystem: Host-associated > Plants > Roots > Rhizosphere >... | reverse complement strand
CGCTTCGGCCTTGTTCCTCGCCGCTTGCGACAAATCTGAAGCTCCCGCTGCCACATCCGCAGCCGCCGCACCTTCCGGCCCCGTCGTCTCGCCGGACAAGGCTGACCTTTCCTCCCTCAAGGGCAAGACCATCCACCTGGCCTTTATTCCCAAGGGGATGCAGAACGTTTATTGGAAATCCGTGGAAAAAGGCATGAGAGTCGCGGAGGCTGAAGAAAAGGCCGCCGGCATCAACCTCACCATTGACTGGCAAGGCCCCGCATCGGAAGAAGATGTCCCGGCGGAGGTCTCGCTGGTCGAAACCTACGTTTCGCAAAAGCTCGACGGCATCATTCTTTGCCCGATGGACTTGAACGCGCTGGTAGCGCCCGCCGACCGCGCCCGCCACGCCGGCATCCCGCTCGTCATCGTGGACTCCTCACTCAATTACAAGGACATTGTTTCCTTCGTCGGCACAAACAACAAGAATGCGGGCGTGCTCGCCGCCACGGAACTGGCCAAGGAAATGGGCGACAAGGGCAATGTCATCCTCCTACGCTACCGCGTCGGCTCCGCCAGCACGACTGACCGCGAAGAGGGCTTCCTCGCTGAATTGAAGAAAAACCACCCCAACCTGACGGTCATTTCCTCCAATATCTTTTCGGGTGACGACATTGACAAGGCGATTTCTGTCAGCGCCGACTTGCTGAACACCTTCAAGGGCAAAGTGGACGGCGTGTTCGCCCCCAACGAGCCGAGCACCAACGCCATGTTGAAAGCCCTCGAAAACGCCAAACTCGCTGGCAACGTGAAATTTGTCGGCTTCGATGGTGACACCATCAACATGGACGGCCTTGCCCGCGGCGAAATCGGCGCGATTGTCCTCCAGTATCCCTACCAGATGGGCTACCTCGGCGTGAAGACCATGCTCGCCAAACTCGCCGGCCAGAACGTCGTGGACAACGTGGACACCGGCACGGTCGTCCTGCGCAAGGACAACCAGAACGAGCCGGCGGTCAAAGCCCTGCTCGCCAACACCGTCCAGCAGTAACCCACTCCTCCCATGCGCCTGCGGCTGCGCGGCATTGAAAAAAGTTTCGGCGCCACGCGCGCCCTCGCCGGCGTGGACCTCGAAGCGCGCGCGGGGGAAGTCCTCGCCCTCATTGGGGAAAATGGCGCGGGCAAAAGCACGCTGATGAAAGTCATCTCCGGCGCGCACGCGCCGGATGCCGGCACGATGGAGCTGGACGGCCAGCCGTTCACCCCGCGCGAACCGCGGGCGTCGAGCGATGCCGGCGTGGCCATGATTTACCAGGAGCTGACGCTCGCCCCGCATCTGAATGTGGAAGAAAATCTCGTGCTGGGGCGCGAGCCTTCCCGCTGGGGCCTCGTCAACCGCCGCGAGCGGCGCGAACGCGTGCGCAAGGCGCTCGACATGGTCAGCCACCCGCATTTGCCGCTCGACGTGCCGGTGCGCGCGCTGTCGGTCGCGCAACAGCAGATTGTGGAAATCGCCCGCGCCTGCGCCAGCGGCGCCCGCGTCGTCATCCTCGACGAGCCCACGAGCAGCCTCGGCCGGCACGACGTGGACATTTTGTTCGGCATCATCGCCCGGCTTGCGGAGCAGGGCGTGGCGCTCATCTACATCAGCCACTTTCTCGAAGAATGCCGCGCCGTCGCCAAACGCTATCTGGTGCTGCGCGATGGAAAATCCGTGGGCAGCGGGGAGTTGGCGCAAATTGACAACACCGGCATTATCCGCCTCATGGTCGGTCGGGAAGTTACTGAGCTTTACCCGCAAGCCCCGCGCACTTTGGGCGAACCCGTCATCGCCGTCAGCGGACTCGACGGGCCGCGCGGCAAACCGCGCGGCGTTTCGTTTCAAGTGCGCAAGGGGGAAATTTTTGGGATCGCCGGGCTGATAGGCTCCGGCCGCACGGAAATTTTGCGCTCAGTGTTTGGCCTCGACCACGCGGCGGCGGGCACCGTCACGGTTTCCGGCCGGCGGCTCGCGCTCGGCGCGCCGGGGCGCAGCCTCGACGCCGGTCTCGGCCTGCTTTCCGAAAACCGCAAGGAGGAGGGCCTGCTGCTCAATCGCGATTTGGCAGACAACCTCACTTTGTCGCGCCTCGGCGTGCTGGCCAAAGGCGGCTTTGTTTCGCGCTCGAAGCAACTCGGCGTGGCGAATGACTTGATGAAGCGCCTCGATGTCCGCGCGAAATCGGCCACCCAGGCCGTCGGCACGCTCTCCGGCGGCAACCAGCAAAAAATCGCCTTTGGCCGTTTGCTGCATCAAGAGGCCGACGTGTTCCTCCTGGATGAGCCAACCCGCGGCATTGATGTCGGCGCGAAGGCCGTGCTTTACCGCCAGATGCTCGACATGGCCCGGCAGGGCAAAGCGGTTGTCATGGTCAGTTCGTATTTGCCGGAACTGCTCGGGATGTGCGACACCATCGGGGTGATGTGCCGCGGCGAACTCGTCGCCGTGCGCCCGCGCCGCGAATGGGACGAACACAGCCTGCTCACCGCCGCCCTGGGCCGCGACTCCGACGCTCCCGACGAAACCAATAATTAACCGCGAATTTCCGCGCTTTCGTTCATGTCCGAAAAACCCACCCACCGCCCCTCGTGGCTGCATCGTTATCCCCTGCTCGGGCCGATGTTCGGCCTGATGTTTGTGCTGCTCCTGTTCGAAGGCATGATCTACCGCCACAGCGGCATGAATTTCCTGTCGCCGGAAACCATCGGCCTGATTATAACCCAGACCACCGTCGTGGCCACCGGCACCCTCGGCATGACGATGGTCATTGTGGCGGGCGGAATTGATTTGAGCGCTGGTTCCGTGGTCGCGATGACCGGGGTGATCGCGGCGGTGATGTTGAAGCACGGGTATTCGTCGTGGCTGGCCGTGGCGGTGGCCATTCTGGCCGGCGGGCTGGTCGGCGCCATCAACGGCACGATTATCGCCCGGTTCAAGATGATGCCCTTCATCGTCACGCTCGGCGCGATGAGCACCATGCGCGGCTTCGCCCAGATGTTTGGCGACAACCAAAAAGTGAATTACAACCTTGGCCGGGTCGAAGGCGTCAATGCCCTGATGAACAACCCCTATTCGCTCCATGCCGCGGGCGCGACGCCGTGGTGGCAGGCCGGTGACACCGGCCTCAGCCTGCCGGCCATTATCCCCGATTGGCTGTTCGGTATCCTGAAGCACTTTATGTCGCCGGATTCGGCGCACCCCGGCGATTTATCCGTGCCGTTGTGGATGCCACCCGTCGGCGTGTTGATTTTAATCGTGCTGACCATCATCATGTCCTTTGTGCTTAACCGCAGCGTGTTCGGGCGGCACATTTTCGCGCTCGGCTCAAACGAGGACACCGCGCGGCTGTGCGGCCTGCGCACGCGCACGCTCAAAGTGCTGGTTTACACCCTCTCCGGCATGTTCATCGGGCTGGCGGGCATCTTCGCCCTGTCCCGGCTGAATCAGGGCGACGTAACCGTGGGCATGGGCCTGGAGTTGGATATCATCACCGCCGTCGTCATCGGCGGCGCGAGCCTCAATGGCGGCGTCGGGAGCATCTGGGGCGCCATCATCGGCGCGCTGACCATGACCAGCCTGCACAGCGGCTCCGTCCAGATGGGCTGGCAGTCCTACATCCAGGGAATTATCATCGGCATCGTCATCGTGCTCGCCGCGGGCGTGGATAAAATCCGCTCGCGGGGGCTGAAGGGTTGATTTAATGGAAAATGGAAAAATCTTCGCTCGTCGCGCAATTTCCCGACAAATTTTTCCTCTCTTCCATTTAACCGATGTCGCTGAATCCTGCCGCCCTGCAAGCTGCGCTCGCCCGCGACCTCCCCGCCGCGCTGGAGTATCTGCGCGCCTGGGTCGGCATCAACAGTCACACGCAACACCGCGACGGGGTGAACGCGCTGGGCCACGCCACCGCCGCGGCGTTTGCGCCCCTGGGCTTCACCGCGGAATTCGTGCCCGGCGCCAGCCGCCTGGGCGGCGACCATCTTTTCTTGCGGCGGCCCGGCCGCACGCGCGCCGTGCTGCTGTGCGTTTCCCACCTCGACACCGTGTTTTCCCCAAAGGAGGAAAAACGAAATAATTTCCGCTGGCGCGAAGCCGAGGGGCGCATTTACGGCCCGGGCGTGGTGGACATCAAGGGCGGCACCGCGCTGCTCTGGCTGCAACTCTCCGCGTTGCGCTCCGCCGCGCCGGCGCTGTTCGACCACTTCGGCTGGATCGCCGCCTTTAACGCCGCCGAGGAAACCCTGGGCGACGATTTTGCGCAAGCCGCGCTCGCGCGTTTTGGCGACCGCGCCCGCGCCGCGCTGGTTTACGAATCCGGCGCGTGCCGCGAAAATGAATTCAACCTGGTCGTGGCGCGCAAAGGCCGGGCGGAATTTCGCGTGGCCGCCGAGGGCCGCGGCGCGCACGCCGGCAGTTGCCACGCCGACGGCGCGAACGCCATCCTTGAACTCGCGCATTTGATCCCCGCGCTGGAAAAATTGACCGACCCCAAACGCGAACTCACCGCCAACGTCGGCCTCATCCGCGGCGGCGAGGCGCTCAACCGCGTGCCGCACGCCGCCGAGGCGCTGGGTGAGCTGCGCGCCTTCGCGCCGGAAATTTTGGCCGAAGCGGAAAACGCCCTCCGCGCCCTCTCCGGGCCGGGCCGCATTGCGGCGGCGGGGGACGGTTTTCGCTGCCGCGTCGAAACCGAAATCACCGGGCGCACACCGGCCTGGCCGGAAAACGCCGGCTCCCAGAGTTTGTTCGAAATTTATGCGCGGGCGGCCAAGCAGATGGGCTCACGCGCCATCGCGGAGCGTCGCGGCGGCCTCAGCGACGGCAATTTGCTCGCGCCGCACCTGCCGACGCTTGATGGCCTGGGCCCGGCGGGCGGCAATGCCCATGCCTCGGAATGGAGTGACGAACCCGCCGCACCCAAGCGCCCGGAATACCTCAACCCGTCGTCGCTGTTGCCCAAGGCGCTGCTGAATTGCCTGGCGGTGGCGGAGCTGGCGGAAGGCGGGGGCAAAATGGAAGATGGAAAATGGCAAATGGAAAAATAACCGCAGGGGAAGAATCTCGCCTTTGCGCGAGCCGGATTTTTCCATCTTCCATCTTCTATTTTCCATCCATTACTTCTTCAGCAAATTCCTCGCGCGATCCAGCGTTTGCTTTTCCTGCGCGTTCAACGCGCCGAATCCCTGGCGGTTGATTTTGTCGAGGATGCGATCCACTTCCTCGCGCAATTCGCGGCGGGTCGCCGGAGCGTGTTTCGCCGGCGCATCGCCCGCCGCCTGCGCTTCGGTCGCGCGTTTGGCTCCGACCGTGAGCGCTCCGGCCGGCTGGGGCAATTTTTCTGTGGGCAACGGAAGCTCCACCGCGGCCAGCCGGCGACGCCACAACCCGGCAAAACTCCACCCGGCCAGCATGGCGCCCAAGTGCGCGGAGTCGTCGAAGGCCAGGCGGAATGCGCCGGGATGGCCCAGCGCCTGCGGCAATTCAAAGCTCAAGAACGTGCCGGCCTCCAACGCCAGCACCAGCCAGAAAAAGGCTTGCGGCCGGATTTCCACCGAGAAAAACAGCCGTTGCGGCAGCGGCTCGTCCGGCATGGCAAAACACCAGAACGCCGCGAGGCCATAGACCAGCACCATGCAACCGGACAACATCGGCTCGCCCGTCGCCCAGTGAAACGGCAGCCAGCACACCGCGCCGCCCAGCGCGCTCATCACGCAGAGCCAGATAAAATCGCGCCGCGCCATCTCCGCCTCCGCCAGCGGCGCAATGGCATAAAGAAACAAGATGCTCAGCGGCCCGGTAAACCATTGCGTCGGCAAGCTGGTCCCCGTGCCGGTGAACGCGTAAGTCAGCAACGTCCACAAATGGCCCTGGGCCAGCGCGTCGCGGCTGGGCACTTCATAAGCCAGCAAATTTGACCACCGCTGTCCGGTAATGGCCCAAATGTTAAACAGAAAAAGCACCAGCGCGGCCCACACCAGCGCCCGCCACGCCGGCCAGCGGGGCGGCGGGGCCGGATGCAATTCTTCAGTGGCGGCGGGTTCCATGGCGACGATTCCTCGTAACCGGCGACGTTAGACCATTCCGGCGGGTTAAGCAATATCGCCTTAAAGGGTGAAAAGTCAATTCCAGCCGTTAGCTGGCAACCGGCCAAAAGGCATTGCCGCTGGCCGGGCATTTGCGCTAGGCTGAGTCCGCGCCATGTATCAGCAGTTCTACGGGTTCAAGGTGATGCCGTTCAACATCACCCCCGACCCCAACTTCCTCTACCTCAGCCCCACGCACGAGGAGGCGCTCGCGCATTTGCGCTACGGCCTGGCGCAAAAAAAGGGCTTCATCGTCCTCACCGGCGAAGTCGGCTGCGGCAAAACCACCCTCTGCCGCGCCTTTCTCAATGAACTTGATGGCGCGCGCACCGACACCGCCCTCATTTTGAACCCGCGCCTCACGGAGCGCGAGCTGCTCGCCGCCGTCTTGCGCGAACTCGGCGAAATTTCCCCCGGCGCGGGCAGTGCCCCGCTCGCCCTCGACAATGCCGACCTCACCGGGCGGCTCAACGAAGCCCTGCTGCGCCGCATCGCCGCGGGCAAGGACATCGTGCTCATCATTGACGAGGCGCAAAATCTCTCCTTCGAGGTCATGGAGCAAATCCGCCTGCTCTCCAATTTGGAAACCGACACGCAAAAACTTTTGCAGATTATTTTAATCGGGCAGCCCGAATTGAAAGCGCGCCTCGCGGAAAAACGCCTGCGCCAGTTGCGCCAGCGCATCCTCGTTTTCTACGAACTGCGCCCGCTCAAGCGCGCGCAAATTGAATCTTATATCCAGCACCGGCTGACGCTCGCGGGCGCGAGCAGCCGCCCGCGCTTCACCAAGGCCGCGCTCGGCGCGATTTGCCGCCGCAGCCGCGGTATTCCCCGCCTCGTCAACTCGCTCTGCGACAAGGCGCTGCTCGCTGCCTACGCCCGCGATTCCGAAGAGGTGAACTGGTTCGACGTGCGCCGCGCCGTGAAGGATCAACAGCAGTTGGATTGACTCCTGCCTCACCGCCGTTTCGTCCCATGCTGGCCCGGATCCTCCGCCAGTTGCGGCGCGTCGAGCCGCTCGGAAATCCAGTATTTGACGAGGGACTGCCGCGTGATGCCGCGCCGCGCGGCCTCGCGATCCAGCCGGCCCACCATCCATTGCGGAAAATCCACGTTGACGCGCTGCGCCTCCAAGCCCGGACGGCGACTAGCAGAGTAATCAATATACTCGGACATGTCCTTGCCGGAATCGTGCAAGGCGTCGAGTTCTTCCGCGGTAAGAAGTTTTTTAGCGGCCAGGGTGGTGGTCTTTTTCATTTATGGTATAAAAATAGTATGTTTTTAACGTCTTACAATCACCTTTTTTCACCTTTCCAACCCGTTCGGATTGCCCTTTAATTTGCCCTGCTGATGCGGTAAGCTCGGCATCCACCGGCCATGAGTCTCATCAGCGATGCTCTGAAAAAAGCCGAACGCGACCGGCAGGCCGCGCAAGCGCCCGCATCCGCGCCGCCACCGCCGCCGGCATCTCCGTTGCGATTGGCCGCCTCCAAACCGCCGCCGGAACCCAAAGTCCAAACGCCCGCCGCGCCCGCAGTCGCGCCCGTGGTTCCCAAAATCGCTGTTGCGCCTGCGCCGATCGCCGAGACGCGCTTCCCGGAACCCGCCATCGCCGAAGCGCCCGAGCCGGTTGCCAGCCGCCCCACCAACCGCCGCCCGATCCTGTTTGCAGGCATTGGGGTTGTGGTGCTGCTCTTTGCCGTCGGATCCTATTTCTTGTTTATGTCCGGGCATGAGCCGGAAAGTCCGCCAGCCATTAAAGTTGCGGCAAACCCTCCGCCAAAACCAGCATCGGCCAGTGGCAACGCAACGTCAGGAGTGAAGCCTGATACCTCCGCCGTCACCGAACCTCGCCGCTCAGTGACCGTTCCATCTCCTCCGCCAGCCACACCCGTGACTGCGCCCACTCCGCCACCGCCGGTCGTCGCCGTTTCTTCCACTCCCGCACCCACCCGAGTGGTGACACCAACACCCGCGCCCGCACCCGTGACGGTGGTCACGCCAGTTCCCACGCCGGCTGCTCCGCTGCCCGCGCCAGTTATCGTCACTCCTCCGATTCCCCCGCCTGCGCCCGCACCCGCAGTGGCAAACACGCCACCGATTTTGTCGCCCATCGCATTAACCTCGTTGCCGACTCCGGCGCCTGCGCCATTGCCGACGCCCGTCGTTGCGACCCCGCCGACTCCGGCCCCTCTACCGACACCCGCGCCGATTATTGTTGCGCCCCTGCCAACACCCGCACCCGTGGTGGCGACGACCTCGCCGGCACCAGCGCCCATTGCTGAAACTCCGGCCGCCCCCGCTCCAGTTCCCGCACCCGTTTTATCCCCGAAACCAGCTCCGGCCCCGATGCCAGTCTTGGCGGCCACTGCACCAACGCCGACCGTGGCCGCACCGACGCCCGCCATTCCCGCGCCCAACCCCGCCGCGCAGGCGTTTGTTGACCAACTCGCGGTCAGCGGTGTGCTGCTGGGCAACAGCCAGCGCATTCTCGTCAAGACCCAAGCCTATGATCTGGGCGTCACTGTGAACCGCGATTTGAAGTTGAAACTCGTCGCCGTTCTGCCTCACGATATAATTTTTGCGGATGAGTCAGGATTCCAATACCACAAACGATACTAATCCGAAGCCGCGGTTGCAGATTGCGCGCCCCGCAGGCGCGCCACCCGCGGCGGAGAATGTGTCGCCCGCGCCGGATGGTTCCGCCGCGACGCCGCGCTTTTCCTTTTCCCGGAAGAAAAAGGAGGAGGATGCTCCTCCCGCGCCCGCCGCGCCGCCGGCCGCCGCCGCACCATTAAAGCGCCCGCCCACCGGATCCAAGTTGTTTCCCGCGAACGATCTCGCCACTCCGACAGGGGCGATGCCCGCGCCGCTCACGCCCGTCACCCGCGGGGCCACCCCCGCGCCCTTCCCCGCCAAAATCCGGACTGCGCCGCGCAGCCATGTCTGGCTCTGGGTGGTCGTGGGCGTCCTGGCGCTCGCCGTCGGCGCCGAATCCGCCTACATCCTCATGCACGACGAAAAAATCGTCGAAGAGAACCAGCAACGGCCCCCGGTGGTCGTTACCAGCGGCCCGTCCGACAAGCCAACCGACGTGAGCAGCAATTCCTCCACACCCCAAACGCCCGTTGTCGCCTTCCTGCAAAACTTTGATGTCACGGTGGCCTCCGGCAGCGAGCCACGCCTCTTCTTCAACAACCAGACCTATCATCTCGGCGATGTGGTCGCCCCGGACTTGGGCCTGAAGTGGACCCACATCAACGACCAGACCCGCGTGCTGGAATTCACGGACAAGCAAGGCCACCGTTACATTAAAAAGTTTTAACGGCTTTGGCCGCCGGGCGGCGGGGCGACAGTCACAATATTGTAATGTTTCCGCGCTGGATTTTCCTCCGGTGCTCACACATAGTGGCGAGCCAATTCGCCCGCCCTTAGCCCGCTCCGGCCATGCCCGAACCCACGCTTACCAACCCACCCGCGGAAATGTCTTTGCCCGCGCCCGGCCAGCGGCCCGACGATGCCTGGTTTTTGCAGGTCTCCAAAATGGACGGCACCGATTTGCTGGCCAAGCTCCAGATTCCCGCCGGCGGCATTTCCTGGACCGAGGCGCACGAACGCAGCGAACGCTACGGGCCGAATGTCGCCGTGCCGCACAAGGTGGCCAGTTGGGCGGTGGTGCTTTGGCACGCCACGAACAATCCATTTAATTGGATCCTGATATTTCTCTGCGCCGTCTCCGTGGCGACCAAGGACTTCGACGGCGCCATCGTCATGGGGGTGATGGTGGCCATCGGCACCGGCCTGCGTTTCGTGCAGGACTTCCGTTCCCAGGTTAAAGCGGAAACTTTACGCCAAATGGTGCGCAACCAAGCCACCGTATACCGCACGGAAAATGAGGGCGTGGAACGCACGCCCCATTCGCTGGACCCGCTTGCCTCGGAAATTTTGATGCAGGACATTGTGCCCGGCGACATCGTCAAGCTCTCCGCCGGCGACATGATTCCCGCGGAGATGCGCCTGCTCGAATCGCGCGACTTGTTCGTCAGCCAGTCCGCCCTCACCGGCGAAGCGCTGCCCGTGGAAAAAGACGCGCGGTCCACCACCAACGGCCACGGCGGCGGCGAAAATGCGCTGCTGCAAACCCCCAATTTGTGTTTCATGGGCAGTTCCGTCGTCAGCGGCACCGCCCGGGCCGTCGTGCTGACGACCGGCTCGAACACCCAAATGGGCGCGCTGGCCTCCAAGCTCGTGGAACAGCGCCCGCTCACGGCCTTCGACATCGGCGTCAACAAAGTCAGCATGTTACTGATCAAATTCATGTTGGTGATGGTGCCGATTGTGTTTCTCATCAACGGGCTGACCAAAGGCAACTGGCTGGACGCTTTTTTCTTCGGCGTCGCGGTGGCCGTCGGGCTGACGCCGGCTATGCTGCCGATGATTGTGAACACCAATCTCGCGCGCGGCGCGGTGGCGATGGCGAAGGAAAAAGTCGTGGTCAAGCACATCAACGCCATTCAGAACTTCGGTGCCATGGACGTGCTCTGCACGGATAAAACCGGCACGCTCACGCAAGACCGCGTGGCGCTCATCAAACACCTCGACGTGCACGGCGAGGAAAGCGCGCAAGTGCTGGAGAAGGCCTACCTCAACAGCCTGCACCAATCCGGCCTCAAAAACCTCATTGACCGCGCCATCGCCGACCATGCCAAACTGTTCCCCGCCATGTGGGACGCCGCCCAGGCCTACATTCGCATTGACGAGATTCCCTTCGATTTTTCCCGCCGGCGCATGTCCGTTGTCATCAAGCCGACCCACGGCGACGGGCCGACGCTGCTCGTGTGCAAGGGCGCGGTGGACGAGATGCTCGAAATTTGCTCCCAGGTTGTCGAGGACGACCACATCGTGCCGCTCAAGGAGGAATTGGCCGAATGTCTGCGCCAGTTGCGCGACGACAACAACAACGATGGCCTGCGCCTCGTCGGCGTCGCCTACAAGGTCGTGGACAAGGCGCCCGGCGCCTACAAAATCGCGGACGAGACCGACCTCATTTTCTGCGGCTACATCGCCTTCCTCGACCCGCCCAAAGACTCCGCCTGCGAGGCCCTGCGCCTGCTGCGCGAACACGGGGTTACGGTAAAAATTCTCACCGGCGACAATGGCCTGGTCGCCCGCAAGGTCTGCCGCGACGTGGGGTTGGACGTGCAGGAATCCGTCCTCGGCGAAGATTTGAAGAATTGGACGCCGCAGGATTGGAAGGAGCGCATTGAACGCACCACCGTCTTCGCCAAGTTGACCCCCACGCAGAAAGCCGACGTCATCCGCGCCCTCAAGGCCAACGGCCATACTGTCGGTTTCATGGGCGACGGCATCAACGACTCCCTCGCCCTGCGCGAGGCCGACGTGGGCATTTCCGTGGACACCGGCGTGGACATCGCCAAGGAGGCCGCCGACATCATCCTGCTGGAAAAAAACCTGCTGGTGCTCGACCGCGGTGTGCTCTGGGGCCGCATCACCTACGGCAACATCGTAAAATATATCAAAATGGCCGCCAGCTCGAACTTCGGCAACGTCTTCAGCGTGCTCGTCGCCAGCGCGCTTCTGCCCTTCATGCCGATGATCGCCATCCAGCTGCTCATCCAAAACCTGCTTTACGACATTTCCCAAATCAGCATCCCGTGGGACCGCATGGACGAGGACTGGCTCAAGCTGCCGCGCAAATGGTCCGCCAGCGGCATTGCCAGTTTCATGGTGTGCATCGGGCCGATCAGCTCAATTTTTGACATCACCACCTTTCTGGGCATGTGGTATTTGTTCCATGTGGGCCAGAATTTCCACCCCGTGCCCGGTGCCGACCCCAACGACAACCCGGCCGCGTGGCTGTTTCAAACCGGCTGGTTTGTCGAAAG
>Ga0265318_10001836_pt1 | contig 12018 bp, 8 predicted proteins | sample 4821metaG_FD_192431 | JGI IMG/M metagenome (GOLD analysis project Ga0265318, IMG submission 192431) | Rhizosphere microbial communities from Carex aquatilis grown in University of Washington, Seatle, WA, United States - 4-8-21 metaG | ecosystem: Host-associated > Plants > Roots > Rhizosphere >... | reverse complement strand
GTGTGGATGACCCGAGCGTGGATGACCCGAGCGTGGACGACGATAGCACACGCAGCTCCTCGCCGGCGCCGGCCTGTGATGTAATGCGCTCGATGTACCAGCTTTACATCGCCAACAAGAACTATTCCTCGTGGTCGCTGCGGCCATGGGTCCTGATGCGTACGCTCGATATTCCGTTCGAGGAGCGGCTGGTGCCGTTCGAAGACGCATCGCGCTGGCAGGAGTACCGGAAGATTTCACCGAGCGGCAAGGTTCCCTGCCTGATCGATGCCGGCAGGGCGATCTGGGACTCACTCGCGATCGTCGAGTATCTTGCCGAACGGCACGGGGAGGTCTGGCCGCAGGATGCGCCAACCCGCGCCTGGGCCCGATCCGCGGCCGCGGAGATGCATTCCGGATTCACGGAACTGCGCAGCCGCTGCTCGATGAACTGCGGCATCCGCGTGCGGCTCAAGGAATCCCCGGCCGCGCTCACGCGGGACGTCCGCCGCATCGGTACGCTATGGAACGATGGGCTGCAGCGCTTCGGCGGTCCGTTCCTGTGCGGCCCGAAATTTACCGCCGTGGACGCCTTCTTCGCCCCGGTGGCGTTGCGGATCCAGACCTATGGCCTGGCCCTCGATGCGCAATCGGCCGCCTATGCCACGCGGCTGCTGGCCGTGCCAGCGATGCGGGAATGGTACGACGATGCGCTGGAGGAACGGGGTCGCGACGCGGCCCATGAGGCCGAAGTGCTGCAGCTGGGCGAAATCGTCGAAGACCTTCGGGCGCGATAGTCAGGCCGGCTCGCCCGAAGGGTCCCGAACCGACGCCTGCTGGACCAGGCCCTCGCGGGCTTCGAGCTCCAGGCGCCGTTCGCGCCGCTGCATCCAAAGGGTGGAGACCACGACGCCCGAGGCCACGATCAGCACCATCAGCGTAGCGAGTGCATTGACGTCCGGACTCACCCCGAGGCGCACCTTGGAGAAGATGACCATCGGCAGCGTGCTGGAACCGGGACCCGCTACGAACTGCGATATCACCACGTCATCCCACGACAGTGTGAAGGCCAATAGCCACCCCGAGACGATCGCCGGCATGATCAGCGGCAGCGTGATCCGGCGGAACACCGTGGCCGGACGCGCCCCGAGATCCAGCGCCGCCTCCTCGAGCGAGCCGTCGAAACCCGCCAGCCGTGCCTGCACGATCACGCTGACGTAGGACAGCGAGAATGTGATGTGCGCGATCGTGATGGTCGTGACACCGCGCCTGCGCGGCCAGCCGATGATCTGCTCCAGCGACACGAACAGCAGCAGCAGCGACAGGCCCGTGATGATCTCGGGCAGCACCAGCGGCGCGGTGGTCAGCGCACCGAGGACGCCGCGCAGCGGTACGTTGCGGAATCTTACGAGCGCCATGCCGGCCATCGTGCCGAGGATCACGGCCCCGGTGGCGTTCATCGCGGCAATCCGGATCGAGAGCGCGGCGGCATCCAGGATCTGGGCGTTGTGGAACAGCGCCGCGTACCACTTCAGCGTCGGGGAATGGACCGAGTCCCAGACGGTGACCAGGCGCGAGTTGTTGAACGAATACACGATCATCGACAGGATCGGCAGGTACAGGAACGCGAAGCCGAGCGCCATCATCGAGGGCACCAGCGCCCGGCGGCGCGCGCTCATGCGTCACCCTCGAGTTCTCGGTGCTGGTAGCGCTGGAAGATCACGAGCGGCACCACCAGCAGCAGCAGCATCAGGATCGCGACCGCGCTCGCGACCGGCCAGTCACGGTTCTCGAAGAACTCATCCGACAGCACGCGCCCGATCATCAGCTGGTCGGCCGGCCCGAGCAGCGTCGGAATCACGTACTCGCCGACCGCCGGGATGAACACCAGCAGCGAGCCGGCCACGATTCCCGGCATCGACAACGGCAGTGTGATGCGCAGGAACGCGCGCCACGGCGTCGCACCGAGGTCAGCCCCAGCCTCGAGCAGCGTCGGGTCGTGCTTCTCGAGGTTCGCGTACAGCGGCAGCACCATGAAAGGCAGGTACGAGTACACGATCCCCACGTAGACCGCGAAGCTGGTGTTGGCCATCGGGATCGGCGCGCCCGTCAGGTGCAGCGCCAGCAGCACCTGGTTGATCAGGCCGTCATCCTTAAGCAGTCCGATCCAGGCGTAGACGCGCAGCAAAAACGAGGTCCAGAACGGCAGTACTACGAGCATCAGCAGCAGGTTGCGCGCGCGCGCACCGGCGCGCGCGATGCCGAGGGCTATCGGGTAGGCCAGGCATAAGCACAGCAGCGTCGATATCAGCGCCACCTTGAGCGAATAAAGATAAGCCGCGGCGTACAGCGAGTCGGTGAACAGGAAATGGTAGTTCGAATAGTGCACCTGGATCGCAAGTGCGCCTTCCCGCGTCCACTGCAGCAGCGGTGCGTACGGCGGCATCGCCAGCAGCGCTTCCGAGAACGAGATCTTCAGCACGATCAGGAACGGCGCGACGAAGAACAGCAGCAGCCACAGCAGCGGCACTCCGAGTACGGTCCTGCGGCCCCAGCGGCGGATTGCCATCAGTCGGTCCCGACCACCGGGCTGCTCGCATCCCAGCTCAAGTAGACCTGCATGTCGCGCTGGAAATTCTCCTCTGCCTTGCGGCTCTGGTTCGCGAGCGTGGCGCGCACCTCGCGTCCGGATTCGAGCCGTACCAGGAATACCGACCAGTCCCCGAGATAGGCGATCTCGCGGATCACTCCGCGCGCCCAGTTGTCGCTGCCGCCGGCGGCGAGCTGCTGCAGCGTGATCTTCTCCGGCCGCACCGCCACCCACAGCGCGGCGTTGGGAGGCGCGCTGATGCCGTGGTCGATCAGCACCGGCACCGGCAGCTCCGGGCAGCGCACGCGCACGTAATCCGGCTCATCCTCGATCAGCGTGCCTTCGAACAGGTTCACGGAGCCGACGAAATCCGCGACGTAGCGCGAGGCCGGGAATTCGTAAATCTGCCGCGGGGTGCCGATCTGCACGATCTCGCCGCGCTCCATCACGCCGATGCGCGTCGCGAGCGTCATGGCTTCCTCCTGGTCGTGGGTCACGACCACGAAGGTGACCCCGAGCTGCTGCTGGATGTTGAGCAGTTCGAACTGCGTGTGCTCGCGCAGCTTGCGATCGAGCGCCCCGAGAGGCTCATCGAGCAGCAGCAGCTTCGGCCGCTTCACCAGCGCGCGGGCCAGCGCCACGCGCTGGCGCTGGCCGCCCGAGAGCTGGTGCGGCTTGCGACGGGCATAGGGCGTCATCTTGACGATCTCGAGCATCTCGCCGACCCGCCGGCGGATCTGCGCTCCCGGCAGCCGCTCCTGCTCGAGTCCGAAGGCGACATTGCGCTCGACCGTGAGGTGCGGGAACAAGGCATAGGACTGGAACATCATGTTGACCGGCCGCTCGTACGGCGGAACCTGCGCCAGGTCCTCGCCGTCGATCAGCAGCCGGCCCTCGGTCGGGGTCTCGAATCCGGCCAGCAGGCGCAGCAGCGTGGTCTTGCCGCAGCCCGAGGCGCCGAGCAGGCAGAAGATCTCCCCCGCCGCGATCGACAGCGAGACCCTGTTGACCGCGACGAATTCCCCGAAGTGCTTGCTCACGTTCTCGAGCCGCACGTAGGCGTCGGAATCCTGGCCCGTAGCAGGTGGGCCCGTGCTCGCTGCTGTCATCGACCGGTCTTGAAGCGCGTCCAGGCCCGGTTCAGCTCGCGCGTGTAGGCCAGCGAGTGCACTGGGTTGGCGTACAGGTGGACCATCTGCTCGGGCGCCGGGTAGATGCTGCGATCGGCATGGACCGCGGGGTCTATCAGCGGATAGGCCGCGGCGTTGCCAGTGGCGTAGTGCTCGGTGCCGGAGTTCCTGGCCGCGACATCTGGACGCAACAGGTAGTTGATGAACAGGTGCGCATTCCGGACGTGTATCGCGTCGGCAGGGATCGCGAGCATGTCGAAGAACATGATCGCGCCCTGCTTCGCGATGCTGTAGCGGATCGTGACATTGCCGCCCGCATCGCGCGCGCGCGCGCGCGCCTGGCCGATGTCCCCGCTCCACCCCAGGGCCAGGCAGATCTCGCCGTTGGCCAGATCCTCGATGTACTTCGAGGAGTTGATGTAGCGCACGTACGGCCGGATCGCGAGCAGCACCTGTTCGGCGGCCTGCAGGTCCGCAAGTGCCTCGCTGTTCGGGTTGCGCCCGAGGTAGACCAGCACGGTGCCGACGACCTCGTCCGGTGCATCCAGGATCGACACGCCGCAATGCTGGAAATTGCGAACGACCTGCGGATCGAACAGCATCGCGAAGCTGTCGACCGGCGCGCCGGGCATCGCCTTGGCGATCTGCTCGGCGTTATAGCCGATGCCGGACGTGCCCCACAGGTAGTTCACGCCGTACTGGCCGCCCGGATCATAGACCTCAATGCGACGGGTGATGTCCGGATCGAGATTGCGCAGGTTGGGCAGCTGCGCCTTGTCGAGCTTCTGGAACACGCCGGCCACGATCTGGCGCTGCATGAACGAGGCCGATGGTACGACCACGTCATAGCCAGTCTTGCCGGCGAGCAGCTTGGTCTCCACGACTTCGTTCGAATCGAACACGTCGTAGTTGACCTTGATGCCGTATTCCTTTTCGAACGCCGGTACCACCGCAGGATCGATGTAGTCGGACCAGTTGTAGACGTTGAGGAGCTTCTCCTCCTCCGCCGGCGGCGCGCCCGCAGCCGGGGCGAGGGCTGCGGGGGGCGATGCCGGGCCGCCACAGGCGCCCAGCAGCACCGCGAACGTCGCCAGGAGTGCCGCGCCCGCGCCGGAAATCCGCGTGCGGCGGATGATCATCGAGCCACTCCAGTCTTGCCGTTGCATCGCCGGCCTATTATGGGTGGCAATCCGGGCACCGAGAAGCCCGCGCCGGGCATGCTCAAGGGCCGGCCTCACACATTCAGCAGCAGGTGTTCGCGCTCCCAGGAGCTGATCACCTGCAGGAACACTTCGTACTCGGCCTGCTTGACGATCGTGTAGGCCGCGACGAACGGCTCGCCGAGGATCTGCAGCAGCGGCTCGCAATCGCGCAACTGCGTGAGCGCCTCGTCGAGCGAGCGTGGCAGGGAGTGCGGCATGTCGTGGGCGCTGCCGGAGATCGGCTCGGTCGGCTGCAGTCCCTCGACCATGCCTAAGTAGCCGCAGGCCAGCGAGGCGGCGATCGCAATATACGGGTTGGCGTCCGCGCCGCCCACGCGGTTCTCGACCCGCCGCGCCTCCGGATTGGACACCGGCACCCGCAGCCCCGCGGTGCGGTTGTCATAGCCCCATTGCACGTTGATCGGCGCGGACAGGTAGCGCGTCATGCGGCGATAGGAATTCACGTTCGAGGCGAACAGCGACATCGCCGCGGGTATGTAGCGCTGCAACCCGGCGATGTGCGAGAAGAACAGCGCCGACGGGGTGCCGTCCGGGTTGCTGAAGATGTTCTTGCGGGTTTTCTTGTCGACGATGCTCTGGTGGATGTGCATGGCGCTGCCCGGCTCCTTCGCGTGCGGCTTGGCCATGAAGGTCGCGTACATCTTGTGACGCAGCGCCGCCTCGCGCGCCGTGCGCTTGAACAGGAACGCCTGGTCGGCGAGGTCCAGGGCCTCGCCGTGCAGCAGGTTGATCTCCATCTGCGCCGGGCCGTCCTCGTGGATCAGCGTGTCGATCGCGATCTCCTGCGCCTCGCAGAACGCATAGATGTCGTCGAACAGCGGATCGAATTCGTTGACCGCGGCAATGCTGTAGGACTGGCGCCCGGGCTCGGCCCGCCCGGAGCGCCCCACCGGGGGCTTGAGCGGATAGTCGGCATCGATATTCGGCTCGATCAGGTAGAACTCGAGCTCGGGGGCGATCACCGGCTCCCAGCCGCGCTGCGCATACAGCTCGAGCACGTGCCGCAGCACGTGGCGCGGGGCCATCATGACGCGCCGGCCATCGGAGTAGAAACAGTCGTGGATCACCTGCGCGGTCGGCTCGGCCGCCCAGGGCACGACGCGCACGGTCTGCGGATCGGCCTTGAGCACGATGTCGATTTCCGCCGGGCTCATTGCCTCGCTGGTATCGGGTGGGTAGTCGCCGGTCACGGTCTGGAGGAAAATGCTCTCGGGCAGCCGCATGCCCTCGTCCTCGGCGAACTTCTCGGCCGGCATGATCTTGCCGCGCGCGATGCCGGCCATGTCGGGAATGATGGCCTCGACTTCCGAGATCCCGTGATCGCGGAAGAAGGTCTGGATTTCATTGGGCATGACTCACCTTCAGGTCCTGGCCCGGCAGGCAGCGCCAAACTCGGCGAACAGCGCGCGGGAAAACGGATTGCTCATCACGCGCCATTCCGGATGCCATTGCGTGGCGAGCGCGAAGCTCTTCGCGCTCTCGACCCGGAAGGCCTCGATCACGCCATCGGGCGCGCGCGCCTCGACGGTCAGCCCGGGACCGAGTTCACGCACACCCTGGCCGTGCAGCGAATTGACCATGACGCGCCCGGTGCCGGCGAGCGTGTGCAGCAGCCCGCCCGGCTCGAGCGATACCTCGTGCGCCGGCCCGTACTGCTGCTCGAGCGGCAGCGCCTCGTCGTCGCGGTGGTCCAGGAAGCCCGGCACTTCGTGCAGCTTCTGCCACAGCGTGCCGCCGAAGGCCACGTTCATCTCCTGGAATCCGCGGCAGATGCCGAGCACCGGTACGCCGGCGGCGACCGCCCGAGGGATCAGCGGCAGCGTGGTCTCATCGCGATGCGGATCGTGCAGCGTGCCGGACTCGCTCGGCTCGCCGCGGTAGTGGCGGGGTTCGACGTTCGAGGGGCTGCCCATGAACAGCAGCCCGTCGAGCGTCTCGAGCAGCGCTTCGAGCTGCAGCTCGCGGCCGATCGCGGGCACGATCAGCGGCAGGCCGCCCGCCGCATCCAGCACGGCGGTCAGGTACTTCTCGTTCACCAGATGATAGGGCTGGGACCCTAGCATCCGCCGGTCCGCCGGAATGCCGATGACAGGTCGATTACGGGTCATGGTGTTCAACAATATGTCCGGTGCGGATGCTGTATAGATATACAGACACGGCTGCCACCGGGGGGCTTTCGTCCTGAATCATTAGACCATAGCGCCCGACGGAAAGTCCTGCACAGCTGCGCGGGAGCGGCCACGCGTCACAGTCCGCGCTCCTATTCAAGCGATTGATAAAAAACCGCTTTTCTGGCATGAGTGGGTATGGCAGCGGGGCATGGATCGGGGCACGTCGAGAGTTATTACGGTGCGACGACGGCCCTGCCACCCGCACTGCCGCCCCTGGAAGGCGCGGCGCGTACGGATGTCTGTGTGGTCGGAGCCGGACTGGCGGGCTGCTCGGCGGCGCGCTCGCTGGCTGCGCGCGGGTACGGTGTGACGGTGCTCGAGGCCCGACGCATCGGATGGGGCGCCTCGGGGCGCAGCGGCGGGCAGATCATCGCCGGGCTCGCCATCGAGCAGGATCGACTCGAGCGCATCGTCGGCGCGCCCGATGCCCGCGCGCTCTGGGAACTCTCGGTTGAAGCGGTGCGCCGGCTGCGCGCCCGGATCGGCGAGCACGCCATCGACTGCGACTGGGTGGACGGGTTCATGCAGGCCGCGATCCGGCCGCGGCACTGGCGCGGCCTGCAGCGCTGGCACGAGGAACTGGCCGGGCGCTATGGGTATGAGGGCACCAGCCTGATTGGCCGCGAGGCACTGCGTGCGCTGCTGCCCTCCAAGCGCTACCTCGGCGCGTTGCATGACCGCAACGGCGGGCACCTGCATCCGCTGCGCTACACGCTCGGCCTCGCCACCGCCGCGCGTGCAGCCGGCGCAAGCTTCCACGAGGACAGTGCCGTGCAGGGCTTCAGCACGCAGGGCGAGCGGCTGCTGGTGCACACCGCGCACGGCACGCTCGAGTGCGCGCAGCTGCTGTTTGCCGGCAACGCCTGGCTCGGGGCGACAGTGCCGGCACTGCAGCGACGCCTGCTGAGCGTCGCGAGCTACATCATCGCCACCGAACCATTAGGTGCGCAGCGCGCGCAGGCGCTGATTGCCAACAATGCCGCGGTGGCGGACACCAACTGGGTGCTCGACTACTTCCGGCGCTCCGCCGACCACCGTCTGCTATTCGGCGGACGCGTCAACTACTCCGGTGTCGACCTGCGCGGCATCGCCCCGGCGACCAGCGCGCGCATGCTGCAGGTGTTCCCGCAGCTCGCCGGCACGCGCATCGAGTACGCGTGGGGCTGCCTGCTGGACATAACGCGCAACCGCGCTCCGGATTTCGGCCGCCTCGCCTCCAATGTCTATTACGTGCAAGGCTTCTCCGGCCACGGCATGGCGCTCGCGGGGCTCGCCGGCGAGCTCGTCGCAGAAGCGATCGCCGGCACGGCCGAACGGTTTGACGTGTTCGCGCGCATTCCGCACCGCGAATTCTCAGGGGGCCTGCTGCTGCGCCGCCCGACGCTGGCGCTCGCGATGCTGTGGTACCGGCTCCGGGATTGGCTGTGAGCGCTGCACTACGCCTATACTTCACGCGGGCTTGACATGGCTGGGCGGGCTCGATCCCGTCACTGAGGAAACATGGAGCCGACGGATACGGGGGGTGGCGACTACTTTCACAAGGTGGTCGACTGCCAGTGGGCATGTCCTGCGCATACCGATGTGCCGGAGTACATCCGGCTGATCGCGCAGGGCCGCTTCACGGACGCGTACATGGTCAACCGCGAGTCGAATGTCTTCCCAGGCATCCTTGGTCGCGTCTGCGACCGACCCTGCGAGCCGGCCTGCCGGCGCACCCGGATCGAGAACAAGCCGGTCGCGATCTGCCGCCTGAAGCGGGTCGCCGCCGATAACCGCGAAGACATCACGGCCCTGCTGCCGCGCGCCCCGCAGCAGAAGAACGGCAAGCGAGTCGCCTGCATCGGCGCCGGGCCCGCCTCGCTGACGGTCGCGAACGATCTGCTGCCGCTCGGCTACGAGGTCACGATCTTCGAGCAATACGCGGTCCCAGGCGGACTGATGCGGACCAATATTCCCGCGTTCCGCCTGCCGCAGAGCGTGCTGGACGAGGAGATCGGCTACATCCTCGACATGGGTGCGGACCTCAAGCTGAACTCGCCGGTCTCGAGCCTGCGCGCCCTGCTCGAGGGCGGCGGATTCGACGCGGTGTTCGTCGGCACCGGCGCGCCGCGCGGCAAGGAGCTGGACCTACCGGGCCGCTACGACAGCGAGCGCGTCCACATCGGCATCGCCTGGCTCGAATCCGTCGCGTTCAAGCACGTCGAGCGCATCGGCGAGCGCGTGCTGATCATCGGCGTCGGCAATACCGCCATGGACTGCTGCCGCAGCTCGCTGCGGCTCGGCGCGAAGTCCGTGAAGGTAATGGCGCGCAAGCCGCGCCAGTACTTCAAGGCCTCGGACTGGGAGCTGGAGGACGCCGAACAGGAGTCGGTCGAGATCGTCGTGAACCGCGCTCCCAGGAGCTTCGTAGTCGAGAACGGCGTGCTCAAGGGCATGCTGTTCGAGCAGCTCGAGCATGACCTCGTGAACGGCGAGATCGTGGCGACCCGCGTGACCGGCGAGGAGTTCTATCCGTGCGACGACGTGATCCTGGCCATCGGCCAGGAGAATGCGTTCCCGTGGATCGAACGCGACATCGGCATCGAATTCGACCGTTGGAGCATGCCCGCGGTGGACAAGACGACGTTCCAGTCCACCCGGCCGGAGGTGTTCTTCGGCGGCGATGCCGCCTTCGGGCCGAAGAACATCATCTGGTCGGTGGAACATGGCCACCAGGCCGCGATCTCGATCCATAAGCACTGTGCCGGCCTGCCGGTCCAGGAGCGCATGCCGCGCGGCGTCAGCTTGAGCAGCCGCAAGATGGGCATGCACGAGTGGTCCTACAAGAACGACTACAACCCGATCGAGCGGCGGCTGATGCCGCACGTGAGCCTCACCGAGCGCTTCAAGAAGATCAACATCGAGGTGGAGCTGGGCTTCAGTGCCGAGCAGGCGGCGCTCGAGGTGCAGCGCTGCCTGAACTGCGACGTGCAGACGGTATTCACCGCCAAACTCTGCATCGAGTGCGACGCCTGCATCGACATCTGCCCGGTCGACTGCCTGACCATCGCGCCCAATGGCACCGAGACGGAGCTGCGCTCGCGGCTCAAGGCGCCGGCCGTGAACCTCCGCCAGGCGTTGTACGTATCGGCCGAACTCCCGCAGACCGGCCGTGTGATGCTCAAGGACGAGGACGTGTGCGTGCACTGCGGTCTGTGCGCCGAGCGCTGCCCGACCGCCGCCTGGGATATGCAGAAGTCGACGATTCGGATTCCGCAAGCCGCCGACGAAGCCACGCGATGCCAAACCTGATCCGCTCCCCCGAACGGGTGAACGACTTCGTGATCAAGTTCGCGAATGTCAACGGCACCGGCTCGGCCAGCGCCAATTCACTGATCATGAAAGCCATCTTCCGGATGGGCGTCCCGGTCACGGGCAAGAACTACTTCCCGTCGAACATCCAGGGCCTGCCGACCTGGTACGAGATCCGCGTGACGCGCGCCGGCTATGCCGCGCGTGCCGGGCACGTGGACATCATGGTCGCGATGAATGCCGAGACCTACGCCAAGGATGTGCGCGAGGTCGAGGACGGCGGCTATCTGATCTACGACTCCACCTGGCCGCGCAGCGCGCTGCTGCAGCGCTCCGACATCACCGTGCTCGGCGTGCCGCTGGCGCAGCTCGTGAACGAGAGTTTCGATGGGGTGCGCAACCGCATCCTGCTCAAGAACATCGCCTATGCCGGCGTCGTCGCCGCGCTGCTCGACGTCGAGCTCGAGGTGATCAACGGCCTGCTGCGCGAGAGCTATGGCAAGAAGCCGAAGCTGCTGGATTCGAACAGCAAGGCGCTGCGTCTGGGATATGACTGGGCCAAGCAGCACCTCCCCTGCCCACTGCCGTTGCGGGTCGAGCGCCTGGATCGCACGCGCGGCCACATCATGATCGACGGCAACACCGCCGCGGGCCTCGGCTGCGTGTACGCCGGTGCGACGGTCGGAGCCTGGTATCCCATCACGCCGTCGACCTCGCTGATGGATGCATTCAAGGGCTTCTGCGAGCGCTATCGGGTGGACCCGCAGACCGGCGAGCACCGCTACGCCGTGATCCAGGCGGAGGATGAGCTGGCGGCGGTCGGCATGGTGCTCGGCGCGAGCTGGAACGGCGCCCGCGCGTTCACGCCTACCAGCGGCCCGGGCATCTCGCTGATGAACGAATTCGTCGGCCTGGCATATTACGCCGAGATTCCGTGCGTGATCTTCGACGTGCAGCGGGTCGGTCCCTCGACCGGCATGCCGACCCGCACCCAGCAGGGCGATATCCTGCTGTGCGCGTACGCCTCGCACGGCGACACGCGGCACGTGCTGCTGTTCCCGGCCAATCCGGAGGAATGCTTCTACATGGCGGTCCAGGCCTTCGACCTCGCGGAACGGCTGCAGACCCCGGTATTCGTGCTCTCCGACCTGGACATCGGCATGAACGACTGGATGTGCCCCGACCTGCAATGGGACGAGAGCTACCGGCCCGACCGCGGCAAGGTGCTCTCGGCCGAGGAGCTCGCGAGCCTCGACAAGTTCCACCGCTACACCGACCGCGACGACGATGCGATCACCTACCGCACGCTGCCTGGCGTCAGCCCCAAGGGCGCCTACTTCACACGCGGCTCGGGCCACAACCAGTACGGTGGCTACACCGAGGATTCCGCCGAATACCAGGTGGTGCTCGACCGACTGAAGCGCAAGTTCTCCACCGCCACCCGCTACGTGCCCAAGCCGGTGCTGATGGGTTCGGGCCAGAACCAGGTCGGCATCGTCAGCATCGGCAGCTGCGACGGCGCCGTGCGCGAGGCGATGGACGTGCTCGCGCGCCAGAACATCCACGTCGATTACCTGCGGATCAAGGCGTTCCCGTTCGAGCTGGAAGTCGAGGCCTTCCTGAACACGCACACG
>Ga0265318_10001833_pt1 | contig 12033 bp, 2 predicted proteins | sample 4821metaG_FD_192431 | JGI IMG/M metagenome (GOLD analysis project Ga0265318, IMG submission 192431) | Rhizosphere microbial communities from Carex aquatilis grown in University of Washington, Seatle, WA, United States - 4-8-21 metaG | ecosystem: Host-associated > Plants > Roots > Rhizosphere >... | reverse complement strand
AGCGCCGGCGCGCTCGGGCTCGACGGCGGCGGCCTCGACGCCGGCAAACTCGGCGGGCTGCTGGCCACGCTCAACAGCGTCGCAGGGCTGCCCGCCGGCCCGGGGCTCCAGCTGCCCGGCGGCATCTCCATCGAGGCGGCGGCGGGATCGACGCCCGGCTCGGCCACGCTCACAATCGCCACGACCGCGCCGATCGGCGGGATCCTCCAGGTGGCGCTCACGGCCGAGGTGGACTCGCTCCGGCACGTCGCCCCGGGCGGGAGCATCACTCTCGAGACGCCGCTGACCGGGACGTGGCCGCACGTGTCGATCACGTTCGGCGTCGGCGCGTCAGGCGTCACGCTCGTCGTCACCCCCCAGGGCACGGCGCCGATCACGCTCCTCCCGGCTTTCAGCGGTCTCGGTGCGCTGCGCGGCGCGGCCGCGGCGCTGCTCCCCCAGGCACTCGACTCGGCCGTCGCCACCCACCCGGCGCCAAGACCCCTCTGGCTTCAGCATCTTCTCGCCGCCGCGGCGAGCCTCGGCGTGTACGACGACCCAGGCGGGTTCGCCGCGCACAGCGCCGCCCTCACGGCGATGCTCGACCCTGCCTGGTTCGAGAACTTCAACGCCGCACGCCGAGCGGACGTCGCCGCCGCGATCGTCGACGTCGTCACCCTCGTGCCGGGCCTTCCGGGAAGCCTCACGAGCGCCGGCGGGCTCGTGCACTGGACGTTCGCGTTCGCTCCCCCGGCGGAGGGCGCCTTCGACGTAGCCGCCGGCTGGGGAACCAACGGGGCGACGCTCCAGATCGCGGCGCAGGGGATCAAACCGGCGAACGCCCCGCTCGTCCTGAGCGCCTCGGCGGCCATCGACGACACCGGCGTCGACATAACGGCTGCCTTCGGGGTCGATCTCAGCACGATCGGCATCGCCCTCGTGCCGCAGGTTGTCGTCGATCTCGACGTCGGGTCGACGACACGCCTCGCCGTCCGGTTCGAGCCGCTGAGCGACGGTACGGCCCCGGGGCCGCTCATCGTCGAGCTCGCGCCGGTCTTCGGCGTCACCACGGGCGCCGGGACGGCCGAGCAGATCCTGGTCGGCTGGGCGCTTCCGCTTGCAGTCGAGGTCGCTGTGCAGGCGCTCCAGCCGGCGCTCCTCGACGCGCTCTGGGCGGGCGGGCCGACGCTCAAGGAAGCACTGACGCACGCAGGCATCCTCGTCAACGACGGCGTGGCTCATCCGCTCCCGAGCATCTTCGAAATGCTCGCCGGGTTCCTCGTCGAGGTCTCGAGCCTGCTCGACCTACCACTCGGCGACCTCCACATCCGGCTGACCGACGACGCCCACAAAGTTGGGATCAGCCTTAGCGGGCAGCAGAGCATCCCGCTCGGAGACCTCGAGCTCACGATCGCCTTCGGAGCGCCGGCAAGCTGGGGCACGGCCGCCGGTGAGGGCCTCGTCCTCAACCTGCTCGACACGTCGGGTCTCACCCCTCAGTTCGAATTCGGTCTGGAGATGCACGGGGTCGGCGTCGGGCTCTCCAACGCCGACGGAACCGCGCTCGTCTCGGAGACCTACCTCCGGCTCGGCTCGGTCAAGGCGCTCGTGTTCATGGACATCGAGACGACGCCGACGTTCCAGGTGCTCCACGGGGGGGCCGGCATCGAGCTCGGCGGCTTCGGCATCCCGATCGGCTCGGCGCTCGGAGCCGGCGGCGGCTCGGACCCGGTCGCGTCGAGCATCCTCGGCTCCGGCGGCTCCGGGGGCGGCGACGCGCAGCAGGTGAACCCCGTCACCGATCTCGACGTCTGGTACTGGGCCGACCCCGCGAACGTCGGCGGCCCGCTGCGTGTCCTCGTCGGCGGGCAGCAGGGTCTCTTCTGGATACCGATCCATGCCGGCTTCGGGCCGATCTTCATCAGTGAGATTGGCTTCGGTCTGACGAACACCTCCGCGTCGCTCGCGATCGACGGCGGCGTCTCGATCGCCGGGCTCTCCGCCACGGTCGACGGGCTCGAGGTCACGGCGCCGTTCGCCCACCTCTCCGACCCGAGCAAGTGGGCGATCGACCTTAAGGGGCTCGCGATCGGTTACTCGGGCCCGGAAATCGCGATCGCCGGCGGGCTCCTGAAGTTCGACGGGCCGCCCATCGAGTACGACGGAATGCTGCTGGTCGAGATCGGCGACATCGGCGCGGTCGTCATCGGGTCATACGCGGTCGTCGGCAGCGGCGCCGACCAGTACACATCGCTCGCGATCTTCGGCGGCGTCTTCGTCCCGATCGGCATCCCTCCGATCATCGAGCTCTCGGGATTCGCACTCGGACTCGGCTACAACCGGCGCCTGATCGTGCCGGAGGATCTGAACCAGATCCCGAACTTCATGCTCGTCGAGGCGCTTGATCGCCCCGAGGCGCTCGCGAACAACCCGATGCAGGCGCTGTACGCCTTCCGCGACCAGGTGCCGCCGGCTCGCGGCGCTCTCTGGTTCGCCGCGGGCGTCCGCGGAACCTCGTTCGAGCTCGTCAATGTCACGGCGGTCCTCTACGTCGCCCTCGACAACGGCGTCGACGTCGGCCTGCTCGGCGTCGCCCGGATGGCCCTTCCAACCGACGACGCGGCGATCGTCAGTATCGAGCTGGCGCTGAAGGTGCGTTTCAGCACGGCGGAGGGGCTCTTCTCGGTGCAGGCGCAGCTGACCGACAACTCATGGCTGATCTCGCACGACTGCCAGCTCACCGGCGGCTTCGCGTACTTCATGTGGTTCAGCAAGTCGCAATTCCTGCTCACCATGGGCGGCTACCACCCATCGTTCAAGCCGCTGCCCGAGTACCCGGTCGTCCCTCGCCTCGGCTACCGGTGGGACTTCCTCGGCGTCGTCCAGATCAAGGGCGAGTCCTATTTCGCGCTCACGAACACCGCGGTGATGACCGGCACGCGGCTCGAGGCGACATACGGGCCGGACTGGATTCAGGTCTGGTTCACGGCCTACACCGACATCCTCGTCTCCTGGGATCCGTTCCACTACGAGATCGAGATCGGCATCTCCGTCGGGGCCAGGATCCGGATCCGGGTCTGCGTCTTCGGCGTCTGCGCGACAATCGAGCTGAGCGTCTCGGTGGGCGCGTCGCTCCAGCTCGAAGGGCCGCCGTTTCACGGCATCGTCACCGCCGACCTCGGCGTCACCTCGATCAGCGTGCCCTTCGGCGACGACGCCCGGGCGCTGCCGCCGGCAAAGAGCTGGGGCGAGTTCGTTGCGCAGTACATCCAGTCGGGCGACGCGAACGCGCCGTCGGTCAACGCCCAGATCTCGTCCGGACTGCTCCCGGCGGAACCCCCTGGAGGCCCCGTGGCCCCGGGCACCGATGCGCAGCCCTGGCGCCTCTCGGCGGAATGGGCGTTCGACACGCAGACGAAGATGCCCGCCCGCGGCTTCCGCTTCCAGGTCGATACCCCGCGGGCCGAGGCCGACATGGCGGCGGAGGTGTTCGGACAGTACGACGGCCTCTCCACGACCTACGACATCGACATCGCGCCGATGTACACGCATGCGACCGACCTCACGACGCGCCACAGCGTCGTGATCGCCAAGCGGACGGTACCCGGCGGCGCGTTCCAAGACCTCGTGCCGCGCAACCCGCCGTCCGGTGCGGACGTGTCGCTGCTGATCGACGAGACGCTCTTCCGCGTCACCCCGCGGATCGGCCAGCTCTCCGAGGCGACCTACCACTTCTTCCCCGACCTCAAGCCTCCGGCCGCCGCAAACACGGTGCCTGCGCTCGTCGGCATCCACGTCGACGGGATCGCCGGCCTGGAAGGCGCGACCGCCCCCATCCCGATCGGCCAACTCGTGGACGCGACCGACTACCGGCCGCTCCCCTTCGCTCATCGCACACCGCTTATCGTCGAAGGCGTGATCAAGGCCGGCCTGGCCTCGGATCAGCTCACGGCGCTGACGGCGGGAGCGCCCCATCCGAACCTGCTCGGCGTGTTCGAGACGATCCTTTCCGGAAGCACCGGGGACTTCGCCGACCTTCGCGTCGCGAGCAGGCTCCCGCAGCGGGGCTACGGGCCGGTCGCAACCTCCGCCCTGACGGGTCGCCGGTCAGCGCCGCCGCTCCTCGCGTCCCTGTCGGAGGGCTTTACCCTCGAGGATGTCGGCCGAGGCGTCCCGGCCCCTGCCGTCGCGGTTCCCCCGGTCATGCCGGTGCCGCTCGACGGGCCGAGGCTGCGCTCCGTGATGCAGCGCAGCCTTCTGCCCACCGGAGGCACCCCGACGATTCGCACGACCGCCGCCGTCGCGGCGCCGGCCCTTGAACGCGAGGGTGCCCGGATGCCTGTCGTGAACGTCCAGCGCGACCTCGTGACCCAGTGGGCGTCGTTTGCGTCGGCCCTCGTCTTCCAGGAGCGACAGGCGGCGCCGAGGCCGACCCGAACCGCCCGCTCGACGCGGACCGTGCGCCACCCGGCGCTCGGGGGAGCGGTCGGCCGGAGTGCGGCCGAGGGGCTCGAGGCGCTCGCGAAGCAGGTGCTGGTGGACGGCGTCACGATCCGTGCCGGCGCCTGCCATCTGTGGGAGCTGCCCGCCGGGAGCTTCCGGCTGCAGCTCTCCGGCAACGCGGCGGTCCGCATCACGGAGATCACGAGCGCGGGCACCGTCCTGCGGGACCGGGAGCTCCCGCTCGCCGAGAAGGTGGACCTCCAGCTTCTCGCGGGCTCCGCGATGATCGCTGTTGCCGTCCTCGGGGAGCTTCCGGCCTCTGCAAAGCGCTTGCTCGCCGTCCTGGAACGGGACGCGGAGGCCGGCGCGCAGGCCTCCGTGTCCATCGTGGCGTCTCCGCCGGGCACCATTCCCGTCGTCGGCTGGCAGCTCGGGTCGCTGGTGGCGCAGGTCGGCCCAACGACCCTCCTCGGGCGGGGATCCACCATCTCGCTCACCAAGACGGTCGGCTCCAACCTGCGCCGGCATCTCGCAGCCACCGGGATGATCGCGCTTTCCCGCGCCACCCTCGCACAGGAGGTCGTCCAGACCGAGCTCCCGCGGACGGTCTCCACGATCGGCGTGCTCGTCGACCACGACCCGCAGGCGACTATCGCGTCCTCCGACGTGGTGATCCACACCGAGGGGGCGACGCTCGCCGCGCCGGGCCTGCAGGTCGAGGCGGGCAAGCGCACCGCCTACCTCTACGACGTCGCCGTCGACGACACGGCAAAGGTTGCAGCGGGGACGATCTCCGTCGCCGTGGGCCTTCGGACAGGACTCACGCTCGCCGGTGTGTTCGGGGCGTCCGGGACCGCCGAGGACTGGGCCGACTCGCTCGCCGGAAGCACCCTCACGCAGATCGTCCCGGACGAGCAGCTGACGCCTAACGGCGCGGTGACGCTGAAGCTGGCCGCAACCGAGGGGAATGGCAATGCCTGAGCCGAACGTCGGCGAGATGATCCTCTTCGACTACATCAGGCCACCTCTCCTGGACGGCGAGTACCGGCTGTCGCTCGAGACGGAGGTGGCGATGAAGGGCGCCGACCAGCCACTGCCGGGCCAAGACCTGTTCTTCGACGTCGAGGGCCCGCGGTTCGCGCTGTCGCCGAGCGAGGTCGCAGGCGTCTTCCCGCCGAGGAACGGTCACGGATCGTTCGACTCTGCGCTTCCCCACGTCGCGCTCGGCCGCAGGACGCTCCCGTGGGAGCGACCGCTCGCCGCGACCTACACGGCGCCGCCCGGCCAGACCCCCTACCCGTTCCTCGCCCTGCTCCTGTTCGAGCAGTCCGAGTACGAGATCAAGCGCAACATGGCGCTCTCCGACATCGTCCCGGCAAACGTCTTCCAGGCGCTCGGACGCCCGGCGATCCGCTGCGACGCGGTCGAGGCCGACGAGCAGCTCCTTCGCGACATCCTGCCGATGCCGGAGGAGCTCCAGCTCCTCACGCACGTCCGTCAGGTCAACGTCGACGACCGCGACCTCAGCGCCGGCGACTCGGACGGCTTTTTCGCGGTCGTGATGTCCAACCGGGTGCCGCGCGCGCCCGACACCTACTGCGCGTGCCTCGTGTCCGTCGAGGAGCGAACCGACCTGCTGCCGACGACCGACAGCGTCCAGCTGGGCGGCACCGAGGTGTTTGAGGATCCCGAGCTTGTCGACATCGCCTCCAGCAGCGCGCTGAGCCCGAGCGAGCTCGGCACGAGCATCACCGCAGCCGACGCGGACCGGATCGGTCGCTTCGCTCCGAATGCGGCCCACGTGGTCGACTACCTCGCCGGAGTCTCGCTGCCCGCCTCGCCGGCGGAGCCCGATCAGATGCCGGTCTTCGACGCCACGATGCTCGAGCAGAGGGCGCGGCAGAGCTCGGCCCTCGGCGGCCTGATCGTCCATCCGAAGGCGCGCCTCGTCCTGCTGCACAGCTGGACGTTCATCTGCGACGGCGACGGCACGTTCCGGCAGCTGATGCAGCAGGTCGACGTAGGAATGATCGGCGACGTCGACCCGGCAAAGAAGCTCAGCGTCACCGACACTGGACACATCGAGATCGACGTAACCGACCGGCTCGGGGCACCTGAGCAGAGCTGGTATAGGGGCCCGCTCGTCTCGCAGCCGCTGACCCGCGACCCGCTCGGCCCGTATCACAGCGCCGACCAGGCTCGGCGCGTCGTCGCCGAGACCGGAGCGGAGAACATCTCGTACGCCAGCGCGTTCGAGGTAGGCCGCCTGCTCGCGGCGGCGGACAGCCGTCTCGCGCAGGAGCTCATGCGCTGGCGGCGCGGCGCGTTCCGCTCGAGCGCGCGGCAGACGAGCATCGACCTGCTGCAGGCGGCGATGCGGCTCACCGCGCTCAACGACCCGGTCGACCCCGTCGCGCTCCGGTACTCAGTGGACGTGCTCCAGAAGATCGCGGCGGGTGTCGGCCCGCTCGTGGATCCCTACGGCATCGAGCTCGTGCTCGCGAGCCCGCTCCTGCAGCCCGCGGTCATTGCCCACGCCTTCGGGCTCGCCTCGGTCGCCGACGCGGAGCAGCTGCTCGCCCCGGACACGCTGTTGACCCGGCCTGTCGAGGTCGGCGCGACGCCCCCGCCGCTCGCCGATCTCGCAGCGGTGGTCGAGGATGCTGCTGGTCTTGCGGCGCTCGCAAACCTGCGACAGCGGGTGATCGGCAATGCGAACCTCGCGAACGAAGGAGGCGGAGGATGAGGACACCGGCTGTCACCGCGCGCACCGCACTTCATGCCCGGCTCATCGAGCCGGCCCAGCAGTCGGAGCTCCAGCCGTCCGACTCGCTGCCCCCGTACATGGAATCTTTCCTCGCCCACCTTCGGGTGCTTGTCGGCGTCCCGTTCGAATACCTCGTCCCCGACGAGCGGCTGCTGCCCGTCGAGTCGATTCGCTTCTTCTACGTCGACCGGTCGTGGACGGACCGGCTCGTCGACGGCGCGCTCGCGGTGGGGCAGATCGGCTCGCGCGAGGCCGCCCACCACCAGTCCCGCGCGCCGGCGCTGACCCAGCTCCTCGACCAGAGCGAGCGGATGGTCAGGAGCCTCCAGCGGGGAACCGGCTTCGACGCGGCGAAGAGCGCGAGTGAAGTGGACCCTCAGCCCGCCGAGGTGATCACGGGCTTCGTCCTCCGGTCGAGCGCGGTCGCGCACTGGCCGCATATGGACGTCCGGGCATACGACACGCGCATCCCCGAGCCCTACCGCGCGTCGGACCCGGAGGTCGTCGCGCATCAGCTCAAGCCGCTCCGGATCGAGCTGCTGGCGCCATCAGTGCTGATCGCCCTGTTCGAGCGTGAGCCTCAGATGGTGATCCTGGAGGAGCCGCACCACGGTGTGCAGTTCGGCGTCCGCCAAATCGGGTCCGGCGTGGCGGTGCCGCTCCGCGACGCGGAGGGAAGCCAGATCACGGTCGAGCAAGACGGGGAGCCTGTTTCCATCCCGGTGACCGTCCCGATGCGAGCGCGCCACGGCGACATCGTGCGAGTCAAGGCGCTCCGCGACGCGCTCCAGCAGCAGCACGACACCACCTACCCAGCGGCGGTGAACCAAACCGGCTCGGCGGCATTCGCGATTTCCGTCCTCGACCCCCCGTGGCGGCAACATTTCGAGGGGACCGAAGATCACGCCCAGACCGGCACTCCCGCGCCGCCGCACTTCGTCACGGTCACGCAGGCGGTCCAGGAGGCGGGCCTGCTGGCCAATCTGAAGACCCTCCTCGGGGGCGCCTGACCATGGCGGCGAACAAGCTCCCGATCTCGGCGACAGTCGCGTTCGACATCGGCGCGAGGTCGATCGCAACCTGGAACGACGCAATCGCGCGCTCGCCGCGCGTGCTCGTGCCGGTCGTCGTCGAGGCACTCACTGTTCGCGCGGAGGGCGGGACTTGGGCGAACTGCACGATGACGCCTCCGCTCCGCGGATCAAACGTTCAGGCGCCCGACTTGCTGCCCGATCCCTTCGCCGAACGAGATCCGCGGCAGGCCGGGGTGTACCTCCACTGGGCGCTCCCGGATGCGCTCACCACCGGCGCCATCTCCGCTGCAAGCCCGGACGCGCAGTTCCCGACGATCCCCGACCGGTGGCTCGTGGCACGCATCTCGTCGGCCGTGATCGGCGGGCGCCGACCGGTCGCTGCCTGGATGATCGAGGCGGGTGACGACCCACCGACTGTGACGCTGCTCGACGACTGGAACGAGACCGCAGACCCCGAGAGCCAGGCGACCCCGGGCGAGCAGCAGCTCACCGCGCTCGGTCACGGCGACGCCGCCTGGGCGGGGTACTTCGACAACGTCCAGAACCGGTTCGCGTTCTACGACGACCTTACGGACGCCGCGGGCCCGCTCGCATACCTGGTGTGCGGCTGGCACAGCCGACACGTGGACGATCCGATCGGCGAAGCCCTCAACACGCCGGCGGAGTTCGAGGCGCGCCTCGCCGACCTGGGATGGGAGATCGACCCTTCGGACATCGAGGCGGCGTTCTCGTACACGACCGATCGTGTCCAGGCGGCGACCCAGCTCGGGCTCGCAACGCGCGAGGCACGGTTCACGATCCGGGCAGACGTCGCCACGGGCAAGCAGTTTCTGGCCGATGGGGTCGCCGGCGAGTCGTCAACGAAGTTCACGAGCGCGAGGAAGGCAGAACTCGGCCGCTCGCTCGCGCGTGCGGTGTCGTGGCCCGAGTTCTGCCTGTATCACGGCGGCGTCGTCGGGATCGGCTGGCCCGAGGCCGGCTTCGCAGCCGCTCCAAAGGGGTTGCTCGGCGGGGACGCGGGCGGTCCACCTCTGCCCGAGGACGTCAGCGTTTGCATCGGCAGCACCCTCACCGAGGCGCTCTCCACGGCACTCGCTCACAACACTGGCCATCCGGACGAGGCGCGGATCCTGGAGGCCGTGCTGCTCGGCGGCACCGACGAGCTCGACCAGCCGGACGGCGCCACGCGGATCGACAGTCGGCTGCATGCGAACGCCTTCGCCAGCCTTCCGGACGGGGCGACAACCGAGAGCATCCCGCAGACCGCGTCGACGCAGCCGACGTCGGTCGTGGCCGACCCCTCGCAAACCGACCCCGGCGTGTTTCCGCCGCCCCCGCCCGCGCCGCCCCCGACTGGCGGCCCGGCCGTTCCAGGCCAACTCCTCGGCAAGGTCGGAGAGGCACCCGCGACGCTGATGGCGCCGATGGTCGGCTCGGGGAACCGCGACAGCGTGCTCACCGAGATCAAGCGCCGGATGGTCGCCGCGGCGACCGCTGCGATCCCGAGCGCCCCGAACGCGCCGCCGCCCACCCAGACCGTGAGCGTTCAGCGCGCCAGGCCCCGGTACTTCCTTCCCACAGACCCCGTCTTCCTGCTTCAGGGAGCCGGACGTTCCTTCAAGCACAGCAGCGACTCGACGCGGACCGAGTCGAACAAGCTCGCCTGCCGGCTCAGCGGCGAGACCGTCAGGGGCTTCGCGGTGCCCGAGGCCGGCAAGGCTTCGCCCGGCACCGTCGGAGGCGGCGACCTCCTCGCGGGCTCGGTCGATCACGGCAGCGTCCCGCCCGAGTGCAACGACCTCCTTCGTGAGCTCTCGCTGCTAGACCCCGGCAGCGCCAGCACGATCGTCCGCAGCGCTGCCGCCGAAATGCGGGTCGCCGGGGCGGACGAGACTCAGCTCGCCGGCGTAGTCGCCGTTCATCAGTCCGCCTGGTGGCTGACCCGGGACGAGCGGCGAGACGAGGCGCAGATTCTCGCCACGAGCGGCTTCTCCGGGACGCTCCCGGCCCCGGTCGCGATCTCGCTGCCCTCGCATCCGTGGACGCCGCTGCACCTGGACTGGGAGGTCGAGCTGTTCGCCGCCACGGACATCGCCTCTTGGACGCTCGGTGAGATCGACTTCGCCGCCGACGCGGACGCACTTCCCGCCGCCGATGCGGAGGCGAGCCGGACGCTCTCCGGCCGCGCGCTGTTGACCGGCGGCGCCGCTCAGGTCGCCGCGGCGACGGTGCGAAAGGTGCTCGAGCAGGCGCAGCAGGCGGCCGGCTCAGGGTCGCTCCAGCCCGGCCTCCGGGCCGGGTTCAACTCCAACGCCGCCCGCGAGATGCTCCTCGACATCGGCGCGCTCCGTGCCGCTGCCGGGGGGGCGCCCGCCGCAGCGGCAGACGGCGACAACCTCGACAACATCGCTGACGAGCTCGACCGAATGGACGTCCTCGTTGGCGCCATGGATCGCTTCGACACCAAGTTGCGTGCCGGGTTCGTCGCCGACAGGATCGCCGCCCCGGCTCCCGGGACGGATCCGCCGGCCGACTTCTGGCCGCTGCGCTCGGGCTTCATGCGCGTGAAGCGGTTGCGTCTGGTCGACTGCTTCGGCCAGGTGCTGGACCTCGCCGGCTCGGGCGCCAACGCCGACGCGGACATGAGCGAGATCGACCGATCCGAGCCGCTCGAGATCGCCGGCCGTTCCGATCTCCTCGAACTCGCGCCGCGGTTCACGGCGCCGAGTCGGCTCTGGTTCCGGTTCCTCGGCTCGGGCGACGACACGGTCGAGGCGACCGACGCGATCTCTCCTCTCTGCGGCTTCCTGCTTCCGAACCACCTCGACGGCGACCTCCAGTTCCACGGCGCCGACGGCACCGGGTTCGGGGCAGTCAGGTTCGATGAAACGAGCGGCGTCGTCTGGGAGGACTCCCCGGGCCGGCCGACGACCACGGGAAAGTCGCCCTCGGCAGCCGTCGACAACGCCCATCTCGGCGCGGTCGCGCAGGGGCTTCTCGACTGGGGAGCGGTCGACGCCACTCCCGACGCGCCGTCGGACGAGACAGCGCTCTCGGCGCTGCTCCGGATCGTCGACACGAGCCTCTGGGCGGTCGACCCATTCGCGCAGATCGGCGAGGAGCACCTGGCGCTGCTCGTCGGCCACCCAATCACCGTCATGCGCGCGATGGTGAAAGTGGACGTCGCGGAGCCCGTCACGCCGGCCGAGATCGAGGGGATCAGGGTACCGGTGCGGATCGGCGCGCTCGCGCACTGGCAGGACGGACTGCTCGCCTACTTCGCGGGCGACGACTACCGCACGCTCCGCATCCCCGACCCGGCGGCGGCCGACTTCGCGCGGCCGGTCGGACCCAACCAGGGGTTCAACCAACCGGCGAGCGAGACGTCCGACTACTACGCGAACTTCGCGGCCGACCTCGGCGTAGTCGGCCAGAAGGGCAACACGCCGGTCGACCACCCCTACGTCGACACGAGCGGGCTCCTCTGGCTCCAGCCCGGGCAGGAGGTCATGCTGACCCTGCTGATTGAACCGCACTGCGTCGTCCACGCGACGACCGGATACCTGCCGCGGAAAGAGATCGGAATGCGACGCGCCTGGACGGCCCCGGGTCTGGCGCGGCTGGCGCCGGTGTTCCGCTTCGGACCCGTGGTCGTCGACCCGAAGCTGATCCGGATGCCGGTGCCAACCGACATCCGGGGCACGTGGAGCTGGAGCCACCGTGCGAACGTCACGACGTGGACGGACGACCCGATCACCAACGCGAATGGCGACGCGCGCATTCCTCCCGACCCCTCCGTAGGTGAGGAGG
>Ga0265318_10001824_pt1 | contig 12069 bp, 10 predicted proteins | sample 4821metaG_FD_192431 | JGI IMG/M metagenome (GOLD analysis project Ga0265318, IMG submission 192431) | Rhizosphere microbial communities from Carex aquatilis grown in University of Washington, Seatle, WA, United States - 4-8-21 metaG | ecosystem: Host-associated > Plants > Roots > Rhizosphere >... | reverse complement strand
GCCGTGGCTCCTGTATTCGACACCTTATATAACAGCGTGGTGACCGGCGTTGAAACCGGCATTGTGCTGGATAAAAATAGTGACCCGAATTACCGCGAAAAATTGGATGCCGAATTGAAGACAATGCACGACTCGGAAATGTGGCGGGCCGGCGCGGCTGTACGCTCGCTGAGACCTGAAAACTGGAAGAAATAAAACGATGGATTTGAGTTGGTAATTGGCCAACCAATGGATCAACTTTCCAAATTTACTGGAGAATAATATGTCAAACTACATCCGGATTTTCGATACAACCCTGCGCGATGGCGAGCAGTCACCAGGTGCGACGATGACCTCCACCGAAAAGCTGGAGCTTGCTCATAACCTGGCGCGCCTCGGCGTGGATGTCATCGAAGCGGGGTTTCCTGCCGCTTCTCCGGATGACCTCGAAGCCGTCCGCCGGATCGCACAGGAAGTAGGCAATCCCCCGTCGGCCGAACCCGACCTTAAAGTCCCTATCATCACCGGGTTGGCACGCGCTTCGAAAGGCGATATTGATAAGGCCTGGGAAGCCATTCAGGGTGCCCAGAAGCCGCGCATCCATACCTTCCTGGCTACTTCAGAGATCCATATGAAGTACAAGCTCAAGATGGATCGCGAACAGGTGATCGAGCGGGTTTCCGAGACAGTCGCATATGCTCGTACCTTATGCGCCGATGTCGAGTTCTCGCCCGAAGATGCGGCACGCTCCGATCCGGAATTTTTATACATCGTCCTTGGAGAAGCCATAAAATCCGGCGCCACCACCCTCAATATACCGGATACCGTTGGCTACACAACCCCCGATGAATACTTCGAATTGATCGATGGGATCATCAAGCATACCCCGGGCATGAACGAGAACATCATTATTTCCGTTCACTGCCACGATGACCTGGGAATGGCTACCGCCAATACGCTGGCGGGCATCCGTGCGGGTGCACGTCAGGCCGAAGTAACGGTTAACGGCATCGGCGAGCGGGCGGGGAATACCTCGCTCGAGGAAGTGGTCATGGCTTTACACACACGCCGTCCCATCTTCGGTTTGGAAACGGGCATCGATACCAAACAGATCAGCCACATCAGCAAACTCGTCAGCAATTACACGGGCATTGTCGTCCAGCCGAACAAGGCTATTGTCGGCGCGAATGCCTTCGCCCACGAAGCGGGCATCCACCAGGACGGGATGCTCAAACATCAAACCACTTACGAGATCATGCGCCCGGAAGATGTGGGTGTCAATCAATCGACCCTGGTGCTCGGCAAACACTCCGGGCGTCATGCCTTGCGGACACGCTTGGCCGAAATGGGACACTCGCTGGATGAAGCCGAGCTCGATAAGGCCTTTACGCGTTTCAAAGATTTGGCCGATCGCAAAAAGGTCGTCGCAGATGCGGATCTGGAAGCTTTGATTGCGGATGAGTTCTATCAGCCGCGCGATGTGTTCTTCCTTAACGGGCTGCAGGTTACCTGCGGCACGATGGGCATGCCCACCGCCACCGCCCGTTTACGCGCTCCGGACGGCAAGGTCATCACCCAGGCTGCAACCGGTACGGGTCCCGTGGATGCGGCTTATAAAGCCATCGATGCCATCATCAATGTGCCAAATATATTACTCGAGTTCAACATCCATGCCGTTACGGAAGGGATTGACGCATTAGGCGAAGTCACAGTCCGCATTAAAGCCAAAGACGGCCAGCACACCATGGATGCGCAAAAGGAAACTTCGTTCCCGCGGGTCTATGGCGGCCACGGAGCGGATACCGACATTATCGTCGCAAGCGCAAAGGCTTATATCAACGCCTTGAATAAATTAATTATCGCCCAGACCGAGGGTATGCAGCCGGTTCAAAATGATTACGGCGTGATGCTCGGATAACAAGAGGAGAAACCATGAAAACGCCATTTGAAGATGAAACTGAAACCCCACCTGAAGGGTACGACCCCTTCCCCCAACCACAGACCATCCCCGCCGGCTGGGATGTGAGCGTGCTGTTTAGTGAACCCGATGCTCCTGACGTCGTCGAGGGTTTATCTGAAACCGACTCATTTTAACCGGTACTTCAAACAAGATTCTTGAAATCATTTACCTATAACATGCCAAAAACTCTTTTTGAAAAGATCTGGGATTCGCACGTTGTAACTCAACAGCCTGACTCTCCGGCCATCCTGTATATCGACCTGCACCTGGTGCATGAGGTGACTTCACCTCAGGCCTTCACCGGCCTCCGCCAGCGCGGATTAAAGGTTCGCCGTCCCGATAAAACCGTTGCCACCATGGATCATTCGATCCCAACGCATGACCGGTCGCTGCCGATTACCGACGCTATGGCTGCTGCGCAGATCAAGCAAATGGAGGTTAACGCCGCGGAATTTGGTATACCGTTATATGGTATGGACAGCCCGCAGCGCGGCATCGTCCACGTGATCGGACCCGAACTGGGGTTAACGCAGCCGGGCTTCACGATCGTGTGCGGCGACAGTCATACCGCCACACACGGCGCATTCGGTGCCTTGGCCTTCGGGATTGGTACCTCGGAGGTGGAGCACGTATTTGCCACTCAGTGTTTGCTGCAGTTCAAACCCAAAACCTATGAAGTAAGGGTCGATGGGACTCTGTCGAAAGGTGTCTCTGCCAAGGACATTATTCTGGCGCTTATCGCCAGGATCGGTGTCGGCGGTGGGACGGGACACGTCTTTGAATACACCGGCTCAGCGATGCGTGGCTTGACGATGGAACAACGCATGACCATCTGTAATATGTCCATCGAGGGCGGCGCACGAGCGGGCATGGTGGCTCCCGACGATACGACTTTCGAATATCTTAATGGACGGACTTTTGCACCGAAAGGCAGGGACTGGGATAAAGCACTTGTAAAGTGGAAAGGGCTTGTTACCGACGAAGGTGCAGTGTACGACAAATCCATCACAATGGACGCCGGTTCGTTGGAACCCATGATCACATACGGCACAAATCCCGGGATGGGCATGAAGATCACAGGTCGTATCCCCAACCCGGCAGGCATGAGCGATGCTTCCCAAAAGGCTTCGCTCGAAAAGACGCTGGCGTATATGGGCTTGCAGCCTGGTCAGCCTATGCTCGGTCAGAAGGTGGACGTGGTCTTCATTGGCTCATGCACCAACTCGCGCATCTCCGACTTGCGCCTGGCGGCCTCCTTGATGAAGGGTCGCAAAGTCGCCGAGGGGATACGCGTAATGGTGGTCCCCGGCTCTCAGGACGTGAAGAAACAGGCGGAAGCCGAGGGGTTGGACCGCGTCTTCAAGGACGCTGGCGCCGACTGGCGCGAGGCTGGTTGTTCCATGTGCATTGCCATGAACGGCGATCAACTCGAACCCGGTCAATACGCCGTCTCCACCAGCAACCGTAACTTCGAAGGCCGTCAGGGCAAGGGCGGACGGACGTTCCTTGCCTCCCCATTGACTGCCGCCGCCACGGCTCTGTCGGGTGTGGTCTCAGACCCACGGACATTATTGAGTTGACTATGGTCACAGACGCAGTCTGGAAATTGCCCGCCATTGTAGATAGGTTTTTATCCTTTCGCGACGCCCTCCCGCTGGCGCACGAACAGGTTGGCGTCATGATTTCCATTTTAAAATCGCGCCGGCAGCCTCTTGAGAATTTTCTTGATCTGGGCTGCGGCGATGGGATTCTCGGCGCCGCCATTCTTGGCACATATCCTGCCAGCCGCGGCGTGTTGGTGGATTTCTCCGAGCCGATGCTTGGACAGGCGCGTGAGCAGCTCAAGGATTATGCAAACCGGCTCACATTCTTGAACCTCGATTATGGTGATCCCGCCTGGGTCGATGTTGTTCAGTCCCGCGGTCCATTCGATGCAATTGTCTCGGGCTATTCCATCCATCATCAGCCCGACGCCCGCAAGCGTTCGATTTATCAGGAGATTTATTCTTTGCTGAAACCTGGTGGTTGGTTCATTAATATTGAACATATTGCGGCTGCCTCGCCATTGGCCACTGAATTGTTCGAAAACCGCCTTATTAATGGATATTATGCAATTGAACAACGAAATGGCGGTACCCGGACCAGGGAAGAGATGGCTGATGTTTTTTTGAAGCGTCCCGATAAGGATGCGAACAAGCTCCTGTCCGTGGATGTTCAGTGCGGCTGGCTGCATGAAATTGGTTTTGAAGACGTGGATTGTTACTTTCGCATTTATGAACTGGCTGTTTTTGCCGGTTGTCGCCCAGCCTGAAATCGTCGATCAGAGATTGGAAAATACATTATGGCTCAGTTCACCACTCTCACATCCCGTGTCGTCCCGCTTCCCGTCAACGACGTGGACACCGATCAGATCATCCCGGCCCGCTTCTTGAAGGCCACCGATAAGAAAGGAATGGGTGACAATCTCTTTGCAGACTGGCGTTATAACGCCGATGGCTCTCCCAAACCCGGCTTCGTACTCAACCAGCCTGCCTCTGCCGGCTGCCAGATCCTTCTGGCCGGTGATAACTTTGGCTGCGGGTCGAGCCGTGAGCACGCGCCTTGGGCGTTGGCCGGCTTCGGGTTCCGCGCTGTCATAAGCACTTCGATTGCCGATATCTTCCGCAACAACGCCTTGAAGAATGGCCTGATTCCGATCATCGTTGACAAAGAAACTCATAAAATGCTCTTCGATATTGTGGAAGAGATACCCCACGCCGAATTTACGGTTGACCTGGCTTCACAAACGCTTTCCTTCCCCAACGGATCCGTCTCCTTTCCGATCGACCCGTTTAACAAGACATGTTTGCTTAACGGTGTGGATGAGCTTGGATACATCCTTGGCTTCGATAAAGAAATAGCAGCGTTTGAGGCGGAGAGGCAATAAGGCAGCGCATATGACCCTACCATCCATCCAGATCTACGACACCACCCTCCGCGACGGCACCCAATCCGAAGGTTTCACGCTTTCGAGCAACGATAAGGTCCGCATCGCGCAAAGGCTCGACAGCCTGGGTATGGCCTTCATCGAGGGCGGCTGGCCTGGTTCGAATCCGAAGGATGTTGAATTCTTCGAGCGCGCCCGCGATATCGAGTGGAAACGTTCACTGATAGCAGCCTTCGGTGCCACCTGCCGTGTCAAAGGCGGTCCCGAGGATGACGCCAACATCAAAGCCCTGATCGATTCCCACACGCCCGTCTGCACGATTTTTGGCAAGACCTGGAACCTTCATGTAACCGATGTCTTGCTCACGACCCTCGACGATAACCTGCGCATTATCGAACAGTCGGTGACTTATTTGAAAGCCAACGGCCGGCGCGTGATCTATGACGCCGAACATTTCTTCGATGGTTACAAGGCAGACTGTGCCTACGCGCTCGAAACACTAAAAGCCGCCATACGCGGCGGAGCCGAAACCGTGGTTTTATGCGATACCAATGGCGGCACATTGCCCTGGGAGCTGGAGCATATCATCCGTGAGCTCAAACCGGCTCTTTCGTTTCCTTTTGGCATCCACACGCACAACGACTCGGAGTGTGCTGTGATCAATTCGTTGATCGCCGTACGTGAGGGCGCCATGCAGGTACAGGGTACCATCAACGGCGTCGGGGAACGCTGTGGTAATGTCAACTTGATCTCCGTGATCGCCAACCTTGAGCTGAAGATGGGCTATTCCTGTTTACCGGAGGGCAAGGTGGCCCAGCTTAGCGACCTCTCCCACTTTGTCGCTGAAGTTGCAAACATAACGCCCGATGAGCATTTGCCATTCGTGGGTAAATCGGCTTTTGCCCACAAAGGCGGCGTGCACGTGGCTGCCATGCGTCGCAGCGACAGGTCGTACCAGCACATCGACCCAGCCCTGATTGGGAACAAGATGCGGGTCGTGGTTTCTGACCTATCGGGTCGCGGTAATATCCTCAGCACAGCTGAAGAACACGGCCTGGAGACCGGCAACAATGAAAACGTCGTCGAGGTGCTTAACGAGGTCAAGTCCCTGGAGGCCCAGGGTTTCTCGTTCGAAGCCGCCGAAGCCTCCGTGGCAATGATGTTAAAACGACAGCAAGCCGATTACAAACCTCCATTTGAGTTGCTTGACTTTTTTGTAAACGTGGAGCATCGCCAGGGACGCGGCATCTTTGCGGAGGCAACCGTCAAGGTCACTGTGGAAGGAGAGGTTATTCATACAGCGGCAGAGGGCAATGGCCCGGTCAATGCCTTGGATACCGCCCTGCGCAAAGCTTTGATCCCGAAATACCCACAGATGGCTGCTTTTCACCTGGCCGATTACAAGGTCCGCATTTTAGATGGGGAGAACGGCACACAGGCCATCACGCGCGTCTTGATCGATACTCAAAATGGTACAAAACGTTGGAGCACAGTCGGTGCGAGCGCCAATATTATCGAAGCCTCCTGGTGCGCCTTGGCCGATTCCGTGGAATACGGTTTGTTGGTGGCGCATTAATCTCGGACTCATAGGAATGGATTAATCATGAATTTCAACATTGCACTCCTCCCTGGCGACGGTATCGGTCCTGAAGTTGTGACCGAAGCCGTGCGCGTGCTGGAGACTGTCGCCCGCAAAAATGGGCACACTTTCACATTTACCGAGTACCTGATGGGTGGCTGCTCGATAGATAAATTTGGCTCTTCGCTTACCGACGAGACCCTGGCCGATTGCAAGGCGGCCGACGCGGTCCTTCTGGGCGCCGTCGGCGGTCCAAAATGGGACGACCCCTCCGCTAAAGACCGCCCCGAGCGCGGGCTGCTGGCCCTTCGTAAAGGTCTGGGGGTATTCGCAAATCTTCGGCCGGTCAAGGTTCACCCCGCCTTGATCGACTCGTCCCCACTCAAACCCGAGAAATTAAAGGGTGTGGACATCCTGGTCGTACGTGAGCTGACCGGCGGCTTGTATTTTGGCCAGCCAAAACTGCGCGAGATGAAAGATGGCCACGAGCACGCAGTCGATACGCTGGAATATTATGATTACGAGATCTGCCGTGTGTTGAAGCTGGCCTTCACATTGGCAAAGGGCCGCAGGAAAAAGGTGACATCCGTCGATAAAGCCAATATTCTGGAATCTTCACGGATGTGGCGGCAGATTGCAACACAGGTTGGAAAAGACAATCCGGATGTGGAGCTCGAACATGTATTGGTGGACACGGCTTCTATGAGATTGATCACAGGCCCGGCCTGGATGGACGTGGTCGTCACCGAGAACATGTTCGGCGACATCCTCACGGATGAGGCTTCGGTCCTGGCGGGTTCCATGGGTATGCTGCCATCCGCCAGTCTGGGGGAAGCGCATACCGGGTTGTATGAGCCAATTCACGGGTCGGCCCCCGATATTGCGGGACGCGGTATCGCGAACCCGATCGGTACCATCCTCTCGTCGGCCCTGTTGCTGCGGTATTCCTTGAAGTTGGAAGCCGAAGCAGCCTGTATCGAAAAAGCAGTTGACGCAACGATTACGTCGGGCGCGCGCACAGCCGACCTCGGCGGAAAGTTAACCACCCGTCAAATGGCGGATGAAATCATCACTAGGGTTTAAAAAGGAGAGAAGATCATGGCTATGGAATCGAAATTCATCTGGATGAACGGCGAAATGGTGCCGTTCGAAAAAGCAACGTTGCACTTCCTTACACCCGCGCTGCATTACGGCGCGGCCGTGTTCGAGGGCATCCGCGCTTATAACACCGATAAAGGCACGGCCGTCTTTCGCCTGGCCGAACATGCCGAGCGCCTATTGGATTCGGCGCGCGTGCTCGGTTTCCGCGATTTGCCGTGGAGTGCGGAACAGGTCGGTGAAGCGATCAAGGAGACCGTTAAAGTCAACGGCTTTAAGGAATGTTACATCCGCCCGGTTATTTATTTGGACGGAGGCGGCTGGAATCTGAGTATAGATTTCGGCAAGCCGAGCCTGGCGATTGCCGTATGGGAATGGGATAATTACCTGGGCGAGGAAGCGCTTGATAAGGGTATCCGCGCCAATATCTCGTCCTTCACGCGTCACCATGTGAATGTGACGATGACGAAGGCCAAGATCACCGGCAACTACGCAAACAGCATTCTCGCCAAGACCGAATCGATGCGCTTGGGATTTGAGGAAGCCATCCTGCTGGACCCGCAGGGATTCGTGTCGGAATGCACCGGCGAAAATCTCTTCCTGGTGCGCGGCGGCAAGGTCATCACCCCCTCCACAGCCCCCGTGTTGGAAGGCATCACCCGTCATTCGATCTTCACGATTGCCACGGACCTCGGCTACGATGTTCTTGAGCAGCCTGTATCTCGCGACCAGCTTTACATCGCCGACGAAGTCTTCATCTGCGGCACGGCCGCCGAGTGTATCGGCCTGAGCGAGATCGATTTCCGCAAGATCGGTGAAGGCAAGACAGGTCCCATTACGCGCGCCATCCAGAACGTATTTCACGATGCGATCCGTGGAAAATTGGCGCAGTATGATAACTGGCTGAGTTATGTGGAGCAGCCTGCGATGGCAAAACAACAGGTTTCTGTCAAGGCCTCTTGACATGGCAAGGATGGGATGAATCCCCATATTTACTCACATCCTCGGCATGAAGTACCCGAAAAAACGATATGTGCAGGGCGTACGCCCTGCACATATCGTTTTTTCGGAATTCTTAGTCCTCGAAGATGCAGGTGGTCTCCCTGCCATGCTGAAAGTCGAGCGTAGCGAAGATGTCGCAGATCACGAGTGTTTTCCTCGCCAAGTTGGAGTGAGTAAATACGAATTTTTGTCTCAGTCCTGAAAAGTTCACTTAAGTGGACTCGCACCCTCAGCCCGATGGGTTTCCACATGCCGAGCAAGGTGCTTCGCGAAGCACCCTGCGGGCGGCGAACTCTGCGATGAAAGTATCTTGTTTGACATGATCCTGAGAAAACCATGTGCATTTGCCAGAGCCTCTTGACAGTTCGATGGCCATCGCATAGAATACTGTCCAATATTCTTTATAAAACGCTGACGAGGACGAGTACGCTTCAAAGCGATTTCCAGCGAGCCGAGCAGAAACTGGTGAAAGCAAGGCAAAAGCGCAGAAGCCGAATGGCCCTCCGAGTTGAACGGGCGAAAGGAAACAAGTAGCCTAATCCGGGACGCTCCCGTTACAGGGCAACGGTATAAGTCTCGCAAGAGATCGTACCTGAAAAAGTGAAGCTGGCCCTTATCCCTGTTGCATCACAACAGGGATTTTTTTATCAACCGGTCGGCTTTATAACTTGGGTGGCACCACGAGAGTCCCCTCTCGTCCCTATGGACGGAGGGGATTCTGTTTTAACCGTTTCGATCGGAGTGATTATGCAAAGGAAGCTGACATGTTAATGGAAGAAATTACAGTCAAAACCATAGTTCGGGAAATCCAGGCCGATCTTGAAACCCCAGTCAGCGTTTATCTTAAGCTGCGCGGGCAGGGCGAATCTTTTCTGCTCGAATCGATAGACGGCGGTGAGCGGATTGCCCGTTACTCCTTCATTGGTATTTCACCGCGCGCCAAATACATCCTGCGAAGCGACAGCATCCATGTGATTGAAAAGGGTGCCGAACGGGTTATCCCTTTCACCGGCGATCCGCTCGACGTTTTGGAAACAGAACTAAAACGCTTTCGCTTTAATCCACAGCCCGGCCTGCCTCGCTTTATCGGCGGGCTGGTCGGCTACCTTGGGTATGAAGCCGTGACCCATTTCGAGCCCACCCTGAAGACTCACCTTCCGGCTGCCACATTACCCGAAGGAATTTATCAATTGGCCGATACGATCGTGGCCTTCGACCACGCCCGTCGCTCGCTCTTCCTTATCGCCAACGTTTTGGATGGTGACGAAAGCACTGCGCAGGCCAAACTTGACGAGATCGTTGCTCGTATTCACCAACCCATTCCGGCAATTACCCCGCAGCCGGCTTCCGCCAAAGAGATCGTTTCCAACAAAACCCGGGCCGAATTCGAGGAAATGGTTCGGAAAGCCAGGGAACATATTTCGGCAGGAGATATCTTTCAGGTGGTTCCTTCCCAGCGCTTTACACGCCCCACCCATGCCGAAGCATTCGATATTTATCGCGCTGTCCGGCGCATCAACCCTTCGCCCTATATGTTCTTCTTTGATTTCGGAATTATAGACGGAGAACCGCTTTTCCTGGTAGGCGCCTCGCCGGAAATGTTCGTCCGCCTCGAAGGGCGGCATGCCTCTCTCCGTCCGATTGCCGGGACTCGTCCGCGCGGAGCCAACGCCGAAGAAGACGCATCTCTTGCAGAAGAACTATTGGCAGACCCTAAAGAGCGCGCGGAACACGTGATGCTGGTCGACCTGGGACGGAACGATCTCGGGCGGGTCTGTGAATACGGCACGGTGACCGTTCCAGAATTCTTCAACGTTGAACGTTACTCGCATGTCATGCATATTGTCTCTCACGTGGAAGGCACCCTGCGTCCCGATATGACCGCCTTCGACCTCGTGCGAGCCTCCTTCCCTGCCGGCACGGTATCCGGAGCTCCGAAGGTGCGTGCCATGGAGATCATCGCCGAGTTGGAAGGCCAGCCGCGCAACATCTATTCCGGCATGGTCGGCTATTTTGGTTTCGATGGCGCCATGGACACATGTATCGCCATCCGCACGCTCGTGGCGCACGGCAGCAATGTCACCATCCAGGCCGGAGCCGGGATTGTCGCCGATTCGGACCCGGCCAGTGAATATAACGAAACCGTCAATAAAGCCTCGGCCATGCTGCGCGCCATCGAAGCCGCAGAGACAGACTGAAAGGAATTCCCATGCTCATCCTTATAGATAATTACGACTCCTTCACGTACAACCTCGTCCAGTACTTTGGCGAACTGGGGGCGGATATACGCGTCTTTCGCAACGACCAGGTCACCCTCAATGAGTTGGTTGCGCTCAACCCGTCATATCTCGTTGTCTCACCCGGGCCAGGCACCCCCTCTGACGGTGGCATTTCGAACGAGGCCATCCGTTATTTCACGGGCAAGATCCCAGTGCTGGGCGTTTGCCTGGGTCATCAATGCCTGGGTGCCATCTATGGCGGCAAAGTGGAACGTGCCGCACGTCTTATGCACGGTAAGACGTCGCTCGTTACTCATAACGGTCGCGATATTTTCAAGGGCATCCCATCGCCCTTCGAAGCCATGCGGTATCACTCCCTGATCGTCAATGAGCCGTTGCCCGCCGAATTGGAAGTGACGGCATCCACTGCAGAGGACGAGATCATGGCTGTTCGACACAAGCAATATCCCACGTTCGGAGTCCAGTTCCATCCCGAGTCGATTCTCACCGAACATGGGAAAGAGATTCTCAAGAATTTTCTGGAAATCAAACCGTTAGCAATATCAAATACAGGAGAGAACGCCATGTTAAAACCATTTATTGCCAAAGCAGTGAACCGCATAGATCTTAGCGCCGTCGAGGCCCAGGAAGCCATGAACGTCATTATGACCGGCGGGGCAACATCGGCCCAAATCGGAGCTTATCTCGTGGCCCTGCGCATGAAAGGTGAGACTGTCGAAGAGATCACCGGTTCGGCACGTGCCATGCGCGCCAATGCCGTGAAAGTTGAGTTGGCCGACCGCAGCACTCTTATTTACGATACAGCCGGAACGGGTGGCGATGGAGCGCAGACCTTCAATATATCCACAGCCGCTGCCTTCGTTATTGCAGGCACCGGGCGGAAGGTTGCCAAGCATGGGAACCGCGCGGCCTCCTCGCAGTGCGGCAGTGCCGACGTACTGGCGGCTCTCGGCCTCAACCTTGACTTGAGCGCTGACCAGGTCGGCAAAGCCATAGGTGAAATCGGGATTGGTTTTCTATTTGCACCCAAATTTCACCCAGCCATGAAATATGTCGGGGCAGCTCGCAAGGAGATCGGACAGCGCACCATTTTCAACCTGCTCGGCCCGCTCACCAACCCGGCCGGCGCCGATGTCCAGCTGATCGGCATATACTCCCCGGCTCTTACCGAGCCGCTTGCCAATGTGTTGAACGAGCTCGGCGCGCGCGCCGCGCTCATCATCCACGGCGCGGGCGGCACCGATGAGCTCAATCCCTGCGGCATCAATCGCATCAGCCACCTGAA
>Ga0265318_10001818_pt1 | contig 12111 bp, 11 predicted proteins | sample 4821metaG_FD_192431 | JGI IMG/M metagenome (GOLD analysis project Ga0265318, IMG submission 192431) | Rhizosphere microbial communities from Carex aquatilis grown in University of Washington, Seatle, WA, United States - 4-8-21 metaG | ecosystem: Host-associated > Plants > Roots > Rhizosphere >... | reverse complement strand
CCGGACGAAGCCAAGGCGCTGGCGTTGATCGACTCGACCATCGGCGATACCGCCTCGCGCTATGCCATCGAAGTAAAGGGCGACGAGCCCGCCAATATGAACGTGCTGGCCCAGGTGCCGGACAAGGTTTTCCAGACCCTGCATATCTCTCGCGACCTGGAAGCCTTCCTCAAGAGCGGCATTTTCCAGCAGCGCCTCAAGAACAAGGAAAAGATCGTCGAGGCCTGGACCGAAATGCGCGCCGGCGTGGCGCCGGCGCCGGATGCGAAAAAGTAGCGCCTATTCCAGCGCCCGCGCGGCGAAATGCGCCGCGAAATGTCCCGCTCGGCCAGAAACGCACGGCACCGGCTCGGCCTCCTCGCCGCAAAGATAAAGCCGCTCCACGCCGGTCGCGGCGCGGGCCAGCGCTGGGGCCATCAACTGCGCCAGCCCGGCGCGGGCGAAGGGCTTGGGCGGCGTCACCGTCACGCCGGTCAACGCCTCGCTGAGACCCGGCAGGTGACGGCGCAGGCTCCTGATGGCGGCGGCGGCGAAGGGCGCCTGGAAGCTTGTCCAGCCGCCTGGCGGCGCCACCGGCGCCAGCGGCAGGCTCAGCACCAGGCGGCGCGGCCCTTCCGCCGCCAGCGACAGCGGCAGTAGCCGTGGCAGCCGCCCGGCGCGGGCCGCCTCATGCGCATCGGCATAATCCTGCGGCGTCATCGCCAGCAGGGCCCGCGCCTGATCCAGCGCCGGCGGCAGGACGAAACCCTCGGCCAGGGTCAGCAGGATTTTCGCCTCGCCCATAGCGCGCGCCGCTGCCGGGCGGCCCAGGCCCGCCAATTTTTCCGTTTTCGCCCGTGACAGGCTGGAAAGCACGGCGCGGGCCTCAATGATCTCGCCATCCTCCAGCCGCACGCCGGCGACGCCCTGCGCCGCCAGGATTTCCGTCACCAGGGCGCCGAAGCGCCGCTCGCCGCCATACGCGGATTTCAGCGCGGCGATCAGGCTGCCGCGTTCCGGCATCGCCACCGCGCCCTGCGCGCCCGCTATCTCCTGCGCGCCCCGCCACACCAGCGTCAGCGCCGAGCCCGGCTCCGATGGCGCCAGGCCGCCTGCCAGCGCATCATGCAGCAACGCGCCCGCCAGGCGCGGCGACTCGAACGCGCGGGCAAGGAACGCCTCCGCGCCCGTCAGGCTGTCATGGGCGAAGCGCCGCCGCGCACCCTGCCCCAGCACCGCCTCGGCAGCGCCGCCGGAATGGGGATGGAACCACCAGCGCCGCAGCGCTCGTCCCTGCGTCGACAGCTCGGACTGCAAAGCGCTCCAGGCATCCGCGTCGGCGCGGGAAACGCGCGCCAGCGCCCGGGAAGCGGCGCGCGGCTCAGCCGGCAGAAGCAGATCGTCCTCTTCCGCGTCCCACAGCAGCAGGCCGAGGGCGCGGCGGCGGAAAACCAGTCCGTGATTTGCCAGCTTCAGCGTTTCCACCAGCGCCGGATCGAGAGCGAAAAGCGGGCCGGCCGGTTCCGGCGGCGCCAGCCGCTTTTCCAGCAGCAGCACCCGCGCCCCGCCTTTGGCCAGCAGCGCCGCCGCCGCCAGCCCACCTGCGGAAGCGCCGATAACGATGGCATCGTAACGGCCGCTCATGCCGTTCTCCCGGCAAAGAGATCGGTCACCAGCGCCAGGGCGGCGGTCAGACCGGCCATGGAAAGGCCCAGCGGTCCGGCGGCGCTGGACGGTCCGGCGAGATAGAGCCCAGGCACCAGGCTACGCGCGCCGGGCCGGAAGCCCAGCATCTGGTCGGGCGTCAGCTCGCCGCCATCGAGATCGCCCCAACTCAGACCCAGCGCCTCTTCCATGTCGGGCGGCAGGATGGTGGCGGCAGCAACCAAGCGCGGCAGGTTGAGCGGCTGCAGCCGCGCCAGCGCCCGTTCCAGCAGCGCCTCGCGCTTTTCCTGCGTCCAGTCGCCGTCGAACGGTTTTGCGGGGATACAGGACAGCGTCAGCGTCACCACCGCGCCGCCGTGCGGCGCCAGCGAGGGATCGCGCAGCGAGACCGGATCCACCAGCATGGGCGGCAGCAGCGGCGGAACGTTGTGGCGGAACTGGCTGCGTGCCTCCTCGCCGCCCGGCACGAAGAAAGGCCGGGTGAAGGAAGGTGGCGCTTCCAGCGCCAGCAGCAGCCGCGCCCGCCCCGTCGCCATGCGCCATGCGCCGGCTTCGCGCAGCAGGCCGGGCGGCAGATCGCTCCAGCGGAACAGACCCAGAAGCGTGCGCTTGAGGTCGAGGGTGGAGATCACGGCGGCGGCTTCCACCCGCGCGCCGTCGCCCAGCAGGACGCCGCAGACGCGGCCGCGCGCCAGAATAAGCTCGGCCGCTTCCGCTTCCAGGCGCAGCTCGGCGCCGGCGCGCAACGCCGCCGCCTGCAACGCCGCACCCAACGTGCCCAAGCCGCCACGCCGCGCCCGGCTCTGCGGCGCGGCAAACAACGTCAGGGCGCTGCCCGCCAGCTCCGGGTCGGCGGCGCGGCCGATCAGGGCGTTACGCCAGTCATTCTGTCCGGCATGGGCGCGCAAACCCGCGATGGACTGATCGGCCCAGTCCGCGCCCGGCCATGGCCGCTCGCCATCCGCCAGCAGCGTCGTCTTCAGCCGCCGCCAGGCGCCACGCGGCGCCGGCTCCAGCGCCTCTTCCAGCACCCGCGCCAGGGTACGGCCGCGGCGGCGGGCGATGTCGGCGCCCACCGGTGCGAAATCCTCCATCAGACCGGAAAGTCCGAGCAGCGACAGCAGCCCAGCCGGCGGCGACGCCACGCTGTCGGCATAAGGGGAAGCGCGGAAGCCGGTGGCGAACTCCGAAGTGACGCAGCGGCCGCCCGCCTGGGGCGCCCGTTCCAGCAGCGTCACCCGCAGCCCGGCGCGCGCCAGCAGAGCGGCGGCCGCCAGGCCGTCCGCTCCGGCGCCGATGATCGCCACGTCGTATCGCACTTGGGTATCCTGCCCGGAGCGCGGCCAGGAAAAGTGGCCTTCCGGTTTTCCGCCCGGGCCGCGCGACCAACTAAAAAGTCTCGAACAGAATACGCACAAGCAAAAGGGCCGGAACACAGGTTCCGGCCCTATGGTTAATTCGCTGAATTCCGGCTCTAGACGACGCCGCGCTTGTGCTCGCCGACCACGACACGGCCGGGATTGAAGGCGCGCTTGAAGACCTCGATCGCCTTGCGGGGCTCGGCATTGCCGCACATGAAGACGTCGAAGGCCGCGAAGCCCTTCTCTGGCCAGGTGTGGACGCTGATATGGCTTTCCGCCAGCACGGCGACGCCGGAAATGCCGCCGCCTTCCTCGAAAGTGTGGAGGTGGATGTGCAGCAGGGTGGCGCCGGCTTCGTTGACGGCGTCAATCAGGGCGGCCTCGATGCGGTCGCGCTCGTTCAGGCCGGTGGCTTCCCACAGGTCGATGATGACGTGGCTGCCGGCATAGGAGAGGCCGTTCTTGTTGATGAAATGGTCCTTCACGTCGTCGTTCGACGGCGTGACGACAACCGGACGCGCCTGGGCGCGGGGACGGGGAGTACGTTCTTTCTGCGGGATTTTATTCGCCGCAACCAGATTGAGTCGAGCCATTAGACACCTACCCGTCTTAGAGTTGACACCTACGCCTTGGCCTTGTGGACTTCCGGACGCGCTTTAAAGAAGAAAGCGACGGAGGGGGTCAACCCTATCGCCGCTTCGTCCGGCTTTTTTTCTCGCCGGGTCGAGATGCGAAATAGGGCTAACTGGCCCCCCATGCAAGAGAAAAATTCCCCCGCGGGCAATTTTTTTCGCCGCCGTGTCGGAAGCGGCAGCAGCGGGCGCTGCGCGGCGGCGTCGGCACGGCATTCTCCAGGCGCAAGAAAGGCCTGTAAAATATGGCTTAGATGCGCGGTAGACAGCGGCGCGAAGCAGTCCTATACGGCTGAGCGCTGTCGCATCTCTTAAGGAAACGTTATGGCCCGTCACCAGCCCCAACCGGCCAAGAAGGCCGCTCACAAACCCGCCGACGAGCTTCAGGTCGAGCGCCTGCACCAGGGTTATGCCCAGTCGATGGAGATCACCGGCGTGGTGGCCGACGAGCAGAGCCGCTTCCAGCACATCCGCATCTTCGACACCGTCGCCAACGGCCGGGTGATGACCCTGGACGACATTGTCCAGATTACCAGCCGGGACGAGAGCGCCTATGCCGACATGCTCACCCATTTGCCCATGCTGGAGCATGGCAATGTCGAGCGGGTGATGATCGTGGGTGGTGGCGATCTTTCCATCGCCGACGAGGCCCTCAAGCACAAGAACGTCAAGGAAGTGGTGCTGGTCGATATCGACGAGCGGGTGATCGAGCTCTGCCGCGTCCATTTCGGCGAAATCAACGCCAAGGCATTCAAGGACAAGCGCATGGTGATCGAAGCGGCGGACGCCTTTGAATATCTGGGCCGCAAAAGCTCGAAAAACCGCTTCGACCTGATTATCGCCGACCGCCCCGACCCGGTCGGCCCCGGCAAGGCGCTGTTCGGCGAGACCTTCTATGACCGCGTCAAGGGCGCCCTGCGCCCCGGCGGCTATGCCACCTTCCAGACCGGCGTGCCCTTCTACCAGCCGTGGGAGATCACCGAGGCGCTGCAGGAGCTGAAGCGCTTCTTCCCCAAATGCGGGCTCTACCTCACCGTGGTGCCGACCTATATCGGCGGCTTCATGGCGCTGTCCTGGGCGACCAAGGGCGGCAAGCCGCTGGGCAGCCCGGCGGGCATCAGGAAGGCCGCCGCCGCCTTCAAGCGCATCAAGCTCAAATGCGACTATTACAACCCGCAGATCCATACGGCGGCCTTCGCCCTGCCCAACTGGATCGCCAGGCTCGTGCCCTGAGCGAAAAACGCCTCCTGCAGTTTGCCGTCGGCCTGGCGGCGCTTGCGCCGCTGACGGCGGGCGCGCTAGGCATCCTGGCGCCCGGCCTGCTGGGCCTCTATGGCGACCGCGCCGGCCTCTCCCACGCCGCCTATCTCAGCGGGCTGCTGCTGGGCATCGGCGTGGCGTACTGGTGGCTGATTCCCGATATCGCAAAGCGCAGCGGCGCCTTCACGCTGCTCACCCTCATCGTCCAGGCGGGCGGGCTGGCCCGGCTCTATGCCGCCTTCCGGCTCCGCGCCTGGTCTCTCGACATCGCCCTGCCGCTGCTGATGGAGCTGGGCGTAACGCCGCTGCTCTGGATCTGGCAGCAACGAGTCGCGGAAAAGGAAAAATGAAAAGGCCTCCGTGGTTGTCCACAGAGGCCTTGTTCATGCCGTCTCCGGCTTAAAGGTGGAAACTGACTCCGGCGCCGAAGACGCGCGGATCGCCGACAAAACCGGTCAGGTTGTTGAAGTCGATGCCGCCCTGAAGGTTGGCCTTGTCCGTGATGTTCTGGACGTAGCCATAGACGTCATAGCGCTTGCTGGCTGAGGTCCAGCCCAGCTTGAGATCGCCCTCATAGTTGCCGTTGGTGTGGAACTCCGCCGACTTGTAGAGGAAGAAGTTGGTGTAGCCCTGCACCCACCAGCTGGTGAAGGCGAAGAGCGAGGAGCCGTCGCTCAGCGGATAGGTGTATTTCGCCGAGGCCGAAATCAGGAAGTCCGGCGCCTGCGGGAAGGGATTGTTGTTGATCGAGGCCGAGCCCGTCACCGGGTTGTAGGGGTTGAGCGGCGTGCAGCCCAGCGAGGCCAACGGCGTGCCCGGCGTGGCGCCGCACGGTGCCGAGCCCAGGCTGGAATCACGGATCGCGGTACGGGTCCAGCTGGCGCCCAGGGTGATGTCCAAATTGTCCGTCGGCACCCATTCGGCGTCGGCTTCCATGCCATGGGCCTCGCCGCCCCTGGCGTTCAGCAGCAGCACCGAGTTGCTGCCGCCACCGATGGCCGATAGCTGCATGTTATGGACATAGTATTGGAAGACGTCGGCGTTGAGGCGCAGCGTGTGATCGAACAGCGTGCTCTTCACGCCCGCCTCGTAGGACATGACGTTTTCCGACCGCGCGGTGGACAAGCCGCTGCCGAAGGCCAGGTTGCGGCCCTGAATTGACGGGGCGCGGAAGCCGGTGGCGGCGCGGGTGTAGAGATTGACGTCATCATCCACCGCATAGGCCAAGCTGGCGTCCCAACTGACGAAGTTGCCGCGGGTCTTGACCTGGTTGGCCTGGGTGATCGGCGCGGTCAGCGGGCCGCTGGCGGTCAGGCCCTTGACATCGCTGGTCCAGCGCACGCCGCCGGTGGCGGTGAAGCCATCCCATTTGTAGCTACTCTGGCCGAACAGGGCGACGGAGCTGTTGGACTGGCGCACCGAGGTCGCCGGCACGAAGAAAGGATTGGTGACATCGACATAGTCGGTGTCGAAATAGAAGGCGCCGACCTGCCAGAAGAGCGGGCTGTGGGTGTCGCTGCTGGCCAGGCGCACTTCCTCGGTGAACTGATGCAGCGGCTGCAGGCCGTCCTGGGTGTCCGACGGGAAGGGGATGAAGCCCGGGCCCCCGGTGTTGCCGCCGTCAATGTCGCCGCGGCTATAGCCATGGGTGGTTTCGTAGCCGGTGATCGAGGTCGCCGTCACGCCCGGCAGATCGTAGGTCAGGGTCAGGCCGGCGCCGAGGCCGTCATACTTTTGCGGGTTGTTGGCGCCGCCATCGAAGAAGACAGTGTTGTCGATATAGTTGGCGTTCAGCTTGTTGCTGCCCTTGGTGAGGATATTGGCGCGGAAGACCGCCGCCGTGCCATCCAGCGAACGGCCATGCAGGTTGAGCAGGGCGCTGAAATCCGCGTCGGGCTGCCAGAGGAACTGGACGCGGGCGGCGCGTTCATCATAGCCGCCCAGAGCCGACTTCTGGCCGGTAAAGGCGTTGTTGATATAGTCGTCGCGATGCTGCCAGAGGCCGGAAACGCGGAAGGAGAGCGTGTCGGTGATGGCGTTGCCATAGGCGCCCTGGACGTTGGCGGTCGCGTAGGCGCCGACATTGGCGTCGAGATAGCCGCTCTCGGCCTGGGTCGGCCTTGCGCTGGTGAACTTGATGACGCCGGCGGTGGTGTTGCGGCCGAACAGGGTGCCCTGGGGACCGCGGTCCACTTCGACATTGGCCAGGTCGTAGAGCGGCGCGCTCTTCAGCACCACATTCTCCATCACCACATCGTCCATGATGATCGAAACCGGCTGGCTGGCGGCGAGGTCGAAATCCGAATTGCCCAACCCACGGATATAGAAGCGCGGCGCGGCGCGGCCGTTGGAGGATTCGGCGTAAAGGCTGGGGGTGTGGGCGGCGATCGCCTTGATGTCCTCACCCGATTCGAAGATCGAATCGAGATTGTCGCCCGACAGCGTCGAGGTCGAGACCGGCACATCCTGCTGGTTCTCGGAACGGTGCTCGACCGTGACCATGATGGTTTCGACGCCGTTCGGGGACTGGGCCTGGGCCAGGGCGGGCGCCGTCAGCGCCACCAGGGAGGCGCAGCCCATCAGCGCGGCAAGCGTGTTGGACAACATCTTCGTCTGCATCGGAATGACCCCATTAAGTTCAGGCGGCACAGCGCGCGCGCCTTTGTTCCGGGCGATGCTGTTCAGACGATGATTTTGTGTCAACGGAATTTGCTGCGGTGCAGCACTTTGCCCCCAGCTGTGATGAAAAGATGACTGTGGCGCACGGGCGGGCTTTTCTTTCCGCCGCCGAATGCCCATCTTCCGGGCGGAAACCGCAGGAAAAATGTGCAAATGGCTTTGATCGGCCCCGGTGGGCGCCCTGTGACATCCCAGCCCGCCCAGAACGCCGCCGCCGATGGCGCGGCCAGTCCTTACATCAAGGATTCGGGGCTGGAGACCTTCGCCGCCGACGTGCTGGAAGCCAGCCGCGAGACCCCGGTGATCGTGGATTTCTGGGCGCCGTGGTGCGGCCCCTGCAAGCAGCTCGGCCCGGCGCTGGAGAAGGCGGTCAACGCGGCCCAGGGCGCGGTCAAGCTGGTCAAGATCAACATCGACGAGAATCCCGAGATCGCGCAGCAGCTGCGTATCCAGTCGATCCCCACCGTCTATGCCTTCAGCAACGGCCAGCCCATTGACGGCTTCCAGGGCGCGCTGCCCGAGAGCCAAATCGAGCAGTTCGTCGCCGGCCTGATCGGCGGCGACGGCCATGGCCATGGCGGCCCCGAGCATACCGCCCAGGTGCTCCAGATGGGCGATGAAGCGATGGCGGCGGGCGATCTCGCCACCGCCGCCCAGGCCTTCGGCCATGTGCTGCAGGACCAGCCCGGCAATCCCAAGGCGGTGGCGGGACTGGCGCGCTGCTACCTTGCCGGCGGCGATGCCGAACGGGCGAAGACCACGCTGCAACTGGTGCGGCCCGACGGCGCCGGCGACGAGGCCATCCTCGCCATCGAGGCCGAACTGAAGCTGCGCGAAGCGGCGCCGAAGCCCGGTGAATATGACGCGCTGGAAGCCCGGCTGGCAGCGGACGCCAATGACCACCAGGCCCGCTTCGACCTGGCGCTGGCCGCCGATGTCGCCGGCGACCGCGATCGAGCCATCGCCGAGCTGCTGGAACTGGTCCGGCGCGGGCGCAAATGGAACGAGGATGCGGGCCGCAAGCAGCTTCTCACCCTGTTCGACGCCATGGGCCCCGCCGATCCGCGCACCGTCGAGGCACGGCGCAAGCTTTCTTCCCTCCTCTTCTCATGATGCTTCGTCTTTCCGCCGCCGCGCTGGCGCTGCTGCTGATGGCGGGCGCCGCCAAGCCGCCGCCTTCGCCGGAAAGCCAGCTTCTGGCCGCCGACCGCGCCCTGGCCAAACTGGCGGCCGAGCGTGGCTTGGCGTATGCCTTCTTTGCCAGCATGACCAATGACGGCCAGTTCTATGGCGATGGCGAAGCGCCAGCCGTCGGCAGGGCGCAGGCCTTCCGCCGCCTCGCCCGCCGCGAGCCCGGCAGTCTCAGCCGCCAGCCCGAGACGGCACGCGTCTCCGCCGATGGGAAGATGGGCTGGACCTCCGGGCGCTTCCTGCTCACCGCGCCGGGCGGCAAGCGCAAGACCGGCGGCCATTATCTCACCGTCTGGGCGCGGGAAGGCCGCAACGCCTGGAAGATCGCGGCCGAGATGAACCGTTCCGATCCGGCCCCGGAAAAGTGATAGACTGAACGCCATGCAAGGTTTCCACAGCTTCAGCGATATGCCGCCGTGCCTGCCGCTTTTTCCCCTCACCGGGGTGGTGCTGCTGCCGCGCGGGGCGCTGCCGCTCAACGTCTTCGAGCCGCGCTATCTCAAGCTGGTGGACGACGCGCTCAAGACCGACCGGCTGATCGGCATCATCCAGCCTTCGGAGAATCCCGATGCGGTGCTCAAGCCGAAGCTCTCGGCCGTGGGGGCGGCGGGGCGCATCGTTTCCTTCCGTGAGACCGAGGACAACCGCTATCTCATCACCCTGGCCGGTCTCTGCCGCTTCCGCCTGACCGGGGAAGCGGAAGGCGACGCGCCCTACCGCATCGGGCAGTGCGATTTCTCGCCCTTCGCCGGCGACATGGCGGAAGATGGCGCCGCCGCCGACTTTCCCCGCTACCGCCTGCTGGAGGCGCTCAAGCTCTATCTCAACCATCGAGACCTGCAGGCCGACTGGAAAAGCGTCAGCAGCGCCCCGCCCGAAGCCCTGGTCAACGCCCTGGCGATGATGTGTCCCTTCGAGCCGGCGGAGAAGCAGGCGCTGCTGGAAGCGCCCAGCTTCGGCGAACGCGCCGCCACCCTGGTGGCGATCCTCGAAATGGCGGGCGGCGACGGCCCGCCGACATTGAACTGAGCGCCATGGCCGCACTTGATCCCAGGCTGCTGGAAATCCTGGTCTGCCCGGTGACCCGCACCCCCTTGCGCTATGACCGCGAACGGCAGGAACTGGTGTCGAAGGCGGCGGGCCTGGCCTATCCCGTCCGCGACGGCGTGCCGGTAATGCTGGCGGCCCAGGCGCGGCAACTCAGCGAGGCCGAACGGGCATGACGGCCTCAAGTAGCGAAGCGGTAGGCCATCAAAAAAGTCCCTGGCCCACCGAACTGCGCCTCAATCCGGGGCGCGACACCCTCAGCGTCAGCTTCGACAATGGCGAAAGCTTCGTGCTGGCCGCCGAATATCTGCGGGTGGAAAGCCCCTCCGCCGAGGTCCGCGGCCATGGCGGGCCGAAACAGATCTTGCGCGGCAAGGAAAAGGTGAAGATCACGGCGCTGGAGCCGGTGGGCAATTACGCCGTGCGCATCCTGTTCGACGACGGCCATGACAGCGGCCTCTATAGCTGGGATTTCCTGATGACCCTGGGGCGCCAGCATGCGCGCATCTGGGCGGAATACATCAAGGCCGCCGGCGCATGAGCGACATCCCGCCCGCGCCCCGCTCGCCGGGGCAGTTGCCGCCGCCCATCCGCAGCATCGCGCGTTTGCCGCGCGGCCGCCGCGTGGCGGTGATGAAGGGCCAGGACAAGGGCCGCTTCCTGGATTTCTACCACGTCATGCTGACGGTCTCCTGGCTGTTCTTCTTCCTGCAACTGGCGGCGATGTTCGTTGCGGTCAACCTGATCTTCGCTCTGCTCTATCTCGCCCATCCGGGCAGCATCGCCAATGGGCGCCCCGGCAGTTTCGCCGACGCTTTCTTCTTCAGCGTCCAGACCCTGGGAACGCTGGGCTATGGCGTGATGGCGCCCAAGACGCTCTGGGCCAATCTGCTGGTGACGGCGGAAAGCTTCAGCGGCATCCTCACCATCGCCCTCTTCACCGGCATCATCTTCGCCCGCTTCTCGCGGCCGATCGCCCGGGTGGTGTTTTCCAATGTGGCGGTGGTCGCGCTGTTCGACGGCGTGCCTACCCTGATGTTCCGCGCCGCCAACCAGCGCGGCGAGTTCATCGTGGATGCCGAGGTAAGTGTCACCCTGGCGCGCCAGCACACCACGCGCGAAGGCGTCACCATGCGCCGCTTCCAGGAGCTGAAGCTGGAACGCTCGAAGAATTCGCTTTTTCCGCTCTCCTGGACGGTGATGCACCGGATCGACGAAACCAGCCCGCTCTACGGCCTGACGAATGAGGAGATGCTGGCCCAGGAGATGGAAATCGTGGTGATGCTGTCCGGCGTCGATGAGATTGTGGCCGACCGCATCTATGCCCGTCACGCCTATTGGGCCGACGAGATCATCCGGGACCATCGCTTTGTCGATGTGATTTCGCTGGCGCCTGACGGACGGCGGGTGGTGGACCTCACCCGCTTTCACGACACCATGCCGCATGTTGCAAGCGACGAGAGTTAGGCGTCTGCGCCGTGAGGAGTAGCGCGCGCAGCGCGTGAGCAGGTCCAGTGGACCTGCGAAAGCGACGAACGACGCGAGCTTAGGCGAGCGGCTCGGACCTAGGCATCGACCCCGACAGCTTCAATCACCGTGTCATAGCCGTCGCGTGTCAGGCATTCCGCCAACTCTGTCTTGATCCGCCCCACCAACCCCGGCCCTCCATAGACCAGCGCGGTATAAAGCTGCACCAGCGTGGCGCCGGCGCGGATCTTGGCATAGGCATCGGCACCCGAAGCGATGCCGCCGACGCCGACCAGGACCAGCTTGTTGCCGACGCGTTGGCGCATGCCGCGCAGGATTTTCGTCGAAGGCGCCGCCAGCGGCGCGCCCGACAAACCACCGGTTTCGCGGTAATGGCGGCTCCTGAGCGGCGGGCGGGCAATGGTGGTGTTGGAGACAATCAGCCCGTCCACGCCGCGCATCAGCGCCACCGCCGCGATTTCGTCCAGCGCAGCCTCGTCCAGATCTGGTGCGATCTTCACCAGCACCGGCTTGGTCACGCCGCCACGCGCTTCCAGCACCGTGCCGATCAGGCGGTTCAACTCCTCCTTGTTCTGTAGCCCGCGCAGCCCCGGCGTGTTGGGCGAGGAGATATTGATGGTGACGTAATCGGCCAGTGGCGCCAGCCGCGCGAAGGCTTTCGCATAGTCGGCGATGCGGTCGGTGCTGTCTTTATTCGCGCCGATATTGATGCCGGTGATGCCCCCACTTCCATTTAATGAGCCTCGGCGCGCCAGATTGGCGGCGGCCTGCTCCATGCCGCCATTGTTGAAACCCATGCGGTTGATCAC
>Ga0265318_10001817_pt1 | contig 12121 bp, 11 predicted proteins | sample 4821metaG_FD_192431 | JGI IMG/M metagenome (GOLD analysis project Ga0265318, IMG submission 192431) | Rhizosphere microbial communities from Carex aquatilis grown in University of Washington, Seatle, WA, United States - 4-8-21 metaG | ecosystem: Host-associated > Plants > Roots > Rhizosphere >... | reverse complement strand
CTGCACGGTGCAGGTGCGTAACATCATGTCCAGGCCATAGCCGCCGACGCGCGGCATGTAGTCGCGCATGATCTTGTAGCGGCCCTTGGGCATCATCGGAACTTCGGCCAGGGTCCAGTTGGGCGCAAAGCCGAAGCCCAGCACGCCGGCGCCGATCTCGTTCGCGACCTCGCGGCATTCTTCCAGATGCGTGTTGGTTTCGGCACAGGTCTCGTGCACCGTCTGCAGCGGCGCGCCAGAAAGCTCGAACTGCCCGCCCGGCTCCAGCGACAGCGAGGCTCCGTTCTTGATCAGGCCGATGATGTTTTCGCCTTCCTTGACCGGCTGCCAGCCGAAGCGGGCCATGCCTTCCAGCAACTGGCGGATGCCCGGCTTGCCCTCATAGGCGATGGGTTTGCGGGTCCGAAGGTCGTAGACGAATTTCTCGTGCTCCGTGCCGATGCGCCAATCGGCCTTCGGCTTGCAGCCCCTGGAGAGGTGGCGAACCAGGTCGTCGCGGCTCTCGATCGGGCCACCGGCGGACTGCGGAATGGACATAAGGCCCCTGAAGGAAAGACGGACGCGGAAAACTGCCGGCGGTAGTTAGGCGTCCGCCTGAATATCGGCAAGGCGGGGCCGGTGTTTTGCCGCTATATTTTCGTATTGACTTAATTAAGTAAATATGGAAATAAAGAACCATGACAGCTTTGGCCGCCCTCGCTGATCCCACCCGCCAGCGCATCGTTGAGATGCTGGCCGGCGGCGCGCTTTCGGCGGGCGAGATCGCCGGACGCTTCACGCTCAGCGCGCCCGCCGTCTCTCAGCATCTCAAGACCCTGCGGACGGCGAAGCTGGTGCTGGTCCATGCCGAAAAGCAGAAGCGCATCTATGAGTTGAACCCGGAGGGCGTGGCGGAGCTGGCGGAATGGGTGGCACGCATCCGCGCCTTCTGGAATCCGAAACTGGACGCGCTGGAAGCGGCGCTGAAAAAGGAAAACGAAGAAAGGTGATGGCGATGAACAATTTCGGCACGCTGGTAAATCCGCAGACGGTGGTGTTCGAGCGCCTGCTGCCCGGCCCCATCGAGCGGGTCTTTGCCTTCCTGGTGGAGGAAGACAAGCGCCGGCAATGGTTCACCTCCGGCGTCATGCCGACCAGGGTGGGCGAGCGCTTCGAGATGCATTGGCAGCACAAGGAATATTCTCCGCACCAGGCGACGCCGCCGGAAAAGATGAAGGAGATGGACGAGAAGGGCCACCACTCCACTTTCACCCTGCTCGCCTATGAGCCGCCCACGCGCCTGGCTTACACCTTTGGCGAAACCAAGCTGCCGCCTGGCCAACATTCGGAAGTGGAATTCGTGCTGAAGCCGGAAGGCGACAAGGTACGGCTGACGCTGACCCACAGCAAAGTGCCCGATCGCGGTTATGCGCTGGGCGTATCGGGCGGCTGGCATGCCCATCTGGATGTGCTGGAATACAAGCTCAGGAACGAGACACCGCCCGCATTCTGGGACATCTGGCGCCGCTATGACGGCGTTTACGACAAGCGTTACGTTTGAGCCCAGTCGCCTGCCGCGCTCTGCCATACCGCCAGCGCCGCCAGAGCGGCGGTGTCGGCGCGCAGAATGCGCGGGCCTAGCGTCACCGGGATGACGAAGGCCTGCGCCCGCAGCAGAGCGCGCTCGGCGGGATCGAAGCCGCCTTCCGGGCCCGTGAGGATGGCGGCGGGTGCGGGCTGCACTGCCTGCAACAGCGGCTTGGCGTCACCGCCCTCGTCGCAGAAATACAATTTTCGTTCGCGCGGCCATGACGCCAGCAGCTTTTCCAGCGTCACCGGTTCGGCGATCTGCGGCACCGAAAGCCTGTCGGACTGTTCCGCCGCCTCGATGGCATTGGCCAGCAGGCGTTCCTGATTGACGCGGCTGACGATGGTGCGGCGGGTGAAGACCGGCTGTAGTTTCGCCGCCCCCAATTCCGTCGCCTTCTGCGCCAGATAGTCGGCGGGCGTCTTCTTCACCGGCGCGAAGCAGAGCCAGAGGTCGGGAACCGCGATCTGCGGCGCGGTGCGCGCGCGCGCGGTGACGGTGATGCCGCGTTTGGTGGCGGCGGTGATTTCCGCCGCCCATTCGCCGTTACGGCCATTGAACAGGCGCAGCCGGTCGCCCGCCTTGGCCCGCATCACGTGCAGCAAATAATGCGACTGGCCGTCCGACAGCGCCACCGCCGCGCCATCGCCCAGATCGGCGGCAATATAAAGACGGATACGCCCGCCCGCTTCTGTTAGCTCATCAGCCATGCCACAATTGAGCCCGATGACGCCGAATTCGCAACCCGCCGACGCCCTGCCCGCCAGCTGGGTCGAGCACATGCCACGCCGGATCAAGCCCTATGCGCAACTGATGCGGCTGGACCGGCCCATCGGCATCTGGCTGCTGTTCTGGCCTTGCGTGATGGGACAGACGCTGGGCGCGGCGGCCGAGGACCGGTTGCTGATCGGCTGGACGGATTATTTCTATCTGTTCCTGTTCGGCCTCGGCGCCATCGTGATGCGCGGCGCCGGCTGCACCTTCAACGACATTGTCGACCGCAAATACGACGCCAGCGTGGCGCGCACGCGCGGCAGGCCCATCCCCTCCGGCGCGGTCGGCGTGCAGGCGGCAGCGATTTTCCTGGCGGTGTTGTGCCTGATCGGACTGGCGATCCTGCTGCAGTTCAATCGCTTCGCCATCATCCTGGGCGCGGCCTCGCTGCTGCTGGTCGCGGCCTATCCCTTCATGAAACGCATCACCTGGTGGCCACAGGCCTGGCTGGGCCTGACCTTCAACTGGGGGGCGCTGCTGGGGTTCGCGGCCGAGACCGGGCGGCTCGATTGGCCCGCCTTCATGCTCTATGCCGGATTGCTGTTCTGGACCCTGGGCTATGACACCATCTACGCCCTGCAAGACAAGGATGACGACGAGCTGATCGGGGTGAAATCCACCGCCCTGCTGTTCGGCTCGGGCTCCAAAACCTGGATCGCGCGCTTCTACACCCTCGCCTTCGTGCTGGTGCTGGCCTCCGGCTATGCCGCCCATGCCGGCTGGCTGTTCACGCCCTTCATGCTGCTGGCGGGGGCGCATCTTTATTGGCAGGTGAATCGGCTGGACATTGCCGACGGCGCCAGCGCGCTGTGGCTGTTCCGCTCCAACCGCGAGGCGGGCGCGCTGATGGTGCTGGCGTTCGTGGCGGCAAGCTGGTTCAGCTAGAACGCGATCTTGCCAGTCAATATCTGCCAGAACATCACCCAGTCGCCCATCAGGCTGTAGAGCGGATGGCTGAAGGTTGCCGGGCGGTTCTTCTCGAAGGCGATATGGCCGAACCAGGCAAAACCATAGCCGCAGAGCGGCATCGCCGCCAGCCACCAGCCATCGCCCCTCGCCACTGCCAGTGCGAAACAGACCAGCACAAGCAACGAGCCGGCAAAATGAATCCGCCGCGTGCGCCGATCGGCATGTTCTCCCAGATAGAAGGGATAGAACTCCGCGAAACTGGCGAAGCGCCGCGTCATCGCTTCAGCCCTTGAATGCGTCGCCGCCCTTGGCCAGCGGCAGCTTCACGCCCAGCGTCTGGCGCAGGTAATTGACGCTGGCCGCGACATTGTCGTCCACCGTGCCGCTGCCGTCGCCTTCGCGCGGCGCGTCGATGTCGAACACCGCCCAGCCCTTGAAGCGCCTGCGTCGCATCACCGCGAAGATGCCGGGAAAATCGACGCCGCCGCCCTGGCCGACCGCGGCATAGACGCTGGGGCCGCGATAATGCGCGTCCTGCGACGGCGTCGCGCTGTTGCCGCGGAATTTGGCGAAGGTATCCTTGAGATGGAATTCGGTGATGCGGGGAAAGAACTCATCCGCCATCTTCACCACGTCCATACCGCCCAGCACATTGTGGCCGGTGTCGAGGATGAGATGGACGGCAGCCGGATCGGTCAGTTCCATCACCCGGCGAAATTCATGCTCGCGCTCCATCGGCCCCCACAGATGGGGATGCAGCGACAGACGCACGCCATACTTGATGGTGCGACGGCCAATCTCGTTGGCGGTGTCGGCCAGGCGCTTGAGCTGATCGTCGCTGGGGCCGCCCGCCGGGCGCATGCCCATATTGTTCTTCCAATGATCGATGCCCAGCGGCTGCAGGAAATCGCGGGCGCAGGCTTCCATCTCGGCGATCAGGGCGTCGCGGCCTTCGCCGCCAAGCCAGGGAACCTGCGCCGCCGGAATCGGGACCGCGCCCTTGCGCGCCACCAGGTCGCCGACGCTGGCGAGCGCGACTCCGGTTTCGTCGGCGATGCGTTTCAGCGCCAGCGGATCGTCGCGATATTGCGTGATCTGGGCGGCATAGGGCTCGAAGCCTTCCAGGCCGAAATGCTTTACGTCGGCCATGATCGTGCGCATGTCGGTGGACATCTGCAGGGCGGAAACCCCTTGCGCGTTCTTGTTCCAATGACCGAAGACCGAGCCGGTGGTGCCGAAGCGGAGATCGCCATCCCGCGGATCGAGACCCTGCGCCGCCGCCATGCCGGGCAGCGCCGCTGCCGCCGCTACGCTCGCGAGAAATTGCCGTCTTTGCATTTATCCCTCCCTGCCCGTGCCTCATGCTACACCCGCGCCGCAAGCGGAGACCAGATGACTGAAGCCCGGCAATTCGTACGCGACAACACGGTGGCGATGGCGCCGCCGCTGGTGCCGGAGATCATCCTGCGCCTGGCTGCCGAAGTGGTGCCGCTATGGAAGAAGACCGAGGAGGAGCTGGCGGAAATGGGCGTTCCGCCGCCCTACTGGGCCTTCGCCTGGGCGGGCGGGCAGGCGCTGGCGCGCTATCTGCTGGACATTCCGGCCATCGCGGCGGGCAAGCGGGTGCTGGATATCGGTTCCGGTTCCGGCCTGGTCGGCATCGCTGCGGCGAAGGCAGGCGCCGCTTCCGTGCTGGCCGCCGACATCGACGCCTTCTCGCTGGCCGCCATCGCCCTCAACGCCGAGGCCAATGGCGTGACGCTGCATGCGACCGGCGAGGATTTGATCGGCGGCGCGGCGCCTTTCGACCTGATCCTGGTGGGCGACCTTTTCTATGAACGCCCGCTGGCGGAACGGCTGCTGGCCTGGCTTACACCGCTCGCCATTCCGGTGCTGATGGGCGATCCGGGGCGCAGCTATTTCCCGAAGGATGGCGTGAAGAAACTGGCCGAATACAAAGTGCAGACGACGCGCGATCTGGAAGACCGGGAGATTCGCGACACCGGGGTTTATGCGCTTTTGCCTGCTGGCAAGGGCTAGGCGATCCGAAAACCCTCTGTCACAGTGGCCTCTGTCAGCGTTGGGGGAACAAGCATGCTGTTCGATCGCATCAAGCCGCTGGACGCCATCCTGGCAACGGCGGCGAAGAAGGGCCTGCACCGTTCGCTGGGACCGTTCCAGCTCACCCTGCTGGGCATCGGCGCAGTGATCGGCACCGGTATCTTCGTCCTCACCGCCGAGGCGGCGCAGAAAGCGGGACCGGGCATGGTCGGTTCCTTCGTGGTGGCGGGTTTCGTCTGCGCCGTGGCGGCGCTGTGCTATTCGGAACTGGCTTCGATGGTGCCGGTGGCAGGTTCCGCCTACACCTATACCTACGCCGTGGTCGGCGAGCTGATGGCCTGGATGGTGGGCTGGGCCCTGATCCTGGAATACGCCGTCGGCGCCAGCGCCGTCGCCGTCGGCTGGTCCAACCATGCCGTCGGGCTGCTGCACGGACTGGGGGTGGTTTTCCCAGCCGCCATCAGTAACGCCGACGCCCTGATGGCCAAGGTGCAGATCATTTTCGGCGCCACGCCGACGCCCGACCTGATGACGGCGCTGCAGGTCGGCGGCTGGATCAACGTTCCCGCTATCATCGTCTCGGCCTTCGTAACCTGGCTGCTGATCATCGGCACCACCGAAAGCGCCCGCTTCAATGCCGTGCTGGTCTGTGTGAAAATCGCCGCCCTCACCGCCTTCATCGCCCTGACCATCCCGGTGATGCACGCCGCCAATTTCAAGCCCTTCGCGCCCACCGGCGCCACCGGCGTGTTCGGGGCAGCCGCCTCGATCTTCTTCGCCTATGTCGGCTTCGACGCGGTTTCCACCGCTGCCGAGGAGACGAAGAACCCGCAGCGCAACGTTCCCATCGGCCTGATCGGATCGCTGGGCATCTGCACCATCTTCTACCTGCTGGTGGCCAGCGGGGCGATCGGCGCCATCGGCGCCCAGCCGGTGATGGACGCCGCCGGCGCGGCGCTGGCCCCCGGCTCGGCGGAAATGGCCGGCCGCTGCGCCTCGATTGTCGCGGGCGGCGGGCTGGAGCCGCTGGTCTGTTCCAAGGAAGCCCTGGTGCACGTGCTGGACAGCATCGGCTGGCCGGGCGTCGGGCGGCTGGTGGGACTGGCCGCGGTGCTGGCGCTGCCTTCGGTGGTGCTGATGATGATGTATGGCCAGACCCGCATCTTCTTCACCATGGCGCGCGACGGCCTGCTGCCCCAGTCCTGGTCGGCGGTGCATCCGCGCTTCAAGACGCCGCATGTCGTCACGCTGATCACCGGCACCGGTGCCGGCATCGCCGCCGCCGTGCTGCCGGTGGGCAAGCTGGCCGACCTTTCCAATTCCGGCACCCTCTTCGCCTTCCTGATGGTGGCGATCGCGGTGATGGTGCTGCGCAAGACCGATCCCGGCCGCAGACGGCCCTTCCGCACCCCCGGCGTCTATGTCATCGCGCCGCTGGCCATCATCGGCTGCGTCGTGCTGTATTTCTCGCTGCCGCTGATGGCGATCCTGGTACTGCCGATCTGGGGCGGCGGCGGCCTGCTGGTCTATTTCCTCTACAGCCGCTCGCGCAGCCATGTCGGGCGCGGCATTATCGACACGCTCGGCGAGGATGATCCGCCCATCTATGGCGTGAAAAAATAGCCATCCTCCGCTAGACTTCCGGCATGCCTTACAAATCCCTGCGGGATTTCCTCGCGCGCCTGGAAGCGAAAGGCGAGCTGGTGCGCGTGCGCCAGCCCGTCTCCACCGTGCTGGAGATGACCGAGATCCAGACCCGCCTGATCGCCGAAGGCGGCCCGGCGGTGATCTTCGAAAAACCCATCCGCGCCGATGGCACGCCGTCGGACATGCCGGTGATCGTCAATTTGTTCGGCACGGTGAAGCGGGTGGCGATGGGCGTCACCATGGGCGGCAAGGAACGAACCGGCGCGATGGACCTGCGCGAAGTCGGCGAACTCCTGGCGCAGTTGCGCCAGCCCCAGCCGCCGCGTTCGTTCGGCGAAGCCGCCGAGTTGCTGCCGCTTGTCAAGACCGTGCTGGCGATGAAGCCCAAGACGGTGTCGCGCCCCGCCTGCCAGGAAATCGTGCTGCGCGGTGATGCTATCGATTTGTCGAAGCTGCCGGTGCAGACCTGCTGGCCGGGCGAACCGGCGCCGCTGATCACCTGGCCGCTGGTTGTCACCAAGGGCCCGTCGGACGCGCGTGAGGACAATTACAATCTCGGCATCTACCGCATGCAGGTGCTGTCGAAGAACCAGACCATCATGCGCTGGCTCAAGCATCGCGGCGGGGCGCAGCATCATCAGCGCTGGGGCAAAGAGAAGACGGCGCCGCTGCCCGCGGCCTGCGTCATCGGCGCCGATCCGGGCATCATCCTGGCGGCGGTGACGCCGGTGCCGGAAACGCTGTCCGAATACCAGTTCGCCGGCCTGTTGCGCGGGCAGCGGATGGAGTTGGCCGATTGCGTCAGCCAGCCGCTCAAGGTTCCGGCCGAGGCCGAGATCGTGATCGAAGGCGAAGTCTCGCTCTCGGATTATCGCGACGAAGGGCCGTATGGCGATCACACCGGCTATTACAATTCGGTGGAACAGTTCCCGGTCTTCACGGTGACGGCCATCACCATGCGGAAAGATCCGATTTATCTTTCCACCTACACGGCACGGCCGCCGGACGAGCCCTCGGTGCTGGGCGAGGCGCTGAACGAAGTCTTCGTGCCACTGATCAGGCAGCAATTCCCCGAGATCGTGGATTTCTGGCTGCCGCCGGAAGGCTGCTCTTACCGCATCGCCGTGGTGAGCATGAAGAAGGCGTTCCCTGGCCATGCCAAGCGGGTGATGATGGCGGTGTGGTCGTATCTGCGCCAGTTCATGTACACCAAATGGGTGATCGTGGTGGATGACGACATCAATGCGCGCGACTGGAAGGATGTGATGTGGGCGGTCTCCACCCGCATGGACCCGGCGCGCGACGTCACCATCATCGAGAACACGCCGATCGACTATCTCGACTTCGCCTCGCCGGAGAGCGGCCTGGGTTCCAAGATCGGGCTCGACGCCACCAACAAGCTGCCGCCCGAAACCAAACGCGAATGGGGCCGCAAGATCGCGATGGACGAAGACGTCATTCGCCGCGTGACCGAAAAATGGGCAAGTCTCGGGCTGCCAGGTTCCGGAAAGCCCATCTGGAAGTGATCGCCGCTACAGCCCGTCGTTTACACGACACTTCGTGACACATTCCGCAGCGCAACAACCTTGAACGCTCTGGCCGTCCGTGGCGTAATTCGCAAAATTGCGCGGATTTAATGTTGGCGCTGGGCCCAACACCGCGTTGGACGGTTTCAGGGGATTTGCGATGCGTACCATTCACCTGCTGGCGGCCCTGCCGCTGACCTGTCTGTTCGCCGGCGCCGCCTTCGCGCAAGGCGCCTGCACCAAGCCACTCGCCCTGCGCAACGAAGTGCAGATGACATCGACCAATGGCGGGCCTTCCGCCATTCCGGTCAAGATCAACGGCACCGACCAGAAACTGACACTCGCCACAGCCGGCACCACCACCCAGCTCACCGTTGCCGCCGCCAAGACCCTGAACCTGGACACCAAGCGCAGCGACGCCGCCATTGCCGATCCCTTCGGCAATCCGCGCAAGATGGACGAGGTCACCATCGCCGATTTCTCGCTGGGCACCATGCATGGCGCCAATGTCAAATGGCTGGTGCCCAGCGCCGGCGGACGCGGCGGCGGTGGCGGCGGTGACTTCGGCGGCGGCGGCGACGACGCAGCCAAGGATCGCCCGGCCGGTCTCTTTTCGCTCAACTACATGCTGCTTTACGACATGGATGTCGATTTCGGCAGTGACAAGCTGCGTTTCTTCGCCCAGGACCATTGCCCCGGCGGGGTGCTCTACTGGAAGGCGCCGGGCGCGGTGGGCGTGCTTCCCATCACCATCGACAATGGCCGGGTCATGGTGCCGGTAACGCTGAACGGCAAGACCATCAATGCCGTGATCAACACCGCCTCCCCCTTCAGCAGCGTGCGCGCGACTGTGGCGCAGCGCGTGCTGGGGGTCGAACTGGGGGGCGCCAAGGCTCCGATCAAGCCCGGCGGCTTCGGCGGGGAAAGCTATAGCTGGACCGCCGACGCACTGGCCTTCGGCCCGCTCAAGCTGGAGAATGTCGCCGTCACCGTCCTGCCCGACATCAATGCCGGCGCCGGCGACCATGGCGACGGCGCCCAGGGCATGCGCGCCCGCAACTCGGCCCTCCAGGCCGAACTGGCGAACCCGGAAATGACCATCGGCATGGACACGCTGCGCAAGCTGCACCTGTTCTTCTCCTTCGCGGAGAAACGGCTCTACGTCACCGGGACGACCGACACCCTATCGGCTGCAGCCGCCGCCACGCCCGCCGCCAAGCCCTGAGTTTTCGCCCGGCAATCCGCGCTTCCCCCTCTTTCGGCGCGCGTCCAGCCATACTACGCTGCGTAGCAGCTAGGCTGGACTTCCGACAGAAGGGGTTACCCGACATGCGCAACACTCTCGCCGCTCTGCTCTTGTTCGCCGCCGCCGCACCGGCGCACGCCGCCGATTGCGGCCCGCTGAAACAAATTCTTTCCCTCGACCTGCAGCCCGGCCCCGGCGGCGGCCCGCGCTTCGGCGTTCCGGTCACCGTCAACGGCACGCCGCGCCTGATGCTGCTGAACACCGAATACAAGGAAAGCCGGGTCTCCCGTGCTCTGGTCAACCAGTTGAAGCTGTCGACGAGTTCCTACGGCAAGATGCTGGCGCTGAATGGCCAGGTGACGAACGGCTACATGGTCACGGTCGATCTCGGCGTCAGTTCCAGCCTGCTCAAGGGCACCGAGATGCTGGTGGACGAGAATGCCGGCGGCTTCGACGGCGAATTCGCCACCGACCTGATGCAGCGCTACGACATCGAGATGGATTTCGCCGGCCGCAAGCTCAACTATTTTGCCACCGACCATTGCGAGGGCAAGGTGGTGTACTGGCCCACCGCCGGCTTCACCAGCATCCCGATCCGCGGCTGGGGCGCGCGCCTGGCCAACACTTCCGCCATGAACAGCACCGGCATGACGCCGCATCCCGAGGGTCTCACCGTCACCGTCTCCATCGACGGCCATGAGGTGCAGGCCGCCATCGACACCAACATCGCCCAGACGACGCTGGACGCCGACACGGCGCACGCGCTGTTCGATCTGACGGCGGACAGTCCCGGCACGGTCCAGCTGGGCAGCGTGGACGGCACCCAGACCCATCGCCGCTTCGGCTATGTCTTCAAGACCCTGTCCCTGGGCGGCGTGACGCTGCACGACCCGCACATCGCGATGATCCCGAACCTGATCGGCACCAAGTCCACCGACATGGTTCAGGCGGACAGCCGCATCCAGCGCCGCACCGACGACCGCTTGCCGACCATGCGCATCGGCATGGACCTGTTGCGCAACCTGCACCTCTACGTCGCCACCGGCGAGCAGAAGCTCTATGTCACGCTGGCGCCCCAGGGTCCGGTCGGCGCCGTGCCGGCCCACAACTGAGACGGCGCTTGACGATCTGAGGGTTGTGGGGCATCCGGGGGCATGAACTCCCGCGATCCCCAGACCATTCTCGATGCCGCCCTCTCCGGCGCGAAAAAAGCCGGCGCCGACGCCGCCGATGCCCTGTTCGTCGAAGGCGTCGCCTCCTCCGTTTCCTACCGGCTGGGCAAGCTGGAGGATGTCGAACGGGCGGAAAGCTATGACCTCGGCCTGCGGGTCTTTGTCGGCAACCGCGCCGCCATCGTTTCCTCCACCGATTTCTCGCCCGAGGCCCTGGCCGCCCTGCCCAGCCGCGCCGTGGCGATGGCGCGGCTGGCGCCAGAAGACAAATTCGCCGGGCTGGCGCCGGTGGACCGGCTGGCGCGCGAAATCCCGGTTCTCGACCTGGAAGATTCCAGCGAGCCCGCCGCCGAGCGGCTGATCGCGCTGGCGCGTGACGTCGAGGGCGCCGCCCTGGACGTCAAAGGTGTCACCAATTCCGAAGGCGGCGGCGCTGCCTTCTCGCGCAGCGCCGTGGCGCTGGCCACCTCCACCGGCTTTTACGGCCGCTATGCGGGCACCAGTCATTCCGTCAGCGTCTCGGTACTGGCGGGCGAAGGCACCGCCATGGAGCGCGACTATGATTATGACAGCACCCGCCATGCCGGCGACCTGCGCCCGGCGGAAGAGATCGGCCGCAAGGCCGGCGAGAAGGCGGTGCGGCGGCTGAACCCGCGCAGCATGAAATCCCAAAGCGTCCCGGTGGTTTTTCATCCCGACGAAGCGGCAGGCCTGCTGGGTCATTTCGCCGGGGCGATCAGCGGCGCCGCCATCGCCCGCGGCGTCTCCTTCCTCAAGGACAAGATGGGGCAGAAGGTGTTCGGCCCCGGCGTCTCGATCATTGACGATCCGCACCGCCCGCGTGGCCTGCGCTCCAAGCCGTTTGACGGCGAAGGCGTCGCCAATGCCCGCCGTGCCCTGATCGAGGACGGCGTGCTCACCACCTGGCTGCTGGACTGCGCCAGCGCCCGGCAACTGGGGCTTGAAACCACCGGCCATGCCGCGCGCGGCACCTCCGGCCCGCCCGGGCCCTCCGCCAGCAACCTGTATCTGGCGCCTGGCGCGCTTTCCCCCGCCGAACTGATCGCCGATATCAAGAGCGGCTTCTATGTCACCGAACTGATGGGCATGGGCGTCAACGGCGTCACCGGCGATTACAGCCGCGGCGCTGCCGGCTTCTGGATCGAGAATGGCGAGATCGCCTTTCCGGTGTCGGAAGTCACCATCGCCGGCAACCTAA
>Ga0265318_10001814_pt1 | contig 12127 bp, 9 predicted proteins | sample 4821metaG_FD_192431 | JGI IMG/M metagenome (GOLD analysis project Ga0265318, IMG submission 192431) | Rhizosphere microbial communities from Carex aquatilis grown in University of Washington, Seatle, WA, United States - 4-8-21 metaG | ecosystem: Host-associated > Plants > Roots > Rhizosphere >... | reverse complement strand
GCACTCCGCGCAGTGTCCAGCGCCGAAGAACACGCTGGCACCTGCGCTTAGGTCGCCGGCAGGCTTCATGTCGAAGGCATCGGCGTTCAGGCTGCGCACGTAGTAGGCCAGTGCCTCGATCTGGGCAGGAGGCAGGAACGAGAAGGACGGCATGTTGCCGCGCCCGTTCGTGATGACGGTCGCGATCTCCGCCTCGCTCTGGCCGCGCAGGTGTCGGCTTCCTACCAGGGTCGGTGCCCGATCCGAGCCGGCGCCATCCCCGCCATGGCACACCGAGCAGTTGGGTCCGAACGCCGCTGGCTGGATCGCCGCGGGAGCGACCGTGTCCGCCGCGTACGTCACCGGAGCCGCCGCGAGTACGACCAGCGCAGCGGTCGCTCGCCAGAGTGCGCTACGCATGCACATGCGGCTTCAGATAGGTATCGAAGGCCTCGCGGATCACCTGCTTCTGCGCATCGTCGAGCTTCGGTTGCGGGCGGCCCGCTCCCATGCCGGGTGTCGGGCGGCGCGTGGTGCCCTCCTTGAACACGCCGCGCGCAATCATCGTGTATTGCGTCGCGCCCTGGATCGAATCGAAGGCCAGCACTCGGCCGAACATGTCGAAGGCCTCGCGCTTCCTGCCTGACTCCCACAGTTGCCATGCCCTCTGAAACACGTCGGCAAGCCCGGGCAGCGGACAGAAGCCCGTGAAGCCACGCTGCATCTCATCCAGCATCGTGCGCACACCCTGCCCCGCAAACACGGCGACCTTGTGATCCGTGCGCTCGAGGATCGGCATGACGCGCTCGAGCGGATTGCCGGCCTCGTCCTTGACGACCTTCATCGTCGGGATCTGCTGATACATCTTCACGATCAGATCGACGCTCATGTCGCCGAGGGTCTGCACGAACAGCGGCAACGGTGTCGCGGCCCCTATGGCTTTGTAGTAATCCAGCATCGCCTGCTCGTCCACCTTCTCGGGCGGCAGCGAAATGATCGCATCGGCGCCATGCTCGGTCGCATGCTTCACATAGCGCAACGTGGTATCCATGTCCCCGCCGATCGCCTGCACGCCGATCACCACGGCGGTCTTGCCGCCCTTGGCCGCTGACAGGATCGCCTCAGCACCGTCGAGCCGCTCCTTCTCGCTGAGCGTCGACCAGCCGCTCGCGATCTGAGGCCAGACGAAGCCAGGCACGCCACCCCGACTGCAGAATTTGACCTCGGCGGCCAAACCGTCGAGATCCAGGACATTGTCAGGCGTGAACGGTGTTTCCCCGATCGGGAACAGGCCGCGCAGGCTCCTGGCGGCGGGAGCCTTCGCTACCGCATCGAGGCTGCCTGCGACACCGAGCGTCATGGCGAGTGCTCCGGCTGATCGCAGGAAGTTGCGCCGGTCCAGCGCTTCACGGGTGTCGGGTTCGATCATCGCAGCCATTCCCCCCGTACTGGTAGTCGGACCCGGTCGATCAGGTCTTGAGGTCCGCCTCGTGCACGTGCCGGCGAGCTCTCGCCCGCCGGCACGTTACCCGGTCAGATCAGTTCTATAGGACGGTCTATCGGTCGATCTTGTTACCAGCGCTTGTCCAGGCTGATCCTGAAGGCTCTTCCCAGCGGACTGGCACCGGCAGAGTTGAACCCAGAGGAAGGCGACGTGCCGGTGATATAGACCAGCGGCGGCGGCGTGTTGAGAACATTGTAAACGTTGAGCTGCAGCTTCAATCCCTTGAGAAAGCCATCTTCCTGCGGGAAGTTGTAGTTCGCCGAGTAGTCGATCGTGATGAACTGCTGCACCCACTGGATCGCCGGCGTCGTCTTGCCCGTCGGGCTCGCGACGTAGTCAACCTTCGAATACAGATAGTTGTAGTGGCCGGTGTAATTCACCGCCGCCTGCTGGCTGATGGGGCCGCTCTGCAGCCCCAGCGTGAAGCGGGAGTGCCACGGAATGATGTCCTGTGCACCCGCATCGTTCTGGAAGTACTGCGAACCGCTCTTCAGGTTATCGACAAATTGCGCGCCCAGGGCCGTCTGCGACTGGAACTTGTACAGATATTCACCGCTCAAGTCGGCGGTCACGATGCCGAAAGGCAGCGTCCGAACGTAGTTGAAATCGAAGTCCCAACCATCGATGTCGGTGGTGCCGATGTTCTGCCGCTGTGCGCTGCTGACCAGGTACACCGGCAGGCCGCTCGCCTCCACCTGTGCCAGCGTGAAGGGCGCGTAAAAGCGGAGGCCGGACAGGACGGCATTGAGTTGCGCCGAATTGAGCGGTGTCGCCGGTACGCCCGCCAGCGTCGGATTGGCGGCGCAGTTATTGATGCCGTTGAACGTATACAGCTCGATGTAGGACGGATTGCAGAAGTTCGTGCTCGCCGCCGTACCGGGGGTCGTCGGAATCTCGACCTCGTTGAAGTACCGGATCAGGAAGTTCGTGATATTGGCCCTGAAACCCGGCAGGAACGACGGCGTGAAGTCGACGCCGAAGGTCCCCGTCTTGGCCGTCTCCGGCTTCAGGCCGGGCTTACCGCCGGGCATGCCGATCGTGTAGATGGCCGGGAAGTTGGCAACCGGACCCGCGTTACCAGCAGCAACCAGGGCCGCGATGTTACCCGGGAAGGACGCCGGATTGGCGCCGGGCTGAACCTGCGTGACGCCGACGCGCGTATCGATCGCGTAGATGTCGGCCAGCTGCGGCGCATGGAATGACGTGCCGTAGGTCGCACGCAGCGAGATATCCTGGATCGGCGACCAGGTGATGCCGTACTTCGGGTTGCTGGTATTGCCGAAGTCGCTGTAGTGGTCGTAGCGACCGGCCACCGAAAGGCTCAGCTTCTGGATGCCGGGCAGCGCATTGCCGGCGCCGATGATCGGCAACGACAACTCGCCGTAGACGGCATGCACCTGGCGGCTGTGGCTCTGGTAGTTGCCCGGCGTGAAGCTCGGCACACCACTGACCGGAGCTACGGCGCCCGGGACGCCGATCGGATCCTCGCCGACGTACTGCTCATCGCGCAGCGCCCCGCCGACGGCGAGCTTCACATCGCCGCCCGGCAGCGTCACCACCGTACCGTCCGCCTTGACGTTGAAGTCATAGATGCGCTGGATGGCCTTGAACAGCAGCGGCCAGTTCATGATCGCACCGGCGACATTCGGATTGGTGGTCTGGGCAAACGGATTCAGCGCGGTGCTGGTCGTGGTGCCGATCTCGGCCGCATACAGCGCACCCGGATTGACTGACGAGCTGTCGGGGTTCAGTGCGGTGCTGCTGCTGATGCCGAAGTCGAAATCGGTGCTGATCTCCCAGGTCTTGGTCAAGTCATAGGTCGCGCCGAGGTCGATCGTGGCGGACTGTGCGCGAAACTGGTTCACGATGTTGCCCAGCGCTCCGAACGCACCGGAATTCGCGAACACGGTCTCGGGGGCGCCCTGCAGGCACGTTACCGTGCCCGCCCCGCCGACGCACGGCACGTTCGGCGGCTGGATGTAGTACGGATTGCCGGCCGTGATCACGCCCGCACCGAACACCGCATTGTCGGCCGCGATGTTCGGACCGGGGATGACCAGGCCCTGTGGAATGCCGGTGAACCCTGCGTTGTTGATCTGCAGGGTCTGCGGGGCATAGAGCCCGCTCGACTTGTCATCGGTGTATTTCGCGTCGAGGGCCAGGTGCAGCTTCTCGCCAACGTCCTGGCGGATGTTGCCAATGAGGGCATAGCGGCGGTTCGGATAGATCAGCTGCGTCGCGGCTCTCGGGTCGCAGGTCGCGGCCTGCGTCACGTTCAGGCCCTGCTCCGGCGTCCCGGTGACCGCGTTGTAGTACTGCGAACCGATGCGGAGGTTCACCGCGGGTCCGCAAGTCGTGTTGTTGGAGAACACGCCACCGTACGGCCGCAGATCCTCGGTGTAGAACGAGCGATCGGTGTTGTACAGCGGCGAATTGTCCTCATAGTGGAAGTCCAGCAGCGCCGAGCCGCCGGACCAGGTCTTGCCGAGCAGCTGGCCGATGCTGCGGGCGCTGTAGTCATTAGCACCGGTGTAGCTGAGATACGACTCGGCACCGTTGAAATTCTTCTTCAGGATGATGTTGATGACACCGGCGACCGCGTCCGAGCCATAGGTCGCCGAACCACCGTCCTGCACCACCTCGATGTGGTCGATCGCCTCCGGGGGAATGGAGGAAGGATCCGCGGTGGTCAGCAGCGGCGAATCGCCGACCAGGCGATGGCCGTCGATCATGACCAGTACCGCGGTACCGGGCAGGCCACGCATTCCGGGGATGGTCTGGCCGCCGCTGCGGAACTGCTGGTTGCCGCCGATCGGCGTCGTATTGAAGCTCGTCATCGACGGCACCGTGGTCAGCAGGTCCGCCGTATTGGTCGTGCCGGTAGCCGCGATCTGCGCCGACGAGACCACCTCGAGCGGCGAGCCGTTCGGCGCCGCGCCGCGGATCAAGGTGCCGGTGACGACCACTTCCTGCAATTCGTTGCCGGTATCCGCGCCCGAGTTGACGCTCGCATTCTGCGCCAGCGCCGCAGCGCTCGTCGCAGACAGAACCGCCGTCACAACAATCTTCTTCACGTGGCTATCTCCCCCAATCGTTGAACCGTCGAGACCTGCAATCAAGTTGCTGCGCGAGCGACGGACGACTATCAGAGACTGCGAGAACACACGGTGAGCGAATTGGTCTTGATGCCCTATCGTGCCGCCGCAGTGCTGTATGCCTGCGGCTGTTTCCCCCAGCTCGTTCTGATTACGCCCCACCCCTCGTTGGCATATTTTGGGACTTTATACTACATTTTAAAAATACTGCAATACCGGTTTTGCGCCGTGCGCGCATCGGTCTTCCCCGCTGCCTCAGGCCGATTGTGACCACGGCACAACAGTCTGGCGCTGCGTACCCAGCTTCGATATACCCAGCGTGATCGTATCCCCGGCCCGCAGGAATATCGGCGCAGGCTTCTTGCCCATGCCGACCCCGGGCGGCGTGCCGGTCGTGATCAGGTCCCCCGGCAGCAGCGTCATGAACTGGCTGACGTAACTCACGATGGTTCGCACCGAAAAGACCATCGTGCGCGTGTTGCCCGTCTGCATCCGCTTGCCGTTGACGTCCAGCCACATGTCGAGAGTCTGCGGATCGCCCACCTCATCGGCCGTCACGAGCCATGGACCCACCGGGCCAAACGTATCGCAGCCCTTGCCCTTGTCCCACGTGCCGCCGCGCTCGAGCTGATAAGCGCGCTCAGAGACGTCATTGATCAGGCAGTAGCCCGCGACATGGTCGAGTGCGCTGCTTTCCGGAACGTAGCGCGCGGTGCGGCCGATCACGACACCGAGCTCCACTTCCCAGTCCGTCTTGAGCGAGCCCTTGGGGAGCATCACGTCATCATTCGGACCAACGATGCAGCTGGTCGCCTTCATGAACACCACCGGCTCGGTCGGCACCGGCAATCCGGACTCGGCGGCATGATCGCTGTAGTTGAGCCCGATCGCGATGAACTTGCCGATGCCCGCGTAGGGCGTGCCGAGCCGGGGGCTACCCGGTACGAGCGGCAAACTCTCGATCGGATGTCGGGCCAGCGCCGCCAGTGCGGCGGGGCCAAGCGACTCTGGGCGCAGCTCGCTGACGACTCCGGCGAGCGAGCGAATCTGACCCTGGCTGTCGAGCACCCCGGGCTGTTCGGCTCCTGCCGGACCATAGCGCAATAGCTTCATGGGAAGTCCTTGAGGGCGGTGGGAGATCAGCAGACGCTCAGTAGGTCGAGCGGCCGCCGGAAATATCGAACACGGCGCCGGTCGAGAAGGAGCACTCGCGGCTGACCAGCCAGGCGATCAGCGCGGCATTCTCCTCGACCGTGCCGAAGCGTCCCATCGGGATCTTCGAGAGCATGAAATCGATATGCGCCTGCGTCATCTGGTCGAAAATTGCGGTGCGCACCGCTGCCGGAGTCACCGCGTTGACGGCCACGCCGGTGGTCGCGAGCTCCTTGCCCAAAGACTTGGTCATCGCGATCACGGCCCCCTTCGAGCTCGAATAGGCCGAGGCATTTGGATTGCCATCCTTGCCGGCGACGGATGCGACGTTGACGATGCGGCCATATTTCTGCGCGACCATGTGCGGGACCACTGCGCGATTGACATAAAATACGCCGTTTACGTTGACATCCATCACCTTGCGCCAGGCATCAGTCGGATAGTCCACCAGCCGGACATTCGGGCCGGTGATCCCGGCACTCACGACCAGGATGTCAATGCGGCCCAGCTGCTGCATGGTCTGGGTGGTCGCGCGCGCGACCGAGTGCTCATCGGATTGATCCATCACGATCTTGTGCGCGAACGCCGCCTGGGGCGCATTCAGTGCAGCCTCCGAGATGTCCCACGCGCTGACCCGGGCACCCTCGGAGATCAGCCGCTGAGCCACGGCCAGACCGATACCGGAAGCGGCGCCCGTGATCACGGCCACCTGGCCGTCGAAACGACCTGCCATCGCAGTCATGGGAGACCCCCTTTGCCTATGTAATCGAGTTCTTGTGAATGAACCGCGCTGTTGCTTGCCCTCAAATGGCGATTCTCCCTACAAGTACAACGCCGTCCCAATATTTGATATTAGGGGATGAGTTTGATAGCGTCAACGGCAAATTCTGGTGCAGACCGTGCTTCATGATGGCGCAGTCAGTCCTATTACAGAGCGCGGCGAGCGCCCGGAGCATTCGCTGATCGCTGGGCAGAACCGAACTTTAGACTACCGACGCGGATACCACCATGCCGATCAACACCACCGTGAGTTCCAGGCTCGATTTCCAGACCGCGCTGCTGTGCGCAGGTTCACTGATGATCGCCGCCTGCCTGCCGTCCGCGGCGAGCGCGCTCGAAAAGCCTGACGTCACCTACAAGGTGTTCCAGTTTCCCGCGGACCGCATCCCGCGCATCGACGGCAATGCGGACGATTGGGCGATCGTGCCTGAGAGCTACGTCATCGGTGGCGATCAGCTCACCGACGACGTGAAGACTCATGGCCCGCCGGACCCGAAGCAACTCACCGTGCGGGTGCGCGTCGGCTGGGTCAAGGGGCAGAACCGGCTGTATTTCCTGTACGAGGCCACCAAACCCTACTGGGACTTCTCGCTGCCAGGTCTGCACAACGACACCTTCGAGATCGTCGTCGATGGCGACGCCTCCGGCGGCCCGCTGATCGACAAGGCCCACAAGGAATTCTGGATCCCCGAGGAAGTCGGCGCATCCACCGCCGCGCCCGACGAGCGCATCAGCCGGGACGAGGCAAACTGGGCCATCCACGGCGTACAGGCGCAGAACTACCATATTTTCACGCCCGCGCTGGACAAGGACTGGGCCATGGCCTGGGGCGCGCCGACCTGGATCAAGGATTTTCCATGGGCGAACGCCGCCTATTCCTACGACTTCAAGCCCGGTCAGGGCGGCAAGCTCACATTGGAATTCTGGGTCACGCCGTTCGACTATGCGGGCCCCGAAGGCCCGCAGCGAGCCGTGGAATCAGTGCTGCGCGAGAACAAGATCATCGGTCTCGCGTGGGCGGTGCTGGACTATGGTGATGTGAACGCGAAGACCTACAACGCGTTCTGGAACCTCTCGCCCAAGCACATGATGTACGGCAATGCCTCGGAGCTGTGCGCGTTCCAGCTGATGCCACTCGAGCCACAGTTGCGCAAGTCCATCGAGGCGCGCTGGAGCCATACCGTGGTGGACATGGATCGCCGACTGGTCGCGTTCAAGGACCTCTCGGTGGGTAACATCACAGGCTGGCACTGGGATTTCGGCGATGGTTCGTCCTCGAGCGAACAGTATCCCCTGCACCAGTACGACAAGCCGGGCCCGTACGTCGTGATCCTCGATGTCACGGGGCCTACCGGCAGCTCGCGTCACTCGAAGGTCTGGGACATCAGCCTGCGCTAGCGCGCGCTCATGCCGGGCATCCCGGGCATTTCCGACATGCCTGCACTGCCAGGGACGTGGGACACGGGCGGCGCGCGCAGCATCGCGAGAGGCATCGAGGCGGACCACAAACCGCAGGCCACGATCACGGCGCCGAACAGCCGCGCGACGGTGCCATCGCGCAGACCCAGATGCGCACCCGCATAGTTCACGCCCAGCATTGCCGGCAGAGTACCCAAGCCGAAGCTAAGCATCACGGCACTGCCGCGCGCCGCGCTGCCAGCGACCGCGGCCGCCACCAGCACGGAATAGACCAGACCGCACGGCAGCCATCCCCACAGCATCCCGAGCGTGTAGGCGCGCGCTGAACCGCCTGCCGGCAGCGTGCGCGTCACCATCGGAAGGGTGCGCCGCCACAGGCGCGCACCGACGCGCTCCGGGAGGCGCAGCAGGCGCAGTCGTATACTGCTGCCAAGCGCGAGATCCAGTCCGATCAGCACTACGACAGCCGCGGTGGCCAGCCGCAACACCTGGCCCCACCGCGCCAGCGCGAACCCACTGCCCGCGGCCAGCCCCAGAGCGCCGGCCAGTCCGCCGGCCGCGGCGTAGCTCGTCAGTCGGCCGCACTGATACAGCAGCGGGTAGCCGCGGTGCGCGCCCGGGGCACGCGTCGCGCCCAGCGCACTCGCGATCCCGCCGCACATCGTGAGGCAATGCGTGCTGCCAAGCATACCGGCCATGAACGCCGTGACCAGCGCCAGCTCATGCATCGGGGCCGCCTCGCTCGTCGCGGGTCGGGCGCCGGTCGTCATCGAGCAGGATCTGCACTGCCGGCGCTTCCAGATCATCGAATTGTCCGCGTCGCACGGCCCAGAAGAACGCCCACAGCGCAAAGCTGAACAGCGACAGACCGAGCGGTATGAGCAGGAACAGGATCTTCACGCGCGCGCCGCCTGTACCGGTGCTGCCCCAAGGCCCAGCGACGGCGTGCGCGTGGCGCCGTCGCCGAGCAGTCGCATCGCATTGATCACGACCAGCAGCGAACTCAACGACATGCCGGCCGCGGCCATCCATGGTGACAGCCATCCGGCAGCCGCGATCGGCACCGCGGTCGCGTTGTAAAGGATTGCCCACGCGAGATTCTGGCGGATGATCCGGCGCATCCGGCGCGCGGTCTCGACGCCATCGATCAATGGCGCGAGCGCCTCACCGGGCAGGATCAGCTCGGCGCTGACCTTGGCGAGTTCGGTACCGCTGCCGATTGCGATCGAGACGTCCGCCGCCGCCAGTACCGGCGCATCGTTGATGCCATCACCCACCATCGCGACGCCGTGGCCCGCAGCCTGCAGCGTGCGCACCAACGCCACCTTGTCGGCGGGCCTCAATGCGGCGTGTGCCTCGCGCACGCCCAGCCGACGCGCGACGAGCGTCACGATCCCGGGCACATCGCCGCTTGCGATCACCGGAGTCACTCCCAGCATGCCAAGCGCCGCGAGGGTGTCAGGCGCGTCCTCGCGCAGGCTGTCACTGAGCAGGAACTGAGCGAGCGGGCCCTGCTCGTCGCCGAGGAGGATCTCGACGCAGTCGCTGCGGCCCCGCTCCATGCCCGGCAGGCGCGACGCCGCCGCGTCGTGACAAAACTCGTGTACAAAGTCGGACCGCCCGAGGCGGTAGCGGACTCCGTCGAGTTCGCCCGCAAGTCCCCGTCCGACCGCCAGCTGCACCTGGCGCAAACCCGGCGCCGGAGCGATCAACGCGAAGGCTCGCGCCAGCGGATGCTCGGAATGCCGCTCGAGCGCGGCCGCAATCGCACGGCATCGCTCCGGATCGGCCCTGGCGCTCAGCGCACGCACGCTCTGCAGCCGCGGTCTCCCGCGGGTGAGCGTTCCCGTCTTGTCGAACACGATGCGATCGGCCCGCGCGAGTCGCTCCAGCGCACGCCCGCCGGTCACGAGCAGACCGGCACGCGCCAGCCGCGTCGTGGCCGAGGCCAGCGCGGCGGGTGCCGCCAGCGACAGTGCGCACGGGCAGGTCACGACCAGCACCGCGAGCACGCATGGGAAGGCGCGCGCCGGATCGGTATGCAGCCAATGCAACCCCACCGCGGCCGCGAACACCAGCACTGCACCGATGAACCACGACGCCGCCCGATCCGACAGCGCGACGAAACGCGGGCGCGAGGCGCGTGCATGTTCGAGCAGCCGCGAAATTGCCGCCAGCGTCGAGTCCTGGCCTACACGCAGCACGCGCATCTCGACCACGCCGCTGAGATTCAGGCTGCCGGCGATCAGCGCATCGTGCGGGCCGCGCACCTGCGGTGCGGATTCCCCGGTCAGCAGCGACTCATCGACCTCGGTGGCGCCGGTCAGCACTTCCCCGTCGGCCGCAATGCGCTCGCCGGCCAGGACGCGCACGCGATCTCCCGCGACCAGTTCCTCCGGCAGCACTCGCTCCGCTCCCTCGCCCACGATACGCAGCACGCTGTCGGGGAGCATGCGCGCGAAGGCATCCTGCTGCAGCCCGGCACGATGGCGCAGCGTCATTTCGGCGAAGCGACCCAGCCCCAGGAAGAACGTGAACATCACGACCGAGTCGAAGTACACCGCTCCGCTGCCACGCAGCACGGCAACGACGCTCCACAGATACGCACTGCCGATCGACAGCGCCACCGGGACATCCATCCCGAGCGTGCGCGCGCGCAAGGCTCGCCAGGCACCGTCATAGAACGGCCGCGCCGAATAGAGTGCCACCGGGGTAGCCACGACCAGGCTCACGAAGCGCAGCAATTGCTCGATGTCCGGCGCAATCCCCTGCATGGCGCCGGCATAGAGCGCGACAGAATAGGTCATCACTTCCATCATGCCGAAGCCGGCCACCGCCAGCCGCTTGAGCGCATCGCGGCGCTCCGCGGCGCCATCCGGCCCGCTGGAGCTGAAGCTCAATGGGTGCGGCTGAAATCCCAGCGCATCGATGCGCTCGAGCACGCGGCTCAACGCGACGCGTCCCGGCTGATAGCGCAGCTCGGCGCGGCCGGTTCCCGCACTCACGTGCACCGCGCTGATGCCGGAGAGCCGGCGCAGGCTGTTTTCGATGAGCCAGCCGCAGGCGGCGCAGTGCAGGCCGTCGACCTGCAGGCTCAATTCGCGTTCGCCGTCGGTGCGCAGGTGAGTGAAGCGACGCAGTGAGGCTTCCCGATCGAAGCTCGACCAGTCGCGGCCCGGCCGCGGCGGCAGCGCGCCGCTGCCGGATCGGAACTCGTAGTAGCGCTCCAGTCCCTGGGCGAGCACGAGATGCACCGCCGCCTCGCAACCGCTGCAGCACACCGGTCGCGACACGCCCGCGACCCGCACTGCGCACGGGCTGTCGCGGGGTACCGGTCCACCGCAGTGAAAACAGGCCGGGGGCGTGCTCACCACCATACAATCGGTCGCTAGTCGGAAGCGTCGGCGTGCTCGAGCACGACGTCCGTGGTATGCACGGCGAAATAGGCGCTCACGAAACTGCCGATGACGGCGCTCATCAGCAGGCTGATCACGAACCAGGGCCAGAACTCCCGGTACCACGGACGCACGGGCGTCATGGCATCGGTCCTATGAACCGCGCCTTCTCGTGCACGCCGATGCGCGGCTGGTCCACCGATTGGAGCGAGAGCACGATGTGGTGCACGCCCCCGGCCGTCGCTTCCGGTGCCTCCAGGCGTGTCGGTATCGTGCTGACGCTGCCGGGTGCGGCCTCGAGTACCCCCTGCGGTACCGCGATTTCCAGCCCTTCCATGCCTGATACCTCCAGTCGGTAGCGGTGAACCCGGTCGTCGAGATTGATGAGCTTCAGGACGTAGACGTTTTCGATGCGGTCCCCGTGCACTTCCCTATACAGCGCGTTGCGGTCCCGGATCACATCCAGGATCAGCGGTGTGCGCGTGCCCAGCGAATACAGCAGTGCCGCGACGGCGCAGGTCAGCAGCAGCGCGTATACCATCGTTCGCGGCCGCAGGATCCGGGTCGTGCTGCCGTGCGTGGCATGCTCGGTCGTGTAGCGGATCAGTCCGCGGGCGGTGCCCATCTGGTCCATGACGGCATCGCAGGCGTCGATGCAGGCCGCGCATGCTATGCACTCGTACTGCAGGCCGGCGCGGATGTCAATGCCGGTCGGACAGGCCTGTACGCACAGCGTGCAGTCGATGCAGTCACCTTGGCCGCGGGATCGGGCATCGCTGCCGCGCGGCCGCGCGCCACGCGGC
>Ga0265318_10001812_pt1 | contig 12131 bp, 4 predicted proteins | sample 4821metaG_FD_192431 | JGI IMG/M metagenome (GOLD analysis project Ga0265318, IMG submission 192431) | Rhizosphere microbial communities from Carex aquatilis grown in University of Washington, Seatle, WA, United States - 4-8-21 metaG | ecosystem: Host-associated > Plants > Roots > Rhizosphere >... | reverse complement strand
GGGCGAGGAGGCCGTCTAGGAGACCTACCTGCAGCCCCTGATCCCGGTGCGCCTCAACAGGCGCGGCCCCGCCATCGCGGTCGGGGACGTGTTTTGCAGCGGCCGGGACGACGTCGTCGTGGGCGGCACCGTCCTCGATCCCCTGCGCATCCTCCACAGCTCGGCGACGGGCGCGTTCGTGGACACGGGTTCCCCGGCGTCCTCGACCGCCGCCGCGACCGACGACGGCCCGCTGCTGCTTTTCGACGCCGCGGGCACCGGCAGCGAGGACCTTCTCGTCACCAAGGGCGGGAACACGCTGCCGGCCGGCGCGCCGGAATACCAACCCAGGCTGTTCCTGAACGACGGCCATGGCGGGATGCGGGCGGCGCCGGACGGGATGCTTCCGCCGCTCTACATCAACGCCGGGGCCGCCGCCGCCGCGGACTTCGACCACAGCGGCCGCCTCGGGCTGTTCATCGGCGGGCGCGTGCTACCCGGGCACTATCCCCTAGCCCCACGCAGCGCCCTCCTCGCCAACCGCGGCGGAAAATTCGAGGACGTGACGGACTCCCTCGCGCCGGCGCTGCGGGAGGTCGGCATGGTCACCTCGGCGCTCTGGTCCGACGTGGACGGCGACGGATGGCCCGACCTGCTGCTCACCCTTGAGTGGGGCCATGTGAAATATTTCCACAACAGGGAGGGCAAGGGTTTCGACGATTGGACGGAGAGGGCCGGCTTCGCCTCCGCTGGCACGGGCTGGTGGACCTCGATAGCCGCGGGCGACTTCAACGGGGAGGGTCGGATCGACTACGTCGTGGGGAACGTCGGCCTCAACACGCAGTACCACGCCGATCCCGATCACCCGGCGCTTCTCTTCTCCGGCGACTTCAACGGCGACGGGTCGAGCGAGCTCATCGAGGCGTACTACGAGGGCGACAAGCTGTATCCCTGGCGCAACCGGCGGAGCCTCGCGGCCGCGATCCCCTCGGTCATGAAGCGCTTCACGCGAAACGAATTCTACGCGCGGGCCACGTTGGGGGAGATCGTCGGCGGCGAGCGGCTGGCCGGCGCAACGCGGTTTGCCGCGACCGAGCTGCGGAGCGGCGTCTTCCTCAGAAGGCCCGACGGCACGTTCCGCTTCGAGCCCCTGCCCCGCATCGCGCAGATCTCGCCGTTCCAGGGCACCGTCGCCGGGGACTTCGAGGGCGGCGGCCGCGCCGGGATATTCGCCGTCCAGAACTCCTACGCCCCGATCCGCTCGGTCGGGCGCTTCGACGGCGGCCTCGGCCAGCTCATCCGGGGCGATGGCAAGGGGCTTTTCACTGCGGTTCCCGCGGCGGAGAGCGGCCTCGTCGTCCCCGGGGACGCGAAGGCGCTCGCCGTGCTGGATCTCGACGGCGACGGCTGGCCGGACTTTCTCGTCACGAGGAACAACGATTCCATGCTGGCGTTCCGAAACAACGGGGCGCCCGGGCGCAGGATGCTGCGAATCCAGCTTCACGGCGCCGCGGGAAATCCGACCGCGGTCGGCTCGCGCATAACCGTCGAGCTCACTGACGGCTCAAGGGAAATGGCTGAGGTCTGCGCCGGCTCGGGATACTACAGCCAATCCACCTCGGCATGCTTCTTTGGCTACGGGGACGGGAATCCCCCGGTGAGGATAGCCGTGCGATGGCCGTTGGGATCGACGTCCACCCACGCCGTCCCCGCAGGCTCGTCCCGCCTCACGCTCTCGATGCCGGACAGGTGACCTGGCGCCGCCACCGCCCGCAGGCCGACTTGCCATCGCGGCGCTCCTTGAATAACCAGCATCGGTATTGCCCCACTCCTCCCTGAACATGGCAGCCGTCGAGATCTGCAGGAGAAGTCCGGTGGGGATCCTGGCGGCGTCCGCCGCCCGCCTTGCGGTGCTGCCGGCGTTGCTCTGGGCCACCGCCGCATGGGCCGCGGACCCGCAGGGAGGCCTCGGCAGCAGGCCCCTGGCGCCGCACCCCGCTCCGCGCGGAAAGACGATGTTCGCACTGCTTCCCCCGGAGCAGACCGGAGTGAAGTCCGAGAACCTCTACAACGACCCGCGGATGCGCGGGGATCTCTACCAGGAGTTTGAGACCTCGTCGACCGGCACCGGGGTGGCCATCGGGGATTTCGACGGCGACGGCCTCCCCGACATCTACGTCGTCAGCAAGACGGAGGGCTGCCGCCTCTTCCGGAACCTGGGCGGGCTCAAGTTTGAGGACGTTACGGCGAGGGCGGGGGTCGGCGCCGAGGCGGGGGTCTGGAACCAGGGCGCGACGTTCGTGGACATCAACAACAGCGGGCGCCTGGACATCTACGTCTGCCGGACGAACGCCCCGAACCTCCTCTACATCAACCAGGGCGACGGAACCTTCAAGGAGATGGCCCATGCCTACGGCCTCGACGTCAAGGATTCGAGCGTCATGGCCGCCTTTTGCGACTACGACCGCGACGGCTGGCTCGATGTCTACATCACGACCAGCATCCTGGACAACGCGAAGCATCCCGACGGCCAGCGCGGCTACCTGTTCCACAACAACCGCAACGGCACATTCACGGATGTCACGGACAAGGCGGGCATCGTGGGCGAGTCGAAGAGCCACTCGGCCACCTGGTGGGACTTTGACAACGACGGCTGGCCCGACCTCTACGTGGCCAATGACTTCGGCGTTCCCGACAAGCTCTACCGCAACAACGGCGACGGGACGTTCACGGACGCGGTGGACCGCGTCCTGCCGCACACGTCGTTTGCCTCGATGGGCGCGGACCTGGGCGACGTGAACAACGACGGGCTCATCGACTTCCTCGTCGCCGACATGGCGGCGACCACCCACGAGAAGGACCAGCACGACGTGGCCGACGCGCGCGGCAGGGCCGAGGAGGCTCCCGGCTCCGGCGCGACCCCGAAATACCACAGAAACGCGCTCCTGATGAACACCGGCACCGGGAAGTTCATGGAGGCGGCCTTCCTCGCCGGGATCGCCGCGACCGACTGGACATGGTCGGTGCGCCTCGAGGACCTGGACAATGACGGCCGCCTGGACCTCTTCGTCACGAACGGCTTCCCGCAGGACCCGGGCGCCGACGTCCAGAGGCGGATGATGGCCGCCGTGACGACTGCGGACAGGATAAGGATCATGTACTCGAGCCCACCGCGGGCCGAGACGCACCTGGCCTTCCGCAACCTGGGCGACCTGCAGTTCGAGAGCGTGGGCCCGGCGTGGGGCCTCGACCAGAGGGGCGTCAGCTTCGGGGCCGCCCTCGGCGACCTGGCGGGGGACGGCAACCTCGACATCGTCTACACCAACTACCACGGCGGGGTCACCGTCCTTCGCAACGACAACGACACCGGCCACCGCGTGAACGTCGACCTGCGCGGGACCGTGTCCAACCGGTACGGGGTGGGCGCGGTCGTCAGGGTAGAGAGCGCGCTCGGCGTCCAGGTGCGCCAGCTGGTGCTGGCGCGGGGCTACATGTCCAGCAGCGAGCCCATGCTGCATTTCGGCCTGGGCGGCGACACGAGCATCCGGCGCATGGTGGTGACGTGGCCGAGCGGCCACTCGCAGACGTTCGAGAACCTCGCGGTGGACCGGCGCTACACGATCACGGAGCCCTCCCAGCCGATCCCGCTTCCGGCGGCCCCCGCCCTCCCGCCGGGCCAATTTGCCGAGGAAGGCCCGCCGGCCGGAGCGACACCAAAGTCGCGCGAGGAGCCGGTCGACGAGACCTACCTCCAGCCCCTGCTCCCGTCGCGGCTGAACCCGCGCGGGCCGGGCCTCGCGGTCGGGGACGTCTTTGGCAACGGCAGGGACGACGTCGTGATCGGGGGCACGACGCTGGACCCGCTTCGCATCCTGCACGCGGACGCGGCGGGGTCGTTCATGCCGGCGGATTCGACCCAGGTCGCGACGGACGCCACGGTCGACGACGGGCCGCTCCTTCTCTTCGACTCCGCAGGAACCGGCCACGAGGACCTACTTGTCACAAAGGGGGGCAATGCCCTGCCCGCAGGATCCCAGGAGTACCAGCCCAGGCTGTTCCTGAATGACGGGCATGGCGGCTTTCACCCGGCGCCCCATGACACCCTGCCGCCGCTGCTCCTCAGCGCCGGCGCGGCGGTGGCGGCCGACTTCGACCACAGCGGCCGGCTGGGACTCTTCATCGGCGGCCGCGTGCTGACGGGCCAATACCCCCTGGCGCCCCAGAGCGCGCTCCTCGCAAACCGCGGAGGCAGGTTCGAGGACGTCACCGATGCCGTTGCGCCCGGCCTCCGGAACGTGGGCATGGTCACGGCCGCGCTCTGGACCGACGTCGACGGCGACGGCTGGCCGGACCTGCTGGTGGCCCTCGAGTGGGGCAACGTGAGGTATTTCCACAATGACAAGGGCAAGACCCTCGAGGACTGGACGCAGAGGGCGGGGTTTGCCGCTGCGGGCACCGGGTTCTGGACCTCCCTGGCGGCTGCCGACTTCAACGGCGACGGCCGGCTCGACTACGTGGTCGGCAACCTCGGCCTCAACACGCATTTTCGCGCAAGCCCCGAGCATCCCGCCCTGCTCTACTCCGGCGACTTCAAGGGAGACGGGTCCACCCAGCTGATCGAGGCATACTATGAGGGGGAGACGCTCTTCCCGTGGCGCAGCCGAAGGGACCTCGGGGCCGCGATACCGTCGATCCTGAAGCGGTTTCCCACCTTTGATTCCTACGCTCGCGCGACGCTCGGCGAGGTGCTCGGGGACGACAAGCTGTCAAAGGCCCAGCGCTTCGCCGCGACCGAGCTCCGCAGCGGCGTTTTCCTCAGCCAGCCCGACGGCACCTACAGGTTCGAGCCTTTGCCCCGCATCGCGCAGATCTCCCCCCTGCAGGGAATCGTCACCGGGGACTTCGACGGCGACGGCCATGCCGACATCTACGCGGTGCAGAATTCCTACGCGCCCATACCCTCGGTGGGCCGGTTTGACGGGGGCCTGAGCCAGCTTCTCCGGGGCGACGGAAAGGGGCATTTCACGCCGGTATCCCCGGCGGAGAGCGGGTTGGTGGTGGACGGGGACGCCAAGGCGCTCGCCGTGATGGATGCCACCCAGGACGGCTGGCCCGGCTTCTGCGTCACGCGGAACAACAACACCGTGCTCATGTTCCGCAACGGCGGCGTGGCAGGCCACAAGTCGCTGCGCATCTCCCTTCGCGGAGCCCCCGGCAACCCGACGGCCGTCGGGGCCAGGATCACCGTCGCCTACGCCGATGGCTCGGCGCAGACAAGCGAGGTCTGCGCGGGATCGGGCTACTACAGCCAATCCTCCGCCGCGGCCTTCTTCGGCCACACGCCGGACAATCCGCCAAGGAAGATAAGCGTTCGCTGGCCGACGGGCGCCACGTCGGAGCAGGATTTCCCGACCGAAGCCAGGACACTCACGTTGACCGAGCCGCCCGCCCCGCGCTCCTAGCGGACGGACCTGACCTGCTGCAGCATCCTCGCGGCGGAGGGGTCGTTCGGCCGAAGCTGCAGGACCCTTTCGAATTCCGCCGCGGCCTCGTCCCTGCGACCCGACTGAAAAAGGGCCGTGCCGAGGGCGAAATGCGCAAAGACGGAATCGGGCTCGGCCCTGATGGCCGCCTGGATGTGAACGATGCCCTCGGCCACCCTCCCGCTCCGGCAGAGGACAATGCCGAGGTTGTTGTTGGCCTCGGCGAAGCCGGGCTGGATCCGCAGCGCATCCTCATAGTGCGGAATTGCCTCCGGAATCCTCCCCGCCTGCACCATCGCGTTTCCCAGATCAAAATGGGCCTTCGCATAGTTCGGACTGATCTGAAGGGCCCTCTCGAGTTGCTGGATACCCTCGGCCGTCAGCCCGGTCGAGCACAGCAGATTGCCCAGGTTGTTGCAGGCTTCCGCGTATTGCGGCTGCGCAAGGATCGCCGCCCTGTATTCCTGAATGGCCTCCTGGATGCGCCCGTCGCGAGCCAGCACGGTTCCCAGGTTGTAGTGGGCCTGCGCAAATCCCGGCGAGATTCGAAGCGCCTCCCGGAAGCGGCGAATCGCCTCATCCGACCGCCCGGGCACGCCTTCCAACGCCATGCCAAGGTCGTTCTGTGCGTCGGGATATTCAGGCTGCTGGCGCAGCGCAGTCTCGAATTCCGCAATGGCGTCCGGCACTCGGCCGCCTGCCGTGTAAAGGGCCATTCCCAGAGAGCAATGGGCTCGGGCGTTATCCGGCCGCTTCAGAACCGTGTCGCCCCACAGGCGAAGGCTGCTGCTGTAGTCGTCATTTCTGCGCTCCGTGAGGAAACCCATGACCGCCGCAAGGCCCACCCCAAGCAGCCAGCCCTTGCGCCCGGTCCATGAATAGAGGCCGAGGACGAGCAGCGCCATCACCGCGGCGACCGGCAGGTACATGCGATGCTCGGCCATCGTCTGGGTTGCGACGGGCACAACGCTGCTTGGGGCCAATATCATGAACACCCACGCGCCGAGGAATCCCAGGGCGTGGAACCCGCTCCGGCAGAGGGACACTGCGGTTGCCGCCACCAGGAGGACGACCACGACGGCGCAAAGCGCCACGTCCCCGGGACGCGTGACAAGGTACGTGCCATAGTCGAACACGAGCGGGCGCGGCCAGAGGGAAAGCCGCAGATAGTGCGCGACGGCCTCAAACTGCGTCAGCCAATAGGCGGCCGCGGAAACGGACGCGCCGAATCCGGCCGATCCCCCTCGGGACCAGCCGGTGCCCGCCGCGAGGAAACCCAGGGGCAGCCAGGTCGCCGCCAGCGCGGCGTAGAACCCGCGGCGCAGCCGCAGGGCTTCCCGAAAATTCCCGGACACGAACGTCCTGTCGTAGAGCAGAACCATGATCGGGGCCGTCGCCATGGTCTCTTTCGTCGCCATGCCCAGCAGGCACGCCGCCACCGCGCCCGTCCGCCAGCCGACGGGCCGCTGGGATTCCACCGACCGGACGAAGAGATAGAGCGTCAGGAGGTAGAACAAACCCATCAACGACTCGACGCGCTGGACAACGTAGGTCACCGACTCCGTCAGAAGCGGATGAAGCGCCCACAGGGCCGCGATGGCGAGAGCGAGACCCGTGCTGTCCCCTCCGAAGCGCGCTCCCAGCGCGGGCCGACGCAGCGTCCGCCTCGCGAGCCCGAAAAGCACCAGGCCGCCCAGGATGTGGATGACCAGGTTGGTGGCGTGGTAGCTCCACGTTTCGGTCCCGCTGAGCGCATAGTCCACCGCAAGGGTGAGATTGGCGACCGGCCGCCCGCTGACCGTCGTGCCCGATGCGGGCGGCGACAGCGCCGCCGAGATGGGCCACAGCTTTCGGATGCTCGGGTTCTCCGGAATCGCCGCAATGTCATCGAGGACAAAGGGAACCCCGAAGCTGTTGTGGTAGGCGGCGAGGACCGCGAGGACCAGGAGGGCCGCCGCCCAGAGGGTGCGCGAACGCTCGTGAGCGCGCGCCGGGTACACGCTGGGGGATGCACTCATGAGCTGGCCTACCGCGGGGCCCGGATCATTTCCAGCATCTTTCGCGCCGGGGCGTTGCCGGGCTCGATAGCGAGGACCTTCTCGTATTCGGCGATCGCCTCGTCCCTTCGGCCGGTCTGGAGGAGCGCCATGCCCCTTGAAAAATGGGCCATCGCAAAGTCGGGCTGCTCCCGGATAGCGGTCTCGATCTGCTTGATTCCCTCCGGGATGTGCCCGGTCCTGCAGAGAATGATGCCCAGGTTGTTGTTCGCCTCGGCCATGTCGGGCTCGATCCGAAGGGCCTCCTCATAGTTCGCGATCGCGTCCGGAAAGCGCCCGGACTCGGCCAGGGTGTTGCCCAGGTAGAAATGCGCGCGCGCATAGTCCGGCCGCAGCCTCAGCGCCGCCTCGAACTCCCCGATCGCCTCCGGGAGGCGCCCGGCCCCGGACAAGGCCTCGCCCAGGTCACTGTGGCCCTCGGGATAGTCGGGGCGGATCCGCAGCGCCTCCTGGAACTGCGCTATCGCCTCGGCGGACTTTCCCGTGCGCACCAGCGCCTTTGCCAGGTTGTAGTGCGCGGCCGCGAACCCGGGCTCGATGCGGATGGCCGTCTCATACAATCCGATGGCCTCTGACGTGTGCCCGGTGTGGCCGAGGGCGTTCCCGAGATTATTGTACACGGCCGGATACGCCGGCTGCAGCTCCAACGCCGCCTTGTATTGCCCGATGGCCTCCGGGAAGCGCCCCGCGTTGAAATAGGCGAGGCCCAGGTCGCACCGGGCGTTGGCGTTATCCGGGCGCTTTGCGACCGTGTCGTCCCAGAGGCTGAGGTCGCTCGCGAAGACCTTGTTTCGATCTGTCGTGAGGAACCCGAGCAACAGGGCGATTGCGGCAAAGGCCGGCCACGCTCGGCGCCCCGCGAGCGCATGGAGGCCCAGGACCCCCGCCACAATCGCCGCCGCCAGCGGGAGGTACATGCGGTGCTCGGCCATCGACTGGGTCGCAACAGGGATGACGCTGCTCGGCGCAAGGATGACCAGGAACCAGGCACCCACAAAGCCGAGCACCGGCCGCCACACGAGTGCCGCCGCGACTGCGGCCAGGAGCGGCAGGGTGACAAGGGCGTAGGGAGCGACCTCGAACAGGGAGCGGACACGGAAGGGTCCGTAGTCGAAGACGAGCGGCCGCGGCCAGAAGGACAGGCCGGCGTAGCGCGCGACAGCCTCGACCTGCGTCAGCCAGTAGACGATCGGCGAGACGCCCGCATTGAATCCGGCGGAATTCCCGCGACTCCAGCCGGTGCTGGCCACCAGGCAGGCGAGGAGCACCCATGTGGAGCCCAGCGCGACGTAGAGCGACCGGCGCTTCCGCCACGCGCCCCGGAAGCTGCCCGCGACAAAGGTGCGGTCGTAGAGCAGCACGATGATCGGGGCCGTGGCCATCACCTCCTTTGTCGCCATGCCGAGGAGGCACGCGGCGACCGAGCCGACGAGCCAGCGGGCCGGCCGCGGCGATTCCACCGAGCGTATGAAGCAGTAGAGCGTAAGCAGGTAGAACAACCCCATCAGCGACTCGACGCGCTGCACGACGTAGGTGACGCACTCCGTCTGAAGCGGATGCAGCGACCACAGCAGTGCGATCGCAAGGGAGAGCACCGCGGAATCCCTTCCAAACCGCTCCCTCAGGACGGGCCCGGACAGCGTCCTGCGCGCAACGCCGAAGAGCGTCAGTCCGCTGAGGATATGGATGAGAACATTGAGCGCGTGATAGCTCCAGACGCCGTTACCGCTGACGGCGTAGTTCACGGCGAGGGTCAGGTTTGCTAGGGGCCGCCCGCCGACAGTCGTGCCCGCCGGTTCGGACAGGAGCGCGCCCAGCGGGGGCCAGAGCCTCCTGATCGAGGGGTTTTCCACGATGGCCAGCTGGTCGTCGTAGATGAAGGGGACGCCAAAGCAGTTGTGATACGCGGCGAGGACGCCCAGCGAGATCAACGCGACCGCGCCCAGCGCCTGCTTCCGGCTCAGCCCGTCAATCGGGGGCTTCGTGGCTGCCTTCGTTTTCATCCCGGCGCCGCGATCGCACCATCCCGCCCGCCATGGTTCCGGTTCTTGCGCGCGATCATTATTCGGGGTCGTTCCAAAAAGGTGTCTGACGGCACGCCCATGGGCAATCAATACCATTGAGGCGTGCGCCACCTCGCCGGATCCTCCAGCGTATCCCAACACCCCGGCTCCTTCATTTTCGGCGCTCCCGATGATCTTTCTTTTAAGGTCGCCGCGGCTGGAATAAGGCCTGTCACTCCAGTTTCCAGATCACGTTCATGAAGATCAGCGAAACCATTGCGCCCAGGAACGACGGGGGCGCGGCCCAAGGGGGCAGTCGGCTGCGGATGCTGACCGGCTGGCCGGCTGCGGCGTCCGTTCTGGCGCTGTTCTGGATTTTCATGGTGGCGAGCCTCAGGGACAAGAGCCTGACGTTCGATGAGGTCGTCTATGCCGCATCGGGATATGCGCAGTGGCACTACGGAGACTATCGGATCCAGCCGGAGAACGGGCAGCTGGCGGAGCGCGTTGCGGGGCTTCCCATGGAGCTGAGCCTGGCGCCGATCCCCGCGCCCGATCCCGAGTCGTGGAGGAACGCGGACCAATGGCAGCTGGGCGGCCAGTGGATTTATCGCAAAGGCGGAGACGCCGAGGGCGTGGGCTTCGACGGCAGGATGGCCTGCGGGCTCTTCGCCGTCGCCCTCGGCGCCCTGGTCTGGGCCTGGTCGCGCCGCCTGTTCGGCCCGGTGGGAGGGATGGTCTCCCTTCTGCTCTATGTGCTCAACCCGACGGTGCTGGCGAACGGAGCCCTCATGACCTCGGACATGGCGGCCTCGCTCCTTTTCGCAGCGATGGCCTGGGCAATCTGGGCCGTGCTCCATCGGCTGACCGCCGGGCGGCTGCTCCTGAGCGCACTGCTCCTCGGCGCCCTCTTCGTGACAAAGGCGTCGGCCCTGCTGGCCCTGCCGATCGCAATGGTCCTCACGGCGCTGCGCCTGGCCGACGGGCGACCTCTGCCTGTATCACTCTGGGGCTACCGCCGGGAAGTCGCCTCACGCACCCGGCAATGCCTTGCGATCGCGGGCGCGGGGCTGTTCCACATGCTGGTCATCGTGCTCGTGATTTGGGCGTGCTACGGATTTCGCTATTCGGCGGCCCCGAGCGACAGCCCGTCGGGCCGCTTCAGGATTCCCTGGGAGTATCTCCTCGGGAAGCCCGACCCGGCGAGCGCGCTGCAGGCGCTGGGCCTGAGCGACGCCCAGGCGGCGCGGGCGAGGTCCGCCATGGTTGCGCATGGCGCTGCCGAGCCCCTGTGGACCAACAACGCGCTCGACGCGGTCCAGGACATCCGCCTCCACGTGCTCACGCCGGAGCAGGGACGCCAGCTCGACGCCATCCTGTCGAAGCCGTCTCCGGTCCCTTGGGTCCGGATGGTCGAGACGGCCCGTGCGCGCCGCCTCCTGCCCGAGGCCTGGATCTACGGTTTCACGGACGTGTACCGGCGCGCGCAGGTGCGCGTGGCCTTCCTGAACGGCGCATTTCGGCTGCGCGGGTGGGCCACCTTCTTCCCGTACACGTTCCTGGTGAAGACTCCGCCCGCCCTGTTCGGGGTCGCCCTGCTGGCCGTCGCCTCGGCTTTCGCCTTCCGCCCGGGGACCGACTCGTCGCCGCGGACGGGGCCGTGTATGCGCGTCTATGCCACGCTGCCCCTCTGGACGCTTCTCGCCGTCTATTGGGCCGCGGCGATCGAAAGCCACCTCAACATCGGACACAGGCACCTGCTGCCGGCTTATGCGCCCATGCTCATCCTGTGCGGGGCCGCAGGCCTCTGGGCCGATTCACTCATCTCAGCCTCGCGCGGGGGCCGCGGCGCGGCGCCGCTTGCCCTCGCGCGGACCGGTTCCCTTGCGCTGGGAGCGCTGCTCCTCCTCGCGCTCGTGGACACGGTGCGGATCTTCCCAAACTACCTCGCCTATTTCAACGCGATCGTCCCGCCGGGCGAGGGCTACCGCCACCTGGTGGACAGCTCGCTCGACTGGGGACAGGAACTCCCGGCTATCCGCGCCTATGTGGACCGGCAACCCGCCGGCGGCGGGCCGATCTACCTCTCGTATTTCGGCGCGGCGAGCCCAGACTACTACGGCATCCGGGCGACCCAACTCTACTCGGTGACGGGTATGGACGGCCTGCAGAGGCCCGACTGGAAGACCCTGTTCATCGCCCCCGAGGAGGTCGCCTCAACGCTGCCGGATCTGAAACGCGAGTGGGTGGACCACGACCTGCTCGGGATGCAGCGCCTCGGGGATGTGGTGGCCCTCACGCTCCTCAGGAAACCCGAAGCCCTCCGGATTCGCGCGGGCACGTATCTCATAAGCGCCTCGATGCTGCAGCCGATAAACTACCCGCTCGACGGGCCGTGGGGCCCGTGGAACGCAAGGTACGAGGGCGAATACCAGAGGCTCTTCGCCACGGTGGGGCCCCTCATGTCGGATGACGGGGCGGCCAGGCGCGCGGGCATTGTGCGCCACAGCGTCGCCGAATGGCCGCGCCTGCTTCAGCAGTTCGAGGAATACCGATTCGGGCGCCTGAGCGCTTTCCTGAGGCAGCGCATGCCGGACGGGGAGATCAAC
>Ga0265318_10001808_pt1 | contig 12167 bp, 10 predicted proteins | sample 4821metaG_FD_192431 | JGI IMG/M metagenome (GOLD analysis project Ga0265318, IMG submission 192431) | Rhizosphere microbial communities from Carex aquatilis grown in University of Washington, Seatle, WA, United States - 4-8-21 metaG | ecosystem: Host-associated > Plants > Roots > Rhizosphere >... | reverse complement strand
ACGCTCGCCCATGAACGCATGGTCGAAGGACCTCGTGCCCGTTGGGCTGTAGACGGCCGCGAGATGCTCCGCGATCTCGGGCGCTCCGGCGACCTTGATGGTGCATCCGCCCTTCTGCCAGAGAAGGAACTTAAGCAGGCGCTCCGCATATCGGAGGCTGAGGGGGGCGTCGGCGTGATCGGCGGACAGCACCCGGCTCTGGTGCCGTGAAACCCCGGCGTCCGGGCGCTCGAGCGTGAGGATCAGCGAGCGCGCCTTCGGGTCCTTGGCCACGATGGCGCGGTACGCGCGGTTCCACAGGGCGGCGGGGATGAAGTCGGGGTCTAGCGGGGGGCGAAGGAAAGGGGCGAGGTTAAGCATGAACGGTCGGGCTTGGGCGCGGAGAAAGAGGCGCGGGGAACGAGATTGTTGGCCATCAACGCGGCGGGGAGCTCACGGGGAACATCCTACAGATCAAGACACGGATAAAAAATGGCACAATCGACGATGTTTTTAACGAAAATGACAGTGTGGCGCCCCAAGTCCCGCCGCCCCGCCCGCGCCACTCTCTCGGAATGATGTTTCCCGCGCGGGCAAATACACCATCATGAACGGTCGGCGTCTGCCCGTCCCATGCCTACCCCGCAACTGCCGAGCACAGCTAACGTCTACCTCTACGGGATGATCGTCCTGTCGACCGTCCACCGGATCAAGGGGGGGTTCCCGGAGGCCGACGGCTACGGCGAGATCGAGGAGACGCACGTCGTGCCGGGAGGTGAGACGGGAAACTCCGCGCTGGTCCTTGCGCGGTGGGGGCACCGCGTGAAGGTTGCCGGTCCCTTCCTGGGCCGGGATACCCGCGGGGCCATACTCGGGTTTCTGGAGCCGCGGGGAATCGATTGCTCGGGCCTTCGGTACGACCCCTCCTTCGACGGCGTCCGCGACCTTGTCATCGTGGGCGGCAAGTCGCGGGCGGTGTTCGGCCACTTCGGGCGCTACTTCGGCGGATCGAGGAGGTGGGCCGAGCCGGAGCGCGCCGACATCGCGGCCGCCGACATAGTGGGCATAGACCCCTTCTTCGACGCGCAGTCGGCCGAGGTCGGAAGGCTCTGCGTGGAGCTTGGCAGGCCGTATGTCACGATCGACTGTGAGCCGGAGAGCGCCCTCAATCGGGGCGCCGCGGCGACCGTCATTGCCGGGGAGTACCTCCGCGGCCATTTCCCGTCTAGGGATCGCGGGGACCTGCTGCGCCTCTATACCGCGCAGACCGAGGGTCTCGTGATCATGACGTGCGGCTCGCAGGAGATCCTCTTCGCCAGGGGAAACGGGGAGGCGCGCGTCCTGAAGCCGTACACCATCGTTCCCAAGAGCACCCTCGGGGCCGGGGACACGTTTCGGGGCGGCGTCATGCATGCCGTCCATCGCGGGATGACCGACGAGGCCATCGTCCGGTTCGCGGCGGCGACGGCCGCATGCGTCTGCCGCAGGTTTCCGATGGCCTTCGACCCGCCCGGCTTGGAAGAGGTCAGCGCGCTTGCGGAGGGCGGCGCGCAGCCCTAGCCCGGCCGCTGGCCCCAGGGGAGCCTCGCCGGGCTGTCCCGGGCGCCGGCGACATCGGGCCCGCACCGGCCCGTCCTGCAAACTCGGATTGCCTGCGTGGTCCGCGGCGGGTAGGATAGGGTGCGGATGAACGCAGCACCGACCAGCTGTTGGAATTCCAAGTATGCCTGGTTGCAGATTGAGCGGTGCAGCCCGCCAAAGCGGTCGCCGGACGAGAGGGTCAACGACTTTGCCGAAATCTACCTTAGCTACAGCGAGTCGGCGGTGCGCGACCAGGCGAGCCGGTGCATCCAATGCCCCAATGCGATGTGCGTCGCGGGTTGTCCCCTGGCCAACCGCATCCCGGAGTGGCTCGCCCTCGCGTCGGAAGGCGATTTTCTTGGGGCGGCGGCCGTCTCGGGCGCGACGAGCAACATGCCGGAGATCTGCGCGCGCATCTGCCCCCATGAGCGGCTGTGCGAGGGAGCGTGCATCCTCAATGGACGGGCCGAGCCGGTGGCCATCGGGGCCGTCGAGTGCTTCATCAACGAGTATGCGCTCAGCCGTGGCGCGGTGACGGCGGCGACGGAGCCTCCGAACGGGCTGGGCGTTGCCGTGGTCGGCTCGGGGCCCGGGGGGTTCGCCTGCGCGGATGAGCTGGCCAGGAGGGGATTCGCGGTGACGATGCTCGAGTCGCAGTCCACGCCCGGCGGGCTGCTGGCCAACGGCATTCCCGGGTTCAAGCTGGACAAGGCTGTGGTGGCCCGTCGCATCGGGCTTCTGAGGAGGCGTGGGGTGAAGCTGCGCCTCGGCGTGCGCGTCGGCTGGGACCTGTCGCTGCGCGAGCTGCAGGACAGTTTTGACGCGGTGTTCATCGGCACCGGGGCCCAGCAGGGCAAGGCGCTCGACGTTCCGGGAGCCGGGCTAAGGGGTGTGGTCCAGGCGCTGCCCTTTTTGGTGGACGCCAACGCCCCGCATCCGGCCGGCGGCCCTTCGCTCGATCTCGAGGGCAAGCGGGTGGTGGTGCTCGGCGGGGGCGACACGGCGATGGATTGCCTGCGAACGGCGATCCGGTGCGGCGCGCGTGAGGCGCGTTGCCTTTACCGCCGGGACCTGGCCAACATGCCGGGGGCCCGCCAGGAATACGCCAACGCCGTGGACGAGGGCGCCGCGTTCCAATTCCTGACAAAGCCTGTCCGCATTGAGGGGACGGGGGCAGGAGGCGTTTCCCGGGTGCACTGCGTGCGCATGGAGCTCGGACAGGCCGGAGCGGGGGGGCGCAGGGTGCCGGTTCCGGTGCCGGGCTTGGACTTTGCCGTGGAGGCCGACGTCGTGATCGTCGCCTACGGCTTCGACCCGGTGCCGTTTCCTCCCGGAAGCGACCTTTGCGGGGTGCCTACTAACGAGTGGGGGGGCATCGTGGTCGACTCGGACCAGATGACCCGCACACCCTGTGTCTTTGCCGGCGGCGACTCCACCCGCGGACCGAGCCTCGTGGTCCACGCGGTGAGGGACGGCCGGCGCGCCGCGCTGGGAATCATGCGCTACCTCAAAACGGAGGGCGCCGAGCCGCCCGGCGCCTAAGGGGCCGGCTGGCCCGGGTTCACGCCCCGGGCCCTGCAAGGCCTCGGGCGAACGCGGCAATCCGGCCAGCGGCTGGGTTGACGGCCCGCTGGACCTCGGGCGTCAGCGTGACGCCCAGGGTGAGCGCGTCCTTCACCTCGACCGCGAAGATCCGGACGTCGCGGGGCATCGCGAGCCCGAGCGTCCGCCCGAGCGCGAGCGTCTCGGCGACGCCGACAAAATGCGGTGCGGTGATCCGTCGGCCGACCAGCGCATCGACGTCGAACTCGTGGACGTGCCCGGGCGGCTCCTTCCCGGTCTCGATGGCGTCGACAAGGATCAGGTGCTCGCAGCCCACGATCTCGTCGAGCAACGCGAGGCCCATCTCCATCGTCTCGCGCACCGCGCAGCCCGCAGCCCCGTGCAGGCGCGATCGGACCTCCCGCGCGACGTGCAGGCCGACGGCGTCGTCGCCGAGGAGATCATTGCCGAGGCCGAGGACGAGGACGCTTGCGCACGCGGCTGTCATGGTCGGGGGGGCCGCACCCGCAGCGCCGCCTCACTCCTGCACAATCTCGCGGACGACGGCGCCCGCGGAGTCGTGAATGCGCACCCGCAGCGGAAGGTGCCCGGGCAGCGTGTGCGTCGCGCAGCCGAAGCAGGGGTCATAGGCCCGGAACGCCATCTCCACCATGTTCAGGAGGCCCTCGGTGACCTTGTGCCCGCTGATCAGCCCCTTTGCGGCCTTCTCGACGCTCATGGCGATCCTCGCGGCGTTGTTCTGCGTGGCGACGATCAGATTCGCCTTGGTAATCAAGCCGCGCTCGTCCGTCTCGTAGTGATGGAACAGCGTCCCGCGCGGCGCCTCGACAACCCCCACGCCGATTGAAGGCTTCTTGGTGGGCAGCAGCCGGATGTCCGCGCCGGTCAGGCCTGGGTCGTCGGTGAGCGCAACCATCGTCTCGGCCGCCTGGACCATCTCCACCACGCGCGCCCAGTGGTTCGCGAGGGTGTGGTGCACCGGTTTGCCGCCCAGGGTGCCAACGTACTCCTCATAGGCCTGCTGGGCGAGCGGTGTCGCCATGCCGTCCGCGACATTGAGGCGCGCAAGGGGGGCGACCGCGTAAACACTGGTCTGCGGCCCGTCGGAGAACCCGTTCCAGCCGAGCGGGCGCAGGTAGCAGAACTTCATGTAGCTCCATGGCTCGGTGCGCTCCGCGATGAAATCGCGGTAGCGGGACGCCGGGAAGCGCGCATACTCCGTTCCGGTGGGGCTGACGACGCGGATCTGCCCGTCGTAGAAGTTCAACCGATTCTGCGGGTCGACGAGGCCCATGTAGCAGGTGCGGTGCGTGTAGGTGTCAGCTTTGATCAGCTTTACGTAGTCCGCGTTCTTCAGCACGAGATCATGGAAGACTTGGTTGGTGAACATCGCGAAATCAAGGGCGTCCTTGGCGAGTTCCTTGAAACGCGGAAGATCGGCGGGCGCGAGTCCCTTGGCGACGCCGCCGGGCAGGCCCATCACGGGATGAATAACCTTTCCGCCAAAGTATGTGATCAGCTCGCGCACGCGCCTGCGCATGGCGATCACCCGCTTGCCCACCTCGATTCCAACCTTGCCGATCACGCCGACGAGGTTGCGTTCCGCGGCCGGCGCCTGCGGGCCGACGATGAAGTCCGGGCCGCCAAGAACGTAGACGTGAAGCGCGTGGTCCTCGAGGATGAATGCGTTGTAGACGAGCTCGCGGATCTTGCGCGCGGTCGGTGTGGGCTCGACCTGATACAGGTCGTCGAGCGCCTTCGTCGCGGCCATGTGATGCGCGGTGGGGCAGACGCCACAGATGCGGCTGGTGATCTGGGGCATGTCCTCGGCCGGTCGGCCGAGGCTGAAGACCTCGAATCCCCGGAGCTCCGGAATCTGCAGGTAGGCGTGTTCGACATCGCCGCCGGCATTCAGGAATATCTCGATTCGACCGTGGCCCTCGAGGCGGGTGATCGGTTCGATGGTGACTCGGCGGCGCTGGTCGGCCGCTTCGGCCGGGGCGGCGGATTCGTTCGTGATCTGATCGGTGACCGCGTTCATGACGAGAGGACTTCGGCCCGCGCCGCCGGGCTCACGTTTCGCTGCAACATCCCGTGGGGCAGCGCGTAGCGGTAGAAGGTGCCCAGCGGGTCCGGAATGCCGTCGAGCGCGAGGTCGATGCCGGCCTCGTCCTTTGCGGCGACGCTCGCGCAGAGGGACGAAAGCAGCTTCGCCCCTTGGTCCCTGACCCGCGACGTCGGCCCAAAGCACCCGGAGCAGGGCATGTTGCCTCCGATGCAGAGCGCCCCGCATCCCCCGCGGGTCGCCGGCCCGCAGCAGACGATGCCCTGAGCAAGCAGGCATTTCTGCGGATCCAGAAGCGTCTCATGCGGGCGCTTGAACGCGGCGAAGCTCAGGTCCGACGGCTTCGACTCCCTGCGCGGGCATTCCTCGCACAGCGCCGTGTCCGGGGCGAGGACGCTGCCGATCGGGGGGGGATTGCTGGAGAGTAGCAGGGCGAGCGCCTCCTTCGTCAGCTGCGGCGTGGGAGGGCAGCCCGGGATGTAGTAGTCAACAGGCACGACCTGGTCGAGGGCGCGCACGGCCTGGTGCAGCCTCGGAAGCTCGAGCGGATTGCCGTCGGCAACGGACTCAAGCTGGGGGCGAGAGCCTCGGTTCTCGCCGAGCGTCGGAGCCTCCTCGTAGACGAAGCGCAGCAGCTGCTCCCTTGAGAACTGGTTGGCGAGCCCAGGGACACCGCCGTGGCACGCGCACGCGCCGTAGGCAATCAAATGCCGGCTCTTCCGGCGCAGCAGGTGCGCCATCTCCTCCTGCTCGCTGGAGCGGATCGCCCCGTTCAGCAGGGTTGCGAACAGGGCTTGGTCGGGCAGGGCGGCGACGTCGCTCCGCTTGAAGTCCATCGCCACGGGCCAGAACACGATGTCCACCGCGTTCAGCACGCCGAGGATGTCCTCGGCGAGGTCGACGACCGCCTCCTCGCAGCCGCCGCAGGCGGCGCACCAATAGATCGCGATCTTGGGCTTAGGCATGGGCGGCCTCCGTTTCATGCATGGCCGCGGCCGGCGTCGCGGATACGGGATCCCCGTCGGCAATCTCCCGGTCCCAATCCTTGAATTGCTGGCGTAGCGCGAGCGGCCCGAGCGGGCGAAGTTGCTCGACCATCTCGTTGATGACACTGCGCACCTTGTCGCCCTCGGAGGCCGAGATCCACTCAAGCCGCACCCGTTGGTCCTCTATTCCGAATTCGGCCAGCATCCGCTTCAGCATCTGGAACCGCCGGAGCGTCTTCAGGTTGCCCTCAACGTAGTGGCAGTCGCCGATGTGGCACCCGCCGATGAGCACGCCGTCGGCGTCGCCCGCGAGCGCGGCCAAGATGAACTGCGGGTCGACGCGTCCCGAGCACATGAGGCGTACGATCCGCACGTTTGGCGCGTACTTCAGGCGCGACACACCGGCGAGGTCGGCCGCGGTGTAGGTGCACCAGTTGCAGAAGAACGCCACGATCCGTGGCTCCCAGTTCACGTCATGCATGGGTGAGCACTCCTTCGATTTCGCTGAAGATTTCATCGTCCTCGAACAGGTGTTGGCGGATGGAGCCCGACGGGCACGCCGCCACGCACGTGCCGCAGCCCTTGCAGAGCGCGGCGTTGATCCTCGCCTTATGGGTCTCGCCGTCCAGGGTGATCGCCGTGTACGGACAGAGGGGCAGGCAGGATTTGCACCCTGAGCAGTCCTCCTCGACGACGTACGCGGTGTTCGGCTCCTGCTCAATGTAGCCGCGGTCGATGAGCGCCATTGCCTCCGCCGCGGCGGCTCCGGCCTGGGCGATGCTGTCGGGGATGTCCTTCGGCCCCTGGCAGCAGCCTGCGATGAACACGCCGTCGGTGAAGGTGCTGACCGGGGCCAGCTTCGGGTGCTTCTCCAGGAACCAGCCCTCGCTTCCGCAGCTCATGTTGAAGAGCCGCCGCACCGCCTGGGAATCGGCCTGCGGCTCCATGCCGACGGCGAGGACGATCATGTCTACGGGTATCCGGCGGACGACGCCCGCCAGGGTGTCCTCGGCGCGGATGACGAGCTTCCCCTCCTCCTCGGGGGTGAGCGCCCAGTCCGTGACCTCGGCCACGCGGCCGCGGACGAACTGGATGCCGTCCTTTAGCGACTTGTCGTAGAACTCCTCGCAGCCCTTTCCCGGGGCGCGAATGTCGAGGTAGAAGACCGTCACGTCGGCGCCGGTGTGCTCGCGCACCAGCTGAGCCAGCTTCATCGAGTGCATGCAGCAGGTGCGGGAGCACCAGCGGTTCGTCCGGAAGTCCCGCGAGCCCACGCAGAGGATGAACGCGACCGACTGCGGGATGCGACCGTCGCGCATGGTGATCTCGCCGCCCGTCGGTCCCGAACTCGTGACGAGCCTCTCCAGCTCGATCGAGGTGACGACGTTCGGGTAGAGCCCGTAGCCGTACTGCGGGATCCGCTTCGCGTCGAAGAGCCTGAACCCCGTTGCAACGATGATGTTGCCCACCTTGATCTCGAGCGTCTCCTCCTTCTGCGCGAAGTCGATCGCATGCCGGTCGGCGCACGCCTCGATGCACGTCTTCTTGCACCGGCCGGATTTCAGCTGCAGGCACCGCTCCCGGTCGATGACGACAACCTGGGGCACGGCCTGCGGGAACGGGATGTAGATCGGCTTTCGTTTGCTCAGGCCCACGTTGAACTCGTCGGGGTATTTCCCCTCCTTGAACACGCACGCCTCGATGCACTCCTGGCAGCCGACGCAAAGCTCCTCGTTCACGTAGCGCGGCTTGCGCCGAACGCTTACCGTGTAGTTGCCGACGTAGCCCTCGACCTTTGCCACCTCCGAATAGGTCCAGAGCTTGATGTTCTTGTTCGCCCGGACGGCGGACATCTTCGGGGTGAGGATGCAGGCGGCGCAGTCGAGCGTCGGGAACGTCTTGTCGAACTTCGCCATGTGCCCGCCGATGCTCGGCTCGCGCTCCACGAGGTACACCTTCTTCCCGGCGTTCGCCAGCGTGAGCGCGGCGTGAATGCCCGCGATTCCGCCCCCGACGACGAGCACGTCCGGATGGATCGCCACCCGCGTTGTCTCGAGCGCACGGTGGAACCGCACGCGGAGCACCGCGGCGCGCGCAAGCGCGACGGCCTTCGTCGTCGCCTCGGCGCGGTTGGTGTGCACCCACGAGTCGTGCTCGCGGATGTTCACCATCTGGAAGAAGTACCGGTTCAGGCCGCCGGCCTCGACCGCGTTGCGGAACGTGTTCTCGTGAAGGAGCGGCGAACACGACGCGACGACGATGCGGTTGAGCGCGTGCTCGCGAATGTCGTTGCGGATGAGCTCCTGCCCGGGATCGGAGCACATATACTTGTAGTCGCGCGAGACGACGACCCCGGGAAGCCCCGCAATTTCATGGGCCACGGCGGTGCAGTCGACCACGCCGGCGATGTTGTGGCCGCAATGGCAAATGTAGAACCCGATGCGGATCTCGCCGTTCGAGAGGTTCGTTTTCATGGAGCGGACGTCATTTGAATTCACGCCTTGGCGGGAATGGCGGGCAAGGGCTTCATGCGCACAAAGTTGCGATTCAGGCCGAGCTGCGACTCGGGAAGCCCGAACGCAAGGCCCATCAGCTGGGTGAAGTAGACGGTCGGTATGGGCACGGGCCCCCATTGCCGCGCAATCTGGTCGTGGTAGGCGTCGAGGTTGAACTGGCAAAGCGGGCAGATCGTCGCGATGACGTCGGCCCCGCGCCGGACCGCCTCCTTCAGGAGGATGTAAGTGAGGCGAAGGCCGGTGTCCGGCAGCGTGCCGGTCAGGCTGCCCCCGCAGCATTTCGTCTTCAGGGGATACGGCACCACCTCGGCGCCGAGGGTGGCGAGCAGCCGGTCCATCGTGGTCGGGTTCCAGGCGTCGTCAAAGGTCGCGTACGGGCGCACCACCTGGCAGCCGTAGTAGGGCGCGACCTTCAACCCGGTGAGCGGCCGCACGACCTTCTCCCTGATCACGTCAAGGCCAACGTCGTTCACGAGGATGTCGAGCGGATGGCGCACGGGCATTGCGCCGCTGTACTGGAGCCCCGCGGTGTCGAGCGCCCGCTGCACCGACTCACGGATTTCGGGCGAGTCCTTCAGGTAGTGCTTCGTCTTGTTGAGCACGAGGTAGCAGGCGCTGCACGGCGTGACCAGATCGCGCGAGCCGGTCTTCTCCGCGAGGGCGAGATTTCGGGAGGCGAGGATGCAGGCCTTGCTCTCGTCGACCGACATGTAGGCCGTCGCGCCGCAGCAGTTCCAGTCGTCGAGCTCGACCAGTTCGACCCCGAGCCGCTCCATCACCGGCAGCAGCGATTCTTCGTAGGCCTTGCCGAGGCCCTTGAGCGAACACCCTGGAAAATACGCGTATTTCATGCGGCCTCCTTTGACGCGCTGCCCGGTTCGTGGCGCACGTCCGAATCGAGCATGGCCGCCAGCTGGGCGCGGTGCTCGATGCGCTCGTGGCGCAGGACGAAGCGCCCGGTGCGGATGAGCCCGATGCCCTGCCTCCAGGAGCTGAGGACCGCCCGCCAGTTCGCCTTGAGGAAGAGGCGCATCACGAGCAGCGTTTCCGTGATGCGGCCCTTACTGTGGACCATCTTGAAGAACTCCTTGGCCAGAATCGGGATGGGGAACCTCTTCGGATAGATGCCCTCGAGAATCGCCCGCTGCTTAAGCGCGTACATGATGTCGGTGATTCTAATCTCGCGCGGGCACTCGACGGTGCAGGCGTAGCACGAGGCGCAGAGCCAGATGCTCCGGCTGCGCAGGACCTCGTCCTTAAAGTCGGCGCGCACGAGCGCCATGATCTGCCGCGGCGAGTGCTCCATATACACGCTCAGCGGGCATGTTCCAGAGCAAGTACCGCATTGAATACAGCGCATTAGCTGCTCGCATCCCGGCACGCTCATGATTTCTCGACCGAAGCCCTTAACTCGCTCGGCTTCGTACTTAACGGTCCGTGGGACTTGGATCATCGGGGTAAGCCTCCACTGCCAACCAACGGCACTATCGGGGTTATGTGATCGGGGGAAACAGGCCCCCGATGGGCCTCTTGATATAGGGAATGCGACTGGACTTCGAGGAAATAATATAGCGACGCACGGCACACGGCGCCTTTCCGCAGGCGGAGCGGGACCCTTGCCCGCCCAAAATCTTTTGACACCCGGTGCGGCGGGGATTACGAGAATCGTTCGGCAACAATACAAGACCGCCACCAGGCGGAGGCTGATTTTGGAACGGTCCTGACAGTCGGGTCGGCCGGATAGGCTCTGGCGGCGTAAACCATACAGTCGCTCCCACCATGGATCCGCAACCTGCCCCGGGATGGAATCCGAAATACGCGTGGCGCGAAGTAGCTCGCGCCGATGCACCAAAGCGCCCGGCCCGGGACCGCATAGCCGACTTCCGCGCCACCTACCACTCGTATGACAACGCGACGGCGAGCGAGCAGGCGAACCGGTGCATCCAGTGTCCGACCCCGAGCTGCGTCGAGGCGTGCCCTATGACCATGCCAATCCCCGACCTGCTGAGACTGACGGCCGACGGCCAGTTCGAGGAGGCCGCGCGGCTGCTCAATGTGAGCCAGAGCATGCCGGAGTTGTTCGTCCACATCTGTTCGGCCGAGCGCCAGTGCGAGGCAGCGTGCATCCTGGCCGACAAGTCTGAGCCGGTTTCAATCAGCTCGATCGCCCGCTTCCTGCTGGACTACGGCTGGAGCCACAAGCTTTTCGATCCGCCCGCCAGTGCGCCGACGGGCCAGCATGTAGCGATCATCGGGGCCGGCCTGTGCGGGCTCGTCGCCGCCGACGGGCTATCGAGGATGGGTCACACCGTGACGGTCTTCGACGCTTGCCGGAAGCCCGGCGGGAGGCTCATGAATGGGCTGCCGGGCTTCCGCGTCGACCGCGATCTCATCGAGCGGCGGGTCCGCCTGCTCACCCAGCGGGGAGTGACGTTTCGCACCGGGATGATCTGCGGGCGCGACTTGAAGCTCGGCCAGCTGCGCCGGGACTTCGACGCCGTGTTCTTCGGGCTCGGCCGCGCGAACCCGGTGCGCCTTGAGGCCCCCGGCTCGAAACTTCGCGGGGTGAGGCAGGCCTATTCCTTTGTCGTGCGGAACACCACGGATGTCGCCCTCGCCTCGCCGCCGGTCTACGTCCACAACCGCCGCGTCGTGATATTAGGGGGCGGCGAGACGGCCGTCGACGCGCTCCGGGTGGCGATCCGGTGCGGCGCAAGCGAGGCCGTCTGCGTCTATCGACGGGACGTCGCCGACATGACGGCGAGCAGCAGGGAGATCGACAATGCCATAGAAGAAGGCGCCCGCTTGCTCACCTACACCCAGGCGGTCAAGGTGATCGGCAACGCCGAGGGCGACGTAACGGCCGTGCGGTGTGTCCGCACGGTTCCGGACGTGCCCGACGCGTCGGGAAGCCGGAGGGTCTCCCCGGTCGCCGGCTCGGAATTTGAGATTCCGGCGGATGTGGTGCTGGTCGCCTATGGCTTCGAGCCGCCGAAGCTCACGCAGATGGACGAATTCTCAGAGCTCGCCTTCGACAGCCAGGGCTTCCTCGTCGTCGACAGGGACCTGATGACGAATCTTCCGGGCGTCTTCGCCGGCGGCTCGGTCGTCCGCGGCTCCGTGCCGTTGGTGACGATCGTTGGCGACTCGGCCGTCGCCGCGACATCGATAGACCGCTATCTTGCCGGGCGCCGCGTCCACGCCGCCTAGACGCGGGCGGGCGCAGGGGTTCCCTGGGTCGTGCGCCCATGGCGCCTCCACCCGGAGCGCGGCCTCTTTCTTGTTGCGGGGCGGTGCCTGGCAGCCCAAGTCAACAGTGCCCGTTCGAGATGCCGAAATTAACCCCGCAAGAAGCATGACCAACCTGAATTTTTCCCGTCGAGGATTCCTGAAGACCTCCGCGCTGACCGGCGTCGGGGCATCCCTTATGGGCGTTGCCGGAACCGGCGCGAGCCGGGCCGCCGCGCTGGGGTCTTC
>Ga0265318_10001806_pt1 | contig 12169 bp, 5 predicted proteins | sample 4821metaG_FD_192431 | JGI IMG/M metagenome (GOLD analysis project Ga0265318, IMG submission 192431) | Rhizosphere microbial communities from Carex aquatilis grown in University of Washington, Seatle, WA, United States - 4-8-21 metaG | ecosystem: Host-associated > Plants > Roots > Rhizosphere >... | reverse complement strand
CTCGTCACCGTGGTCCTGCGCTCGGTCGCGAGCCAGAAGATCTGGGTGCTCGGGCGCCTCAACAGCCCGGGGGTCTACGCCCTCGGGGGGCCCACCTCGCTCCTCGACGCCGTGGCCGGGGCCGGCGGCCTCGGGGTCAGCACGCAGCCCGGCGGATCGTATTCCGAGGCGGCGGACCTGTCCCGCAGCTTCCTCGTCCGGGGCGGCCACCGCGTGCCGGTCGACTTCTCCAGGCTGCTGCGCGAGGGCGACCTTTCCCAGAACGTCTACCTCCAGCCCGACGACTTCATCTTTGTGCCCTCCTACCAAAGCGCGGAGGTCCACGTCCTGGGTGCCGTGCTGCAGCCCCGCTCGGAGCGCATCGGCGGGGCGCTGACCGTGGTCCAGGCCCTCGCGCTCGCGGGCGGCACCGTTCCGGGGGCCTGCCTTCCAAACGTCGCCATCCTGCGGGGCTCGCTCGCGCATCCGCAGATTGCAATCGTGGCCGTGAACCGGGTCCTCAAGGGAGAGGCGCCCGACGTGCGCCTCGAGTCGGGCGACATCGTCTATGTCCCCTACACGCCCGAGCGCGTGCTGCTGCGCTACGCAAACCTGATCCTCGACACCTTCGTCCGCACGGTCTGGGTCAACGAGGGGGCGTACACGATTTCCAGCAAGGCCCAGCCGCTCACGGTCGGGGTCAATCTGACGCCGTAGCGTCCGCGAAGCGCAGGCCCGGCGGCCGCCGCCCGGGCAAGGCTCGTGTCGGACAAACACTGACACGGTCATGGGCCATCATCTGACAGGGCCCTTGCCCATATTCTGACAGAGTAATCAGACCAACACGGCTATCTGAGCCTTCCGGGACCCGGCATAATTGCGGGTCCAATGAAGAGACCCCGTTCCGCCGGACCCGCTGCCCTGTCATGTCTACTGACCGCCCTCTCGGCATTGGGTTACTCAGGCGCATCCGGCGCGCCGGCCCCGGACGTGGTCACCGTGGCCGCGACCGTGCCGTCCGCGGCCCTCGACGGCTCGTCGACGGGCCAGGTCACGTTCTCGAGGGCCGGCGACACCACCGCCGGCCTCGTCGTCGCCTTCGCGCTTTCCGGCACGGCGGTCAAGTGGGTCGACTACTACCGGCTCCCCCAGGGCGACATGCCGGTCTCCCTCACGATACCCGCCGGCGCGTCCTCGGCGACGCTGGCGATCACGGCGAAGGGCAATTCCACCGGAGCCAGCCCGGAGACGGCCGTCTTCACCGTGGCGGCGGGCACCAGCTACTCGATCGGCGCCGCAAGCACCGCCACGATCACGATCGCGCCGGCGGCGGGAGCGCTGCCGACCCTCAGCGTTGCGGCAACCGCCCCGACGACGAGCATAGGCGGGGCGGCGCCCGCGCTCCTCACGTTCTCGCGCACCGGCGCCACCGCCGGCAGCCTGACGGTCTCGTACGCGCTTTCCGGGACGGCGGTCAAGTGGAGCGACTACTACCGCCTTCCCCAGGGCGACATGCCGGTCGCGGTCACGATTCCCGCCGGGTCCTCGTCAACGACCCTTGCGATCACGGCCAAGGCCAACACCACCGGGGCGAACCCGGAGACGGCGGTCTTCACGCTCTCCAAGGACCCCTCCTACACGGTCGGCGCGGCAAGCACCGCCACGGTCACGATCGCGGGCGCGGCCTCGGCCCTTCCCTCGGTCACGGTGTCCCCGACCGTTCCGACCGCCGCCGTGGACGGATCGTCCACCGGCCTCCTCACGTTCTCCCGCACGGGGTCCACGACCGGCAGCCTGACGGTCTCGTACGCGCTTTCCGGCACGGCGGTCAAGTGGAGCGACTACTACCGCCTTCCCCAGGGCGACATGCCGGTCGCGGTCACGATTCCCGCAGGGTCCTCGTCAGCGACCCTTGCGATCACGGCCAAGGCCAACACCACCGGGGCGAACCCGGAAACGGCGGTCTTCTCGCTCTCGGGGGGCCCCTCCTACTCCGTCGGCTCGCCCGGTGCCGCCACGATCACGATTGTCTCCAGCGGGTCGGCCCCGATCACCCCGGTCGTCCTCCCTCCCGCGCCGCCGCTGCCCGCCCCGACGGGCCCGCCGGCCGCCGGCGGCGCCGACCCCGCGGGCAGCGAGATGGACGGCACCAACCTGATCGTGCCCTCCGTGGGCGACCATGCGCTTCGCGTGCTCACGCCGACGCTCCTCGAGCTTCGGGAGATCACGACAAAGGCGCCTGATCCCGCGGCGGCCACCCGCTGGAACTTCGTGAACGCGGCCGGCCAGTCCACGGCGCCCTCGGCCTCCCAGTTCCACGTGACGGTCGGCGGGACGACGGTCGCGGCCACGGCCGTGGGCTTCCGGCGCCGCGTGCTCTACGCGCCGCTCAAGACCTACGACCTGCGGATCGACAACGCCCTCTACCTGCAGCTGGCAAGCCCGGTGGCCGACGGGCAGCCGGTCGTGGTCACCGACCCGGACGGGCAGATCTGGCCGGCGACCGAGACCTTCGCGGTCACGGCGGACCCGCTGCGCTACAGCCCGGCGATCCACGTGAACCAGGAGGGCTACGTCCCCGCGTTCCCGAAGAAGGCGATGATCGGCTACTACCTGGGCGACATGGGCGAGATGCCCGTCCCCGCCACGTCCTTCAGCGTCATCGACGTGACCACGAACGCGGTCGTCTTCCAGGGCGCGCTCACCCCGCGTCAGGACGTCGGCTACCAGACGGCCCCGCTGCCCTACCAGAACGTCTTCGTCGCGGACTTCAGCGGCCTCACCCTCCCCGGCGAATACCAGCTCCTGGTGGACGGCGTGGGGGCGTCCGTGCCCTTCGTGATCAACGACGGGATCGCGATGGGCTTCGCCCGCACGTACGCGCTCGGGATCTTCGGGCAGCGCAGCGGCGCGGCTTCCTCCCTCCCCTTCACCCGCTTCACGCACGCCGCCGACCACACGGCCCCGGCGCAGGTCCCGGCGAACGACGCGGACCCGCAGTTCGCGTTCACCTGGAAGACCGTGGCGGGCTACGCGAGCTCCGCCAACTCCAACAACCCGGCGCAGGCGGCGCCGCTCCTGACGAGCGCGGCCAACGCGCTCTATCCCTTCGTCACGACCGGGGCCGTGGACGTCTCCGGCGGCCACTGGGACGCCGGCGACTACAGCAAGTACACGGAGAACAGCGCCGAGCTGGTCCATTACCTGGTCTTCAGCGTGGACTCGGTCCGCGGCGTCGCCGCCATGGACAACCTCGGGATCCCGGAGAGCGGCGACGGCATCCCCGACGTCCTGCAGGAGGCGAAGTGGGAGGCGGACTTCCTGGCGAAGCTGCAGGACGCCGACGGCGGCTTCTACTTCCTCGTGTACCCCAAGGGCCGCGAGTACGAGTCGAACGTCCTGCCCGAGAACGGCGACCCGCAGGTCGTCTGGCCGAAGAGCACCTCCGTCACGGCGGCCGCCGTGGCGGCGCTCGCGGAGGCCGGCTCGTCGCCGGCGATGAAGAAGTTCTACCCGCAGGCCGCGGCGCTGTACCTGCAGAAGGCGGAGCACGGCTGGCAGTTCCTGGCCGCCGCCATCGCCAAGCACGGCAAGGCCGGCGCCTACCAGAAGATCACCTTCTACAGCGACGACTGGACCCACGACGACGAGCTCGCGTGGGCCGCGGCCGCGTTGTTCGTCGCCACCGGCAGCGCCCAGTACCAGACCCAGCTCTTCCAGTGGTTTCCGAACCCCGCCGACCCGGCCACGTTCCGCTGGGGCTGGTGGCGCATGTCCGAGGGCTGGGGCAACGCGATCCGCACGTACGCGTTCGCGGCGCTGAGCGGCAGGCTCGCGCAGGGCGCGCTCGACCCGGCCTTCCTCGCGGCCTGCCAGGCGCAGGTGGTGGCCGCCGGCGACGACGCCGTGACCTGGTCCCGGGACAACGCCTATGCGAGCCCCTTCCCCCCGGCCACGAAGGCCGTCCTCGGCGGCGGATGGTACTTCTCGCTCGACCAGGCCTCCGACATGGCGGTCGCCTACCAGCTTAACCCCAAGCCCGCGTACATCGACGCCCTGGTCGGCGCCATGAACTACGAGGGGGGGAGCAACCCGGTCAACGTCATGTTCCTCACCGGCCTCGGGCTCAAGCGCCAGCGGGAGAACGTCTCCCAGTTCGCGGAGAACTCGCGGCGCATCCTGCCCCCCTCGGGCATCCCGCTCGGCCAAGTCACGGCCGGCTTCGAGTACCTGAGCAGCTACGGTCCCGAGCTCTCGGAGCTCTCCTACCCGGGCGACAGCGGATCGAAGAACGTGTACCCCTACTACGACCGCTGGAGCGACGCCTTCAACGTGACGCAGGAGTTCATCACGGTGAACCAGGCGCGCGGCTTCCTGGCGACGGCGTTCCTGGCGACGCTCACCCCAAGCTCGGGCGGGGCGTGGAGCGCCCCGGCGGCGGCGATCGCCGTGCCGAGCGCGGTCGCCCTGATCGGCGCGCCGCTCACATTGAGCGTCAGCGTCGCGGGCCAGGACCTCGCGGGCGCCCGGATCGTCTGGGAGGGGCGCGACCAGCAGCCGGCCTTCGGCTCCAGCTACGTCGTCACGCCCGTCAACGACGGGGACCAGTGGGTCGAGGCCGAGGTCGAGTGGCCGGACGGCCGCCGCGCGTTCGCGCAGGCCGACTTCCAGGCCAACAGCCCCCTGCAGGTCTGGATCGACGACGCACTGCCCGCGGGCGCGTCGGCGGCCTCGGACGGCGGCGACAGCTGGACATGGGTGTCTTCAGGCCCGGCGCCGGAGTCCGGGAAACTCGCGGTGCAGACCACCCTGGCCTCAGGGCTGCACGAGCTCTCCTTCACCGGCGCCACCGCGGCGATGGAGGTCTACGCGGGCGACACGCTCTTCGCCTGGGTCTACCTGGACCGCGCGAACCCGCCCTCGGAGATCCTGCTCGCCTGGAACGACGGCTCGTCCTGGGAGCATCGCGCGTACTGGGGCGCCAACACCATCACGTACGGGACCAACGGGACCGCCGGGCGCTACTATGCGGGAGCGCTTCCCGCCGCCGGGGGCTGGGTGAAGCTCTCGGTCCCCGCCGCCGCCGTCGGCCTCGCGGGCTCCGCCGTGAACGGGATGGATTTCTCGCTCTATGGCGGGCGGGCCACCTGGGACGCGATCGGCCGGTCGTCCGCAAGCCCATGATCCGGCCCGCGCAGGATCCCACCCCTACCCAAGCATACGGTTCCGAGATGCGCACCCTGGCCCGAGAGGGCCACGTTTCACCTACCGGACCGTATCCCCTTTTGCCGTTCCTTGTGCGCCGGCGCGACTCCCCTGACTGACTGCCGCCGGCGCCGCAAGGGGTGAGCACCCCATGGCCCCGGCGCTCGTCGCGGCGTAGGATGGGCCCTGCGTGCCGAATCGCCGTCTATTCGCCTGCTGCTTCCTGTGCCTGCTTCCCTCGGCGGCCGTTCTCCGCGGGCAGCTGCGGGGCGATGTGGACGCGCAGGCGCTCCGGCTGCCCGGCGTCGGGGACTCCACGCTGCGGATCCTTTCCCCGTCGGTCCTTGAGCTCACGCTCATCTCGGCTACGGCGAAGGGGCCGCCCAAGGCCCCCGTGTTCGGGGTCAGGGTCGGCGGAATCCGGGCGGAGGTCGCGGCCGTGGGGGCCAAACGCCGGGTGGCCTACGCCCCCCTGGCGCGCAGCGACCTGAGGATCGCGACCGAGTTCTACCTTCGCCTCGCGAGCCCCATCGACCTTCGAGACCCGGCCCAGAGCGTGGCGGTCAGCTATCCCGCAGCCGACAACGCCGGCGCGCCCAGGATCGCGACAGCCGCCTGCGACCCCCTGCGCACGAGCCCGGCGATCCACGTGAACCAGGAGGGCTACGCGCCGGCGCTGCCGAAGCAGGCGATGATCGGCTACTACATTGGCGACATGGGCGAGCTGGACATCCCGCCGACGTCCGGATTCGCGCTCCTCGACGCCCGCAGCGGCGCGTCGGTCTACACCGGAAGCCTCATCTCCCGACCGGACATCGGCTACCGGACGCGCCCGGCGCCGTACCAGAAGGTGCTCGTCGCGGACTTCAGCGAGTTCGCGGTCCCCGGCGAATACCGGCTTCTCGTCCCCGGCCTCGGCGTATCGCTTCCGTTCCTGATCGACGACGGCATCGCGATGGCCTTCGCGCGCACCTACGCCCTCGGGCTCTACGGGCAGCGCTGCGGGGCCCCGAGCGCCCTGCCCTTCACGCGCTTCGTCCACGACGCCTGCCACACCGCCCCGGCGCAGGTCCCCGTGCCGTCAGACGGCCCGTTCGCAACCACCTGGTCCACGATCGCCGGCTATGCCGGCGCCGTGAACGCGGACAACCCGCCGCAGGCCGCCCCGCCGCTCACCAGCGAGGCGAACCAGCTCTATCCCTTTGTCCGGCGCGGCACCGTGGACGTCTCCGGCGGCCACCATGACGCCGGCGACTACAGCAAGTACACGATCAACAGCGCCGAGCTCATCCACTACCTCGTCTTCTCCGTCGACTCGATCCCCGGAATCGCGAAGCTCGACAACCTCGGGATCCCCGAGAGCGGCGACGGGATAAGCGACGTCCTGGAGGAGGCCAAGTGGGAGGCCGACTACGTCGCGAAGCTTCAGGACGGCGACGGCGGGTTCTACTTCCTGGTGTACCCAAGGGACCGCGAATACGAGTCGAACGTCACGCCCGACCACGGCGACCCCCAGGTCGTCTGGCCGAAGAACACGGCGGCGACCGCGGCCGCCGTCGCGGCGCTCGCGCAGTGCGCCTCCTCGCCGCAGTTCCGGCGGCACTACCCCGCGGAGGCGGCCCGGTACCTGGACCAGGCGAGGCTCGGCTGGCGGTTCCTCACGGCGGCGGTCGCCCGGTACGGAAAGGCCGGCGCCTACCAGAAGCTCACCTTCTACGGCGACCGCTACACGCACGACGACGAGCTGGCCTGGGCGGCATGCGAGCTCTACCTCGCCACGGGCGAGGCCGAGTTCCGGCAGCGGCTCTTCGAATGGTTCCCCAACCCGGCAGACCCGGCCACGTTCCGCTGGGGCTGGTGGCGGATGTCCGAGGGCTGGGGAAACGCGATCCGCAGCTATGCCTTCGCCGGCCGCAGCGGCCGCCTGCCCGCCGCCTCCCTCGACCCCCGCTACCTGGCCCTCTGCGAGGGCCAGATCCTGGCCGCGGCCGACGACGCGCGCTCCTGGTCGGCAAAGAACGCCTACGCCACCCCGTTCCCGCTTCCCACCAAGGCGGTCAACGGGGCCGGCTGGTACTTCTCGCTCGACCAGGCCTCCGACATGGCGGTCGCCTGCGCGATCGACCCGAAGCCCGCCTACATCGACGCCCTGGTCGGGGCGATGAACTACGAGGGCGGCTGCAATCCCGTCAACGTGGCCTACCTGACCGGACTCGGGACCCGGCGCCAGAGGGAGGTGGTCGACCAGTTCGCGCAGAACGTCCGCCGCGTGCTCCCGCCCTCGGGGATCCCGATCGGGAACCTCCAGGCGGCCTTCCAGTTCATCCCGGCCTACGGGCGCGGGCTTCGCGAGGCGACCTACCCCGACGACAACGCGGCGGAGGGCCCTTACCCCTTCTACGACCGCTGGAGCGACGCGTACAACGTGACGACCGAGTTCATCGCGGTGAACCAGGCCCGAAGCCTCATGGTCGCGGCGTTTTTGGCCGGCCGCTCCACGGCCTCCGATCGGAAGTGGACGTTCGCCCGCGCGGACATCGTTCTCCCCAAGGCGACGGTCCCGCTCCACGCCCCGGTCACGCTGCGCCTCGAGGTGGCCGGCGAGAGCCTGTCGCTCGCCCGCGTCGTCTGGGAGGCGCGGGACCAGGAGCCGGCCTTCGGCCCGACGTACACCGTCTCGCCGAGGACCAGCGGCCCGCAGTGGGTCGAGGCCGAGGCCGAGTGGCCCGACGGCCGCCGCGCCTTCGCGGCGGCCTGCTTCGCGGCCGACAGCGCCGTCGTCGCGTGGATGGACGGCGCCGTGCCGGCCGGGGCCGTCCCCGCGTCGGACGGCGGCGACGCATGGGACTGGGCCCCGGCCGACCCCGCGCCGGGCTCGGGCCCCCTCGCGCACCGCTCCGGGCTGCACGGCGGCCTGCACGAGCACGGATTCACCGGCGCCAGCGCGACGCTCGAGGTCAGGGCCGGCGACCGCCTCTTTGCCTGGGTCCTCCTGGACCCCGCCCATCTTCCCCGCGAGATCATGCTCTCATGGAACGACGGCTCCTCCTGGGAGCACCGCGCCTACTGGGGGGACAACACGATCACCTACGGGGCGAGCGGCTCGGCCGGGCGCTTCCCGGCGGGCGCCCTGCCGCCTGCGGGCCGCTGGGTGCGGCTCACGGTGCCGGCGGGTTCGGTCGGCCTCGGGCGCTCTACGGTGAGCGGCATGACCTTCTCGCTCGTGGACGGGAGCGCCATCTGGGGCTCCGCGGGCCGCTCGCGCTAGGGCCGGGGCGCCGCGGCAACGTGCGGCTGCGCGGAGGCCGCCGCACCCTCCCCGGCCTCGGAACCGTCAAGGGTTTCGGCCACGCCGCGGACCCGGCCCATGCTCTCCACGACGCCGTGGGAAATGGCGTAGCGGGTGAGGCCCGCGATGTCATGGATGTCCAGCTTGTCCATCAGCTGCTGGCGGTGCTTCTCGACCGTCTTGATGCTCAGGCAAAGCGCGGACGCGATCTGCTTGTTCACGTGGCCCTCGGCGACCATCTGCAGCACCTCCTGCTCGCGGCTGGTCAAATGGCCATCCTTGCGGCCGAGCAGCCGGTTCTTCACGTAGAACTCCCGGTAGAGCTCGATCAGGCGCTTCAGGATCGGCGGGCTGTAGTACGCGTTGCCCCGGGCGACCTCGCGGACGGCCATGATCAGCTCGCTGGCCGCCGACTGCTTGATGAGGTAGCCGCAGGCGCCGGCCTCGGTCAGCTGGTGGACGTACTCGTCGTCGGCGTACGACGAGAGGATCAGCACCCGGGTCGGGATGCCCTCGGCGACGATCTGGCACGTGGCCTCGAGGCCGTTGAGCAGCGGCATCGCGATGTCCATGATGACGACGTCGGGCCGCAGCTCCCGCGCCATCTTCACCGCCAGCCGGCCGTTGCCCGCCTCGCCCACGACGTCGATGTCCGCCTCGGCGCACAGGAGCGACCGGAGGCCCTGGCGAACGACCACGTGGTCCTCAGCCAACAGAACGGATATCTTCTTCATAGAGGTTGGAGTATGCGTCCGGGTGGGGGGTCAGCGTCGCAAGGAGGGCGTCGTCGCCGGTCCGGCCCCCCGGCAGCGGATCGATGGGAACCGCCACGCGGACCCGCGTCCCGCTTCCGGCCGCGGAGTCGATCGAGAAGCTCCCCTTCACCAGGCGCACGCGCTCCTGCATGCCGAGGAGGCCGAGGCAGCCGTTTCGCTTCGCCCCCAGCCGCTCCTCGACGTTGAAGGCGCAGCCATTGTCGCCGACCTCCATGTTGAGGGACCCACCGGTCGAGGTGAACTCGATCCTCGCGGCGGTCGCCCCCGCGTGCTTGAACACGTTGTTGAGCGCCTCCTGGGCCACGCGGAAAAGGACCTCTCCGCGCCTCTCGTCGAGCCGGGCCAGGAGCGGGTGCGGGACAAGCTCCGTCCGGATGCCCGTCTGCCGCGTGAAGGCCAGGATGTGGGCGCGCAGCGCGGACTGCAGGCCGAGGTGGTCGAGCATCGCCGGCCGCAGCTCCCGGGCGAAGCAGTGGACGGTCTCCAGGGTGTGCTCCAGCAGCTGCTCCGCCTCGGCGACGTTGCGCTGGAACGCCGGGTCGCTGGCCACCTGCCGCTTCAGCATCGCGATCGTCACGTTGATCGCCGTCAGCGCCTGGCCAATCTCGTCGTGGAGCTCCCTGCTGATGCGCCTGCGCTCCTCCTCCTGGGCCGAGAGCACCTGCGCCGAGAGCTCGCGCAGGCTCGCCTCCATGGCCCGGGCCTTCTGGTAGAGGTGGAAGTAGTGTTCCTTGCCCGCCTGCAGCGCGGCCTCGACGCTCCGGTGCTCGGCGATCTCGTCCTCGAGCTCGGCGTTGCGCAGGGCGAGCGCCTCGTTGCAGTCGACCTGCATCCTGAGCCGCCGCTCGCGCACGTCGCCGGAGCCGCATTCGGCCACGCCGAACGGCAGCAGGGCCTCCATGAGAAAGGCGTCGAGCGACGGCGCAAATCGCGCCCGAAACGCGGGATGGCCGTCCGCGGCCGCGCCCTCGGCGAGCGCCTGGTGGTGCAGGCCGATCAGGCCGGAGATCCCGAGCCCTGCGTCTACCGCGGCCCTGCCGAGCGCGGACGCCTGGCGGAGCGTGGCCCCGCACGGCAGCGCAACATGCTCGCGCAGAGCCTCATGGTACGTGATCGGAAGGCTTTGGGCAGGCTCAGGCATCAGGAGGCGTGGGTGCATCGGGTCGGGAGTGCTTAGTGTCCCTCGGGGTCATGGGTGTTCCGCGCCGCAGGCGGGCGGTTTACGCTCCGTTCTGGGGTATTCACCCCCCGCTCAAGCGGCGGGGCGCGTGGGTCTAGTTGATTAGGGTCCGTTCTGTCCCTTTTTCACTTCAAATTCCACCAGGCAATGCGACTGCTATTCGTACATGAAAGGATCGGGGCCCTGGGCGGCGCGGAGGTGAACATCCTCGCGACGGCCCAGGCCCTCCAGAGGCGGGGACACACCCTGGGGCTTGCGCACGGCGGCCCCACCAGCGGCAACCAACCGGAGTGGCGGGGGGTCTTCCCGTACCTTTTCGCGCTTGATGCCTGCGCCGGGACCGGGCGCATGAATCTGGCGCTCGCGCAGTTCAGGCCCGATGTCGTCTACCTGAACAAGTGCTCCGACCCGGCCGTGCTGGGCGCCCTGGCGGAGTGCGGGATACCCGTCGTCCGCATGGTCCACGACCACGACCTGTACTGCATGCGAAGCTACAAGTACCACGTCCTTACCCGCCGGATCTGCAGGCGGGCCGCCTCGCTCTATTGCGTCTTCCCCTGCGGGGCCAACGTGGCCCGCGGAACGAAGGGCGGGCCTCCGCTGCGCTGGGTGAGCTACTTCGCCAAGCGCAGGGAAATCGCGGTGAACAAGCGGTTTCACCGCATGGTCGTGGCCTCCGACTACATGAGGGAGGAGCTGCTGCGCAATGGGTTCGACTCCGATCGCATCGAGATCCACGCCTCCGTCCCCCGGCCCAACCCGTTTGTCGAGGCCCCCTCGTTCAGCCGGCGCAACCTGATCGTCTACTCGGGGCAGATCATCCGGGGCAAGGGCATCGACGTGCTCCTGGAGTCGCTCGCGCGGGTCAAGTCCCCCTTCGAGTGCGTCATCCTCGGCGACGGCAACCAGAGGGCCGAGTGCGAGCGCCTGTGCACGCGCCTCGGCCTGGACGACCGCCTGCAGTTTGCGGGCTTTGTGGCGCAGTCAAAGGTCGCGGAGTACTATCGCGACGCCTCGCTCGCCGTGATGAGCTCGCTCTGGCCGGAGCCCTTCGGCGCCGCGGGCCTCGAGGCCATGAGGTGCGGCCTGCCCGTCGTGGCCTTCGACGCGGGCGCGATCCGCGAATGGCTCGTCGACGGGGTCGGCGGATTCCTGGTGCCATGGAAGGACCGCGACGCGTTCGCCGCGAAGATCGACACGCTCCTCCAGGACAAGGCGCTTGCCCGGCGCCTCGGCCAGCGGGGCCGCGACATGGCCGACGAGCGCTTCAGCTTTGACGCGTACATCAGCGGCCTGGAGGGCCTTTTTGCCCGCACCGCAGAGCCCGCGGAGGCCGCGGCCGCCCTCGCATGAACCAGGCGCCGCACCACCGCGTCCGCCCCGAGCTTCTCGGGCAGTTCGCCTCCTTTGAGAGCCGCACCGGCCTTTTGCGCCTGAACGCCCGGTTCGCCGCGCGCCGCCTGGCGGGGCGGGTGGTGCTGCGATCGGCCGACGTCGCGCGCCGGGTCATGGACGTGCTGGGCAGCCTGGCCGCCCTCGTCATCCTGAGCCCGCTCCTGCTCTCCATCGCCGCGCTCGTCCGCCTGGACGGCGGCCCGGTCCTCTTCGCGCAGACGCGCGTGCGCCTCCACGGCCGCGAGTTCAAGATGTTCAAGTTCCGGTCGATGCGCCCGGACGCCGAGAAGCTCCTCGTGGGGCTGCTCGCGGCCAACAAGCACGGGGACGGCGTCACCTTCAAGA
>Ga0265318_10001805_pt1 | contig 12170 bp, 12 predicted proteins | sample 4821metaG_FD_192431 | JGI IMG/M metagenome (GOLD analysis project Ga0265318, IMG submission 192431) | Rhizosphere microbial communities from Carex aquatilis grown in University of Washington, Seatle, WA, United States - 4-8-21 metaG | ecosystem: Host-associated > Plants > Roots > Rhizosphere >... | reverse complement strand
TCGACGACGGCGAGAGCGGCCAGCTCGCCGAGTGAGTCGTCGTACCGCTCCGCGACGCGTTCTCCGAAGTAATCCTCTGGCACGCTCACAGCTTTTCAAATCGCCGCACGCGAACGATGCTGAACTCGAGACTTCCAATCCCGTTAAGCTCGCTCGGATGGCCGAGTCACACGCTCACGCACGCCGCAACGAAAGGTTGTCGTGCGGGCCGCGCTGACGCGGGCGAGGGGCGTGATCGAGCTCGTCGACGTACCCGAGCCTGCAGCAGCGGCACCGGGCGAGCTCGTCGTGAGGCCCGAGTCCATCGGCTTGTGCGGCTCCGACTTCCACTACTTCCACGGTGACATCGGCCTCACCGACGACCCGGACGCGTTGTACCCGCGCATCCAGGGCCACGAGTTCTCGGCGATCGTGGAGGACGTCGGACAGGATTGTCCGCCCGGCTTCAGCGCCGGGCAGCGCGTCGCCGTCTGGCCTCTCTCTGCCTGCGGGCACTGCGCCTGCTGCCGGATGGGCCGCGAGAACGCCTGCGAGAACATCAGCCTGATCGGGATCCACGTCGACGGCGCGCTTCAGGGCCTGCTCCGCGTGCCCGCGCAGCAGGCGTTTCCCGTCGAGCTCGACGACGCGCGCCTGGCGGCGTTTGTCGAGCCGATGTCGATCGCCGTACGCACGGTCGTGCGAGGGCGCGTCGCGGCCGGCGAGCACGTGCTCGTCCTCGGTGCGGGGCCCATCGGCCAAGCAGTCGCGATCGCGGCGCTCGACCGCGGCGCAAAGGTGCTGCTCGTCGACCAGGTCCCGGAACGTCTCGAGCTGTGCGCGTCCGGCGCCGAGGTCGCCCTCACGCACAGCGGCGACGATCTGGCTGCGCGTGCGCGCGAGTGGACTGGTGGCGAGCTCCCCGAGATCGTGGTCGAGGCGACGGGCGCGAAGGAGCCGATGCGCCTCGCGCTCGACCTGGTCGCAGCGGCGGGGCGCATCCTCGTCGTCGGGCTCTCGGGACACGAGGTTCCACTCCGCATCGGTGCACTTCCGTTTCGCGAGCTCGACCTGCTCGGCGTCAGCTGCTGCAACGGACCTGAGTTTGCAGTCGCGGCCGACCTCGTCAGGCGCCACCGAGATGCCGTCTCTCCGCTCATCACGCACGAGTTCTCGCTCGAAGAAGCAGCGGAGGCGTTCGCGTTTGCGATCGAGCATCCCGCAGAGGTGATGAAGGCGGTCGTGCACGTCCAGTAGCGGCGCCGAGGCCCGCACGGGCCCCGGCGCGCACATGGTCGGTCAGCTGCCCTTCGTGCCGTAGACGGGCGGGAACACGAGATCCTGCCACGAAGCGGGCATCTTCTTGATCATCCCGATCTTGTTCATGAAGTTCGCGAAGCGCATCATGCCGAGCGGTCTCGTCGTGAACGTCAGGCCCGAAGCCGCAAGCCACTGCTTGTACTGACGCCAGCTCGGGATTCCGCCTGAATCGCTCTGCAGGAGGTGCGACACCTGCGTCGGGTTCTTGTTGATGAGCGCAATCGCAGTTTGCACGTCCGTGTAGAACTTCTGCGAGAACGCCGGATACTGCGCGTAGAACTTCGACGTCTCCCAAGCGCCGAGAAACGAATGAGCGCCGAAGTACTGGTAGCTGCGGGCTACGACGTGCGCGCCGCGCACCTTCTCCTGCAGCTGGTACGGCGCGGACGTGAGATGTGCGTCGATCTGTCCCGTGAGGAGCGCCTGCATCGCCACGGGGTGATCCATCGCGATGATCCCGGAATCGAGCGCATGCGCGTCTCCGAGCTTCACCTGGGCCATCCTGCGCAGCACGACAGCCTGGATCGACGTCGTACCGGGCATCGCGATCTTCTTGCCCTTCAGGTCGGCGATCGTCTTGATGGCAGGGTCCTTCGCCATCAGCCAGAGGTCGCCCCAGTCGAGCGGAGCGATCGTCTTCAGGTCGACGCCTGCGTCCCAGGCGATGATGAGGGGCCCGACGCCGCCGGCTCCGATCTGGATGTCACCCGAGATGATCCCGTTGGTGACGGCAGCCCCGGAAGACAGCACCTGCCACGAGAACGTCGTGCCGGGGAATTGCGTCTCGAGCGTGTGCTGCGACTTGAGCACGATCAGCGGCGCATAGCCGATTCCGGGCTGATAGGCGATCGTGACCTTGTTCGGCGCCGGAATGTTCACACGCGCATGTGTTCCTCCGGCGGTTGCGGTCGCGGCGAGCGCTCCAAGCGCGGCAAGGACGACGGAGGCGAGGAGCACTGAGCGGTAATGACGTTTCACGTCTCTCCTTTCGTTGTCAGCTTCGCTTCATTCCCCAGCGCACGACCGTCCGTCGCTCGGCTGCGCCGAAGAGCGCCTCGAAGAGGACGCCGAGGACCGCGATCGTCACGAGCCCGGCGAACACTTCAGGAGTCAGCAGGAAGTTGCGTGCGTTGTTGATGTAGTTGCCGAGGCCGCCCTTGCTGCCGGCGACGCCGAAGACGAGCTCGGATGCGATCACCGTGCGCCAGCCGAATGCCCACGCGCTCTTGAGCCCGGTGACCGCGTGGGGCAGCGCTGCGGGCGCCAAGACATCCGTGACGACGCGGAAGCGAGAGAGCCCGATGTTGCGTCCGACGGCGACGATCGTCGGGCTCACCGTACGGAAGCCCATGCTGAGGTTGATCGCGATCGGCCAGATCGTGGAGAGCGCGATGGTGAACACGATCGCGCTCTCGTTGATGCCGAACCACAGCATCGCGAGCGGCAGGATCGCGACGCCGGGCAGGGGGTTGAAGATCGATGTGAGCAGCTCGAGCAGGTCCTCGCCGACGCTCGAGAGAGCGGCGAAGATCGTGAAGGCGACGGCTATGCCGGCGCCGATGCCGACGCTCTGGAGGAGGATCTGCAGCGTCGTCCACGTCGGGCCGGCGAGGCTTCCGTCGCGCCAGCCCGTGGCGAAGGCCCGTGCCGTCTGCCATGGCGTCGCCCAGAGCAGGTGGCTGACGTGGCCGAGGCTGACGTACGCCTGCCAGACACCGATCAGCGCGACGAGGAGGATCGTCTTGCGAAGCCATGACGGAGGGGTCGTCCAACTCCACCTCCGTGAACGCCCCACGATCGCGGGACTACTCGACACCGCCGCCATCGGCGACCACCTCCCCACGATCGACGGTGAGCAAGGAGCGGAGCCGCCCCCGCATCGCGGAATGCTCGACGGTGTCGGGACCACCGAGGCCTCTCACGTCGACGATCTCGATCACGCGTGACGGCTTCTCACCGAGCACGACGATCCGGTCGCCGAGCACGAGCGCCTCCTCGATCGAGTGTGTGATGAAGACGAGCGTCACTCCGGTCTCCGCGACGATCCGGTTCAGCTCGATCTGCAGCCGCTGGCGCGTGATCGCGTCGAGGGCGCCGAACGGCTCGTCCATGAGGAGCACGCGGGGGTCGAGTGCGAGCGCGCGTGCGATCGCCACGCGTTGCTTCATGCCTCCCGACAGCTCGTGCGGATGGCGGTCCGCGGCATCTGTGAGCTGCGTGAGCTCCAGGAAGGTGCGGGCGCGCCCGGTGGCCGCGGCACGGCTGAAGCCGTTGACGCGCAGCGGGTACGCGACATTGCCGAGGACGGTCCGCCACGCGAAGAGCTGGTCGAACTCCTGGAAGACGACGGCTCGGTCGGGGCCGGGCCGCAGCGAGCGTCGGCCCTCGAGCTCGATCACTCCTTCGACGGGCACGACGAACCCCGCAATCGCCTTCAAGAGCGTCGACTTGCCGGATCCCGACGGCCCGATCACGACGAGCTTCTCGCGCGCAACGACGTCGAAGCTGGCGTCGGCGACCGCGAGATGGAACCCGGTCGCCGTCTCGTAGCCGAGCGCGACGCCGGTCAGTCGGAGCAACGGACCGGTCTGCCCTCCCCCGGTCTCGCGCACCCTGGTGCGCCCGCTCGCTGCCTCGACAGCACCCATCTCTAACAGAAGGTTAGCTAATCCATCGTATTAAGATGTCTAACAACCGACGCCGAGGGCGTCAGGCGGCCTGGCTGGGCGAATCCTCGATCGGCCTCGCGTCGAGCGGGGCCGGGTCGAGCGAGGCCGGGTCGAGTTCGAGTGGAACCGGCGCAGTCTCGATCGGAGGCTCGAGCGCCCTGCGCTCGCCGTCGCCGTTCGACCCGGTCGTGTGGTTGCGCGCAACGTCGACGGACCGGCTCTCGCGGATCACGGTCACCTTCACCTGGCCGGGATACTCGAGCTGGTCCTCGATCTCGCGCGCGATCTCGTGTGAGAGCAGCGCTGCGAGGTCGTCGTCGACCTCCGTCGGTCGAACGATCACGCGGATCTCCCGGCCCGCCTGGAGCGCGTAGACCTTGTCGACGCCAGGCTTCGCCGCGGCCAGCTGCTCGAGCGACTCGAGTCGCTTGATGTAGTGCTCGAGCGACTCCCCGCGCGCGCCTGGGCGCGACGCCGAGATCGCATCGGCGGAGATGAGGAGCACCGCCTCGACGGTCTGCGGCTGCACCTCGTAGTGGTGCGCCTCGACCGCGTGAACGACGCCCTGGGACTCGCCGTAGCGGCGGGCGAACTGCGCCGAGATGGCGGCATGCGACCCCTCGATCTCGTGGGTCATCGCCTTGCCGAGGTCGTGGAGCATGGCCGCGCGCTTCGCGGTCTGCACGCTCGCACCGAGCTCGGTGGCCATGATCCCCGCGAGGTGCACGACCTCGAGCGTGTGCTTGAGCACGTTCTGCCCGTAGCTCGTGCGGAACCGCAGCCGGCCGAGGATACGCACGAGCTCCTCGTGGAACGGCCCACAGTTCGCCTCGAACACGGCCTGCTCGCCGGCCTGGCGCACGACGTCCTCGATCTCCGCCTTGGACTGGTAGTACATCTCCTCGATCCGGGCGGGATGGATCCGCCCGTCCTCGATCAGCTTGGTCAGCGTCAGGCGCGCGACCTCGCGGCGCAGCCCGTCGAAGGACGAGAGGACGACGGCGTGCGGCGTGTCGTCGATGATGAAGTCGACCCCGGTGAGATGCTCGAGCGCGCGGATGTTGCGTCCCTCGCGGCCGATGATCCGGCCCTTCATGTCGTCGGACGGGAGCTCGATCACGGTCACCGTCGTCTCGGCGGCGTGGCTTGCCGCAACCCGCTGCAGCGCGTCGGCGACGAGGTTACGCGCGCGGCGCTTCGACTCCGCCCGCGCTTCTTCCTCGAGCATGCGGACGCGGCGCGCGAGGTCGTGCCGCACGAGCTCCTCGCCGCGCTCGAGCAGATGCGCCTTCGCCTCCTGGAGACTCATCCCGGCGACGCGCTCGATCTCCGCGTGCTGTGTCGCCTTCGCCTGCTTCAGCTCGTCCTGCAGCTGCCGCAGGTGCACCTCGCGATCGGCGAGCCCCTGGTCCTTGCGCTGGAGCTCGACGAGCTTTCGCTCGACGTCTTCCTCCTTCGCAAGCACGCGCTCTTCGATCTTCAGCACCTGCATGCGGCGATCGGCGTGCTCGGCGTCGATGTCGGCCCTGAGCTTGATCGCCTGCTCGCGCGATTCGATCTGCGCCTCGCGCCGGAGCGTTTCGGCCTCGCGCTCGGCATCGTCTACGAGCTGGCGGTGAATGCGGCGCGCCTTGCCGACGCTCGTCGCTCCGAACACCTGCACCGCGAGCAGGACGAGGGCCGCTCCGACTGCGACCCCGGCGGCAACTGCGATCCCGATGTGCACGTGCGACGCACCTCGCTCGGTTGGGTTCACCCCATCCGGCATTGCGCCCGCCAAGCGGATCGCCGAAGTCGCTCAGTTCCCGGCGCGCACGGTCGCACACCGGCTGACGGCCGCCCTACCTCGCCGTCGGTCTACCTCTGGATTGTCTCGAGTCGGGGGTTCTCATGTGGGCGTGCGATTTCGGAAAAACGCTCTATGCAGGCTAAATGTCAGGTGAAGCGTGTTGCCAGATCCTAGCGCCGATCAGGCGTCTTCTGCAAATCCGCCGAGGCCCCCGAGCTCGCCGAGAGCGTCCTCGACACTTGCCGCGTCGAAGCCCTTGCCTGCAAGCCAGCGGGCCGTCCGCGGCCCGGGGCCACGCCGCTGCACGAGCGCTCTGGCGCGGTCACGCTCGGGCTCGAGGCCCGCGAGCGCATCGTCGACAAGGTTTCCTGCGACGCCCTCGTGCTCGAGGTCGTAGCGGATCGCGGCGTCCCCGAAGCCTCGCTCGGCGAGCGCCTCCGCCCGGATGGCGGCCACACGGGCATCGTCGACGAGCCCGACCCGTTCGAGCGTCTCGAGCGCCTCGTTCCGGGCGAGCGCCGGCACCCCCGCCCGCGTCAGTCGATCCTCGAGCGCCCGCCGCGACCGGTCACGCGGCCGGAGCGCCCGCGCGGCCCGCGCGAGCGCGTCTGCCCGGCGCAGCTCCCGTCCGAGCGTCCGTGCCGTCTCCCGGTCGAGCGCACGACCGATGACGAGCCCGGTGCGCACCACGGCGTCGGCGGGTACGAGCCGCCACGGGGCCCCGTCGAGGTCGACCTCGACGCGCCCGCGCGGCTGCTCGCGTAACGCCGTGACGACGGGCATCAGAGGTTTGATGCGGGTCGGGCGTGCGTGCGGGGATGGGCCAGACCAAGCGGTTCGTTCCGAGCCGGCGCCGTGCATAGTGGTTCTACGTACAAGCCGGATCGGGGCGAAATGCGCAGTGTCTGGCACACCATCCGTGCGTGCGTGCGACCCACATCAAGCCTCTCATTCGGCTTCGGCCTCTTCGCCGGCCTCGCCGCCGGCGCCCGCTCCCACTGCGGCGGCGACCGCGGCGACCGCAGCGGCCTTCGACGCCTTGCTGCCGCCGTTGCCGTTCGCGGACACGCCGTTTTCCGGTGCCTCTTCTACGACCGGGAGTAGACGGGCCGAGACGACGACGTCGGGCCCGAGGTCCCGCTGGATCCCCTGGAGGATCTGCTGCATCACGTCGGGATGCTCACGCAGGAACGCGGTCGCGTTCTGCCGTCCCTGGCCGAGCCGCTCGTCGCCGAAGCTGAAGTACGAGCCCGCCTTCGAGACGACCTTCCGCTCGATGCCCGTGTCGAGCACGGTGCCCTCCCACGAGAAGCCCGTGCCGTAGATGATGTCGAACTCGGCCTGCTTGAACGGCGGCGCGACCTTGTTCTTGACCACCTTGACGCGCACGCGGTTGCCGAACGCCTCGGTGCCTTCCTTCAGCGTCTCGATGCGGCGGATGTCGAGCCGCACCGACGCGTAGAACCGCAGCGCGCGGCCGCCGGGCGTCGTCTCCGGATTGCCGAACATGACGCCGATCTTCTCGCGCAGCTGGTTCGTGAAGAGGCAGATCGTGTCCGTGCGGTTGAGCGTGCCGGCGAGCTTGCGCAGAGCCTGGCTCATCAGGCGCGCCTGAAGGCCGACGTGTGAGTCGCCCATCTCGCCCTCGATCTCGGCCTTCGGCGTGAGCGCTGCGACCGAGTCGATCGCAACGACGTCGAGCGCACCGGAGCGGATGAGCAGCTCGGTGATCTCGAGCGCCTGCTCGCCCGTATCGGGCTGCGAGACGAGGAGGTTGTCGATGTCGACGCCGATCCGCTTCGCGTACGCCGGGTCCATCGCGTGCTCCGCGTCGATGAAGGCACAGATGCCGCCGCGGCGCTGCGCCTCGGCGATCACGTGATAGACGAGCGTCGTCTTTCCGGAGGACTCCGGGCCGAACACCTCGACGACCCTGCCCCGCGGCAGTCCGCCCACGCCGAGCGCGATGTCGAGGCTCAGCGAGCCGGTCGAGACCGCGCCCACCGAGACGGCTGCCCGGTCGTTCATCTTCATGACCGAGCCCTTGCCGAACTGCCGCTCGATCTGGCCGAGCGCGACGTCGAGTGCCTGATTCTTATCCACTGTTATTGACCTCCCATGAAGTGCCGACTGCTACCGAGTCGAGGATTTCGTACTGCGCCCCGCTCGGCCGCAGTCGTGACAGATAAGCAGAGGCGTCGGACGGAATGAGAACATATGTTCCCCTATTCGGCAAGGGTGGCCGCAGCCCTCTCGGCTCCCGAAAACGGGCCACGGTGAGGTGGGGAAGCCACTTCCGGGCCTCGCGCCGGTAGACGCCGAGCGCCTCCAGCCGCTCCTGTAGGTCGCCGGCGAGCGCCGTTGCCCGGCCGTCCTCGTCCTCCAGCACGAGCATCCCGACGCTCCGCGTCTCGCGATAGCGCACCGCTGTGAGCCTCGGCGGCTCGACAACGCGGGCGGCGGCGTCCCGGAGCGCAGCGAGGATCCCCGGCAGCTCCGCGGCGGGCCGATGACCGAGGAAGGCGAGCGTGACGTGCAGTTGCTCGCGCGGAACGAGCCGCACCCCGGAGAGGTGCTCCTGCTGCCAGGCGGCGAGCGTGTCGAGCGCGGCGTCGGGCGGACGCAGCCCGAGGAAGAGTCGCAACCGTTCATCGCCACCCACGCTAGACGGCAAGCCGATACGGGTCCTTCACGACTCCATCAGAAGACGACGGACGAGATGGAGAGCGCCGACGGCCGAGCGGGCGCGGATCGAGGGCCGGTCGCCAGGAAAGCTGAACTCGCGCCCCACCCCTCCGCCGGGTCCTTCCGCATGCAGGTAGACGAGCCCGACCGGCTTCTCCTCCGTGCCCCCGTCCGGACCGGCGATCCCCGTCACCGAGACGGCAACGTCGACGCCGAGCCGCGCGCGGGCTCCTTTCGCCATCGCCTCCGCCACCTCGGGCGAGACGGCGCCGTGCTCGGCGAGCAGATCTGCCGGAACAGCGAGCTCCGCCTGCTTGATCTCGTTCGCGTAGGCGACGACGCCGCCCCGGAACACGTCACTCGAGCCGGGAATGCCCGTCAGCCGCGCCGCGACGAGGCCACCCGTGCACGACTCGGCGGTGCCCATCGTCCAGCCCCGCTCGCGGCAGAGCGCGAGCACGTGCGCCTCGATCGGGTCCTCGTCGCGGGAGAAGAGCCAGCGCTCGATCGACGGGAGGAACGCCGCCTCCAGCTCGTCGGCACGACGTTCGGCACCAGGCTCGATGACGAAGTCCACGTGAATCTCGAAGTCGCGGGCGCAGATCGTCACCTCCACCCCGTCGCCGTCCCCGCCCGCCTCCGCGAGGGCGCGCGCGACCGCCGACTCGCTGACGCCGAAGAGGCGAACGACGCGGCGACCGGGCGGCCGGCCCCGCGCGAGCAACGGGCCGAACGCCTCCGCCCGGAGCGCGCGCGGCCAGAGCCGCTGGAGCTCCGCCGGCGGTCCGGGCAGGACGACTGCGACCCGCCCGCCGCCGTGTCCGATCACGAGCCCCGGCGCCGTACCGGCGAGCCCGAGCGAGACCGCACCGTCCGGGATCGTCGCCTGCTTCGTCACGCCGGGGGCGAAATCGGCGTAGTCCCGCTTGAGCCGTGTGGCGGCCGCCCGCGAGACCAGCTCGATCTGCGTCTCGAGCTCCGGATCGACGTGCAGGCCGACACCGAGCGCCTTCGCCACCATCTCGACCGTCCGGTCGTCGTGGGTCGGGCCGAGCCCGCCCGACACGAAGCACGCGTCGGCGGCGAGGCCTTCCCGCAGCGCCTCCTCGAGCTCCTCCGCCGAATCGCCGACGATCGCGATCCGCGCCGGCTCGAGGCCGAGGCGGAGCGCTTCGCGGGCGAGGAACGGGCCGTTCAGATCGGTGCGCTCGCCCCGCACGAGCTCGCTGCCCGTGACGACGATGAGCGCGCGAGGACGGCTCAAGTGCCTGCGCGGGCGGTGCGCTTCGGCGTGACGAGCACCTTCAGGTTGCGACCCGCCGGCAGCGCGACGGCCTTGCCGCCGAGCGAGACGCGGACGCCGGACGCGCGACGCACGTAGAGCCAGAAGCGCTTGCCGTCGATCCGCTCGAACTTGCCCGGCGCGAGGGTTGCCTGGAGAAGCACGGCGCCGCTCGAGGACCCTCGGCGCACCTCGACGTACGTGCCCCGCTGCACGCCGGTCAGCAGGAGACCGCCGGGTGAGCTCGACGCGGGTGGGGTCGAGGAGCGCTGGATCACGACCGGAGGAGTGCCGGAGTCGCTGCCGCCGAACTTCCACGCGACGATGACGAGCGCGGTCAGCGCGGCGATGCCCGCAAGCGCAAACACCAGCACCTTGCGCTCGATCCCGCGGTCCTGGTGGATGCGCGGCGCGACGCGACGAGGCGAGTCCTCCAGACCGTCGCCGAAGAAGCGCGAGCTGAACTCGTCGACGTAGAGCTGGCCGTCGAGCCCGAGGTACTCCGCGTACGTGCGCAGGAACCCCTTGACGTACGTGTGAGCGGGCAGCACACCGAAGTGCTCGTCCTCGAGCGCGCGAATGTATTTCGCGCGGATCTTCGTCGCGAGCTCGATCTGCGGGTACTCGAGGCCCTGCCGGACCCGGGCCTCGCGCAGGCTGTTACCGATCTCGAACACTCCACCATTGTAGAGGCGGCCCCGAGCGCCTCCCAGCTCACTTCTCGAGTCGGACGAGCAGCTCGTAGAAGCCGACGGCGATGCCGCCCGACAGAGCGACGCAGATCCCGGCGATCCCGAGGATCCGCCCCACCCGCGCCCGCCCCGCCCCGCCTGCGCGCTCGAGCGTCTGCTGGATCCGGCCGGCTGCGCCCCGCGCGAAGAGGAGCGCCGAGACTCCGGCGGCCGCGGCCACCGGAATCGCCCAGGCGGCGTCGAGGAGGTCGACGCCGGCAAGCCGTGCCGAAAGCACGACCCCAACCGGGACCGCTGCGACCGCCACGATCCCGAGCAGGACCGCGAGCGAGGCGCGGTGGTTACTGCTTCTGGTAGGGCCGGCCAACAGATGCAGGAGGTACGGGGCGTCCGATCACGCCCGCGACCGCGATCAGGGTGAGGACATACGGGAGCGCCTGGAAGAGGACAGCCGCCGAGTCGGAGTACGTTGCGAGCCGGAACGAGAGCGCGGTCGACGCGCCGAAGAGCAACGCGGCGGCGAAGGCGCCGAACGGACGCCAGTTGCCGAAGATGAGCGCCGCCAGGGCGATGAAACCGCGGCCCTCGGTCATGTTCTCGTTGAAGGAGCCGACGAACCCGACGGAGAGATACGCACCGCCGAGCGCGGCCAGCACACCCGACAGCGTCACCGACGCGTAGCGAACGAGATACACGGAGATGCCGACGGTCTCCGCCGCACGCGGGTGCTCCCCCACCGCGCGGATGCGCAGGCCGATCGGCGTCTTGAACATGACGACGTAGGCGACGATCAGGAGCGCAAACGAGAGCCAGATCATCAGGTTGAGCTGACCGAATGCGTCGCCGAAGAATGTGACGTGCTGGAGGCCGGGAATGGTCACGTTCGGGATCCGCGGCAGATTACCCGGAGACCCCTGGTCGCCGTAGACCTGGATGAAGAAGTAGCCGGTGGCGCCGAGCGCGAGCAGGTTGATGGCCGTGCCGCCGACGATCTGATCGGTGCGGAGGTGAATTGCGAAGACGGCGTACACGAGGGCGAAGCACCCACCGGCGACGGCGGCGAGGCCGAGGCCTGCGGCCCAGGAGTGAAATTTGTCGGCGCCAAGGACGCCGAAGAAGGCACCCGCGAGCATCATTCCTTCGAGGCCGATGTTCACGACGCCGCTACGTTCGGAGAACATCCCGCCGATCGCGGCGAACGTCAGCGGCGTCGCCCAGACGAGCGTGGCAGCGACGAGCGCGCCCCAGGAGACGACGAGGTGCAAGTGCGTCGTGGAGGAGCGGGTGGCGAGCAGCCCGAGCACGATGCCGAGGGCGCCGAGCCCGACGGCACCCCAGGCGATGCGGTCTTCACCGCGCGTGACCGCCCAGATGCCGCACGCCACGCCGAGGAGCCCGACGAGCAGCGGGACCGCAGAGGCGCGGGCCTCGATTGGAGGCAGCGCGAAGAAGAAGGCGAGGATGCCGAGCACGATCCCGAGCCGCGCCACCTGGCGAGGCCCGAAGCGCAGCCGGTCGAGCGTCACGGAGACGACGTTCACGTCGACGCTCCGTCAGGGCGGCGGAAGCGCAGCTTCTTGCGCGAGCTCCAGACTGCGAGGACGAGCACATCGGCACCCACGAAGAGCAGGACGAGCGCCTGGATCATCAGCGTGAGGTTGCCGGCCAGCTCCGGCGGGAACACGCTCGGGTCGAGGCCACGCGTCGAGGAGCCGTTGATCAGCGCGCCGAAGAGCAGGGCCGAGAGGCCGACG
>Ga0265318_10001797_pt1 | contig 12208 bp, 11 predicted proteins | sample 4821metaG_FD_192431 | JGI IMG/M metagenome (GOLD analysis project Ga0265318, IMG submission 192431) | Rhizosphere microbial communities from Carex aquatilis grown in University of Washington, Seatle, WA, United States - 4-8-21 metaG | ecosystem: Host-associated > Plants > Roots > Rhizosphere >... | reverse complement strand
GAAAGCGCGCGAAGACCTCCGTCCCGATCGGGGCCACCTCGGCGCGCAGGCGCGCCAGCGTGCGCCGCCGCAGGATCCGCAACACCTCGGCATGGCACCAGGCCTGCCCTCCGTCTCCGAGGCCGGGGCGAAACGCGCCCTCGACCAGCGCCCCGTCGGCCTCGAGCCCGCGCAGCACCGCCGCCACGTCCCCCGGGGCCAGTCCGAAGCGCCCGGCCACCCGCTCGGCCGCGAACGGGCCGTGGGTCCGGGCGAAGCGGGCCACCAGCCCGGCGCGCGCGTCCGGCACCGGCTCGAGGAAGCGCGCCGGGACCCCGGCGGTCGGTGGCGCCACCCCGAGCCCGTCGCGGTACCGCCCGACGTCCTCGGCGGCGATCACCCGAGGCTGGCCGGCCACCACGACCCACGCCGCTCGCCCGCTCACCTCCAGCGCCGCCAGCCAGGGTCGCGGATCCTCGGTGGTGCGCTCGGCCACTTCCGCCTCGGTCAGATCGCCGATCCTCCGCAACAGATCGTGCAGGGCCTCGGCGTGGTGGGCGCGCCGCTCCGGCTCGAGCGCCTGCAGCTCCGCCTCGAGCGCGTCCATCACCCCGGGATCGAGCAACGCCGAGAGCTCGTCCTGCCCGAGGAGCTCGCGCAGCAAGGTGCGATCGAGGGTCAGCGCCTGCGCCTTGCGCTCGGCGAGGGGGCTGTCGCCCTCGTACATGAAGGCGGCCACGTAGGCGAACGCCAGCGAGCGCGCAAAGGGCGACGGGCTGGCGGTCTCCACCTCCGTCACCCGGATCTCGCCGCGCGCGATGGCCTCGAGGACCACGCGCAGCGCCGGCAGATCGAACACATCCTGCACGCACTCGCGAAAGGTCTCGAGGACGATCGGGAAGGCCGGGTGGCGCAGGGCCGCCGCCATCAGGGTCTCGGATCGCAGCCGCTGCGCCCACAGGGGCGTCCGCGCGCCCGGGCGCCGCCGCGGCAGGAGCAGGGCCCGGGCGGCGTTCTCCCGGAAGTGCGCCGCGAACATCGCCGACCGGGGCAGCTGGTCAAGCACGGCCTCCGACACCTCGGATGGGTCGGGGGTGAGCGCGGCCGCGTCGGGCCCGGGGGTGCCCGTGTCCGCGAAGCGCAGGACGATGCCATCGTCGCTCCACAGGGTCTCGACCTCGAACCCGGCCGCGCGCCCCAGGCGGGCCTCGAGGGCCAGCGCCCAGGGCGCATGCACCCGCGCCCCGAAAGGGGACAGGATGCACACCCGCCAGTCCCCGAGCTCGTCGCGAAAGCGCTCGATGGTGAGCTCGCGATCGGTGGGCAGCGTGCCCGTGGCCTGCCGCTGACCGTCGATGTAGCCCCACAGGTTGCGGGCCGCCCGCGCGTCGAGCGGGAAGCGCGCCGCCAGCCGGGCGATGCCCTCGGCCGCGCCGCCCGCGGCGGTTTCGCGCAGCATGGCCCCGAGCGCCCGACCGAGCTCGAGCGATCGCCCCGGCCCCTCGCCGCGCCAGAAGGGCATCTTTCCCGGCTCTCCCGGGGCCGGCTGCACGATCACCCGATCGCGGGTGATCTCCACGATGCGCCAGCTCGTCGCCCCGAGCAGGAAGGTCTCGCCGGCGCGGCACTCGTACACCATCTCCTCGTCGAGCTCCCCGATGCGTGGGCCGCCCGGGCCGAGGTGAACCGCGTAGAGCCCGCGGTCGGGGATGGTCCCCCCGTTGACCAGCGCGAGCAGGCGTGCATCCCGCCGGGGCGTCAGCACGTCGGTCGTGCGATCCCACACCAGGCGCGGGCGCAGATCGGCGAAGGCGTCCGAGGGATAGTGGCCGGAGAGCATGTCGAGCACGCCGGTCAAGAGCGCGCGCGAGAGCCCGCCGAAGCCGTAGGCGCGCGTGACCGTCTCGTGGAGCCCGGCGACGGTCCATGCCTCGAGGCTGACCATGGCGACGATCTGCTGGGCCAGCACGTCGAGCGGGTTCTGCGGCACGCGGATGGGCTCGACCGCGCCGGCCAGCATGCGCTCGGCCACCACCGCCGACTCGAGCAGATCGGCGCGGTGCTTGGGGAAGATGCGGCCCTGGCTGAGGGCCCCGACCGCGTGCCCGGCGCGCCCGATCCGTTGCAGCCCGCGGGCGACGCTGCCTGGCGATTCGATCTGGATCACCAGATCCACCGCCCCCATGTCGATGCCGAGCTCGAGCGAGCTGGTGGCGACGAGGCCGCGCACCTCGCCGGCCTTGAGGGACTGCTCGATGGCCTCGCGCTGGGCCCGCGCCACGCTGCCGTGGTGGGCGCGCACCAGCGGCGCCTCGCCGCCGGCGAGCAGGTTCAGGCTCTCGGCCAGCCGCTCGCACAGGCGTCGGCTGTTGACGAAGATGATGGTGCTGCGGTGCTGGCGCACGAGCTCGACGAGGCGCGGGTGGATGGAGGCCCAGATGCCCTGCCCACCCGGGGTTCCGTCGTCCCGCGGCTCCGGGCGGGCGCTCTCCATGTCGTCCACCGGGACCTCGATGGCGAGCGCGATGCGCGGCGGCTCGGAGGTGTCCACCAGCGCGACCGGCCGGGCGCCCCCGACGAGGAACCGCCCGATCTCGTCGAGCGGCCGCTGGGTGGCCGACAGTCCGATCCGCTGCGGGGGCCGCGCCGTCAGCGCCTCCAGCCGCTCGAGCGAGAGCGCCAGGTGGGCCCCGCGCTTGGTGGGGGCGAGGGCGTGGATCTCGTCGAGGATCACCGTGTCGCACAGGCGCAGGGTCTCGCGCGCGCTCGACCCGAGCATGAGGTACAGCGACTCGGGCGTCGTGATGAGGATGTCCCCGGGCGCGCGCAGCTGGCCGCGACGGTCACGGGCCGGGGTGTCGCCGGTGCGCACGGCGATGCGCGGGGCACGGAAGTCGGTGGCGCCGAGCGCGCGCGCGGCCTCCGCGATCCCCGCCAGAGGCGCCCGGAGGTTGCGCTCGATGTCGTAGGCCAGGGCCTTGAGGGGCGAGACGTAGAGGACCCGAACGCCGCCCCCGGCGGTGGCCGGCAGGCGCGCGAGCCGATCGATGCAGGCGAGGAACGCCGCCAGGGTCTTGCCGCTCCCGGTCGGGGCCAGGAGCAGGGTGTGCTCCCCCGCCTGGATGTGGCGCCAGCCGGCCACCTGCACCCGGGTCGGCCCGGCGAAGGTCGCCGCGAACCACCGGCGGGTGGCGGGCAGGAATCGCCCGAGGGGCTCGTCGTCTGTGGGGTGCTGGCCGATGCCCGAGGAGACTATTCGAGAAAGGAGAGGCCGTCGTGGCTGGTCAGGATGACCACGTCCCGGCCCGGGCGGGCCACGAGCTCGTGCGCCGAGCCCGGCGGCGACTCGACCGCCTCGCCTGGATCGACGCGCCGGCCATCGAGGATCAGGCTGCCCTCGAGGACCATGGACCGCTCCTCACCGAGGTGCTGGTGGCGCGGAAACCGGGTGCCCGCGGCCAGCAGCACACAGCCCGACTCGCGCCCGAGGGCCGCGGGTCCAGGCGCGAAGCGGAAGTAACGCATGCCCGGGAACGGCGTGTCCTTCCAGGCAGTGCCGGCGTCGATGCGGGCAATCACCGCCGACAGGCCCGCGGCGTCGAGATCGAACCACCGCTGCAAGGTCGGGAAGAAGGCGCGAAAGCGCTCCGGGCTCGACAGCGTGGCCATCAGCCGGGCCCGCCCACCCGCTCCGAGGGCCACCGCCGGAAGGGCGTCGACCAGGGCCGCCTCGACCGCCCGCGCCGATCGCCTTATCTCCGCGCCGAGCTCGGCGGCGACCGGCGAGCCCTGCGCCAGCTCCGCCGCGACGGCCCCCTGCTCCTCGGTCGGGAGAATGCCGAGGACCAGCTCGGGCACCCGCGCGTGCGATTCGTGGCTCACGCATCCCCCCCGACGCCGCCCGCGGGAACCACGACGTCCAGCCTTTGCCGCAAGGTGGAGATGGCGCGGGCCAGACGCGACTTCACGGTTCCGACCGGCAGACCAAAGCGAGCGGCGAGCTCGGCGGCGCTCATGCCCTCGTAATACGCGCCCTGGAGCAGGGTTGCCAGCTCTTCCGGCAGTGCCAGCATCGAATGGCGGAGGACGCCCGCGTCGTAGAGGGTCTCCGCCTCCGGCGCGCCGGAGCGACCACCGTCGACAGGGGCCTCGGCACCGGTGCGGGCCACGGCCCGCTCGCCCCGGGCCCGGCGGCCGAGGCGATCGAGCGCGCGCGAGCGCGCCCGCACGGTCAACCAGGCGCGCACGTTGCCGCGGCTGGCGTCGAACGCGTGGGCATGGTGCCACACCTCGACGAAGACGTCGTGGACGACGTCCTCGGCCTGGGCCGGATCGCGCAAGATGTGCGCCACCAGGGCCGCCAGCCGGGAGGCGTGGCGATCGTAGAGGTCGGCCAGCGCCGGCCGATCGCCGGCGGCCACGGCCGCGATCAGCGCCGCCTCGTCGCGGTCACGGCTGGTGCCGCCACCGTCGCCGTCGCCACCGCCGAGCCCAGGACCGGTCGCCTCGGGCTGGGCGGTCTGTGATCGATCCATGACAGGAACGTACCAGCCCCTGCCCCGGACTTTCAACGCCGGGATCTGCACGCCGCGCCCCCCGCGCCGCGGGTCTGCGTCACGCCACGCGGTGGGTCGCGACTCCCCAACCTGTTCGTCCAAGTTGCGTCAGCGGAGCTGCTCAGGCGATGGCGCCGAGCTGCTTGAAGAGGGACAGCATGTCCCCGAGGTCGTGCTGCTCGATGACCTTGCCATCGGGTGCCATGCGAAAGGTGGTGAAGCAGTCGACGTCCACGTTCTTGCCGGTCGGCTTGACCCCGTTGAAATCGGCGGTGTGCTTGCCGGTGAACACCCAGCGAAACATGGCCGTGTCGCCGCTGCACACGATGGACCGCGGGGTGAAGCGCGGATCGCTGAAGCTGGCGTAAAAGCCGCCCACGAATGCACGAAAGCCGTCCTTGTTGATGGGCAACCCGAGCTTCGCGAGGCTCGGGTTGCGCACATCTTCCGAGTAGAGCGCGAAGAACGCGTCCAGGTTGCGCGCGTTCAGGTAGCCGAAACCGTCGCGCACGAACTTCTCATCCGGTGTCTGACCCGATATCTGACCCGATGTCTGACCCATTGTCTGCTCCTGTGGTGGTGGTGGTGGTGGTCGTGGTAGCGGTTGTGATGGGGGTGGACGCGCTCCGTTCGGTTCGCCGGCCCCGCCGTCGCCCGGGGCGCCTCGCCGGTCGGCGCGCACGGGAACGGTACGCGCGACGCCATGGATCGGATCACGACGCCCGGGGCGGATGGCGACGCCAATGCCGCGGGCGCCTTGGCGCCTGGCACCCGCGCATTGCGCCATCGCGGCGTCGCCACGTCCGTCACGACGCACGCGCTGCACACGCCGTGTCGAGCCGGCTCCTAACACCGTTGGCGCGTGCCCGGGGAGACCTTTGCCCGCTCCCGGAAGCCGGATACGCTGAATGGGCGATGGGGACTCGGTCCTGGTTTCGGCGGTCGGGCGGAGACGCGGCGGCGGAGACGGCGCTCGCGGCACCGCACGCGTACGCGCTCTACGGCGAGATCGCCCGCGGCGGGATGGCGACCATCCGCCTCGCTCGGGAGCTCGGCCCACAGGGTCCTGCACGCGTCGTCGCCGTCAAGGAGCTCCACCCGCAGTTCGCGCACGACGAGGACTTCGCGGCGATGTTCCAGGACGAGATGCGCGTGGCGGCGCGGGTGAAGCATCCGAACGTGGTTCCCATCCTCGACCTGGTGTCGGACCGGGTGGGTGCCGGCCAGGCGATGCTGGTCATGGAGTACGTCCACGGAGAGTCCGTGGCCCAGCTGCAGAGCCTGAACCGCGGGCCCTTCCCCCCGGCGATCGCCGCCACCATCATCGTCGGGGTCTTGCACGGGCTTCACGCCGCCCACGAGACCAAGGGTGCCGACGGCGAGTCCCTGCGGATCATCCACCGGGATGTCACGCCCCAGAACGTCGTCGTGGGGATCGATGGACGCCCGCGGCTCCTCGATTTTGGAGTGGCGCGGGCCAACGGTCGCAGTCAGACCACCCGGGCCGGGCAGATCAAGGGCAAGCTCTCCTACGTGTCGCCCGAGCAGCTGCAGGGACGAAGCGTCGATCGGCGGGTGGACATCTACTCGGCCTCGGTGATGTTGTGGGAGATGCTGGCCGGCCGCCGGCTGTTCAGCTCGCGGGATCGGCAGTTCCTCGAGCACCTGATCCTGAACGGGCCGGTGGCGGCCCCCAGCACCATCAATCCGGGGGTGACGGCCGCGCTCGACCAGATTGTGATGCGCGGTTTGCATCGAGATCCGGAGCAGCGCTTCGCCACCGCCCATGAGCTGGCGATCGCGATCGAGGCGCTGGGTGGCATCCTGCCCCGGACCGAGCTCGGGGCCTGGGTCGAGCAGACCTGGGGCGAGGGGGCGCAGGCTCGGGCGCGCCTGGTGCGCGACATCGAGACCAGCCCAGCCGCCGAGCCAGGCGCCATGGTCTTCTCTCGGGCGGCGGAGGCGGCGGAGGCGGCGGGCGGAGCGGTTGGCGGCGGTGAAGCGAGGGGCTCGAGCGCGCCCTGGTCCAGCCCGAGATCCTCGGAGAACAACGTCACCGTGAATTTCCGGCGATCGCGGCCACCGACGGCGATCGATCTGCCCTCCCTCGCCACACCGCACCCAGCTGAGCCTGAGCAACCAGGCCAACCGCCACCCGGTTCGACTCCCGTGGCCGCGCGGAGCGGACTGGCGGCGGCATTGGCGCTGGTGGGCGTCGTGGGTCTCGGAACGGTCCTGGTGTGGACGGCCGTTCATCACCGCGCCCGACCGGCCCCCGTCGGTGGCGGGTTCGGCGATGGGCGGGTGGCGAGCGTCGTCGCGGCGCCGGTCCAGCCGCTCCTGACCATGCTCGGTCCGCCCTCACCCGGGCCACGCGCGACCGACCCCGACCGCGCGGGCCCTGGCCCGTCCGCGGGCGCGGGCTTGGTGGAGCGAGCGGTGGCGCGGCGGGCGAGGACGAACCACGCGACCAGAGCGGTCTCGATCGGGCCGGCCGCCGTCGGACGGGCGGGGGCTCCCCGACGGGCGAGCCAGGTCCCGGAGCTCCGTGGTCGCGGTGCAGCCGAGGGCTGGGTGGCCAGGGATGAAGGTTGCTCGCCGCCCTATTACTTCGACGCCGGCGGCATCAAGCACTTCAAGCCCGCCTGTCTCTGATCCGGAAGCGCGTCTCGGCGGGTCGGCCCGGGTGCTCGGTCGGGCGGCGAGATCACTTCGGGCAGGGCGGGAACTGGACGTTGCCCACGAAGGGCACGCCGGGAGCGAGAGGGACGCCGGCCTGCTCCACCGACTGGGTGAGAACGTCGGTGATGCGCAGCGTGAAGGGGCCAGGGCCCATCCCGCTCGAGGACACCCAGTAGTTGTAGGTGGTTCGCACCAGCGGGACGTAGACGTCGCCGCGCTTGTACTCGACGCGGCTGAGGCGATTGCGGTGATTCTGGATGAGGACCGCCGAGTAGCTCGGATTGCTGCCGAGCTGAAGGGTGAACGTCATCGCGGGCGGAGCCTGCGAACACGAGACGAACCGCCACGACGCCCCCGTCGAGGCGAAGATGTCGCCGTTCGGGAGCAACATCGACAAGGCGGGCTGGCTCACCAGCAAGGTCGGCTGCGTGACGGGCGCCAGGCTGGCGCCGAGGTCGACCACCGGGAGCTCGAGGGCGGTGGCGGCGGTCTCGATGCGCACGCATCCTCCGCAGGCACTGGAGCCGTCGAAGGTCCGGGGATCCACCGCGACGAAGAGGGCCGGGAGCTCCGCGATGGGTGTCCCGCAAGCCGTGATCGCCGGACTCGACCCGAGCGCGAGTGACGCGCTCGAGGCGGCGCGTGGATCGCACATCGAGATCGGCATGGGCATGGGCATGGGCATGGGCATGGGTGCGGCATCGTCGCCGTCGGGTCCGCCCGGGGGTCCGTCCTGCTGCGCCGTCGGACCCGCGTCGTTGGGGGGAGCGACCGCGTCGGGACTGGCGGCGTCGCTGGCACCCTCTCGCGCGTCGAGGGAGCCCCCGGTGGCATCGGACGCCGTCGCCTCGACGGTCCCGACCGCATCCCACGTCACCGGCGATCCGCCGTCGACCGTCGCCGGGGCATCCGGGTTCGGGGAGGGTGCCTCGTCCGGCGCGGCGTCGGCGGCGACGTTCGCGTCGGGCGCCGCCATCGTCCCACCGAGGGGATCCGATGCGAGATCGGGGGGCGGCGCATCGTCCGAGCCCACCGGCAGCTCGGCGAGACCCGCGTCACGGTCCTGGTCGACGGAGAGGTTCGAGAGATCCGTGGTGAGAGAGCATCCGCCCCACGCCAGGACGAGCGCGGCGAGGATGTGGGCTCGTGGAGGTCGACGGTCCGTCCCTGGTCGCTCAGAAGTGCCCGACGTATTGCAGTCGGACGTCGCTCGAAGACAGGGATGCCGAGGGGAATGCGGACGAGAATGACGCAGAGGATGGGGACGGGGATTGGGATGAGGGGGTTGCATGAGCGGCGGATCGGTCCCAGAGAAGCCAGGCGGTGGCTCCTGCGCAAAGCGCTCCAGCCAACATCGTGAGATCGGCAACCAGCAGCCGGGTTCGAACCGCGGACACCTCCGAAGGGCTGCACGCCGGAGCGCAGGTGTCCCGCAAATCGCTGGCGCTCGAACGTCCACTCAACCCGAGGTAGGCCCCTGCGGCCAGAGCAAGACCGGCGGCCGAGCCGAGCAGCAGGGGTGCGACCCAGGTCCGCCGTGGCCTGGCGTGCGTCCGCGCGAACAGCGGGGAATCCCGTCCGAACGCATCGCTGGCCGTCCCGCCCCCCGCTCCGGCGCTGGCGGACAGGCCGAGCCGGTTCCCCGATCGGCCGCCCTGCTGCCGTGACGACACCTCGGCTTGTAGCTGCGCACCATGCTGATCATTGTCGACGTCGACTCGCTCGCCTCGCTCGACGGGCCCGACAGGCGGCCCACCTGCCTGCTGGCCGCGCGCGACGGCGTCCGGGTTCGAAGGGCCAGTGCCGAAGGGCGCGATTTCCGGCTCACCCGGAGCGGCGGGGGACGACGTGGTCGAATCCGTCCCATCGCTCGTCGGTGCCTCCAGTTTGCGCGGGGCGGTCTCTGCCTGGCTCGACCATGCCCGGCAGTCGTCCTGGACGAGCGTGGGACAGGTCGTCGACGCACAGATGGCGAGCTGCTCCAGCCGTCCGCGCAGGTCACCAGTCCGCTGGAGCTCCTGCGCGCGCTCGTGGGCCCGGACACACTCGAGCTTGTCGTGAGCCCGCACGGGCGCGGCACCGAAGAGAAGCAGCGTCGAAAACCCGAGGCCGGCGAGGAAGCGCTTCCCTCGAGCAGGCCAACCTGTCCAAGTGGGCAGCAATCTCGTCCAAACTATTCGAGCGAATTCGGCCACGCAACTCACAAAGCGAGGTACGCCTCCGAACCGGACGCACCGCTGCTTCGTCGAGGCTCGGACGCTCGGACGCGCCAAAATCGGTCTCCGTGGCTATCATGGCCGGGGGGGGATCCGTGGGCGGCGGGACCTTCAAGGCCGTGAACATCCGAATCACCGGCAGCACCGAGATCACCCTCGGGGAAGACTACGGAGGCGGCGCGATTTACGCGTTCCAGCAAACCCAGCCGGCATACATCGCCGGCAGCAGCTTCGAGGACAACTCCGGCTCGAACGGTGGCGCGCTCGGGGGCTGTTCGCGTCGTTCACCATCCTGAACAGCCTGTTCAGCGGCAACCAGGCGGTGGGCCACGGAGAGAACTCCGCCCGGGCCGGCACCACCGGCGGAGGCCTCGGCGGCGCCATCTCCAATGACGGCAACGACTTCACCCTCAGCATCTGTGGCACGATCTTCGACGGGAACCAGGCCAACGAGCTCGGCTCGGGCGCGATCTTCCAGGTGGTCGACGACCTGAACGGCGATCTCGTCATCGACCAGTCCACCTTCCACGCCAACAGCAACCAGGGCAGCGTCCAGTCCCACCCCGGCATCTATGTGGAGGCCCGCGACAAACCCGGCGACGCCGGCGTCAGCATCACCGGCTCGACCTTCGACTGAGCGGCAGGCCGGCGTCCAGCGCCAGCCGCCCTGAACGTGCCTTGCTGGCCGGCGCTCATGGCCATAGACTATGACCATGGCCACGACCAGGAAGGAAGTCCCGGCGGGGATGTTCAAGCAGGGGTGTCTGGCCCTGATCGACGACGTCGCATCGAGCAAGCAGGAAATCGTCATCACCAAGCGCGGCAAGCGGGTGGCCCGTCTCGTGCCGATGGAAGAGCCCCGAGATCGGGAACGAGCTCTTCTGGCGCAATGGCGCGGCAAGGCCCGCCAGCTCGTGAATGATGATGCATTGCTGGCGCCCTCGAGCGACCTCGCCGGCTGGCAGGCACTCGACGAATGAGCGCGCTGGTGCTCGACACCCATGTTGCGCTCTGGTGGAGCTTCCTTCCAGAGAAGCTGAGTCGCACCGCCCGCAAGTCTGTGGATTCGGCATCCGAGCTGCTGATTCCTGGGATCGTCTTCTGGGAGGCGGCCCTGCTCGTCCGCAAGGGGCGCATCCAATTGCCAGTGAGCCCGAGCATGTGGCTGGACGGACTCGAGAGCACCGGTCGGATCAGGGTTGTCGCCCTCGACGCCAGGATCGCGATCGATGCCGACGCTCTGGAGATGCACGACGATCCCGCCGATCGTTTCATCGTGGCGACCGCATTGCAATGCAAGGCGCCACTCGTGACCAAGGACCGGACCATCCGCTCCACCAAGCTCCTCCAGGTGGTCTGGTAACTCCCCGGCCCCGCGCGCCTCGCGCCCCAGAGCTGTCGAAGGTGCGGACGCGGATGCGGGGTGTGGCCGATGCGCGCCAGGGTCGCGAAGAGCACGTGCTCGAGCTTCGCCGCGGGCCAGTCCATGACGCCCGAGTCCTTCGGGAAAGTGGACCGCTCTCGCCGCTTCGGCGGTCATCGGGGCCGTTGACGGCGCGAGCATGGACGCACCCCTCCGACACCATCTTGGAGTCGCCTCGACCCGACGCCTCGGATCGATCGGCAGGAAGTGGTGCCGCGCGACGCCGGGGTGGTGGCTATCCTCCTCGCCTCCCACCGTTGACGAGGGCGCGGGCGCGCGGGCCCCGTCGTCGTCGCGCCGGCGGGCACTGCGCCGGTAGCCGACAGGCGACAGGTGCGGATGGCCTCGTGCGAGCCTTCCGGCGCCTCCCATCGTGTCGAAGGCGGACAACACGCGAAAAGAGGCATCCTCGAAGGCGCGCATCTCGAGCGGTAGCGTCGCGCCGACTCGCACCGTGATCTCATTCCAGTGGGCCGGCGTCCGGATCTCCGGCGACTGCAAACCCATCAGTTGGCAGCGGGCTTTCTCGCTTGCCCTCCGTCGTCTATTGGTTACAGTTTGCTGGAGTGTCTTTCCCCGCGCGCAAGTCCGCCGTCACCTACGCCGACATCCTCGCGCTGCCTGAGCACGTGGTGGGCGAGATCGTCGATGGCGAGCTCTACGTCTCGCCGCGGCCCTCGCCGCACGCCATTGCGTCGTCGACTCTCGGTGGGGAGTTGGTCCCGCCATTCTGGCGCGGGCGCGGCGGTCCCGGAGGCTGGGTCATTCTCTCCGAGCCCGGGATCCATATCGGCGGGCAAGTCATGGTCCCCGATCTCTCCGGCTGACGACGCGAGCGCATTCCGGTGATCCCCGATGCGCCCTTCTTCGAGCTGGCGCCCGATTGGGTGTGCGAGATCGTGTCACCCTCCACGGGCAAGCTCGACCGGGTCAAGAAGCTGCCGCACTACGCGCGGTGGGGAGTGAGCCACCTGTGGTTCGTGGATCCACTGCAAAGGACCCTCGATATCTACCGACTCGCCCAAGATGACGGCAGCCAGGCGCCAGGTTGGAGGGTCGTAGGGACATACGGTGACGACGAGAAGGTCAGGGCCGAGCCCTTCGACGCCATCGAGCTCGATCTCGCGCTCCTCTGGGCGCGGTAGCTCTCAGACGTGCAGGGGGGCCCGGCGAACCCGCACGTTGGCGGATGGGGCCCACAGGAGCAGCCGTCCACGAGGACGCCGACGGGGACGAAGAGGATGGCATCGGCAAAGCCTCGCCGTACCGATCGAAGGCACTCCGTCGTTCATATCGCCGAGATCCTGAAGGATGAGAACGACCTCCATCCGGTCGCGCCTACCCCGAAACTG
>Ga0265318_10001793_pt1 | contig 12213 bp, 12 predicted proteins | sample 4821metaG_FD_192431 | JGI IMG/M metagenome (GOLD analysis project Ga0265318, IMG submission 192431) | Rhizosphere microbial communities from Carex aquatilis grown in University of Washington, Seatle, WA, United States - 4-8-21 metaG | ecosystem: Host-associated > Plants > Roots > Rhizosphere >... | reverse complement strand
CGAGCTGGTGCTACGCGCCGTGGGTTGGTGAGCGCCAAGTGCTCTACGCGCTGCGCCGGTAGGCGCGTCCGTCAGGGGACACTTACGCACGCTGGCGCAGGCGACGCGCTACTGCCGGGACGCGAACTTCGTGGCACACTCGAGCGGTGCTCCTGCGCGTGCGTCGCCTCGTCTTTCTAGCCGTCGTCTTCATTGTCGTGGGCTGGACGTACTCCAATGGCTCCATCCTCCTGGGGTCGAAGGCCTTCACGCTGTACGGAATCGGTTGGGGAACACCCCACCCGCGTGTCATCTTCAATGGCGGAGACCCCAGCGGGCGCGCATGGAACATCGGTTGGAGCAACTGGGGCGCCGGAGTGGCGATTGGTCATGGGCTCAATTGGCTCTTCCGACCTCAGGGCGGCTACTACAGGACGCCAGGCGTAATCGAGCTGCGCGCGTACGGAATCGGCCGGTGCTCGCCAACCGGTCCGCGCGCATACCTACACCTGCAAGCACGCGTCCCCGCTCGTCCCGGCGGTTCTCTCGGACGGTGGTTCGCCTGGGGTGGACAGCGCAACCTTTGCCACTGGTCGTAAGGATCGCCGCCGAGGGACGGCCCCGCACGCTGGCCCAAGGCGGAACCGACTACCCTGACGTGCATGGTGAAGGGAGAGGTCCCACGGTCTGTGCGGCTCCACGCGACGCTAGTTCGGCCGTTTGGCGCTGCTCGCTGGCGTGCGGTTTGGGTGCGGTACTGGGAATCGCAAGGCATCTCTGCGGCGGAGCAAATGCGTATGGCAGCCGAGGCTGACGCTCGCCGCAGCCCGACCGACCGCACCTCCTAGCGCTCCGCGCCAGTCCGGCTCAGGTGACGGCCCCCCGCACGCTGGCGCAGGCCATCGTGACTTCCTACGATTGGCGCATGGACGAGAGCGCGGTCGTGTACATCGATCGGCTGTACGACGATTCTTGGGACGTTCCACAGCCTTGGTTACGCGGTCGACGAGACGCAAACGAGCGTGAGTGGTCCGCCACGACAGGGGACACCGCTGAGGTTGACGCGGACGGGACGTTCGACACCGTTGAAGAAGCGATCGCCTGGGGGCGCGAGCGCGCCGACGTTATCTTCGTACGTCTCGGAGGTTCGATTGAAGCGTGCTACTCGGCAGGCCAGCGCCAGGCGACGTGGCACAGTGACGGGACAGGATGGCCGTATCCTCTGTGGCCGCCATCCACGTGGCCGGAGTACGACGGCCCACCCGAGCTTGGCTGGCCCGAGTTCTTCTGGTGACAGTCCGGAACGCTGGCGCAGGCGGTGTTCGTGTCGCCGGTGGGCATGCTGGTGCGCGATTAGGCTTGGTTAGTGCGGGCGGGTCGCCTGAGACGATGCGGGGCGCTGGTTGTCATCGGCGTTTTCGCAGCGACCGCGTCGGGCTGTGGCGGCTCGGGTTCCGCCAGCCGGCTTGCGCAACGGGTGGTGCCGAAGCAGAGCGATCTCGGGCCGGGTTGGGAACGCGTGCCCGCTGCCAAACTCCATGCACCAAGCGGCTGTCTCGCACGACCCGCAATTTCCGCGTGCGCACTCAGCTATTTCGTCCCGTCGACTGAGCGGACTTCACAGTCGGAACTGGTAGCCGGAGCAGTGGGACTTGCGACCGTCTACCCAACCGAGGCGGCTGCACGCGCGGCCTTTGAGAGAGCCGAGACCCAGACCGCACTGGCTCGAACCATTCGCAGGGCGAACGCGACACAGTCCATTGCGCTGACCTCTCGCACAAGCCTTTCCGTTGCCGGCGCTCACGCGATCCGTTTTGTCCTCGACGTCCACGTCCTTCGGCCCGTCCGAGTCGGCTGGCACTACAGGGTCATCCTCATTCAAAAGGCAAGGGAGGTCGTGCTCCTGACCGTCACCTCTCCAAAGCCATTGTCGGCTCGTGCCGTCGCCGCGCGTATTGCCCGCCGGATGTAACCAGTGAGCTCCGCTCATGTGTCACTCCCGGACGCTGGCCCAGGCCAGGCGCCCTAGCCAGACGACGGCTCTCCGTTCCTCAAGTCAAGCTGTACGTGACCGAGCGTCGTCCGAGGGCGGCCATAATGTCGGCTCCGATGGAGGCTCTTGAGCGCCGCGCGCTGGTGATGCTTGTTGTCATCGCGCTGCTCTTTCTGCGGTCAGTCGGTGTCTTCCCATCTCCGACATGGCTGGTCGCCGTCTACATCTTCGGCCTCGCATGCCTCACTGCCGCCAGCGTCTTGCTCGTTGTCGTGATTGCGCCTGCGGCCTACGTTGGACGCTGGGACTCAGAACGTGAGCGGCTCTTGTTCCTCGCGTTTGCGCTCCTTGTCGCAGACGTTGTCGTGACGGCGCTGATCTTCGCGTACAGCGCGTACGAGACGAACGCTCGCGCCCTGGGCGGTTAGCGAGCCGCTTTTCAGCTGTCACGGCCCTAACGTCACGCTCGGCGCTCAGGGGACTGTAAGACTCGGCGCAAGACAGGCACGTGACGCCTGGCGTCGAGCCCCGCTCGATAAACGTCGGTGATGGACGCCGTCGTCATGGCCTGGCGCCGGTCGGCGTTGCTACGCGCTCAGAGGGCCGTCGAGGTTGACGACAAGCGGACCTTCCCCGACGACGGTGAGGATGATCTCCTGCGGCTCATCCAGCGGGTTGACGTCACGGTGGATCAGCCCGGCTGGGACATGGAAGAATCCGCCTTCCTCAACCTCCGTGCTCTCCTGGCCGCCGGGGCCGAACTCGAAGCGGGCGCGCCCTCGCACGACGTGCCCCAGAACATCCCGATCACCGTGGTGATGCCAGCCCGACGCAGCGCCAGCCTCGGCACGGGCACGCATCAGCGTCGCGCGGCCGGTGTCGAACGCGATCTCGCGCAAGACACCCGGTGTCGGCGCGGCGACCGTCAGGCCCTCCGCGGAAACGGCAGAGACTCGTCCGTTGGCGGCCACAGGTGCCAGGCTAGCTCGCGCGTACCCCCGAAGACAATGCGCCTCGACCGACCGGGCATGGGCTCGGGGCACGTGTACGAACACTGGCGCAGGCCGGCGTCCAGATCCGCATTCCGCGCAAGCCCCGATGGATGAGCGCCGACGCAGGCGTATCATTAGTCACATGTGGGAATGGATCTTGATCGCCGTCCTCTACGTACTCGGGATCGGCTTCTTTCGCTGGCTCGGCGGTGTCGGCGCGGCGGCGGACGCGATCCAGCGCTGGGGCCATACGACCGCCGAGCGACGACGACGAACCTCCTCGCCGACCGCCTGACCGCCGACCAACGTGCCAGGGCTGAACGGCCGCGACACCTACGGACGGCGGCTGTGGTTCAGCCTGCCGTCCGGTTGATGTCGCTGAGCGAGTCCGGTTCCCTCTCCTCCGCGCGCTCTTCTGCGGAAAGCGGATGGCCTTCCCCCTGCGAGGCCGGACGCTCTTCGTCGTATTCGGCGGGTTTCCACCAGCGCCAGAGCCGTTCGAGGAGATTCACCCTCACATGCTGCGCGTACTTCCTTGGCGCCGTCAAGACCGTTAGCGGCGGGCGAGCCGGCGGCCGCTCGGTGTGTCGGACGGCACGTAGTTGAGTTGGTAGTAGTGGTAGAGGGTTGACTCGTCTGCCTGTGAAAGCTCGTCGTTGGTCAGCTCGATGGTGGGTGCGTGTTTCACCTGCGCCTTCGACGCTGATACCTGGAGGTTGTCCGGACCGATGGTCACTTCGTTCAGCGGCACGAACGTGAGGTGGCGTCCGATCAGGCCCTGCTTGACGGTTGCGAACTGAGGTTGATCGGTTTCGACGTCGAAATAGACGTCTTCCAGCTTGCCGATCTTCTCGCCCGCAGGATCGATCAGGTCCCTGCCGTGCCACTCCTTGAAATCGCGATACACGACGGTCGGACTCGTCTCGGTCTCGTCCACGTTCGACGCGTCTTCCTGAATCGGGCCCTCTTCGTCGAGCTCGGTCTTCGTCGGGAGATCGGTCGCGGGCGGCGATGTGGGTGCTTCGGTCATGTCTCCTCCAGTGGTTGAGATGTGATGGTCGGCCAGGCTCGTTCCTGGTCGGCGACGGCCGGCTTGAAGATGACCGTCTCGCCGCGCGCCTGAACTGCGATTCGGTGGGCGTCACCGCGCTGCGCGAGGAGATGGCGCGCGGCTTCCTCGATCTCGTAGGCCCAGAGCCGGCTCAAGATCAGGCTCGAGTCGCCGCCGAGCGCAGTCAGGATGCCTCGCTGAGCCGCCTCGACGACGTGCTTGGGAGCCAGATGAGGAACGGCGAAGCCGTTCTCGTCGCGGGGAATGACAACCATCAACGGCTGCATGTCGTGGATCGGCTGTTGGACGACGGCGACCAGGAGCGCGACGAGCGTGAGTGCGACCAGCACGGGCTCGATGACCGACAGCCAGAGCATTCCTCGACCTCCGGGTTGGCAGAGCGGGCCCTCCGACAGAAGACATCAAAGCGAATCTCCACGATCGAGTCCTCCCAGCTAGAAGCGTCGCCGACCGAGACGTCGAGGTCGGCCGGGTACTGCTCCAACCCGCTTTTGCTGAGGGCGGACCTTTCGCGACGCCGAGACTGCTAGGGCATCGCGTGCCGTATTCGCTGCGCCGATCGCTGTGGCGCTAAGGGTGGAATCCTACCACCGCGCGACACAGCCTTCCGCGCTCCGCCCTCGACGAGGGCTCGTCAGCGCTCTTGATCGTCGATCACAAGGTGAGTGACCGGAAGAGCGAACCTACTCTGCGCCTCGGCGCCTGACCCGGACTCGAGCCAGCCTGCCTGTTCGTCCGGGCGGGTGACGATGACGATCTCGTCGGCCGCGAAGCTCCGCAGGGCGTCCTCGATCGCCAGCAGAGGATCGCTGTCGCCGACATGCGTCTCGACGTCGTCCACCGGTAGCACGTCTGCGGCCTGATCCGCGCGTTCCGCGGCGTCGGCTCGAGCATCGCCGTCAGCGTTTGTCAGCCAGTCGAGCCGCGAGATGGCCGAAGCCGGTGCAACCACATACACCTCGACGTCGTCGCCGGCGTGCGCGCGAACGCACGAACGCAGCGCCGTCTCGGGTACCGGCGCAGTTGTCACGACGATCACTCTGCGAGGCATGCAACGACCTTAGCTAATTCCCGTGCCGCCCTCGACGATTTCGCGCAGCCCGTTCAGATCGTAGGAGAGCTCGCCCGCCGCGTAGCGCTGGCGCATCACGCTCTCGCGCTCGGCCCGCTCGAGGGCGAGCGGAAGCACGGTCTCGGCCACGTCCGCCGGCAGCGCGAAGGCTCCGTCGCAGTCCATCACGACCAGGTCACCCGGCTGGATTTCGACGCCCCCGACGACGACCATCACGTCGAGCCTCCCCACCTCGCCCTTCGTCGCGCCCTGCGCGCGCACGAAGCGCGTCCAGATCGGCAGGCCGATCTCGGCGAGCTCGTCCACGTCGCGCACGGCGCCGTCGACGAGGATGCCCGCGACGCCCTGCGCCTGCGCCTGCGTCGCCAGCAGCTCGCCGACGAGCGCGACCGGCCCGGGCTCGACGCTCGTCAGCACGAGGACGTCGCCCGGCTGCGCGTGCGCGATCGCCGCGTGCACCATCGTGTTGTCCGCGCGCGCACAGAGCGCGGTGCGCGCCGGGCCCGCGACCCGGGAGCCCGGAACGATCTGCGTCAACGCAAAGTTCACGACGCCCGTGCGGCCGGCGGCCTCGTGGGCCGTGGCCACGCCCAGCCGGGCGAAGGCGGCGTAGTCCATCACAGCGCGTCGACGACGATCGGGATCTCGCGCTGGAACGCTTCCGCGTAGCGGATGTCGCCGCGGCCGGAGATCCGCCGCGCGTGGTTTGCCCGGTGCTCCGCGCGCTCCGCGTAGTACTGCTTCAGGTACGACTGCGCACCCATCGCCTCCATCGCGGCGACCTTCTTGTCCCATACGGACGTGATGTCGAGGAACGTCGTGGGGACGAACCCGCAGAGCTCCGGCTGGTGCGGCTCGAACAGCAGCAGCTCAGGCGGCGCAATCGTCTTGAACGCGCTTGCGACACCGGCTCCGCTCGCCAGCTGACGCGCCTGCACGGTCGCCTCGTGCGCGACGGCATGGTCGGGGTTGAACGGGTCGCGCGCGGCGTGCGTCAGGATCACGTGCGGCTCGAGCTCCCGGATCAGCCCGGTCAACAGCTCGACCGCCGCAGCATCCATGACGAGCGGATAGTCGCCGAGGTCGAGGCTGCGGAAGGTCGCGCCGAGCGCGGCCGCGGCGATCTGCGCCTCGCCGTGGCGGATCTCCTTCACGCGCGCCTCGGTCTGGCCCTCCTCCTTCCAGAGCTCGCCCGACTCGCCGCGCTCACCGTACGAGAGCGAGACGACATGCGCCGTGCCGCCGCCCTCGACCACTTTCGCGATCGCGCCCGCGGCGCGCCAGACGAAGTCGGCCGAGTGGGCGCTGACGACGAGGAGCGTCCTAGGCACCGGCGAGCATCCTCGTGTTGTCGACGGCCATCGTGCGCACGTCGTCCTCGGAGAAGCCCGCCTCGAGCAGGCAGTCGGCCATGAGCGCGAGCCCGTCCTCGACCGGCGGGTTCGCCGGCTGGCCGAGATCGGTGGAGAGGACGTTGTGCTCCGGTCCCGTCGCGCGAATGGCGTCGAACGTCTGCTCCCACGACACCTTGCCGGTGTGGATCGGCGTGAAGCACCGCTCGAGCACCGCGCCGCGCTCGGCAAGCGCACGCTGCTCCTCGACGGGGACTCCCTGCGTCGGATAGTCCGGGTGCGTGACGATCACGCGCGTCACGCCCGCGGCGAACGCGGCCGCGACGACGTCGTGGATCTCGGCGCGGCCGAGGTGGCCCGTGGCGAGCACGAGGTCGTGGCGCGCGACGACGTCGAGCACCTGCCCGAGGTTCATCAGCTTCACGGGCTCCGCTCCGACGCCGGCGGCGACGAACTCCTCCTGGATCTTCCGCCAGACCGGCGCCTTGGCCGGCTTGGGGCCCTCCTCGCTCGCCTCGTTCTCCGAGTCGACCGTCGGCAGCCAGACGATCCGTGCACCGCTCCGCGCTGCGATCTCGACCGCCTGCGCGTTGAGCCCGCCGACGCCCGCGTTGAGCGTGATCGAACCGAGGACGTCCACACCCGGCACGGCCGCGCGCACGACCGCTGCCCGCTCCGCCGTCGGCACGTAGTGCGACTTGAGCACGAAGCCCGCGAGCCCGAGCTCGGCGAAGCGGCGCGCGAGCGAGAGATCGTCGATGCGGCGCGTCGCCAGGTCGGGCTCGACGTGCACGTGCAGGTCGTAGGCGCCGCGGACGAGCTCGCGCGCGCGGGCCGACGGCTCAGTGTCCGGCAAGGAGCACGTCCTCCTCGGGGACGGGCGGCGTCCCCTTGATGTGGAAGCTCGGCACGGTCTGCATCCCCCACGCCTGCCCCTTCGCGCGCTCCGCCTGCGACCAGACGACCGCCTCGTGGTCGGGGGCGAAGATGAGGTAGCCGCCCGAGCAGACCTCGATCCGGTTCCCGCCCGGCTCCCACGTGTAGAGGAAGAACGTCTGCTGGATCGCGTGCTTGTGCGGGCCGGACTCCATCACGATCCCATGCTCGAGGAAGACGTCCGCGGCGCGCAGCACGTCCTCGCGCTGGTCGACGAAGAACGCGATGTGGTGCAGCCGCCCGCGCGTCCGCGTCAGGTCACGCGTGTACGTCACGTCGTACGACTTCTGGCCCGCGGCGAGCCAGACGGCCGCCTCGACGCCGTCGTCGAGCACGATCTGCTCGGTCAGGCGCAGGCCAAGGTTCTGCTCGAGGAAGACGCGGTTCTCGGCCGGGTCGACGGCGAGGAAGTTGACGTGGTCGAGGTGGCGGACGCCCGCGCCGCGTCCCGGATAGCGCTGCGGCTGGTTCTTCAGCGCCGGCCGCAGCTCGGGCGGCGCCTCGTAGCGCTCGGACTCGTAGAACAGCTCGAAGCGGTGGCCGTCGGGGTCGAGGAAGCTGTAGGCGGGGCCGTGGCCGAGGTCGCCGTCGAGCCACTCGCCCGCGACGCCGTTCGCCTCGAGCGCGGCCACCCGGCGCGCGAGCGCCTCGGGGCTGTGGGTGCGGTACGCGATATGCCCGACTCCCGCCTGCGCGGCGTGGGTGAGCTTCAGCGACGACCGCTCGTAGTCGCCGAAGCCGCGCAGGTACACGGAGTCGGCGCTCTCACCGGCGCTCTCCATGCCGAGGAGCTCCCGGAAGTAGAACAGGCTCTCGTCCGGCTTCGGCGTCAGCAGCTCGACGTGCGAGAGGTGGGCGAGATCGCGGACCGGCTCGGTCAGGAGAGGTACCCGTACGGATCGTCGTGGAGATGCCCGGCCAGCCGGTCGGCGAGCGCCATGATCGTCAGCGAAGGGTTGACCGAGAGCGTGCGTGGAACGAGCGAGCCGTCGCCGACGTAGAGCCGTTTGACGTCCCAGGACTGCCCGTCCGAGTCGACGACCGACCGCTCGGGGTCGCTGCCCATCCGGCACGTCCCCTGCACGTGCGTGGTGATCAGTCCCGTCCAGAGAACGTCCGTCGCGCCCGCGGCCCGAAGCACGTCGCGGCTGAAGTCGAGCGCGCCGCTCATCCGCGCGTGCTCGGCCGCAGTGAACGCCGCGTGGAACGACTCCTCGCCGGTCACGTCCACGTGCACGCTCCCGTTGTTGTCGTCGTTCGTCATCGCGAGCAGGCCGACCCAGCGGCGGAACCCGCGCACCGCGTCGACGAGGTCCTGACCCCAGACGGGGCCGTTCTCGTTCTCGAGCGTCGTCGCGAAGGCGATCGGATCCTGGATCGTCGTCGCCTCGACGACGAACCCGCCGTCCTCGTCGTGCTGGTGGTTCATCGCGTGCGTCGTGATCGGGTAGACCATGTGCGCGTCCTGCGGCTCGTCGAACAGGCCGTAGACGAGGCGGGCTGGATGGAAGCCGAGGTTGCGGCCGACGAGGCGGCTGCTCGGGCTGTCCGGCAGGCCGGAGCGCATGAGCAGCTGCGGCGTGTTCAGCGTCCCGGCGGCGACGACGACGGCGCCCGCATCGACCTGCCGGACGGCCCCGTCGGGACCGACGTACTCGACGCCCTTCGCCTCGCCGTTCTCGATCACGACGCGCTCGACGCGCGACTCGGCGCGCACGTCGAGCCGGCCGAGCGCCCAGGCGTCCTGGATGTATGTGTTCTGCGTCGACTTGCCCGAGTTGGTCGGGCAGCCCTGAAGGCAGGAGCCGCACTTCATGCAGCTCGTGTCCGTGTACGAGCGCACGGACTCGAGCTCCGAGCCGAGCGCGCGGAAACCGGGCTCGACGGTGTACACACTCTTCGGCCAGTCGTTTCGCTCGCGCACGCCGAGCCGCTTCTCCACCCGGTCGTAGTGCGGGTCGAGATCGGCCGCGCCGAACGGCGCGCCGCCCGAGCCGGCGAGCCCGCTCGCCACGTGCCACTTCGCGTAGTCGTTCGCATGCGCGCGCAGCGCCACCTTCGTGTTGATCGTCGTGCTGCCGCCGACGCAGCGGCCGGCAACGAGACCGACAGCGCCGCCGGCGCCGCCGTCGATCAGGGCGAACCGGATCGGCCACCAGAGATCGTGCGCCGCCTTCGCCTCCCAGCGCGTGAAGTCGGCCGCAGTCCTGTGCGGCCCGATCTCGAGCAGCAGCACGCTGCGGCCGCGATCCGCGAGCTCGCCCGCCACGACTCCGCCGCCCGCGCCGGAGCCCACCACCACGACGTCGAACCGCTCGCTCATCCGATCCCCAGGTACGACCAGTCCTTCGCCAGCCGGGTGGCGAGAGGAGTGTTGAAGTCGATCTCCGCCCAGGCGCCGGTCGCGTCTGCGCCGGGCGCGACGAAGTCGCTGTAGAACGCCTCGATCGCGAGCGCCCGCGCGAGCAGGAAGTCCTGCGTCCCGACGTGGTCGCCGATCTCGCCGCCCGCCACCGCCGTGAACGCGCCGAGCACTCCGGCGCGCGGCCCCTCCGGCATCCCGGCGAGCAGCGCGTCGATGTAGACGGCCGGCTGAACGCGCGCCGAGCCGGGGACGATCGCGTCGCACACCCGTTCCACCAGCTGAGCCGTCTCGCTGTCGAGCACCCGCAGGTCGGTCATGCGGCGATGATAAGTCAGGCAGACTGATACTGGAAGATGATCCCTCTCCGCGAGCAGCTGGCCCGCCCCGGCGCCTTCGTCGTCGCCGCCGAGCTCGTCACGAGCCGCGGGCTGATCACGGCCGACAGGAGCCGCCGCGTGCTCGAGACGGCGCGCGAGCTCGCCGCCGACCCGCGGGTCGACGTGCTCTCGATCACCGACAACCCCGGCGGCCACGCGATGCTCGCGCCCGACACGCTCGGGACGGATCTCATCTCGCGCGGCCAGGAGGTGGTCATCCATCTCTCCTGCAAGGACTGGAATCGCAACGCGCTCGAGAGCCGGGGCTGGAAGCTCGGCTCGGAGGGATTCGACAACGTGCTCGCGCTCTCCGGTGACTACCCCGTCACCGGGCACAAGGGGCTCGCAGCTCCCGTTTTCGACATCGACTCGGTCGGCCTGCTCAGCCTCTTCTCGGAGCTGAACGACGGCATCCGCGACGAGCGGAAGCCGGACACGCGCCTCGACAGGACGAATTTCTTCCTCGGCTGCGTCGTGACGAACCACAAGCGACGCGAGCGCGAGGTGATGCCGCAGTACTTCAAGCTGCGCAAGAAGGTCGAGGCCGGAGCGCGCTTTGTCATCAACCAGATCGGCTGGGACACGCGCAAGGACGACGAGCTGCTGCGCTGGATCCGCCGGGAGCAGCTGCCGGTCTCGGTGCTCGCAAACGTCTACCTGATGTCGCGCTCGGGGGCGCGCGCGTTCCACCAGGGGAAGATCCCGGGCGTGATCGTCACGGACGAGCTGCTCGCCCTCGTCGAACGCCACGCCGCGAGCCCGGACAAGGGCCGCGCGTTCTTCCTCGACCTGGCGGCCAAGCACGTCGCGGTCGCGCGCGGTCTCGGCTTCACCGGCGTCTACCTCGGCGGCCACATGCCGGCGTCCACCTTCGGCGAGATCCTCGACCTGGCCGGCTCGTTCGGGAGCGACGACTGGCGCACGTTCGCGCCGGAGCTCCAGTTCCCGTTCGCGGACGAGTTCTACTTCTTCGAGCGAGACCCCGAGACGAGGCTCTCGTCGGACGAGGTGAACGCGGCCTACCTCGAGTCGAAGCGGCAGCGCAAGACGGAGCTACGCGTGCCGGTCAAGTACCGCTTCAGCCGGCGCCTCCACCAGGCCGTGTTCGAGCCGGGCGCGCCGCTCTTCCCGGCCGGGCGGGCGTTCTACCGGGCGGTCGAGAAGACGCCGGCGCTCCAGAAGGCGATGCACGTCGCGGAGCAGGCGGCCAAGGTGCCGCTCTTCGGCTGCCGTGACTGCGGCGACTGCTCGCTGCCCGAGATCGCGTACGTGTGCCCCGAGTCGCAATGCGCGAAGAACCAGCGCAACGGCCCGTGCGGCGGCACCCGCGAGGGCCTCTGCGAGGTCTACGACACGGAGTGCATCTGGTCGCAGGCGTACGAGCGGCTCAAGGCGTACGGCGAGGAGGAGACGATGCTCGACGGCCCGGTGGTCTTCAAGGACAACGCGCTCGCGCGGACGAGCGCGTGGGCGAACACCTTCCTCGGCCGCGATCACCTCGGCCGGGAAGAGCCGGCATAATCTCAGGTTGCCTGATATAGTCGCCCTCCACTCGCAGACGAAGGAGGGCGCCGTGCCGTACGCGGACCGCTGGACGACAGTGCGGGTCGGGGTCGACGACGGCATTGCCTGGGTCGAGCTCAACCGGCCCGAGAAGCGCAACGCGATGAGCCCGACGCTCAACGCGGAGATGGTCGAGGTGCTGGAGGCGCTCGACGCCGACGACGCGTGCGGCGTGCTGGTGCTCACCGGCGCGGGCGACGCGTGGTCGGCAGGGATGGACCTGAAGGAGTACTTCCGCGAGGTCGATGCCGCGCCCGAGCACGTGCAACGGAAGGTGCGCCGGGACGCGGCCTTCTGGCAGTGGCGGCTGTTGCGCACGTACGCGAAGCCGACGATCGCAATGGTCAACGGCTGGTGCTTCGGCGGTGCCTTCACGCCCCTCGTCGCCTGCGACCTCGCAATCGCCGCGGACGAGGCGACGTTCGGGCTGTCCGAGATCAACTGGGGCATTCCACCCGGCAGCGTCGTCAGCAAGGCGCTCGCCGACACCGTCGGCTCGCGGGCGGGCCTGC
>Ga0265318_10001792_pt1 | contig 12220 bp, 11 predicted proteins | sample 4821metaG_FD_192431 | JGI IMG/M metagenome (GOLD analysis project Ga0265318, IMG submission 192431) | Rhizosphere microbial communities from Carex aquatilis grown in University of Washington, Seatle, WA, United States - 4-8-21 metaG | ecosystem: Host-associated > Plants > Roots > Rhizosphere >... | reverse complement strand
GGAGGAATCCCACCCTCTCCGCGGTTTTGCTCGAGGACAAGTGGAACCGTGGGTTCTCCCGAAGGGACTCCTTCGGAGGAATCCCACCCTCTCCGCGGTTTTGCTCGAGGACAAGTGGAACCGTTGGTTCTCCCGAAGGGACTCCTTCGGAGGTATTCAGGCAGTTTTGGAATGAGTTTTTGAAATGCAGTGCGGCAGGAATGCAGGTTGTTCCGAAGAAATCCTTCGGACTATGCGATTCCCTTCGAATAATTTCCTTCTACTCATTTTCAACTTTGAATAACCACTCCAATGCATAGAATACTTTTCACCGTGTTGGCGAGTGCGGCTCTTTCGACAATCATGTGTGGACAGACTCTCACGAACGACACGACGGCAAAAGCAACTCCTGCCAAGGATACCCTGATCTCGGCAAAATCGCCGGCGGACACAGCGTCGAGCAAAGGAATTGACACCATTGCGGTCCGCAAAGATACAACTGTGTTGCGTCCCTCGGGGATGATCGATAGTAGTTCAATCCAGAAGGACACAAGCTCATCAGAGAATCAAGCGAAGAGAATATCGCCCGTAGAGCCGAAGAATTTAACTGCGGCTGAAAACTCTGCGGATCCGAACGGATACAAGGACAGCCATTGGGGGATGACTCTTATCGAAGCCCGAAAATCGATCGTGGACCACGGCGAAGCGACCGAGGATGATATCCGCGATATTACCAACGGATTTGAGTACACGGGCTCTCTCGCCGGCGTTAGTGCAGTCTTTGCGTATCAATTCGATAACGCCAGGCTTTTTATTGTCCGGCTGACGCCAAAGGTGAACGCAACCACAAAGTTCGATTTCCTTGATTCCTTCGACAACTACAGGTCGATTCTCGAAGCAAAGTACGGAAAACCCGTCCGAAGTGGATTTTCAAAGGTGGACGACTCGTACTTAAGTACTATTGAAAGCATTCAACTGGGTTTTGCAAAGAAATACGTGCTTTGGCAATTCGATCGTTCCTACATCGTCCTCGCGCTGGTCGGAAGGAACAAGCAATTGGAGATTCACATTACGTATGTGTCTCGTACGATCTTTGAGGAAATGACGAGCAGGATTGAATCGCTGAAGCTTGAAGACTTTTGACGCTTGTTTTTTTAATGCAGTCAGATAGAAAGGAACGTGCAGATATCCTCCGGAGAGGTGCAAGAGCGGTTGAATTGGCCACCCTGGAAAGGTGGTATACCGGCAACGGTATCGTGGGTTCGAATCCCACCCTCTCCGCAACCAGCGTAAGGCCGCAATGCTTGCCGCGTGCAAGTTCCGAAGACTATTCACATCGAGACGAAGCAAACTCCCCGTCTTCCCGGTCGAATTGATTTTCTCCCTTCCCTTTTCTACTTTTCCAGCATGAACCCGCTCCTTTTCGGCCGCAATAGCGAGCAGAATATTGTCGCCGTCCATACTCTGGACGAGTCTACCGTTCGTGTATACAAACGGTCGGGCTCAATGATCTCGTTCACCGACGAAGAGATCTTTCCGTTCTTTCATCTTTCCGAGAGCCGTTTCATTTCCGGATTTTCAAAAACATTTTGGTTGAAACAACTTGAGGGGAGTAATTTCTACCAGTACATTTGCGCTTTTCAACGAGTTCATGATATGTGGGATGCTGTGCGCCATGTTCTCGAGAAAATAAATGAATCACAAGAACGAAGAATCGATTCGTACGCCGACGCCGAGCAGATCTTTCTCCGCCCGGACACGAATACGCAGTTCCTGATGCAGTCGGGAAAGACACTTTTCAAGGGGATGGAATTCTCCGACATCTACCGGATGCAGCTCGACATCGAGACCTATTCCAAATCGTACAAATTCAGCAACGCCGAAAGACCCGAGGACAGGATCATCCTGATTTCACTTTCAGATAACAGGGGCTGGGAAACCGTCCTCGGCGGGAGACAGACGGAGGAAGAGGACCTCATTGCGCAGTGTATCGAGATCATACGGAAAAAAGATCCCGACGTGCTGGAAGGACATAATATCTTCAATTTTGACTTGCCCTATCTCTTAAAAAGGTGCGAACTTCATCGAATTGAGTTTGCAATCGGGAGAGACAATTCCGCGCCGCGCGGAGTGCGGTCGCGGACTGCCTTTGCGGAAAACGAGGTCGAGTACGTGAGCTACGAGATCGCCGGCAGGCATGTGATCGACACATGGCTTCTTGTTCAATCGTACGACATGATAAAACGTTCGATGGAGAGCTATTCTTTGAAGTACGCAGCGCGATTCTTCGGGATCGCTCCGGCAGGGAGAACCTATATTCCGGGTGAGAAAATTTCATGGTACTGGGACAACGAGCCGGAGACGTTGAAGAAATATGCACTAGACGACGCGAGGGAAACACGGGCGCTGAGCGACCGCCTTTCGATGAGCACGTTCTATCTTACGCAAATGCTTCCATTTAATTATACGACTGTCGCGCGACTCGGCTCAGCATCGAAGATCGAGGCGCTGCTGCTGCGCGAGTACCTTCGGCAGCGCTATTCCCTGCCAAAACCGGAAATCGGATCACAAACGACCGGAGGTTATTCGGACATCTATTATACGGGGCTCCTCGGTCCCATCATCCATGCCGACGTTGAGTCACTGTACCCGTCGATCATGATCTCCAAGAACATTGCGCCGAGGACCGATGCGTTGAAAGTCTTCCATTCCGTTCTTGAACACCTGACAAAACTGCGTCTCGAGACCAAGAAACAGATGCGCGAGGCAGTAAATGAGACCGACCGTTCCCGGCTCGATGCGATGCAATCGTCGTTCAAAATACTCGTGAATTCATTCTATGGCTACCTCGGCTATGCCCGAGCGCTCTTTAATGATTATGTACAGGCGGATGTGATAACACGGACAGGCCAGGAACTCCTGAAGCAGATGATCCAGGATATTGAGCTTCACAACGGGAAAGTCATTGAAGTCGACACGGACGGACTCTATTTTATTCCGCCCGATAACGTTTCAGGCGAAAAGGCGGAAAGGCTCTTTGTGGAAAGACTATCCGGAACACTCCCCGATGGCATCAACCTTGGGTTCGACGGACGCTACGAAAAGATGATAAGCTACAAGAAGAAGAATTATGCTCTTTCGGGCTACGACGGCAAGTTATCAATAAAGGGATCTTCGCTTATCTCCCGAAGCATGGAGCATTTTGGACGGACGTACGTTCAACGGTGTGTTGACTTCATTATCAATAACCGGATTCAGGAACTCCACTCTCTCTATCTGGAAACGGAACATTCGATCCGGGAACACCGGCTGGAAATAAAGGATTTCGCACGCACCGAAACCCTGAAAGATCCCGTCGAAGAATATCAGCAGGATGTCAAATCTGAAAAACGGAACAGGTCCGCCAGCTATGAACTCGCTTCCCGATCTTCGCATGCATACCGCGCGGGCGACAAGATCTCCTTCTATTATACCGGTTCATCTGCAAACATCAAAGGATTCGAAAATGCGAAAGAGGCGGGCGAGTGGGATCCGAACTTTCCCGACGAAAACGTGGAATACTACGTAAAGCGGCTTGAGGAATTCTCGAAGAAGTTTGAGGTCTTTTTTTCTGAGAAAGATTATGACGCGATCTTTTCGTCCGAAGACCTGTTCGGCTTCGATCCCGTGCAGATCTCAATCATCACAAAAAAAGTATCACCCGAACTGCAGCACGACAAGGACTGGATAAATCCAGAGCCTTCTATCGTGCTCGACACGTAGCTACGCCAGGCGGGTTTGAAAATACGTTTTCAGATAATCGACAATCTCTATCATCGAAGCGCCGGGTGTAAAAAGTTTGCCGATGCCCATGCTATTCAGTTTTTCGATGTCGTGCTGAGGGATAATTCCGCCGCCAAAAAGCAGCACATCATCCATCCCCTTCTCTTTCATTAACGCCAAGACTTTCGGAAAGATCGTCATGTGTGCCCCGCTCAGCGAGCTTATGCCGACCGCGTTCACGTCTTCCTGCAGCGCCGCCTCGACAATCACCTCCGGCGATTTGCGGACGCCGGTATAGATGACTTCCATTCCCCCGTCGCGAAGGGCGGCTGCGATCACCTTTGCGCCGCGGTCATGACCGTCCAACCCGGCCTTGGCAATCAATACTCGAATTTTTTGGCCCATGAATCCCTCTCTGAGATTTACTTCAACTGTTCGAGGAACAAATTCCATGCTGTATAGAATTTCGAAAGCGGAAAACCTACGACTGTATAAAAACACCCGTTTATCTTTTCGACAAAAACGGCTCCGTAATCGTCCTGAATCCCGTACGCTCCAGCCTTGTCCATCGGAGATCCCGAATCGACGTAACTTTCAATTTCCATTTTCCCTAACTGGCGAAACGTCACCTCCGTCCTTTCGTAATCGATGAACGTCTTTTGCGATTGAACGTCCACCAATGCGAAGCCGGTGAACACCGTGTGAGTTCTTCCTCCGAGCATTGTCAACATCGCTGCCGCTTCATCCTTCGATGCAGGTTTACCGAGGATCATTGTGTCGAGCACAACGATCGTATCAGCACCGATCACTATGCCTTCCCGAAGCCTTGCAGCAACTTTAACCGCTTTCTCCAATGCAAGCCTGCGGACTGCTTCTTCCGGCGCTATCCCGTCCGGGATGTGCTCGTCCACGCCGCTTTCCTGGACAGTGAACGGAATCCCTATTTGATGCAGCAGATGGATCCGGCGCGGCGAACGGGATGCAAGGATGATCGGTTTGGTGGTTTTCTCCATAGAATCAAAAAAAAAGCGATACATGACGTGCGTAATGTATCGCTCTTGTTTAATAAGAATATCTGTTAACGAAACATTGCTTTCAAACTTCCCCACGTACGTTTGACGCTTGAAACATTATGCGAAACGACCATGATCTTCGAATATGAGGTTCCGTCCAGAGCAACGATCCGTATCCTGTACTGGTATACCGATGCGTTGGCTTTGAAAGCAGTCTGGTCTACAAACTCATAAAATGAATTGTTCCCTTTTGGCGCGATGACCGGGTCCAATGCATTCCAGTCACTTTGTCCGCTTGCCTGTCGTTCAATCACAAATTCCTGCATCAAGTTCTCATCCGTCGTTCCCCACTGAATCGATACATCGTTCCCGTCGCTTCGCGCCTGAAGAGATCCATCACGAATCGTGGCTCCCCCCAGAACAAATGTCGAGATCATCACAAGGAGAAGAAAAATACGAACGAAGATTTTCACGCCGTCACTTCCTTTGATTGACAAAAAGTAAGAACGCTTTTCTTCAATGTCAACTGTAATGTGCGGAAGGCGGGACTTGAACCCGCACGCCTTGTGGGCGCCACCCCCTCAAGATGGTGTGTCTGCCAATTCCACCACTTCCGCTAAGAACAATCAATACAACTACATATCAGGAATATACAAAAGTTCACCGGAGAAGGCAAGATTTTTATCGTCCTGGTTCGATCGATGACCGCCGTCACGCACCGGTTCATTTTCGAATTGGATGGGAGAATTGTGTGGACAATGATGGACACCACTGAGAGTCTTTTGGACCTCGAGCAATTTTCGCCCGCGACATTATGAGGATGCCGGCGACTTGATCAATCAGACGGTGTACTCATGAATTGTCTCTTCGGCAACACCGGGCCTCCGTTCGCCGTTTGATACGTCCGCATCCGGCAGTTTTGGAGGTTTGATCGTAAGAACCGGGACAGGCGAAAAACGGACTATCCGTTCAGCAACACTCCCCATCACCATGTGTGTTAACCCGGTTCGGCCATGAGTAGCAATAACAATAAGGTCAATGTCTTCGCTGCGAGCATAGTTGACAATCTCTTTGTAGGCTTGACCATACCTGACCGCTTCAATGACCTTGGATTGATGAGGTAAGATTCTTTGAACGAGTTTTCTCAACTCGCCTTCGGGGCCATGCAAATTGGAACTTTTGTTCTTTTCTCCCTCAGGAGTGCTGGAATCCATCGTAACCAAAGGATGGTCTCTGACGACATGCAGAACATGCAGATGCGCATTATACATGACGGCGAACGTTGAAGCATGCTCAAATGCAGCGGTCGAACACTCCGAGAAATCAGTTGGCAGCAGAATATTTCGAATGACGTAGATGGCGTCTCTCCTCAATTGTTGTACTTTACTCCAATCAGGCGCAAGTCTCATGCCAATCTGACAATTGAGCCCCCACAATTAAGATTACTTATTCCTGCTTCAAATCAACGCAAAGAGCTGTTCTTTCAAATCCGATCGCCGGTCAAATTATCGTTCTTAGATTTAGAAAAAAAGAATTTCGAAGGTTTCCAGACTTAAGAATGATACCGTGTTCGTATGAGGCTCGATCAATTCATTCCGTGACAACAGGATTCCCGACAATCTTCATTTTTTGAAGAATAATATCAGATGTTGGTGAGATCGTCCCGGGTTGGACTCCACCCACGGCGATCTCATATTCGCCTTCATCGACTTCGCGATTTGCATCTGCATTGATAATTGCAAATTGCTTCGGCATAAGCCTGAATGCAACAGTTCTTCTTTCGCCGGCATCGAGATGAATGCGTCTTAAACTTTGCAGTGAATGAATTGGGACGGTGCCTGCCGCGGAAAGATTCTTTACATATACTTCGACAACTTCATCTCCACCAAGCGTCCCTGTATTCTGAACTTCGACGGAAATTACAGCGGAGTCTCCGGTCCTGATCTGTGGAGGAATACTTAAATGCTGATAATGGAAATGCGTGTAGCTTAGTCCATATCCAAATGCAAACAACGGCTCTCCCGAGAAGTACCTGTAGGTTCTCCCTTTCATATTGTAATCGTTGAACGGCGGAAGCTGGTCGGCCGACTTATAGAATGTCACCGGCAATCTTCCAGCCGGGTTATAGTCGCCAAAGAGAACGTCGGCAAGGGCCGTCCCGCCTTCTTCGCCGGGATACCACAGCTGCACGATGGCTGGAAGATTTTCCTTCTCCCAGTTCACTGCCAAAGCGCTGCCGCTCGTGAGGACCAGAACAACTGGAGTACCCGTTGCCTGAAGCTCTTTTAACAAGTTTTCCTGAACGGCAGGAAGATTCAAATTCGTGCGGTCTCCTCCCTTGAAACCTTCGTAGGTTACATCCATTTCTTCCCCCTCAAGCTGAGGCGTAATTCCTCCCACAAAGATGACGAGATCAGAATTTTTTGCAAGTTCGACTGCCTTCTTCGTGTGATTGCTGTTCAATAATTTCCACTGCACGGAAAGGCGAGGCCAGTGTGATCTTCGCGAAAATTCGAAAATGAATGGATATGATGTTCCTTTTTTCAGTGAAACACGATGATCTTTCGTCGCATGACCTCGATTTGACCAATCGTCAAACACAGTATCGCCTGCGAAAACCAGCCGAAAACCGCCGTCACTCCTGACCATGAAATCGAATTCCCCGGTCTCCGGTGCGGTTATATCACCGCTCCATCGAATGGAAGCAATGTCTTCAGAACCGTTGAAGGAAGGAGTGAGCGAACCATAGAATAAATTAGGATTCCCCAGATTGTCGCGCCTTGCGAGAAATGGATCACCCGACAACTCCCCGTTCTTGAACAATTCTACCTTTAGACCGGGCTCGCCATTGACGCTCGCGACATCCGAGGAGAGGTTGTTGACAATACCTTCTGCATCGACAACATCGCATCCGGCTTCGTACGTCACCTCGACGGCATTCCCAGACCTGTTTTTGATGCCCTGCAGAGGAGTAACGAACTTCGAAGGCGTTCCGTTGTAATTTCCCAGCAATATAAGATCGTTGTCGGCATTCGGGCCGATCACCGCGATGCGTTTCACTTCCTTTTTGATCGGCAGCGTGCTGTTTGAATTCTTCAACAGTACAATCGATTCATGCGCCGCGCGAAGAGACAATGCACGATGTTCCGGTGAATCATTTTCTGAAAATGGAATCCGCTGATATTTCACTGCCTCGGGGGGATCGAACATACCCAAGCGGAAGCGGGCACTGAAAAGACGTTTTACTGAAACATCGATTTGATTTTCGGTGATCAAACCTTGCTTCACTGCATCGAGCAACGCCGAGGGGTAAACGCTTCCGCATTCGAGGTCGGTCCCGGCCTTCACGGCGATCGCGGCTGCTTCAGGAGCCGTTGCAACGACTTTATGATTTTCGAAGATGTCGTTGATCGCTCCGCAGTCCGATACAATGTACCCCTTGAACCCCCATTTATCGCGGAGGATTGTGCGCAGCAGTTGAGGAGAGCCGCAACAGGCGTCTCCCATGAAGCGGTTGTAGGCGCACATTATTGAATACGCACCCCCCTCTCTGATGCACGCTTCAAAAGCCGGCAGATACGTGTCGTACAAATCGTGGTTGTCGATGATTGCGTTAAACGTGTGTCTGTCGGGCTCGGGTCCGCTGTGAACCGCGTAATGTTTCGGCGTGGAGATCACCTTGAAATATTTCGGGTCATCCCCCTGGAGTCCAGTTACAAATGATACGCCCATTCGCGCAGTCAGATACGGATCTTCACCGTACGTCTCCTGGCCCCGTCCCCACCTTGGGTCGCGGAAGATGTTGATGTTTGGACTCCAAAATGTGAGCCCCTTATAGATCTCCCGTTCTCCCTTCCTCAGAAATTCATTGTTCTTCGCACGAGCCTCAGTCGATATCACATCGGCCACGCTGTGCATCATGTCAGTGTCCCAACTCGCCGAGAGACCGATAGCCTGGGGGAATACTGTCGCAGTTCCCGCTCTAGCAACGCCGTGCAGACATTCATTCCACCAATCGTATTCTGGAATTTGAAGACGCGGAATCGCTTTTGCGCCGTTGACCATCTGTGAAACTTTCTCCTGCAGCGTCATTTTCGAGATCAGGTCATCGACTCGTTTCTCGACCGGCTGAGTATAATCCAAGTACAGAGGGTTAGCACCGGGGCTTTGGGCGCAGAGAGAAGAAAACATTACAACGTTTGCGATGAATATACTCCGCTTCGTTCTGTGCGATATGGAAAACCACTGCATGATACCTCCTAAAGTATATGCACAAATGGTGATTTGCCGTAAATTAGCAAATATATTGGCTCAATCGCCACATTAATTTTCGAATGTAGCGGTTCCTATTCTGGAGGGAATTGTGATGTAACGGCTTTCAGACGGCTACCTTCGCCATAAGGGAAATAACTGCGGCAAATGAAATGAAAATCAACTCGCGAAATAAAGAATTACAGCTTCTCCGCTTACGATGTGAATCTCTGTTTCAGAATCCGTCAGCGCCGAAGAGATATCATCTGCACTCTTTGCATTATCCCGGCGAGGGGAAGCCGCTAGTAGGAGATCCGAGCAACTTCGATGAGTTCTGCTTTGGAGTCGTATTTTTTGAGGAAATCGACGAACGCGGCGTTGTGGTACTCCTGATGAGCTACTTCATACTTTTTGAGCATTTTGCGAATCTTCTCCGCTTGGTACATACTCCGAAAGTAATTGAACTTTTCTTCGTCGTCGTAGATTCTATAGTAGTAATATTGTTTCTTCTTTGTCATTGCAGCCTCCTTCTGAAAATTAACATCTATTAGAGAATTTTGCCGGCGTGAATCAGATCGCCGAATAGCTCGTCCCGGATCCCTTCAGCGTTCTTGCGGGCATTAGCCAGTGCATTGACGATATACCTGTTAGCGATAAATACCTTCCTGGGCTCCGTCTCCGCTTCGTGCAGCAGAAGATAACCGACGTAAAGATAACTGTACATCTCTACAAGATCCTTCGACGCCACTTCCTGAAAAATTACATCCTTTTTCTCCACAACATATTTAAGGCTTGCAAGAAACAATTGACGGATCTCTTTCAGATGATTGGAAAGTTTTGTCAATCCTCCTTTGAAATCTCTCTTTTCATTCTCTTCAAAAACATCGGACAGCACGTCGTTAAATACCCCTCCCGAAGCGGCGACGATCTGCATTTGAGATGTCCCCTCGTAGATGTTCGTGATGCGCGCGTCGCGGGCGAGCTGCTCGACATGAAACTCTTTCATATACCCCGTCCCGCCATGAATCTGGAGAGCGTCGTAGGTAATCTTGTTCGCTCCTTCAGCAATGGTATATTTTGTGATCGGCGTAAGCAGGTTTGCAACCTTCGTTATGTGCTTCAATTTATCTATTTCTTCCCTGACCGGCTTACCCTCCGTTTTTCGTTTTTCAACAAGTTCTTCAAATTTTTCCTTCTCATCAACGCATTTGGCGGCAGCGTAGAACAACGATCGGCTACTCTCCACCATTACTTTCATTTCGATGAGCATATTCGAGACAACGGGGATTTCGACAATTGGCTTTCCGAATTGCCGGCGTTCGCGCGCATACTTGTAAGCTTCTTAATACGCAGCCTGTGAGATCCCGAGGGCCTGCGCCGAGACTCCCATGCGCGCACGAAACATCAGGTCCAGAACGTATTTGATCAGCCCAAATCTCCTGGTACCAACGAGTTGTGCGGGCGTGTCGTTGAATTGCAGTTCACACGTCGGCGAACCGTGAATTCCGAGTTTGTTCTCGATTCGCCGAATGATGACTGTCGGCCCTCCGTAACAAACGAATAGACTCAATCCGCGGGCATCCTTTGTCCCGGCTTCCGACCTGGCGAGGACAAGAAGTACCTGGGCGTTGCCGTTCGTGATGAATCGTTTGACTCCGCGCAAGAACCAATCTCCCTGTTAATTCTGATACGCATGGAGTTTGATGGCCTGAAGGTCGGAGCCTGCATCGGGCTCGGTCAATACCATCGCTCCGGTAAATTCTCCTGTACATATTTTCGGCAAAAATTCTCGAAGCTGGGCCTCACTGCCGAATTTCTTCAACGTATCTCCTATATCCTGAAGTCCGAAGATGTTCATGAGAGACGCGTCTGCTCGTGCAAGGATTTCCGTAGTCATCATGTAGATTGTGAACGGAAAATTCAGCCCGCCGTATTCGCGGGGAAGGATCATTCCCATAAGGTCTGCCTGAGAAAGCTCCTCGACATTTTTCGCCGTTCCTTCCGCATACGCAACACGGCCGTCGGTCAGCGTGGCTCCATCCCGGTCGACGCCTGACGCGCGCGGAGCAATGTGATTGCCGCCAAGGTCGCCGATCACTTCCAGTACTTTCCGGTAATTTTCCATTGCATCGTCGTAATCGACGGGCGCATAATTGAACCGGCTTGACTGCGTGTAATCTTCTTCAGCAAGCTTCACGATCTCTTTCAGATCAAGCGCGTTGAAATGAAACTGAACGTCGGGGTTGTCAAGAAAGAAATTAGGCATCGGTCACTTCAGTTTACTTTTGTATGCTTCGATGAATCTGGGTATCACCTCTCTCGCATCACCCACGATCGAGTAATGTGCTACTTCGAAAATCGGGGCGTCAGGATCGGTATTAATGGCGATAATTTTCTTTGCCTCCTGCATCCCTGCGCGATGCTGGATTGCGCCGGAGATTCCGATAGCAAAGTAGAGCTTGGGGCGAACCGTAACACCCGTCTGACCGACCTGCCGTTCGTGAGGAATGAAGCCGGCATCGACTGCAGCGCGGCTCCCCGCTACTTCCCCGCCGATCGAATGCGCAAGGTCATAGATGAGCTTAAAACTTTCCTTCGTTCTCATCCCGTATCCGCCCGCGACAATAATGGCTGCGCCCTTCAAATTGACTTTGCGTTCCTCTCTATGCTGCTCAACAAGCGTGACGAGGCCGTCGACATCGTCGGGCATAAATGGAATTTCAATAATTCTTGTTTCGTGAGGGATCGGCAACGTATGCATTTCCATCACCCCTTCGCGAACGGTGGCCATCTGGGTTCGCGTGTCGGGAGTAATAATGGTGGCGATGATGTTGCCGCCGAACGCCGGACGGATTTGAAGCAGCAGGTCTTTAAATTCCTTCCCCAGGTAATTCACCGTTGAAACCTGGAGGTCGGTGCAATCGGCGGTAAGCCCGCTTCTAGTATGCGAAGCCACTCTTGGCGCAAGATCTCTGCCTGTCACGGTTGCTCCGAAGAGCACGACTCTCGGTTTGTATTGATCGACCAACGCATTAAGTATGCGGCCATATGTGAGCGTAGTGTAGTTGCCGAGCTGGGGATCGTCAACGAGAAATGACTGGTCGGCGCCGTAACGGAAGCTTTCAATGGCGACATCCTTAACCCCGCTACCGATGACAAGAGAAATCAGCATTCCTTTCATGGCATCTGCCAACTTCCTCCCTTTGCTCAAGAGT
>Ga0265318_10001790_pt1 | contig 12225 bp, 7 predicted proteins | sample 4821metaG_FD_192431 | JGI IMG/M metagenome (GOLD analysis project Ga0265318, IMG submission 192431) | Rhizosphere microbial communities from Carex aquatilis grown in University of Washington, Seatle, WA, United States - 4-8-21 metaG | ecosystem: Host-associated > Plants > Roots > Rhizosphere >... | reverse complement strand
TCGCCGCCTCGCTGCCACGCGGCGCACGCGTCTGGATTAGGCGAAAGGAAAGGCCAGGGAAGCTCGAGCCGATGCTCGCGACGAGCGGCACGCCGCTTGCGCCTTTCTCGAAGACGCGCCCTCGAAGGGAGGAGCTCGATGCCGAGCCACGATCAGCCGCAGGCCCAGGTCAACGGCGTCCACCGTGCGCGGGTCGCCACGGGACGCCCTCTCTGCGAGAAGACCACCGAATCGTTTCCCCCCAACACCGCGGGGCCGCCCGCACCTCCCACCGCCGCCGCCGCCGCCGCCGCCGCAGCCGCGGCCGCGGCTGCGGCGCCCCGCGATCCGCCTCCTGATGCGCCGCGGCGGGCGGTGCGAGTCGTGCCCTCGAGCGCGGACGCCAGCGCCCAGCGCGGCGCGTGGGTTTACGTCAAACACGCGCTGATGCACCCGTGGCACGTGGTGGTCCTCGCCGGCGCGACGGTCTTCGGTGTGGCGAATTGGAGCCTGCTCGTGCTGCTTCTGGTCTTTGGCGCCGCAGAGCTTCTCCTCTTGGGCATCGTGCTCCGGTTGCAGGTCTTCCGGCGGTATGTCGACGAGCGTCTCGATCAGATCGAGCGCGCGAAGGCCGCAGAGCAACGGACGACGCTATTTCTCCAGATGGGGGAGGATCACCGCCGCGAGCTCTTGCGCCTCGAAGCGGTGGTCGACAAGATCCGGGACGCGACCAGACCTCACGGCACTGCGGCGCAGCTCGCCGGCGACGAGTGCCTGCGCCTGCTGGCGAGCTATGTGCGCCTCGCCATCGCGTACAACGTGAGCCGGGAGTGCCTTTCCTCGGTCGACCGGCGCACTTTGGACGAGGAAATCCGCACGCTCGAGGCGGCGCGCTTCTCTCCGAACCAGCATGCGCGCGCCCTTGCGCAACGCCGCTCCGCGATCGCGCGAAAACGCGCGGAGCGTTGGGACCGCTCGCGCGCCGCACTCGAAGCCATCGCCCATCAGCTCGCGATGATCGGCGAGCTGGTCCAGCTCACCCACGAGCAGGTGGCCGCACCGGTGGACCCATCGGGCGCTACCGACGAGATCGATCGCATGGTCGAAGAGCTCGACGAGAGCCAGGCGACCATCGAAGAGCTGACCGAGTTTCTCGGAGTCGACGACGCGATCGAACCGCGGGTGCTCGAGCTGGGACGAACGGCGCGGTGCTGACCCTGTGGGGCATAGGCGGCCGGGCGCAGCCGGATTGACAAGAGCGGCCGTGCGCGGCCATCGTTGGGACCCGATGCATCTTCGACGACTCCGCCGGGCAAGTCGGGCCGCTTTGGCCGCGGCGTTCACGCTCGCATGGACCGCGGGCGCTCGCGCGCAGACGACCGACGACCACGCGGCGGCGACGGCGATCGTGCAAACGTTCGAGCAAGATGCCGCCCATGCGTCGATCGCGTCGACCCCCATTGCCAACGCAAAGGACGCGCTCGAGAGGGCCACTCGGCTGCGCGCGGTGGGAGACGAAGCGCATGCGAAGGCCGCCGACGGGCTGGCGCGCGAGTGGGCCGACATGGTTCGTGACCTCGCTCGAGCGGTGGACGCCGAAGGCGCGGCCTCGGACGCGAGGCGCAAGGCAGAGGACGCCAAGGCGCGGGTGGAACGGTCGCGTGCCCTCGTCGAAGAAGGCATCGCGCGGATTGGGCGGATGAGAGCCGAGCTCGAGGACGCGAGCGGGACGGCCCCCGAACGCAAGGCGGCCGATGGGCACAGCGGCGACCGGGCGACCGGAAAGAAGGCGGGCGGAAAGGAAAGGCCGGCCAAACCCACGGCCACGGGGGCCACTCCGTGAGGTGGCTCTCACGAATGATCCTCGCCACCGCGCTGGCCGCAGGCGGATGCGGCGCTACTCCGATCCGCGTCGCAGCGATCGAGGACATGGAACGTGCGCGCGGCACGGCGATCGGCACGGAAGAAATCAGAATCGCCCCCGAAGTCTATGCGCACGCCGAACAGGAGCGCCAGTTCGCCCTCGCGGCGCATGCGTCGTCCGACGACGTGGGGGCGAAGCTCCACGCGGAGCGCGCGCTCGCGGCGTACGCGCACGCGCGAATCGTGGTGCGCCTTGCCCGCGCGGCGACCGAGCTGAGCGACGCTCGCAAAGGCCTCGAGGACGCGAAGGCCGAGGAACAATCGCTCGAGGCTTCGCGCGACGCTCTCGACCGCGAGGCCGAGGAGCTCGAGAACCGCATTCGAATCGCACGCGAGCGCGTTTTGCCGATGCCGAGCGCCCCGACCACCCCGGAGCGCGAGGCAGCTCGGAGCGTGGCGGCCCGATCGCTGACCATGCAGGCCCGACTGCTCTGCGCGGCGGCGCGCATGGTCGCTCGAGACGCGCCGGGCCTGGTCGACGCCGATGGCGCATTGACCACACTCGAGGATCGTCTCGCCAAGAGCCCGCGCCCCGCGCCCATCGACGAAGCATCCCGCTCCCGCGCGCGTTGTCTCGACGCGCTCACCCGGGCGCGACGCGGCGCGGATCGCGGCGCCGACGCGGCCGACGGACTGCTGGCCGAGCTCTCCGCCGCGGGCGGCTGGGACCCGTCGCGCGACGAGCGCGGCGTGACGGTGACCCTGCGCGACTCGTTTCAAGGCCCATCGCTGACGACTACGGCGACCGAAAAGCTGAAGAATCTTGGGCGGGTCGCGGCCGCCCACAAACTCTTTGGAGTCCAGGTCGTCGTCCACGACGCGAACACCCCCGCACCGAGTGATGCGACGGACGCGAAGCGCGCCGACGCCGCAGTTCACGCGCTTGTAGACGGTGGGGCCGCCGCGACGGCCGTTCGATCGGAGCTCGCCGGAGCGCTCGCGCCGGTGGTCGATCCTGCCGACGCCAAAGCGCGAGCCCGCAACGATCGGCTCGAGGTCGTCTTCATCCTCTAGCTCTCGCCCCAACGCGATCCGGAAAGAACCAGGACGCAGGGGGGCGCCCGGGGCAGATCGGATTTACGCGAGTTTGTAGCCGAACCCGTACACCGTGAGAATGTGCTGGGGCTTCTCCGGGCTCTTTTCGATCTTTCGTCGCAGCTTGACGATGAAGTTGTCCACCGTTCGATTCGTCGCCGACCCCTCGAGACCCCAGACCTTCGCCAAAATCTCGTCGCGGCTGACGGGCTGCCCCGCGCGCTCGGCCAGCATGCGCAAGAGCTCGACTTCGTAGAACGACAGCATGTGCTCGCCCCCACGCGCCGCGGTCACCGTCTGCGCCGTGAAGTTGACCGTGACCTCCCCTATTGCCAACGTCTCCGGCGCGCTAGCCGCCCCGCGCGCAGCCCGCCGGAAGATCGCCCGCATGCGCGCGATGAGCTCGTTCACCCCGAACGGCTTGGTCACGTAGTCGTCGGCTCCCGCGTCCAGCCCTCGGACTTTGTCGGCCTCCTGCGAGCGCGCCGTGAGCATCACGATGGGCACGATCGCGTTCACCCTTCGAAGCTCGTCGCAGACGGCGTACCCGTTCACGTCAGGCAACATCAGGTCGAGAATGATCGCGTCGGGGCTTTCGGCGCGCGCGAGAGCAATCGCGTCTTTGCCTTTGTCCGCCGTGATGACTCGGAACCCCTCGAACTCGAGGGCATCCCGCAGCCCGAGCACGATGTGCGGCTCATCGTCGACGACGAGAATGGTCTTTTTCGCCGACCCCATTCCGGGTGGATATACCCCAAAAAAGAGCCGGCGCGGCCCTCCTCGAAGGGCCCCGAGCGCCTTACGCGGCCGACCCCGTCACGGTCATTTGGTCGCCGCCTGTTCGAGGCACTGGAGCGTCACCGTGGCGCCCTGCGGGGGTTCGCTCGCCGTAAACAGAACCTGCTGCGAGCAAGTCCCGGCGGCAGCCCCTTCGACGTAGCACCAACCGAGCTTCGTCGATGCCGAGCAGTCCCCGTTCTGGAAGCTTTGCGGATTCTGCTGCTGCGTCAGCTCGTTCAGCTGGCATGTCGTCAGGGTCGAAGGATCGGTCGCCACGCAGGAGGTCTTGCCGCCACACGCGGTCTTGTAGGCATCGTGCTGCGCCTGCTGGAATCGCGCGAGAACGTCCGCGGGCGGATCGCTCAACCCGGGGCCCGTGCAGCCGGTCCCGCCTTTTCCAGGCGCCAACGTCACGAGGATGAGGCAAGGCACCGAGCCCGTGGTCGGGTCCACCGTCAGCTTCTGCGGCAAGCACTGCACGCTCAGCGCGTTCTTCAGGCGGTCGATGATCGCGTTGACCGCGGGGCGATAGCCGAAGACCGGATCGGAGGCGCCGGTGGCCGTCGTGTGGATGGGGCAGAGGCTCGAAGCGATGCCCTGGATTCCCGACGCTTGATCGGCCATCGCGTGCGCGATCTCCATCTCGCGAACCGACGGGTAGGCTTTGCCGTAGATCTGGGTGGCCGTATAGGCTCCGCCGGCCATCTGGCAGAGCGGCTTGTTGTTCGGGTTGATCGCGCCCGCGCCGCCGCAGTCGCACGCCCCGGCGTACTGCGGCTGCGTGCAGTCCTTCGGCGCCGCCAGCTTGAAGATGCACGAGAACTGCAAGTCCGCTTTGGCCGTCGCCCACTCGCGACCGTTGATCGGGTCGCAGGTGTCCATCGAATTGGGCGCGCAGAGCGATGCCGTTCGCGGGTCCTCCGACTCGAGCATGTGAAAATCGGCCCCGGAGAAGTCGTAATTCTCCGGATCTTTGCCCGTAATCTTGAGCCAGTCGTCCTCGGTGAGCTGGCTCTTTTGCGGGCAGTCGGCCTGATTCACGCCCGCGCCGCAGTCCGCGCTCCCAGGCGCCGCTTGCAGGAGCTCGTGGGGCACGCCCGCAATCGCTGCGTAGTAGACGAGATCCGGCGTTCGGGGCCCGCGGGTCAAGCTGCAGAGGTTTGCCGGGTTGGTCGCGTCAGTCGGCAAGTTGGTCGCAAAGATCGGGTTGATGCAGTTGGCGTACATGTCCTGATCGCCGACATAGGTGCCGCTGCCCGGCTGGACCTCGTGCGCGCGGTCCGGCACCGTCGACGCGGTCAGACCACGAACGTACCGGCTGATCGGATAGCCGGAGAAGACGCCGAACCGCTGCTTCTGATGGAAGTAACGGACGTTGATCTCGTCGTTGGTCGCGTCGAGGTATCCGCCGGTCCCCATCGGTGGGTCGGCAGGGCATTCGGTCGCGAAGTTCGCGGCATTGACGACGTTCGAGAACGCGCACGAGGTGCAGTTGGGATCGAGCGGCTTGGTTTTGCACTCCTGCGTCCCCTCGGGCGCGGCGTTGGTCGGGGAGTTCGGCCAGCCGGTTCCTTCGTACAAGTAGCCTTCCCCGCCGACGGAGAGGGGATTGGCCACTTCTTCGTTTTCGTCGGTCACGACGATGATCGCGAGGAGCGAGTCCGGCCTGAGGAACGCCTTCCGCTGCTGGAGGATGACGGTGTCGTAGCCCTGCTCGCTCGCCGTGTTCGTCTTGGGGTCGATCTGGATCGACGCGAAAGGGTCGGGCTGAACGAGGAAGCGATACCAGGCTTCGTTCTGCGCCTCGAAGCCGCAGCCGTGCTCCTGCACGCCCGAGATCATTGCCGTGAAGTCGCCGATGAGGGTCCCCGCCGTCATCGGGTTGCCGACCATCGTCTCCGCGACCACGGGATTGGGCGGAGGGGGGTTATTGCCCGACATGTTTTGAGGCACGTTCGGGTACCACGCGAGAAAATTGAGGGGCGAGCCGGCATTCGCGACGGCGGTCTCCATGCCGCCCACCAACTGACGATTGATGAGGTGGCCTTGGTCGTCGTTGTGGGCGTTGATGGCCATGTTCGCCGGGTTGGTCGCCGTCGGGTCGCAGGTCATGCTTCCGCCCCGCCCGCCGAGCGACGACGTGAGGATGCCGAGATGCATGTCGTGGACGGGCGGAAACTCGAGCTTGCCGTTCGCGCACTGTCCCCCGTTGGACGGCCCGAGCGGGTTGCCCATTGCGTCGATGCAGTTCGGCGTCACCAGGCGGTTGATCATGTCGGGGACCGCCTGCGCGAGGAGCGCCTGCTTGTCTCCCATCGACGCGGAGTTGTCGATCATGAAGAGGAGGTCGAGCTTGTCGACCGCTTGGCTGTGGATGACGCTCGTGAACGTCGTCTTCAGCCCGGGTTGCCAGGTCTCCACGGGACGGGTGAGACACGCCGCGCCGATGACGGAGAACACGGCGGCGGCTCTCAAGAGCGCGGCCTGCCCGTTCGAGATTCGATTCATGATTCGCTACTCCTCATGTGCAGATCTGCGCGATTGCGACTTACCACGATAAGAGGACGTTTCGCGACGAAGAAGAGAAGTGGCGCGCACCGGAGAGCGCACCTTCGGGCAATACCGACGGCCTCAGTCGCCTTGCCGCGGGTCCCCTCGCGTCGAAAGTCCTAGAGCAGATCTCGTACCAGCGCTGGTCCCAGTCAATTCCGCACAAAAGGATGCAGTTGGACGGGTCAGTATGTCAACCGCGTTGGCGTTTTGGCTCCGCAGTTGGCGCCGTATCATCGGCAACGGGCTTCTGCGCCGCCGGACCGGAAGCGCGGAGCGCTCGGACGTGACGCAGTGTGACGCCGGGGACCGCCAGCAGCGTCGCATCGTCGGCCGCTCGAATGGTCGCCAGATTCCCCACATGACGGAGAAGCGCCTTCTTCGCTTTGGGCCCGAGGCCTTTCACGTCGTCGATCGGCGAGTGCATTCGTCGCTTCTTGCCCAAGCGCATGCGCGCCCGATTCGAAAAGCGATGCGCTTCGTCGCGAAGACGCGCGAGTAGGAACAAAGAGGTCGTGCTGCTTTTGAGTGGGATTGGATTCTTCTGACCGGGGAGGTACACGCGGTCGGTCAGCGCCTCACCGAGGATCGTCTCACGCTCTTTGGCCAAGGCGACGATGGCGAGGTCGTGTAGGCCGAGGTCGTGCGCGGCTGCCAGCGCGACCGCGAGCTGGCCGCGGCCGCCGTCGACGACGAAGAGGTCCGGGGCATCGTCGTCGCCCGCGCCTCGACTCCCTTCCGGCGCCTCGGCCGAGCCGCCGGCGGCGGGTTCGGTCGGCTCGGCCAGCGTTTCCGGTAGCTCGGCCGCCTTGATTGCCCTTCGAAAACGCCGCGCGAGCACTTCGTACATCGCGCCGTAGTCGTCGTTCAATTGCCCCGAGCCCGCCGCAGGCATGGCTTCGCCGCGCACCGTGAACGTGCGATAGCGCTTCTTGTCGAGCTCCCCGTCGAACATCGCCACGACGGCACCGACCGTGTCTTTCCCGCCCAAATGGGAGATGTCGCAGCACTCGATCCGGCGCGGCAGCGTTGCAAGCCGCAGGCGCGATTGCAGGTCGCGCAACCGCTCGCGCACGTCGTCGCTCTGACGCTGCTTTTCGATGAACGAGTGGCGGGCGTTGTCGTTGGCCATCGCCAAGAGGTCGACCCGGTGGCCACGCTTGGGCGCGAGCAGAGCGACCTTGTGCCCCGCCCGGTCCGCCAACCACTCCGCGATGCCCTCGATGCCTTCCGGTTCGCAGGGCAGAATGATTTCGTCGGGCACGAGCGCCTGGAGCCCCGCGCTCGCCCCCTCGTCGGTCACCGAGCGAGCGGCCTCCGCCGTTCTCGGCGGGGAGTCCTGCGAGCCGGCGAACGCGGCGCCGTGGTGCTGCGCGAGAAAGGCCGCGATGATTTCGTCGTCGGGAATCTCGGCCTGTCGAATCGAGTACGTTCCGACGTCGGCGAGCTTTCCGGCGCGCACGTGGAGCAGCGCGATCTCGACGAGGTCTCCTTCGCGATAGAGCCCGACGACGTCGCGGTCGATGTCGTCCAGCGTCACGACGCGCTGCTCTTCGCGGACCTTCTCGATCGCCCGCAGCTGATCGCGGTAGACCGCGGCGAGTTCGAAACGCATCTCCCGCGCGGCGCTGCGCATTCTGTCCTCGAGCTCGCGCGACAGCTCGTCGTGACGTCCCTCGAGGAACTTGGCGACGGCATCGACCTGCTCCGCGTACCAGGCGGGGTCGACCGGGAGCACGCAAGGGGCAGGACAGCGCTTGATCTGGTGCTGCAAGCACGGACGCTTTCGCCCCGCAAACTCGACGTCGCTGCACGTGCGGAGTTGGAAGTGCTTGTTGACCAAGTGAAGCGTGCGGCGGGCCGCGGTGGCGGAGTGATACGGGCCGAAGTGCCTCGCGCCGTCGGGCGTCGGCCGGCGCACCACCTCCAGCCGCGGCCACTCCGCCTCGACGCCGCCGCGACTTCCGAGCCGCAGCGTAATGAAATCCTTGTCGTCGCGGAGCTTGACGTTGAAGCGCGGCCGGTGCTCTTTGACGAGATTGTTCTCGAGAATCGTGGCTTCTTTCTCGTTGGCCGTGACGATCGTCTCGAGGTCGCCGATCGTCCGCTGCAAAATCGGGATGAATGCCCGGGCGTCGCCGCTCGAATCTTGGAAATAAGAACGGACTCGCGAGCGCAGCGACTTGGCCTTCCCGACGTAGACGACCGTCCCCTTCTTGTCTTTGAAGAGGTAGACGCCCGATTGAACCGGCAGGGCGTCGAGCTTTTGAACGACGGCGTCGGGGAGCATGGGCCCCCTTCTAGTACCGCCCGCCAGAAGTCACGCCAGCGTTCTAAGCCGGCTAGCCTTCGACCCAGTACGGCTCGTCGAGCGTCCCGAGCTCATCCTCGATGTCCGCTCGAAGCTCGATGTCGACGACGCGCGGAAGCGCCGACCGCAGGAGGGCTCGACCTTTGGACGACCGCATCCAGCGAGCGATTCCGATGAGGGCCCGGGTAACGGCCACGTCCGACGACTCGAGCAGTCCCTTGAGGTGAGCGGCAACGTGCCCGAAGGGCGCCCCCTGGATGCACATCGCGTGAATGAGCTCGGCCCGCTCAATCGCCGGTGCCGCCGCCAAGACGGCGGTCAGCCGGCGATCGCGCGGGCTCAACGGAGGGTCGGCCCAGAGCAGCGCGATGGCCGCCTCCGCGCGGGACGCCCCGCGGCATGGCGCGACGAGCGCCGCCTCCAGCGCACCCCGCACAAGCCCGCTCTTGCGCCACACGCGCGCGGCCACGGTGAAGATGGGAGAATCGGCGCGGGCCAGCGCCGCCAGTGCCCAGTCGTCGTCGAGCGCCCTCGAAGCACGCAGGCGGTAGGCGCACTCCACGGCCGCGTCGACGGCCGCCTCGTCGTCCTCGGCAATCTCGAGCACCCGCTGGGCGATGATGCGGGCAGCCGGCGATCCGCGCCCGAGCGCGACCGAAGCCGCGCACTGCACGCGGGCCCAGTCGCGCTCGGCCAGGGCCAGAGCCATCTCGGAGGCGAGGCGAGCATCGACGGCTCGATCGGGCCACGCGACGACGAGGTCGCGCACCGCGGTCGAGGCGAGGTCTACGTCGAGGGCCAGGCCCAACGCGCGATCGAGCAGCTCGGCCGGCGCCCCGACCAGGCCGAGCAAACGGAGCGAGTCGTCGATGACCCCCGCGTCGTCGGAAGCGACGTGCCGAGCGGCCATCGCGCGGAGGGGGGCGGCGTGCTCCCTAGGAATGGTCCCTCGTTCGACCAAGTCGCCGAGGCGGCGCGTCCACCCGAAGCTCTCCGGCTCGGGGAAGCGCTCGGCCAGCGCGCAGAGGCCGGCGACCGCGAGCGCGCCGAACTTGTCGATCAGCACCTGGGCCCACTCCTGGTTGCCCCCATCCCCGGCCTGCACGGGGATCGCCCCGGGCTCCCCCGGCCCGCCGGCCGACGCGAACTGCCCGCCCTTCGGGCCGGCGTGAAGCGCCAACGGCTCGTTCGAAACGGTGTCGTCGCCCGCGAGCTGTAGCAGGAGAACGAGTGCTCCCGGATCGGGTGCTTCGGCCAGCAGGGCGCGCGCCATGGCGAGCCGTGCCTCCGGCACCCGGCCTTGCATCACGAGGAGGCGGGAAAGGAAGCGGTCGTCGGGGCGAGCCTGCAGGAGCCCGGCGCCGACCAGCGACGCCATGTCGGTCGCGCTCACGGACCCGAACCGTTGAAGCCACTGTTCGCGCGCCGATTCACGCACCGCCGGCGCCGGATCGCTCGCGGCCAACTGGAGACGCGGGCGGGCGAGTTCGTCGGGCAACCGCCCGAGTGCCGCGAGCGCCTTGGTCCGATCGTTCACCCGCGCGCACTTGAGCCAATGATCGACCATGGCCGCCGCCGTGTCGGGGAACGCGACGGCGAGCGCCTCGGTCGCCCACCCGGCGTCGAGCCAGAGGGCGTCGTGCTCGGCGTCGATCCAGTCGAGCAGCGACTCGGCCGCCTCGTCAGGCCTCACGTGCTCGAGCGCGGCGAGCACGCCTTCCGAAAAGATGCGCTCGTTGTCCTCGTGGTCGTCGTCGGAGAGCGCGTCCGGGACCGCATGCGCGACGAGATCGCGCAGCACGCGAACGAGGTCCGCCGGCTCGACGGCGGGCCGCTCTGCCGTGGCCAGCGCGTGGAGGGCGCGCGCACGCACCGCAAAGCTCGGCAGCGCCAGCGCGCCGCGGAGTGCCGCGACCGCCGCGGTCCGGTCCTCGAGCCGCGCGATGAGTTCGATGGCAACGACCCGGCACGCGTGGGTGGCTCCCTCGTCGACGATGTCGGCCAACCGCGCGCAAAGGGCAGCCGCGTCTTCGACTTCGGGTGCCCACTCGTCGTCGGAGAGAAGCGCCTCGGCCATGACGCGGTCGCCGGCGCGTGCCAATTCGACCAGGAGTTCGGTGGCTTCCGGGTGATCCAGCGGGACAAGCGTGGCCACGCTCGCCGCTCGCTCGCGCTGCCGGCGTGTCATCTTCGTGCCGAACCGGACGAGCAAGCGCAAGAGGCGGACGGCTTCGGCCGGCCAGTCGCGCATCTCCAAAAGCTCTACGCCGAGTCGATCGGCCCGTCCCAGGAGCCGCCGGGTCGCCCGCAGACACGCCTGCTCGTCCGTGGACGCCCATGTTTGCGCGATGGCGACCGCCAGCGCGCGGCACCCCGCTTGGGCTTTGCCGCGTTCGGGCGCGCGCGTTTTTCGGCGAACAGGACTCGGCGCGGATGGGTCGCGCAGCGCGCCGGGTTCCAGCGCCTCGGCTGGAGCCCCGGCGACAAACGGATCGTCGAGGCCGGACGATCGTTCGCTCGCGGCAGCCTCCAACGCGCGCAGCCGTTCGAGGATGAGCGACGAATCACCGGGCGGTACGAAGGTCCACGCGAAGTGCTTCGCGAGGTTCGCGTCGATTTCGTCACGGCGAGTCATGGGGGTATCCGCACCGTTAGATTACCACGCCTACGGATTCACCCACGGGATGGCGGATGGATCGCCCAACACTTCGACGTCGTGGAAGAGCGAGTAGTCGATCGTTCGGGTTCCATCGTCCTCGATCGTGAGCACGTCGACGTGCCTTGCATTCCACACGATGTCGTCCAATCGGTACATGTGCCGCGCGTGAATCGGCTGCCCGATGGTTTCGTCGAGACCCATGAACGCGAGATAGATTTCGGCCCGCTGTTCGCGCAGTCGTTCGACGGCGGTCTCTCCGCCCCAGAACGGACTCTGCTTGTCGATTCGATGCATCGGCACCCACGTGAGCGCGAAAAGCGCCGTGCGGTCCCGGACGAGCGGCAGCTCACGCGGCACGCGAATGGTGTCGCCCTCCGCCGTTTTCTCCAGGGTGAGCAAAATGACACGCAGTTGTCCCTCGACCACCATGTTGCCGCGCCAGTTGGCGAGACGGAACACCAAGTGGGGCTCGCCGTTGCGAAGGTGGGCGACGATCTTCTCTCCGAAGAGAACGCGCGCGGTCGGACGTGCGAACTTTGCGAACGTGACGCCCACGATGAGCGCGACTCCGAGCGTACCGACCAGCGCTTCGACGACGACCACCACGTGGCCGTATCGCGTCGCCGGCGACATGGCGCCGTAGCCGATGGTCGCGAGCGTTTGAACGCTGAAGTAGAAGGCGTCCTCGAAACCCGGGGCGTTCGACACGGAGTCCGGCTCGACCGCGTAGAGGGCCGCGAAAAGGACGTTCGTCCCGATCCAACCGGCGGTGACGTATGCGAAAAACAGCCACCAAGGCATGCCGAGAACCTTGTGGTAAAGGTCGTCGAGGGCGCTGACGTACTGGCCGCGGCTGCGGATCGCCGGAGCGCCGCGCCCACTTGGGACGAAGCGGATCCTCTTCTTGTGGCTATTGCGGGTCAAACCGTCCTTCGGCACGTCGCGGATCCCAAAATTCGATCGTTTCGGCTCTATAGTCGCCCCCGCA
>Ga0265318_10001788_pt1 | contig 12226 bp, 11 predicted proteins | sample 4821metaG_FD_192431 | JGI IMG/M metagenome (GOLD analysis project Ga0265318, IMG submission 192431) | Rhizosphere microbial communities from Carex aquatilis grown in University of Washington, Seatle, WA, United States - 4-8-21 metaG | ecosystem: Host-associated > Plants > Roots > Rhizosphere >... | reverse complement strand
CCGGGATGCCGGACGCCGCGCCTGGGCTCGGCGAGGCCCCCGTCGCGGCCGCCGCTCCGCCGGCGGTGCCAGCCGGGGCGCGGCCCGCCGTGATCGATGGAGCCGCCGCCGAGCCAACGACCCCGGCGCTCGAGGAAGCCGCGGCCGCCCCTGGCCGGGCGCCCGTTCCCTCACCGGCGGCGCCTGCGGCCGCGTCCTTGCCCTCCGGAGCAGATCCGCGCTGGGTGAGGCCCGCCCCGACCTCCGCATTCCTGTCCCGCGATCTCTCGCCCGCCGTGTCGCCCGCGGCTCGTCCGCTCGGCCGGGCGCTCTCCGGCTCGGGGGCTCGTTGACCCTGCGTCGCCGGCGCGGACCCCCGCGCGTCGACGGTATCCGGACCGGACGCGGACGTCGCGGCCGAGGTGGACGTGGAAGCGCGCCCCGATCTCTCGGCCTGTGCCTCCGAGGTCCGCACCGTCACACCACCAGCTGGCCCCGCGCCGCTCGACCCGGATTCCAAGGCCACCGCGGCGCCCGAAGCTGGCCCTGCCAAGGGCTCCCGGTCGGCCACCGGTCCGGCATGGGCACCGACGCCGGCTGGAGAACCGACCTCGGCCGCCGTCGCCTTCGCGGTCCTCCCATCGGCCTCGGCGGACGGGGGTTCGCCGGCCGCTCCGGAAGAAGCCGGCGACACCGCGGGGGCGGTGGCCTTGACCGGCATCCCCGCCGTGGCCCCGGCGCGCGCCTGGGCGCCGGCCGCTGCCGGAGAGGTGCTCGTGCTCTCGCCCGCCGGTACGACCGGAGCCGCGGCGGCAGGGCTGCTGTGCCCGGCGTTGCGCGCTCGCACCACGACCGACGGGTGTCCAAGGGTCTGAGGAGGGCTCGGGGCTGGCCTCTCGGCCTCGGCCGAGCGCGCTCCCGCCTTCGCGGGCTCCGTCGGTCGGGCCGCGCCCGCGCCGGGGACCGTGGTCCGCGCGCCAGGCCCCGAGGTCGGCGAGCCCGCCGGGGCGGCCGGGGCCGCGCTCGTGGCTCGGGAACGACGCCGGATGACGGTGTCCGAGAGCCGCTCCTCGACCAGCGTCTCCTGGCGCTCCCGGGTCAGGGAGCGGCGGACGCGATCGACGTCGGCGGCCTCGAGGTGCGACATGTGATTCGTGACCTCGATGCCGAGGCCCTGAATCCTGGAGACCAGGTCCTTGTTCTGTAGCCCCAGCTCCTTCGCGAGCTCATACACGCGGACCCGTGGCCCAGCCGCTGACGAATCAGCGCCTCCCGGTGCATCTGACCTTCGTTCGAATCCGCTTCCGATCATGAATTTCTACCCATTCCTGCGTAAATTCCGCTCATACGCAACCGTGATTTCCGCGAGGATCGCGGGGACGTCGTCGACGCCCATTCCGGCAACAGGAGCCCGAAACACCCGGGACCAGGCGTGGCTCTTCACCGCGGCCCGAACACAGCCCTCCCGCGGATGGATCGAGGCGCCCCGGCCTCCCTGTCCGCGACGGACGATCCCCGACCACTCCAGGCGCGAGCCACCCGACTCCGGGGTCTTCCCCGTGAGCGTCGCCCGCACCAGCTCGGCCACCGACACCGCGCGCCGGCATCCGACACACGTGCGCACCGGACCATCCTCCGGTGTTGCGACCGGCGCTGCCAGCGGCGCCGTCGAGGAAGACGTGGTCGCGGTGGACACCGGCTTCGACGCCGATGCGCGGCGGCTCCGTGACCGCGATCGTGAACGCTCGGTCACCGAGCTGCCCCCGTTCCCGTGGCGGGAGAGCCACCCGCCTCGGGGGCGGGGACCGCGGCCGCCAGCGCCGAGGCCTCGTCGGCCGCCCGTCGGCGCTCGTTCTCCGCCACCCGCCCGGCCGCGGCGATGATCCGGGGCGCCACCTCGGCCGACACGCCGACGTCCGCCAGCTCCTCTGGCTTGGCCTGCGCGATGTCCGAGGCCGAGCGCCAGCCCTGTCGAAACAGCGCGTCCACGGTCTCGGCGTTGAGCCCCTCGATGGCCGCCAGCGAGGCGCGCCCCCGGGCCTCCATCTCCTTGACCTTGGCCTCCGAGTGGATGTCGATGCGCCAGCCCGTCAGCTGCGACGCCAGCCGCACGTTCTGGCCCTTCTTGCCGATGGCGAGGGACAGCTTCTCGTCCGGGACGATGAGCTCCATGGTGTGGGTGGCGGCGTCGATCAGCACCCGCGACACCTCGGCGGGCGCGATGGCGTTGCACACGAACCGCGCCGGATCGGGATCGTAGGGGACGATGTCGATCTTCTCGCCCCGCAGCTCCTGCACCACCGCCTGCACGCGCGACCCCTTCATCCCCACACAGGCCCCGACCGAATCCACGTCGCGGTCGCGCGAGCTGACCGCGATCTTGGAGCGCGCGCCAGGCTCGCGGGCCGAGGCCTCGATGCGCACGATCTTCTCGTAGATCTCCGGGACCTCCATCTCGAACAGCTTCTCGAGCAACCCCTTGTGGGTCCGCGACAGGATGATCTGGGGTCCGCGCGCCGCCTTGTCGATGTCGACCACGTAGGCGACGATGCGATCACCGGCCCGGAAGGACTCCCGCGGAACCTGCTCACGCACCGGCAGTAACGCCTCGGCCCCACCCAGGTCCACCACCAGGTTGCCGCGCTCGAAGCGCCGCACGATCCCGGAGATGAGCTCGCCCTTGCGTTCCTTGTACTGATTGAAGACGTTGTCGCGCTCGGCCTCGCGCACCCGTTGCAGGATGACCTGCTTGGCGGTCTGGGCGGCGATCCGGCCGAAGCCCTTCCAGGCCCGGTTCAGCTGCAAGAGCGCGCCGTACTTGGCGTCCTGCTCCTCGGCGCGGGCCTGATCCTTCTCGTCGAAGAAGATCTGGAACAGCAGCTCGTCGCCCACCTCGGCGGTCAGCCCGAAGCGCTGGGCGTCGGCGATGGCAATCTCCTTGCCCGCGCCGCCCTCCTGTCCAGGCGTCACGGACTCGGTGATGACGATGATCTGGAACAAGTCGACCCGACCGGTCTCCTCGTTGAACTTCGCCTCCATCTCGCGGTGCATTCCGAACACCCGCTTGGCAGCGGTGAGGATCGCCTGTTCCAGTGCCTCGACGAGGACCGAACGATCGATGTTCTTGTCCTTGGAGACCTGATCGAGTACCAGGCCCAGGGCGGCAGCATCACTCATGACGCGCTCCGTTTGAGTTCCTTGTCCCAGTCGGGGACGACGTTCGCCTTGGCGATGTCCCCGAGGGGCAGGTGGTGAATCCGACCGTCGCAATCGAGCTGCACCAGCCCGCCATGGGCTCCGCAGAGTCGGCCGGAGAAGTTTCGACGCCCATCCACGCCCTCGAGGAGACGCACCCGAACCTGCGCCCCTTGAAATCGAACGAAGTCCGACTCGCGCCGCAACGGACGATCGAGGCCAGGCGAGCTGACCTCGAGCTGGTACGCGTGCGTGATCAGATCCGCCACGTCGAGCGACGCCGAGACGTCGCGGCTCACCCGCTCGCAATCCTCGAGGGACACGAGCTCCTCGGCGCCCTGCCCGGATTCGGCGCTGGCCAAGCTCGCTCCGTCGGAAATCAGCGGCTGCACCGCCGGACGGTCGATGTACAAGCGCACCACCCAGCCGCCGGGTTCGCGGCCGGATTGCACCTCCACCAGATCGAACCCAGCATCTTTCACACAGGGTTCAACGAGCTTCCACAAGTGTTGTAGGTCCTTTCTCATCTCGTCCGTTGGGCATAAAAAAAGGCAGGCTGCGGGCCCACCTTTTTAGGGGCTGACGCGGAATTTCGGAAGCGGTGCTTATAGCACGCGCGATCTCACGACGCAACTCCCGCCACCGGAGTCAACGCCGCGGATTTTAAGGCAAATTTTTGAACGCAGTGCGTTTGTGTTGCCTTTTTGTGTCCGGTTGCACAGTCCCTTGTACCGAATCCCGTGAGGTTCGCGCTAAGCTCCCGTGCCTGCATGGAAGATCCGGTTTTTCGCGGCGCCGAAAGGGCTCGAGGGGTGGTCCGGGTGGCCGCGGTCCAGATGACCTCCACCGACGACGTCGGTCGCAACCTGAGCAGCGTGCGTCAACTCGTGACCGACGCGGCCGGCCGGGGCGCCAGCCTGGTCGGGCTCCCCGAGAACTTCGCCTACCTCGGCTCCGATCGTGACCACCGGCTGGCCATCGCCGAGCCCCTGCCCTTGCCCGGCGGCGACGGGTCACCCGAGCGGGGTCCGGGTTCGGGTCCGGCTTCAGGTCCGATCCTGGCTGCCATGCAGGCACTGGCGCGCGAGACCCACGTGCACCTCCTCCTCGGCGGGTTCCCCGAGGCGACCCCGGCCGGCACCCGCATCCGCAACACCTCGGTGCTGCTCGGCCCGGATGGGGGCCTCCTGGCCCATTACCGAAAGATTCACCTCTTCGACGTCGAGCTCCCCGGGGGGGCGACCTTTCGGGAATCCGACGCGGTCGAGCCGGGCGACACCTCGGTGGTCGCGGACCTCGGGTGGGGCAAGCTCGGGCTCTCGGTATGCTACGACCTGCGCTTCCCCGAGCTCTACCGCCGGCTGGTCGGACGAGGGGCCGAGGTGCTGACGGTGCCCTCGGCCTTCACCGCGGAGACCGGCAAGGATCACTGGCACGTGCTGCTCCGCGCGCGGGCCATAGAGAACCTGGCCTTCGTGGTGGCCCCCGCCCAGGCAGGGTTCCACGGGGGCAACCGGCGCAGCTACGGGCACGCGCTGGTGGTCGATCCGTGGGGGGTGGTGCTGGCGGAGCACGGCGAAGGACCGGGCGTGGCGGTCGCCGATCTCGATCTCGGGTACCTGGCCGAGGTCCGCCGCCGGGTTCCCTGCCTCGACCACCGCCGACTCTAGCAGCCTGCCTAGCCCGGGTGCCGGTGTTCCTCGGCCGGGGGATCGCACGGCCGCTCGGGGATGACCAGCGAGGCCGCAGCCGAGCCGCACAGCAGGCCCACCACGATGATCATGGACATCCACTCCGAGATGTGGACGTGACTGCCGAGCAACATCCGCGTCCCGATGAACGCCAGCACCAGCGCGAGCCCTATCTTGAGGAAGCGCAGGCGGTGAATCACGCTCGCCACCAGGAACGACAGGGCGCGCAGCCCGAGGATCGCGAAGATGTTCGAGGTGTAGACGATGAACACGTCGCGGGTCACCCCGAAGACCGCCGGGATCGAGTCGACCGCGAAGACCACGTCGGTCGCCTCCACCACCACGAGGACCATCATCAGGGGCGTTGCGAGCAGCCGCCCACCCTCGCGCACGAAGAAGTGGCTGTCGCGGTACTCCGAGGTCATGGGCACCAGGCGCCGGAACAGCCGGATCACCGGGTTGTGCGCCACCTCGATCTCGTCCTCCCCCCCGAGCACCAGGCGCGCGGCCGTCAGGACCAGGAAGCCGCCGAACAGATACATCACCCAGTGGAACGTCGCGAGGATGGCCGCCCCGGCCCAGATGAAGACCCCGCGGGTGACGACGGCGCCGAGGATGCCCCAGAACAGCACCCGGTGCTGAACCTTCTCGGCCACCTTGAAGTACGAAAAGATGGCCAGGAAGACGAAGATGTTGTCGACCGACAGGGCCTTCTCGATGAGCCATGCCTGAAAGAACGCGAGCCCGCGGCTCGAGCCCATTCCCGCGAACACCACCGCGTTGAAGGCCATCGCCAGCGTCATCCACACCGCCGACCACACCACCGCCTCCCGAAAGCGGATCACGTGGGCCTTCCGATGGAAGACGCCGAGGTCGAGGACCAGCATGACCACCACCACGCCCGCGAACAGCATCCACCACGACGGGCTCGGGGAGCCGAGCCGGTGGGCTCCCTGGCTGACCGCGAGCGCCAAGGCGAGCCCGCCCGACGGTGAGGACGAAGCCAGAGTGCTCATCGCGGCTGGTGCGCCCGCGGCGAGGAGGGCGCCCCGGTGGGCGCGCCGACCAGCTCCCCCACGCGCGAGAGCAGGGGAGCGGCCGATTTCTTGATGGCCACGATGGCCAATATAACGACGACGAGCAGCAGCGCCCGGGCCAGATTTCGCCAGGGAAAGAGCTGGGCAAAGCTGCGCTCCCGCGGCCCGCCGCGCTCGAGCTCCTTTTGCAGCTCCCGTTGCTGTCGGGGCGATCTCATGACCTGACGTTTCTCGCGGGGCGAGGCCCTCGCAGAGGTCCCGGAACGGTCCTTGGCCGGACCTTGCCTCGCTGATGGTTCATGGATCGGCCGGGGGAAGGCTTCCAGGGCGGAGTTTGACTCGACGCTTCGAGCATGGACCTACGACGGGGGCGTGCGAGGGCGGAGCAGGTGCTTGACCCGCAGGCGTGCTCGCCGATTTCCTCGAAAGATGTCCAGATCGGCCATGCCGATCACGTCGAGCTCGGCGCCCGAGCCGGGATCCTGACCCGCCATGTTGAACCCGATGGCCTCGGCGTGGGCGCCTCCGCAGGTGATGGAGAGCTGCAGGTGTCCCTGCCCCACCACCCGCGTCCCGGTGGTGCGAACCCCCGCCACGGCCAGCACCGGCTCGCGGTTCGAGACCCCGAAGGGCCCGAGGCGCGCCAGCTCCTCGGCGAGGGCCAGGTTCAGCTCGGCGAGGTCGAGGATCCCGTCCACGGTGACGGTCGAGGCGGACGGAGCTCCGCGATCGCCCGCCCCCTCGGCAGCCCCGGCATCATTGGTGAGGTGTCCCAGGTTGAGCAGGTGGAGATTGAAGGCCCGGCGAAAATCCGCCAGGCGCTCCGGGACGAGCGTGACCCCGGCGGCGGCCGCGTGGCCGCCGAAGCGCACCAGATGCTCCCGACAGGCCGCCAGGGCCTCGTAGAGGTTCACCCCGGGGACGGTACGGGCGGAGCCACGCCCCTGCCCCCCTTCGAACCCGATCACCACCGCCGGCTTGTGGAACCGGTCCACCAGGCGGGCCGCGACGATGCCGACGACGCCCGGATGCCAGCCCTCGCCCCCGAGGACGATGGCCCCGGCGTGACCCGGACCGGCGGCGGCGAGCTCGGGATCGCGTTCGAGCTCGGCGAGCGCCGCCACCCACACCTGCTCCTGGATGCGCTGCCGCTCGCGGTTCACGTCGTCGAGCTCGGCGGCCAGCCGGCCTGCCTCGGCGTCGGTGCTGGCGAGCAGGAGGTCGAGGGCCAGCTGGGCCTCGCCGAGGCGGCCAGCGGCGTTCAGGCGCGGCGCCAGGCGGAAGCTGACGTCGTCCTCGGTCACCGGGCCATCCTGCACGCGTGCCAGCTCCATCAGCGCCCGCAGCCCAGGGCGCGCGCGGGTGGCCATGGTCTTGAGGCCCGCGGCGACCAGGATGCGGTTCTCGTCGACGAGCGGGACCAGGTCCGCGATGGTCCCGAGCGCCACCAGATCCAGGAACTGTCGCATGTCGATCTGCACCCGGCCGAGGCGCGAGCGCAGGGCCGCCATCAGGTAGAAAGCGATCCCGCAGGAGGCGAGCCCCTTGAATGGAAACGTGTCGCCGTCCTGGAACGGGTTGATGAGGGCATGGGCGAGCTTGTCGCCGGACGGGACCTGATGGTGGTCGATGACGATCACGTCGAGGCCGAGCGCCCGCGCCCGGTTGAGCGCCTCGACGTCGGAGGTGCCGCAGTCGCCGGTCACCACCACCCGACAGCCCGCCTCGGCGAAGGCCTCGATGGCCGCGGCCGGCAGGCCATAACCGGCGTGCCGCGAAGCCACGCGCGGGATCACCGCGCCACCGAACGCGCGCAGGGCCCCCGTCAAGAGTGCCGCCGAGGTCACACCATCGGCGTCGTAGTCGCCGAAGACCCCGAGGCGTTCGTGGCCGTCGAGGGCGCGACACAGACGGTCGAGCGCCACGCCGAGATCCCGGATTCCAGCCGGGGGGCGCAGGTCCTGCAAGCGGGGGTTGAGGAAACGCCCCACCGATTCGAGCTCGACCAGGCCACGCGACACCAGCATCCGGGCCATGAGGGGACGCACTCCGAGGCGCGCGCCGAGGACCTCCACCAACGACTCGTCGAGGTCGGACAAGCGCCAGCTCTGCCCACTCATTGGCGAGGGAACCTAACACGCCCGACCGCGACGCGCGCGGGTGCGCGGAGGACCGCGGAAGGATGGTCCCCTCCCGGGTTTCCCTACACCTGACAGCCAGTTGGGATCCCCACTGACCGACGAGAGATCCGAAATCGTCTTCCCGCTGTAGAGAGATCGAAACGTCGTCGCGACATGCTCCACACCAGCAGGAATCTCAGACCCACGATGCACCGTGATAGGCTCCCTGTCCGCTTGAACGACGGTCGGCCGGACGCGGAGGCACTGCTCGGGGAGGTCGCGCGGCGCCGCGACAAGGCGGCCTTCGCGCAGCTGTTCGCCTGGTTCGCCCCGAGGGTGAAGGGCCAGTTGATGGCGGCTGGCGTCGACGCCGGGGGGGCGGAGGATCTGGCCCAGGAGGTCCTCTTCACGGTGTGGAAGAAGGCGCACCTTTATGACCCGCTTCGGGGGGCGGCCAGCACCTGGATCTATGCGATGGCCCGCAACCGCTTCCTCAACAGCCGCCGGGGCAAGGCCTCGACCGAGACGGATCTCTTCGATCCCATCTCGCCCATCTCGCCCATCTCGCCCACCGCCGAGGAAGCGCCCGCCGCCGGCGGGGACGCCCTGATCATGGCGGGTGAGCGGGACCGCATGCTGCGCTCGGCCCTGCTCGAGCTTCCGGAAGAACAGCGGCAGGCCCTGCAGGACGTCTATTTTTCCGAGCAGTCCATGCGCGAGAGCGCGGAGGGGCGCGGCCTGCCGCTCGGAACGGTCAAGACCCGGGTGCGACTGGCCCTCGAACGGTTGCGCGTGGTCGTCACCCGGAGGTGGCAAGCATGAGCACCACCGTGCAGGATGCGACGCGGAGGGGAACCGGCGCGGGCGGGCCCTTCCACCATGTCCCCGATGAGGCGTTGCTGGACTACGTCATCGGACGCCAGGGCGAAGCCGTGGCGCTGGCCATCGCCTGCCACGTCGCGCTGTGCGCCCACTGCCGGGAGGAGGCGAGGCGCCTCGACGGGATCGGCGGCGCCCTGCTCGACACGGCCGGCCCGGCACGCATGTCCGCCGGGGCGCTGGAGGCGGCGATGGCGCGGCTCGATGGTGCTTCGTCCCCCGAGGGTGCGGCGGCGCCCGGGATGGGAGCCACCTGGCCCGACGGAGAGCGGCTCGGCGTTCCCCGTGGCGTGGGTGCGTTGCTGGCGCCCCGTCTGCCGGACGGCCCGACGCGCTGGCGATACATCGCGCCCGGGATTCGTGGGGTGAACGTGATGCTCGGCGAGGCGACGAACGCGGGCCTGTCGGCCAAGACCGGGACAGAGACCGGAACAAAGACCGGGACAGAGACCGGGACGGTGCGGGTGGTCCGCCTCAGGCCCGGCCTGGTCATTCCCGAGCACGGTCACAAGACGACGGAGCTGACCCTGGTCCTGACCGGCGCGCTCGTGGATGTGGTCGGGCGCTTCGCCCCGGGCGATCTGTCGATCCGCACGCCCGGCGACACCCACATCCAGCGGGTCGAGGCCGGTGCCGAGTGTCTGGCGCTGGTCATCAATGGCGACGGGCTCATCCCCATGACCCTGCTCGGTCGCCTGATCCGCTTGATCGCGCGACCTTAGCGGGTTCCCGACCGGGAAATTCCTGGGCGCACGAGATCCATTTGGCTCCGTCGGCTGTACAGGGACCGAGCCGCACGTCGGAAACGCGCGGCGACGGACGAATAAAGGAGTCGACTATGAAGCGAAAGCATGTGACGGGCGGCCCGGGCGCCATGGATCTGTCGAGAGGAATCGGACGTGCGCGCACGGCTGGCGGCGCCGCGCTGTACGGGCTGTGCGTGCTCGGCGTCGTGGCGATCGGGTGCGGCTCGTCGAAGAGCAGCTCGACCCCCGAGCCGGGCGGCACGGGAGGGACGAGCGGGCTCGGCGGAGCCGGCGGGGGCGCGGGCGCGCCCTCGCTGTACACCAAGTACGGCGCCGCGATCCCCAAGGTGGTGGACGATGCCGTGGCGGGGCTGCTGGCGGACTGCGAGGAGGTCCCGTACTTCGCCGTGGTCGGCACCACCGGGCACGACTCGGTCGCTCGACTGAAGAGCTGTCTGCGGCTGCAATTCACCGTGCTCATGGGCGGCCCGGGCACGTACCCGGGCAAGAACGATCAGGGCGACATGTGCGCGAGCATGAGCGAGATCCACGCTGGCCTCGGCATCCCCGGTAACATCTTCGACAAGTTCGTCGTCGATCTGGGCGGGGTCCTCACCGCGGACGGCGTGGCGGCGGCCGACGTCACCACGATCGCGAGCGCGGTCGCCCCGCTGAAGAGCCAGATCGTCGAGACGCCGAGCAAGACCTACAACAGCTGCGGCGGCGGTGCGGGTGGCGGAGGCGCAGGTGGCGGTGGTGGAGGAGCCGGAGGAGCCGGAGGCGCGGGCGGCGCCACGGCCTCGCTCTACACCAAGTACGGCACCGCGATCCCGAAGGTGGTGGACGACGCGGTGGCGGGATTGCTCGCCGATTGCGAGGAGGCCCCGTACTTCGCGGTGGTTGGCACCGCCGGGCACGACCCCGTCGCCAGGCTCAAGAGCTGCCTGCGCCTGCAGTTCACCGTGCTCATGGGCGGCCCCGGCACCTATCCGGGCACGAACGACCAGGGTGACATGTGCGCGAGCATGAGCGCGATCCATGCCGGCCTCGGCATCCCGGGCAACATCTTCGACAAGTTCGTGGTGGATCTGGGCGCGGTCCTCACCGCGGACGGCGTGGCCCCGGCCGACGTCACCACCATCGCCAGCGCGGTTGCGCCCCTGAAGAGCCAGATCGTGGAGACGCCGGTCAAGATCTACAACAGCTGCGGCGGCGCCGGAGGGGGCGCCGGCGGCGCGGGAGGGGGCGCCGGCGGACACGCCGGGGCGGGGGGATCGTGAGCGCGACCCTGCGGGTCCCCTCCCGGAGCGCCCGGCGCGCGCTCGGCGTGGCCGGGGTCCTGGTGGTGGCCACCCTGGCGATTGGCCTGCTCCACACGCCGCTCGGTCGCCCGCTGCTCGGCCATCTCGCCTGGCTGGCGGGGTGTCCGGCCGCGCGGGTCACGGCCGCCGAGGTCGACCGTCTCCGCCAGACCGGGCTCGCGAGCGTGCGCGGAACCGGGCGCGCACCGGCGCGGCCCGCCCTCGGCTTCGCACTCGACCGGACGGTCTCCGGGGACGTCGAGGCCTGGGCCGTCCGGGCGGGCGTATCGTGCACGACCCGCACGCGGGGGCTGGTCTCCCTGCATTGCACCGACGTCCCGCGCGGCGCGCTGCCGGGCGCGGCGGATGGCGGCGGCGCCGGGCACGCCGGACCCGAGACCATCGAGGACCTGGCGTTCACCTTCGGCCCGTCGGGCCAGCTGGTGTCGGTCGACGCCTTCTCGCGCGGGGTGCCGGTGCAGGCGGCGGCCGAGGCGCTCGCCTCGACGACGAGCCGGCTCGGCGCGCTGCTCGGAGGGTCGTCGTCGGTCCAGCCCGAGGGCGGCGTCACCCTGGCGGAGGTGGAGCGAACACCGATGCTGACCGCCCGGCGGCGCTTCCGCTTCGCGGACTACGTCGCCATCGTGTCGGTCAGTCACCTGGCCTCGGGCATCGCGGTCCGCGAGCAGTACCTCTCGGGCGGATGACACGGGGACGCGTCCGGCCCCACGGGAAGGGGTCCGGACGCGCGTTGCGTCGCGATTGGCCAAATCGGTTCGCGGGCCGCATCCTTCTGCCTCGCTCGATCGTCGTGAGAGGAGACATGTCGAATAGCCCCACCGCCAAGGCCACCAAGGTCGAGAGCGCGTTTCGCATGGCCTGCGGGATCCGCGCCAGCATCAAGGCCAGCCCCACCCGGGTCTGGTCGCTGCTCACCGACGCCGAGGGGTTTGCTCGGTGGAACTCGACGGTGACCCGGATCGACGGGGAGATCGCCGAGGGCGGGACGCTCAGGGTGGTGGTGCCGACCGCACCCAAGCGCACCTTCAAGCTCAAGGTGTCGTCGGTGACCCCCGGTCGGTCGATGACCTGGAGCGACGGAATGGCCCCGATGTTCCGGGGCGTCCGAACGTTCGTGCTCTCCCCGCGCACCGACGGCGGCACGGAGTTCTCCATGCACGAGGAGCTCGCCGGGCTCATGCTGCCCCTCATCAAGTCGTCCTTGCCCGACTTCGCCCAGGTGTTCGAGACCTACGCGGCCGATCTCCAGCGCGCCGC
>Ga0265318_10001787_pt1 | contig 12230 bp, 8 predicted proteins | sample 4821metaG_FD_192431 | JGI IMG/M metagenome (GOLD analysis project Ga0265318, IMG submission 192431) | Rhizosphere microbial communities from Carex aquatilis grown in University of Washington, Seatle, WA, United States - 4-8-21 metaG | ecosystem: Host-associated > Plants > Roots > Rhizosphere >... | reverse complement strand
TTGCCGTATGATACGCGCGCCGCCTGTACAATTGATTCATCCGAGCCCATGTAATCTACAACGCGGATAAACCCATCGTCAAGTACTTTAAATGGCTTGCCCAGAACTTCATCAAGCGGGGCGGAACCCGGGCGTTCTAATTGTTCAGCTTCCGGTTTTTCTGTTATTATTTCCTGCATATAAATGTTATGTTATCGCGACCTGTAAGAGATATTAAGAACGGTCATTCAAGATTTAAGAACCCTATTTTTTATTCAATACAACACTCAAGTTACCGATCAATTCAGGGAGCAGTTTTTGAATGGTTTCCCACAAAACGATAAGATCAACGCCTGAATAATCATGAACTAATTTATCTCTCATCCCGGCCATTTTTTTCCAGGGAACATTAGAATGTTTGCCTTTTAATTCTGTTGAAATGTTTTTAACTGCTTCTCCCGCTATTTCAAATTTACGAATAACAGCGTCCTGAATCATCTCATTATTATAAAAATCTTTTTCAGTTTGTCCTTTAGTATATTCACAGATTTTATTGAATGCTTCCAGGATATCTTCAATATATACATAGTCATCTTTTTTCATGAATAAATGACCTGTAAGTCTTTTTCAATATATTCTTTTCTTCGCGGATGAATTGCCGGGGCTGTCAGCAGATCGACCTTTTTGCCCAGTAGTTCCTCAAGTTCCTGTTCAATTCCAATAAGATCAAGCAGTGTTTTTCTGTCGCTAAAATCGACTAAGATATCTATGTCGCTTGAAGTTGTTTGTTCATTCCTTGCATATGAGCCAAAAACAGCGATTTTTGATGCATTATAATGCTTCAAACGCTCTATAATAACCCGATATATTTCTTCTTTGCTCATTAAAGTTTTTATGAAGGTGATTCTTACGCAAGATAACAAATTGCATTTGAAGATGAAATGATACATTTAATTAACAAAAAGAAAGCAGGACCCTCTGGAGCCCTGCCTTCATGTTACGTTGTATCTTTTGGGGGAATTGTTATTGGACCAGACTCCCGCTGAGGCGGGACTACTTAACCAACAGCATTTTCTTCACATCAGAAAATCCGTCAGTTTCAAGTCTGTAGAAATAAACGCCGCTTGATATATTTGAGGCATTAAAATCATATTGATAACTTCCTGTATTTAGCTGCTCATTTACTAAAACCGAAACAACCTTTCCGGCTATATCATAAACCACAAGCTTAACTATCCCCGATTTCGGAATGCTGAAGTTAATCGTTGTTGACGGGTTGAACGGGTTCGGATAATTCTGAGCCAGTGAATATGATTTCGGCACGCTATTATTTGTGTTTTGAATGCCAATTGTAGTCTCACATAATCTTGAGGCGAATAGCGCTACGCCTCCGTTAAGAGAATATAGAGCTAAGCAGTCATCGCCTCCGCTATTAGTGTATCCTGCAATTGCTTTCATGAATGTTGTATCAGCGTTGAATGGCGTAACGGTGTGCGATGCAGGTGAATTCCAGGAAGTACTGTTTCCGCCGGTATAATATCCGAATATTCCTGCGGCGCTATCCTGAGTGTAAGCGACTTTAAAAAGATTATTAGCTCCTCTGGGGGCTATGATATCCACACTTCTTGTTCTGCCCGGGCTTTCATCTATATACCCGGAGGTCCAGTTTGCGCCCCCGTTTGTTGTGCTTATGTAATACGGGTCCCAGTCATTGCCGCTAAACTGACGGACAAGCGTTATCATACCGCATTGGCTGGCGCCGCCATTGAATACCATTTTGGAACCTTTACAAAAACTATTTTCCGTAATCGTGCTGTAGCCTGTTATTGTAGCGCCAAAATCATCGCTCCAGGCCATGTACTGATTACAATCTGCGGGTGTTGTAAAGGTAAATACGGTAATTATTCTGTTATTGTTTGATGATGTCCTGAAATAAGCTATATCAGACCATACATACGTACCGGGAAGAGCGCTGTTTTTAGACCAGTAAAAGCCGCCGTTATTAAGAGAATTTGGCTCACTGTAATCAATTGAAGGAACTGCATTAAACGGGTTGCTTATATGCGCATATTTCTGCCGTAGATAATGTCCGCCGGAGTATAATGAATCAAAGGAACAGGATAAATAAACATGCGAGGATGCGAAGTAGTTTGTATTATCGCTGGTTATCCTTGGGTTATAATATTTGCAGTTTGCAATATTTGTTGTGGGCCATAATAATATGTATGTCAGAAACGAATTTGTGACTGAATTATACCTGAATAATGTACATAAAGATGCGTTTTCAGTTGGGTCATAAAATCCCGCAGTACCGAAGACCCATAGTACATTCCCATCATAGACCAGTTCAATATCCAGTTCGCCCGGGTTATAATGGATGCCGCCGGAAAAGAAAAAGAGTTGTGAATATGTCCAGGTCTGGCCGCCATCATCAGAATGATAGATCTTACATGTATCCGAGCCTGCGTTGTATATTGTAGCAGCGGTCCAGATCCTTCCGGGATGCGGCATTTCCGAAGTTTCTGTCTGCGTAGCCGATGAGAGGATTCCTCCGCCCGTTATCATTGTACTCATATAATCAGGGTCATTATTAAAAGGGATTTTTCCATTTGTTGGCGCTTCACTTGTAACATTAAGATTTAGTTTCAAAGGTACAGGAACTCTTCCATCAAGCTTATTCAGCCGTTCTTCCAGCTGTTCTTTCAGCTGGATATTATTTAACGTTCTTGCTTCGTCAAGCCGCCTTAATAAGTCTTTTTTTTCAGCGCTGAATTCTTTTTCTACCGGTTTAACATCTGTAAATGCATTTATGTCATTTATTGACCCGGATGTTGAATATTTAATTACCGTCGGAAGGACCGGTTTGTTTCCTGCATTAGCCCTAATTACTGAGGTGAATAACACAATTGACACGAGAAGAAGAAAGAATTTGTTTGGTTTTATCATTATTTTATTTTTATAGTTATTGATTAGATTTTAATTTCATTTCGTTTTTTTAGTAACAGGCTCACTCCACGCTCCTTGCCCGTTTTTGCCGACAACTGCAATTCTGAAAGCATAAGTCCTCTCAGGCTTGAGTCCTTTTACTATATATCCTGAGTCGTTAACGATATCTATATGCTTCCATGTATTTTTCTTTGTTTCGGCATAGCTTAACTGGATCACATAGCTATAAGCGAAGTTAACGGCATCCCACTGTAAATTTATTTCTCCATCCTGATCGCCGGTAGTTGCGTACAAAGATTTTATCATTTCTATTTTTCCGCGGCTTTGTTTTGTTCTGTTATTTGATTTCAATTTCATATGCTCACAAAGATATAGTTTGCGATACGCCTCGCCAAGCAAAGTTTTTTATGGTTGTTAATGGGTTTATTGGCGCCAATAGGTTATCAAAGGTATAAATAATGCCAAATCCGGCATGTTTTTAAAATAAATATTTTCCGAATGTTTTTGTGAATACGCTTTATGTATCGGTATTTTTACTTTTATCTGTTTAAAAAAGCGGCAAATAAATGGTTCTTTGAAAATAAATTGTTATTTTAGAGATTCAACTATGAATAAAAGCAATCTTATATTAATACTTAAAAAGCTCGATTTGAGGGAATTCAGGGAATTTGGCAGCCTTGTTAAGTCGCCTTTTTTCAATACTAATCAAAGTTCCATAAAGCTTTTTGATTACCTTAAGAAGTATTATCCCGTTTTTGAGCCTGAATCAATTGAAAAAGAAAAAGTTTTTTCGGCAATTTTCGATAAAGCGGATTATAATGACGGGTTTATGAGGTCCGTAATATTTAATCTTGCTGCATTAGCGGAAGAATATTTAAAGCAGGTTAACTTAAGAGGGAACGCCGCCCGGAGCTCATTGATGCTTTTAGATGAGCTTAACAGCAGGAAGCTTGAAAAAGTCTTTTTAAAAAATTTTCCACAGGTTGCCAAAGAGATTGAAACCCTTAAAGATTCAGAAAGTGATTATTACTATTATAAATACCTGTATGAAGACCTTGAATACAGCCATGCTAACTGGAGCAGGCATAAGAACAAAAACCTTAAGGATTATGTAGACGGGACGATGGATAAAGAAAAAAAATATCTTACGAATTTTTTCCTGGTAAAGACGCTCACAATTTATGCGGTCTTCCTTGCCAAGAGGGAAACCGTCGCAATTGAATACGATACCGGTTTTCTTGATGAGACAGTAAGCTATATTCTGAAGAACGAAAACGAGTTTGCAGACACCCCGGCAATAATGCTTTATGTAAATGCAATAATGCTGCTAAAACATAAGACCGATAATTATTATTTTAGCCTGAAAAAATTTCTGACCGCGGAAACGGGAATAACGGCTGACCAGAAATATAATATTCACAATATGCTCCAGGCGCATTGCGTTCATAGGGGCTATTCAGGAGAAGGCGCTTTCCCAAATGAAAGATTCTGGCTGTACAGGCTCGCTATTGAAAAGAATTTCTTCAAAAGCGCTCCGGATATTTATATTGACGGCCTGCAGTTTACAAATGTTGTCCGCGCGGCTTTAAGCCCCGGCGAATATGACTGGGCGGAAGAATTTATTAAAAAATATAAAGATGAGCTTTCACCCGAAACTAAAGATATTGTAACGGGCTATGTAACAGGGCGACTGCTGTTTGCGAAAGGAGAATTTGAAAAAGCTCTTAAAGTTCTGGCGGGAATAAAATCCATAAAGCACCTTCAGTATAAAGTGATAATACGTAATTTAATGCTGATGATATATTATGAACTTTCATATTTTGATCAGTCGGAATATCTCTTCGCATCCTACAGGCAGTATTTAAGTAAGAACGAAAAGTACTTTGCTCCGGCAAGATTTGAAAGGCTTAATGACTTTATAAAATTTTTCGGGGCGCTGCTGAGAATTAAGCTGAATCCTGATAAAAATGAGTTAGCCGGAGTCATAACAGGTCTTGATAAAAACACCAGCGTTCTCGAAAGAGAGTGGCTTACCGGTAAAGCAAAAGAGCTGGATAGCGTCCGGTAATATCATATAAACTTTTTCTCTTGCTTCCAGACCTCTTTCAGATCGATGCCTTTTCTTAAATGGCGAGCGATGAAAATCGGCAAGTTGTCTTCAAACGGCATAACGTAAGGCGTGGAAACTTTACCGGCTTCCTGCACATCTTCAAACTGTTCCAGATGGTCTTCACGCTTTCCGCCAAGGATTATTACGTTTTCAAGTCCCTCAAAGCCATGCTCCCTGCCCCAGAACCAGCAGCTGTTATGAGCGCAGTAAACAAACGGCAGCCCGTATTTTTTTGCGTAATAGTTCAACGAACCCGCTTCGCCGTAGTTGCCGACAACAAGAGCCGTTTTCTTCTTTTCATCATCGCTCATAGTATTATAAACCCGCGACATTTCTTTAGCCAGCTCTTCCCATCCAAAGCGGTCCGCAAAAAACTGCGGCAGCAAACCTAGATTTGACTTTTCGGCATTTGCAGGCATTAAACCAAGCCTATCCATGTGTTCAACAAGCTTATCCGGAGAAAGTACAGGCAGCGCCATGGGAGATAGAATCAACGAAGTAGCAAACAGCAAGACGCCAAAAACAGGGATTAAAAATTTAAGCTTCCTGTTTTGGAAAAATTCTGTGAAGGCAATACTACCGGCCGGTATTAAAGATATAAAAGCCGCTGCAAGATAATAAGGCTTGCCGTTATTCAATACCAGTATCAGAAAGACGATTATAAATGTAATTGCAATGACGCGGTACTTGCCGAGTTTCGAAGAGACGAGTAGCGCGATGAGCCCTGTGATCCATATAACAGCGTTAAGCGGATTCATCTGCAGGATCTGCTCTTTCAGAAATCCTAAAAAACCGATCTGGGCGTTTTTATATTTCGCGGCATTGCGGATAAACTCAAGCGTAGCAAAATCGTTTTGAAAATTCCAAATAATATACGGAGAGAATATCACAAGAGCTGTCAAACCTCCTAGCCAGAAATATTTATTCTTAAACCATTTTCTTTCTTTGGTAAACAGCATTGCAATAACCAGCCCCGCGCCGAAATATCCAACGCTTATTTTATTCATTAGTCCAAGTCCGGCTATAACTCCAAACCATATCCACAATTTTTCGTTATCAGTATTGATTATTTTGATGAGAACATAAAATAATGCCGCCCAGAATAAGAGGTCGAAGGAATTCATTGAATATATGCCGCCAAGTCCAAGTAAAACCGGCGAGCACAGAACGGAAAGCGCCGAAATTATCTGCGCGTTTTTACCGCCGCCCATCGAAGCCGCAATCATGCCGCCCATTACAACCATTGCAGCGCCGAGCAGCGCCGGAATTATCCGAATTGAAAATTCAGAATCGCCGAAAACAGCGTTCCATGCCGCAAGAGTTACGATTGAAAATGGCGGATGATCAACATAACCGAAAGCAAGGTGTTTTGCGCAGTCTATATAATAGTATTCATCGCGGAATATATTGTAATTCCCGCCTGTTATAAGCTGTGCGGCAAAATATACTAACCCTATCGCCGCCAGCGCCGGAAAGATGACCCGCTGTTTTGTTATAATCATTTCATGGTTTTCCATAACAATCCAAGTTTAAATACGCCAATTGCTTTCGGGGGCATGAAAAGAAAGTTTTTATGCGGATGATTTTATTAAACGTAAAATAATAATTTGGGCTTGAAGAAAAAATGAGAGAATGAATCAAAAAAAACAGGACCGTTAAGCCCTGTTTTCTTTTCTGTATCCTTATTTTTTCTATAAAAGAATAGAGAATTTTATTTTACCAAAAGCATCTTTTTTACGGCGCTGAAATCATTCGCTTCAAGCCTGTAAAAGTAAACGCCTGATGCAAGATTTGACGCGTCGAAATCATATTTATAATTTCCCGCATTAAGCTGCTCATTTACCAAAGTCGCTATAGTTTTTCCCGTGATATCATATATAACCATTCTGACAAATCCCGCTTTAGGAATGCTGAAATTAATGTTTGTCGACGGGTTAAACGGATTTGGGTAATTCTGCTCCAGCGAATATGTTTTTGGAACGCCGGTATTAGTATTATTTATTCCAATGGTTGATCCGCACAGCCTTGAAGCATAAAGATTTGTGCCGATGCCTATTGAATATACCGCCAGACAATCATCACCGCCGCCTGAGTTATACCCGGCAATTATCTTACTAAAAGAAGAATCAACCCCGGCTATAGTCACGGGGTGGGATAAGGGCTGCGTCCAACCTGTTCCGTTGCCGCCGGTATAATAACCTACCGGGCCGGAAGAACTATCCTGCACGTAAGCCGCTTTAAAAATATTATTTGCGCCTCTTGGAGCTATTACGTCGACCGATCTTGCCCGGTTAACGCTTAAGTCAATATATGATGAGGTCCAGTTAGCGCCGCCGTTGGTTGTTAATCTTGCATAGGGATCCCAGTCTGTGGAAGTATAACTCCTGACGTAAGCAATAATGCCGTTGTTATTATCGTTTCCACCGTTAAAAGCAATTTTTGCTCCGTAATCGGGACTTGTTTCGGTCAGAATTGCACTTCCTTCTAAAGTTGCGCCGTAGTCATCGCTCCATGCCGTATAGAGATTGTAATCTCCCGCACCCTGGATATTATAAACGGTATAAATTCTATTGTTAGAAGCGGTTGTTTTAAAATAACCAATATCAGCCCATAAATAAGCATTTGCAGGCAGTCCGCTTGTATGCCAGAAAAATCCGCCGTTTGAAGAAGGCTGGTCATAATCTATTGTCGGAGGATCGTCAAAGGGATTTTCAACATGAGCATATTTCTGGCGCGCAAAGTGACTGCTTCCGGTCGTTGAATCGAAGGAACAGGATAAATAAAGATATGATGATACGGTATAATTTGAATTATCGCTTGTAATTCGCGGGTTATAGTATTTATTTGTGACCGTCGAATTTCCGGGCCAAACAAGCGTATAGCCATTGTAAATATTTGAAGAAGTATTAAATCTGAATAACATCGAATAAGTTCTGTTCGCGCCGATATCCGTATATCCTGCAACGCCGTATATCCATAATATACTACCGTCGTAAACAAGCTCAATATCAAGCTCGCCAGCTTTGAAATCAACGTTAGTAGTAAAAAGGAAAAAATATCCAAAAGTCCATGTCTGGCCGCCGTTGTCCGAAAAATAAACTTTGCATGTATCGCCAGCTCCATTGGAAAATAACGCAGCGGCTACCCATAGGCGTCCCGGGTGAGGCATATCGGCAGATTCAGTCTGCGTTGCGCTTGCCCAAATTGGTCCCTGCAATATCTGCGAGCTCATATAATCAGGTTCATTATTGAACGGAGGCTTTGAATTGGCCGCTGCCCCGCCGATAATATTGTAGTTTTCCGTTAAGCGGACCGGTTCGATTCCGTTTAATTTGTTCAGTTGAGATTCAAGCTGTTCTTTTAATAGAATATTATTTGAAGCCCTTGCTTCGTCAAGCTGCTTTAGCAAGTTCTTCTTTTCGGAAGTAAATTCGTCCTGCTGAGGTTTTACTTTGGTAAGCGAATTCAGGTTGTTAGTTGAACTGGAAGTGGAGTAGATCGTTTCGGTTTTAGGCGTTATCTTGTAGTTATTCTGCGCTGTGATCTGTGCATTGAAAACTACTATCCCAAACAGTAATACGAAGATTGCGTTTAGTGTTTTCATTATTATGATTTAGTTTTACAAAAAAGAACTCTTTGGAGATGGAAATCTCCTGTATATTTTTTATGTTATTATTTAAAAAATCCATCATGCAATTTAATATAATGTTTAAAAACAAAAAGGCAGGATATTTATACCCAGCCTTTTTTGTTATGATAATTCAAGCTACGGATTTTCCCACAAATTATTTTCTTTGTTAACATCCGGAATATGTGAATTTCCCAGCTCAATTGACTTCAGCTTTTTGCCATCCAGCGGAAGCTCAAGCCACGCTTCATCCGCATCTTTCCACACAGAGCAATTTTTAAAGACCGTTTTTTCGGTCCCGTCTGTAAATTTAAATGTCAGGAATACTGACACTGGGATTTTCCCCTCGAGAGAAATTCCTGTTTTCACTTTATCATTATTAATAACTACGGAATCTATTCCCAGGTCGGGGTAACCCGCATCGAAAAACCACGGCTGCCAGAACCATGTCAGATCTTCTTTTGCCGCGTCGTTAAATGTGAAAAAGAAGTCATATGGCGTCGGGTGTTTGCCGTTCCAGCGCCTGATATATTCCTGAAGGGCTTTCTTAAAAAGGTCATCGCCAAGAAGTTCTTTGAGCGTGTTATACGCGGCGGCTGAGCGGACATAAGAAGCCGATATATATGCTGTTTCTCTTTCATTATAGGACAGGGTCATCAAAGGAGTTTCTTTATCCTGCCCTGCGAGCGAAAGATAATCTGAAACATCTTTAGCGTGGTAATCGAATGATGAATCGATAGAATACTGGGCATATTCAGCAAGCATTTGCGCCCATCCTTCATCCATCCATGCATATTTTCGTTCGTTAATACCCATGTAAAACGGAAAGTATGAGTGAATTATTTCATGCGCCGTAGTGTTAACAGTAAATACCTTCTGTCCGCTGAAATCTTCGTTAACCATCATCGGATACTCCATGCCGCCTTCGGAGCTGGCGAACACAGTCATTTTTTCAAATGGGAACGTTACCCCGGGGAGTTGATTCGACAGGAATGCAATCGATTGGGCCGCTGTTGGGCATACTTCGTTGAATCCCGTTGAATCAGCGTCGTATACCGCCGAGACAAATATCTTTTTTCCTCCAACTTCAACTATTTGCCCGTCCCATACATAATGCGCGCTGGTTCCGAACGCAAAGTCGCATATGTTTTTAGCGCTGAAATGCCAAATATTTGACCCGCCGTTGTTTTGGAGGACCTGCTGTCTATCGGCGTAATCATCTTTTGTGATAATTTCCTCAGTGGTTTCGGATTCCAATGCATCATTGTATCTTTCAAGAACTGACTCGCTAAATACTTTATCCGGATTTAAAAGCGTTCCCGTTGCCCATACGCATTGATTTGAAGGAACAGCGATGCTGACGTCAAAATTATTGAAGTCATTATAAAACTCAACTGTGCCGTTATATTGCGTAAGATCCCAACCGTCAATATCATCATATACCGCGACCTGCGGGTACCAGTAACCGATGAAAAATGTAGTGGAGTCATATGCTCCCATCCTTATCGAATTAATTTTAGGAACAACAAAGCTCCATGCCGCCGAAATATTTACTTTCGCGCCGGGCTGTATATCCATTTCCTTTATTATGAGATTTGTTCCGGTAATTTCGGCCTGTGATTTATCTTTCAGATCTATTGAGTCGCCGTCAATTATAAGCGAAGATAAAACTATTCCTGCCGATTGTTCTGATTCATCCAGCGGGAAATCGCGCGCGCTGCCCAGCTTGTTTATGTTTTGATACAGGCGGATTACGAACTGGTCAAGCGTGTCAGGGCTGATATTATAATATACAATATTCTCAGAACCCGTAAGGGTTCTTGTTTGAGGGTCCAGCTTAGCGTTAATACTATAGTCAGCCTTATTCTGCCAGTAGTCCGCGCCCGGCTGGCCGTCATAGGAACGCGTTTCGTTTTCATAAGCCTCCTGGAAATTCAAAGGCACATAGATAGATGTCTGTGAATATATACAGGTGACGCAAAGTAATAATATTGCAGCGCTGAGAATATTTCTATATGAGAGCATATTTTACTGAAATGGTTAAACGCCCATCCATGCATTTCTGATCTTAAGCTGGCGTTCATCAGGAGCGTCATTGATCGTAACCTTAGATTCATGGGACGTTTTGGTCTTAGTTACCTTTGCGCTGAGCTTTAACGTTTTTTCCTTTCCATCGGAATCTTTTCTGGCCACTTCAATGCTAAACGTATCGCCAACCTTTGCCGGATTTTTAACGGAACCGAACATCTGCCGTATTTTAGAAAAGTTAATTTCCTCTCCGTTTACAGAAAGAAGCTCATCATCAGGTTTAACGCCAAGTGATTTAGCGAAAGTATTATTCGGGTCAAAATCCAATATCTTTAGCCTTCGGGTTTGCTGGTCGAAACCCAGGCTCACGCCTCCCAAATCAACAGTTTCGTAGGGAGTAGATTCAAAATTCAATCCAACCAAACCCAATATTTCTTTATACGGCAGCCTTTCGCTTCCCGCAACATACCGCATAAAAAAATCATTTATTCCGGGACTTGTAAGCGCGGTAAAATCATTGAACAGATCTTCGTCTTTGAACGATTTATTCTTTCCGTATTTTTCCAGCAGCTTTGCAATAACGTCTTTCAATCCCTGAGAGCCGTCAGACTCGCTTCGGATAAGAATATCCAGACAGAGATTAATAAGAGCGCCTTTTTCATAAACGTTCTGGTATTGCCTTTTATGAACGTCAAGCGCGCCTTTGCTCATCTCGGTAAACGATAACGTATCATTAAAACGCCCGGAGCCCTGCAGCTTCCGGTTTATGGCTTCAACATACTCTTTAAGCGTCATCAGGCCTTCTCTTAACTGTATATACTCGGCTGCATATTCAGTTGAGCCTTCATAAAGCCAGAGATGCTCTGACATTACGGGATTATTAAAATCGAAATTGCCGATCTCTTCCGAATGCAAATTTAGCGGGGTTACTATATGCATGAACTCATGCGCGCATGTTGAAACAAGCATCTTAAGCATGTAGCTTTTATATGATGACGGCACATCGGGCATATAATACATTGATGACTGGTTGTGTTCAAGCGCGCCGTTTGCGCCTGATACCCCCGGTTTATTTGTAAAATAAAATATAAAAGTATATCTATCGGTTGGCAGCCTGCCGCCAAGATACTGGCGTATTGCGTTAAGCAGCGGCTTTAAGTCGTCGGCAATATCCGGCGCGTTCATCCCTTTGCCGGGAGAGTAAACCGATATCATTACGTTAGCTTCATCAAATGATATGGAAGCTGTATCGGCAAACGAAAACATAATGGGGTTATCGACCAGATAATGATAGCCCGGGGCAGAAAATGTTTCTTCATCTGCGGTTCTTTCAACCGCATTAAGGCTTGTTGCGCCGTAAAATCCCTGCGGCATTTCGAACTTCAGCACGTAGGTATTATCTATGTAGCCGTCAAAGTACCCGAAAAAACCGTGATTGTTAACAACGTAGTTTGTATCTTCTTCGATGTTCATTCCTGCCGGTTCAAAAACCGGGTTGCCCTGAGGTGAGTCGTAAGTATCCTCAACGTCATAAGTCAG
>Ga0265318_10001779_pt1 | contig 12252 bp, 10 predicted proteins | sample 4821metaG_FD_192431 | JGI IMG/M metagenome (GOLD analysis project Ga0265318, IMG submission 192431) | Rhizosphere microbial communities from Carex aquatilis grown in University of Washington, Seatle, WA, United States - 4-8-21 metaG | ecosystem: Host-associated > Plants > Roots > Rhizosphere >... | reverse complement strand
GATCGAGCGATACGCCCAATCCCAGGGGATCTCGTACGAAACGAAGTTTAAGCTTTTTCAAAAAGAGGGCTTTCTTGCCCTGGAAAAGGACCGCTATCGGGTCACTTCCAAAGGCTATTTTGTCCTGAACGGACTTCTGGAAGTATTGGTGGCCTGAGAACCCATTATTTTCCGTGATTTTGGCAGGTGGGAGGAGGGCGCTGGAACGTTGACATTCCCCCTTCGCTACCTATTATGATGAAGCCTTCGACATCGAATTGGAACTGGGAGATACTCCGTGGCGTTCAACCAACTCTTGCAGGAACGGGAAGAAAATGTCCTGTCCTCGGTCATCCACCATTACGTGGCCACGGTGAAGCCCGTGGGTTCCCAGTTGATCGCGGAAAACATGGACCTCTCCTCCGCCACCATCCGCCATGTCCTGATGGATTTGGAAAAGAAGGGTTATTTAACCCATCCCCATACCTCCGCCGGCCGGATCCCCCTCGACCAGGGTTATCGCTTCTATGTGGACCGCCTCATGCAGGCGAGGGCCTTGAACCTCAAGGAAAAACAGCAGGTGGAACAGCAGTATGAAAAGGCGAAGGATGAGGTGGAAACCCTCATGCGCCACACGGCGAAGATCCTTTCGGCCATGACCCGGCTGGCGGGCCTGGCGGTTTTTCACCTGCCCCAGGAAATATCCCTGGACCATTTTAAAATCGTGGCCATTGATTCCCGGAAAGTGATGGTTATCCTGGTCCTGGAGCGGGGATTGGTCAAGGAAGAGCTGGTCTGGCTCGAAGCCCCGGTGGAGCTGAAGGAAATCACTAAAATCACCCAGCTGTTGAACAGCCGGTTCGCGGGGAGGACCTTAACCCAAATCCGCGAGAGCTTATTGAAGGAAGCGGAGTCGCTCAAAAAAGCCAAGCTGGGCATCCTTGAGACGGCCTTGAGATTGATCGAAGGCGCGCTTCAATTTAAGGGTGAGGAGGTCCACATGGAAGGCGCTTCCTTCCTGACCGAACAGCCGGAATTTCAAAACGTCCAAATGATGGAGCAGGTGGTGCGGTTGGTCGAGGAAAAACAGCCTCTGGCCCAAATCCTGGGCCGTCAATGGAGCCGCCCGGGGATGGCGGTTGAGATCGGCCACGAGTTTCCCCAGTCCTTTTTAAGAAATTTTTCTTTCGTCCATGTTCCATATTATTACCAGGGGAAGGTCGCGGGAGCCCTCGGCGTATTGGGCCCCACGCGGATGGCTTATGACCGGGTGGCGGGCGTGGTCCGCCATATGGCCCTCCACCTGGAATCGGCGCTCACCCAAAGGGAAGGATAAACCATGACGGACTATTCCTCGCAAGAGCCGGAAATTGAGATCATTTCCAGTTCGGTTGAAAAAGACGAAGACGCCTCCTTTCAACCTGTCCCGAAGCCGGGGGCGGAATCCAGCGCCGAAGCGGTGGAGTGGAAGCAAAAACACGACGACATCAAGGAACAGCTGGTTTGGATGGCGGCGGATTTCGACAATTACAAGAAACGGGCCTTGAAGGAAAAAGAAGAGCATCTTAAATTCTCCCAGGCCGGCTTATTAAAAGAGATGCTGGTGGTGGTCGACAACCTGGAAAGGGCCATGCTGTCCCTTCCCTCGGACGACCAGGACAAGGGTCTGTTAAGCCTGAAGCAGGGCGTGGAATTGACCTTGAAGCAGTTCCGCTCCATTTTGGAGCGGCATGGAGTGACCAAGGCGAAAACCGTTGGGGAGAAATTCGACCCGCGGGTTCACGAGGTGATGTTTCAGGAGGAAACGGACAAGTTTCCCGACGAGACGGTGATGGAAGAGCTCCAGAGCGGCTACCTTCTCCACGAGAGGGTTTTGAGGCCGGCTTTGGTGAAAGTGGCTAAGAACCACTCTAAACCAGCCAATGGATGACCGAGGTCATACCGGGCTGAAATCTGGAGGGCCTAGAATGGCCGCGAGTATAAAACAAGAGGAGTAGAACAATGGCGACAAACAAAGTATTAGGCATCGATTTAGGAACCACCAATTCCTGCATGGCCATCATGGAGGGCGGCGAGCCCAAGGTGATCGCCAACGCGGAAGGCGCCCGCACGACCCCCTCGGTCGTGGGGTTCTCCAAGGCGGGCGAGAGGCTGGTAGGCCGGGTGGCGAAGAACCAAGCGATTACCAACCCCACCAATACCGTTTTTTCCATCAAGCGCTTCATGGGCCGCAAGCTCCACGATAAAGAAGTGGAAATGGATAAAAAGCTGGTCCCCTATACCTTAAAGGAAGCCTCCAACGGGGATGTCCGAGTCAAGATTGAGGACAAGGAATATTCCTCCCCTGAAATCTCCGCCATGATCCTCCAAAAGCTCAAGGCGGACGCGGAAGCCTACATCGGCTCGCCCATCACTGAGGCGGTCATCACGGTTCCCGCCTATTTCAATGACGCCCAGCGCCAGGCGACGAAAGACGCCGGCAAGATCGCGGGGCTCGACGTTTTGCGCATCATCAATGAACCGACCGCCGCGGCATTGGCTTACGGTTTGGACAAAGAAAAGAAAAACGAGAAAATCGCCGTCTATGACTTGGGAGGGGGAACCTTCGACGTTTCCATCCTGGAACTGGGCGACGGCGTTTTTGAGGTGAAATCCACCAATGGGGACACCCATTTGGGCGGGGACGACTTCGACCAGCGCATCATCCAATGGCTTGTGGACGAGTTCAAAAAAGAGACGGGCGTGGATTTGAAGAACGACCGCATGGCGCTCCAACGCCTGAAGGAAGCCGCTGAAAAGGGAAAAATCGACCTTTCCACGACCAACGAGACCGATATCAACCTGCCCTTCATCACCGCGGACGCTTCCGGACCCAAGCACTTGAACGTCAAGCTCAGCCGCTCCAAGCTGGAGCAGCTGGTCATGGACATGGTGGACAAGACCATGGAACCCTGCCGCAAGGCCTTGAAGGACGCGGGGCTCACCGTGGAGGAAATCCAGGAAGTCGTCCTCGTGGGCGGCATGACCCGCATGCCCATGGTGCAAAAGGCCGTGAAGGACTTCTTTAAAAGAGAACCCCATAAGGGCGTCAATCCGGACGAGGTGGTCGCCATCGGGGCCGCCATCCAGGGCGGCGTTCTGAAGGGCGAGGTCAAGGACGTCCTGCTCCTGGATGTGACGCCGCTTTCCATGGGCGTGGAAACATTGGGAGGCGTCATGACCAAGGTGATCGAGCGCAACACCACGATTCCGGTCAAGAAGAGCCAGACCTTTTCGACGGCGGCGGACAGTCAAAGCACCGTCTCCATCCATGTCCTCCAGGGCGAGCGCGAGATGTCCTCGGACAACCGCACCCTGGGACGGTTCGACCTGGTGGGAATCCCGCCCGCTCCCCGGGGCGTTCCCCAGATTGAGGTGACCTTCAACATCGACGCCAACGGTATCCTGCACGTGGGGGCCAAGGATCTGGGAACGGGTAAGGAACAAAGCATCCAGATCACCCCTTCTTCCGGGTTGTCGGACGATGAGATCAAGAAGATGCAGAAGGACGCCGAGCTTCACGCCGACGAGGACAAGAAGAAAAAGGAAAAAATCGAGGCCAAGAACCACGCCGACACCCTGGCCTATTCCACCGAGAAGGCCTTGAAGGAGTACGGCGACAAGGTCGACGCGGACACCAAAAAGTCCATCGAGGAAAAGCTCGAGGCCTTGAAGAAGGTGCTCGCGGGCGACGATACGGATGCTATCAAGAAGGCCAGTGAGGAGCTGACCCAGGCCTCCATGAAGCTCGGGGAGGCCATGTACAAGGCTTCCGCCGAGAAGCAGGGCGCGGCCGGTGCGGCCGGCGACGGAAACGGCGCCAAGGCGGAGGGCGAGAAGGCGGAAGACAAGAACGCCGGAGCGGTCGACGCCGAGTACGAACCGGTGGATAAAGACAAGAAATAAATAAAATTCACCACCAAGGCACCAAGACACCGAGTTTAAAAGGGTCTTGGTGCTTTTTTTATGCCGATTAGAATTAAAACGAACCCCTCCTTTTGGTTATGAAGATGTTAAAATCTTGTGCTCTGCTTGGTGCCTTTTTGTGCCGTCATCACTAAAAATATTTTAATGATGGCGGTACTGTCCCCTCGGTTCGCTTCGAACCATGGGGATGTCTTGGTGGTAAAAAGTTTCTCAAGGAATTTCTTTCATGCCTAAGAAGATCGCCATCCTGGGTTCCACCGGAAGCATTGGGATCTCCACCCTCAAAGTCGTCCAAAAACTCAAGCCCTCTTTTCAAGTCGTTGGCCTGACCGCTTACCACAACGCCAAGGAATTGGCGAAGCAGATCAAGATTTTTAGGCCCAAACTGGCCGCCATTTTGGATGACCAGTTTTTCCCCCAATTGAAAGCCTTGACCCGCGGGACCTCCACGAAGCTTTTGGCGGGGGAAGAGGGCGTCATCGCCGTGGCGGGGGAGTCGGGGGCGGATTTGGTGTTAACCGCCATCGTGGGAGCCGCCGGCTTGAAGCCCACCTTGACGGCCATCCAAAAGGGCAAGGACATCGCCCTGGCCAACAAAGAAACCATGGTCATGGCCGGCGAAGCGGTGACGAAGGCCGCCCAAAAGTCCGGTTCCCGGATTCTTCCCGTGGACAGCGAGCATTGCGCGGTTTTCCAATGCCTGGCAGGATCCACCAACCCGGCGGAGATCCACAAGATCCTCCTCACAGCCTCCGGGGGCCCCTTCCGCAGCCTCAACCGGAAGCATTTTTCCAAGATCACCCTCAAACAGGCCTTGAACCATCCCACCTGGCGGATGGGCCCCAAGATCACCATTGATTCCGCGACCCTGATGAACAAGGGATTGGAAGTGATCGAGGCCCATTATCTATTCGACGCGCCCTTCGACAAAATCGACATCGTGATCCATCCCGAGTCCATCATCCATTCCATGGTGGAATTCATCGACGGATCGGTTTTGGCGCAGCTGGGGACGACGGATATGCAGATCCCCATCCAATATGCCTTGACCTACCCGGCGCGGGGCAACTCGCCGGTGAACCGGCTGGACTTGGCCCAAATCGGAAAATTGAATTTCGAGAAGCCGGACCGGAAAAAATTCCCCTGCGTGGACCTGGCCTATGAGGCTGGCAGGAGGGGAGGGACCTATCCGGCGGTCCTGAACGCGGCCAACGAAGTGGCGGTCAACCGGTTTTTGAGGGAGGAAATTTCCTTCAACGATATCCCCAGAATTATCGGCAAAACACTGGCAAAATACCGTCCCCTGACAAACCGGACCCTCGATGGTATATTGTTGGCCGATCATTGGGCGAGACAGCAAGCTTCGCTTTTGTAGCGCCGCTTGAATTAGGATCGAGTCATTCGTAATGAGTAATGACCGGATCGAAACCCGGAAATCAGCAGTTCCCGACAAGGAATTTAAGTGAACATCCTGCATATCATTGAAGTGGTTTTCTCCTTTTGCTTTATGGTCGCCATCCATGAGTGGGGCCATTTTTTGGCCATGCGCTTGTTGGGGGTGGGCGTCGAGGAATATTGCATCGGATTCCCTCCCAGGGTCGCTTCCCGGAAATGGGGAAAGACCCTCTATTCCATCGGTGCCGTGCCCTTGGGGGGATTTTGCAAGCCCCAGGGCGGGGACTTGAGCGGCCAATCGGCCGAGGAGATGAACGCCAAGCCGCCCGAGCCGGGGGATTACCTGGCGGCTTCCTGGTGGCGTAGGATCCTCATCCTTTTGGCGGGCCCCGGCATGAATTACCTGACAGCCCTCTTTTTAGTGGCGGCCCTTTTCCTGGTCAAGGGTGAGATTATTCCCATGGAGAAACCGGTTTTGGGTTTTGTCCCCCCGGGGAGCCTGGCGGAAAAGGCCGGACTACAAAAGGGGGACCTTCTTTTAAAGGCCAACGGCAAGGACATTACGAATCTTCAAACGGCCGATGATTTATTCCCCGATTATGGAAAATCCGCCCTGGTGGTCGTTCAACGAGGCGGAAAGACCCTTGAGGCGAAAATCGAACGACCAGCCAAGGCCCTGAGCGAGTGGGCCCAATCCAACAACCTGGCCCTCCGGTTCCTGGCTTCCATGGGATTCGGCCCGGACGCGCCGCCGGACCCATCTTTTGGTATTTCCGCATTCGTGCCCTCCATCGTGGGAACCGCGGCTTTGGGGAATCCCGCCAGGAACGCGGGGATTCAGGACGGGGATGAGATCCTTTCGATCAACGGCCACCAGGTGACCGAGTGGTCGGAAATGACCTATTACATCCGCAATACCACGGAAGATACCCTTCAAATCGAGTTTTCGCGGGACCACAAGATCCACAAGGTTTCCATCCAACGGGTTTTTAACGGAACTTATAAGCAGATCGGCATCATGGCGATGGAATCCAAGGAACCTCCCACCATTAACCATGTCGGAATCGTTCAGGCCTTCGGGGATTCAACCCATTTCGCCGTTAATAAGTCCTCGGAGATGCTCAACGGCATTTGGAAAATGGTGACCGGCAAGATTTCATTGAAGGACAGCGTGGGGGGGCCCGTGACCATCATGAGGCTCATGTACCACCAAGCCAGCCAAGGCTGGGAAGATTTCCTTTCCCTCGTGGCGGTTATTTCAATCATGCTGGGATTGATGAACCTCCTGCCGCTGGGGATCGTGGATGGTGGCCAGATTGTCATCTGCCTATTGGAAGGGGTCAAGCGGCGGCCCATGTCGGTCAAGTTTCAAATGGCCTATCAACAGGCGGGATTCATCCTGGTTGCTGGCTTAATGCTTTTCGCGGTATTCAACGACTTCAAGAACATCTTTTTGGAGATCCACAACCATATCCAGTAAATGCAGGTGACGGCTCGCAGTCGCACCAACTATTTGTTGGCATCGCCAAAAACCGCCCCTCACCTTGAGGGTTCGGGGCAGGGCGGGCAGTTCGCAGCTACTTCTAAAGCAAAACTAACTTTAAAGGAGTGCTTGTGAAACTTCACGAATATCAGGCCAAGGAAATCTTCGCCAAATATGGACTGCCGGTGACGCCGGGGGTTCTGGTGAAGCATCTATCCGAGGTGGACGAGGCCCTCAAGCAATTTCCCACGGGCCCCTGGATGGTCAAGGCCCAGATCCACGCGGGAGGCCGCGGCAAGGCCGGCGGCGTCAAGTTCTGCAAAACCGAGACGGATGTCCGCCAGAAGGCCAGTGATATCCTCGGCATGACCCTGGTGTCCCCCCAGACCGGCCCCCAGGGTAAACTCGTGAAGAAAATCTTCATTACCCCCGCCGTGGATTACTCCAAGGAACTTTACGTCAGCGTGGTCCTGGACCGGGTCCACCGCTGTCCTGTCATCCTGGCCTCCGCCGAGGGAGGCACCGAGATCGAAGAATTGGCCGTCCACAAGCCCGAGGCCATCCAGAAGGTCTACATTGACCCGGTCCAGGGACTCCACCCCTACCAGGCCCGGCAGCTTCACCTGGACCTGGGACTGCCTTCCGACAAAATCAACCAGGGTTCCAAACTTCTCCAGGACCTGGTGAAGATCTTCATGGACCTGGACCTTTCGCTGATCGAGGTGAATCCGCTAGTGGTCCTAAAAGACGGCAATATCCATTGCCTGGACGCCAAGCTGGCCTTTGACGACAATGGGCTGCCGCGGCATAAGGAATACGCCTCCTGGCGCGATCCCGACGAGGAGGACGCCCGCGAACTGCTGGCGGCGGAGAGCGGCCTTTCCTATATATCCCTCGACGGCAATATCGGATGCCTGGTTAATGGCGCGGGGCTGGCCATGGCCACCGCCGACGCCATCCAGCATTTCGGGGGAACCCCCGCGAACTTCCTGGACGTGGGCGGCAGCGCCTCCCAGAAAGCGGTGGCCCAGGCCTTTAAGATCATCCTCTCCGATGAGAGGGTGAAGGCCATCCTGGTCAATATCTTCGGGGGGATCGCCAAGTGCGACTTGATCGCCCAGGGCATCATTGACGCGGCCAAGGAAGTGGGGCTCTCCCTGCCTCTGGTGGTTCGCCTGGAGGGAACCAACGTGGAAAAGGGCAAGGAGCTTCTGTCGAAGTCCGACTTGAAATACAGTTTCGCTTCCAGCATGGACGAGGCGGCTAAGGCCGCGGTGGCTGGGGCCGGGGGGGCGCGCTCATGAGCATCTATTTAGGCAAAAACGCGAAGGTCATCTGCCAGGGCATCACCGGTTCGGCCGGGTTGTTCCATTCGAAAGCCTGCCGGGACTACGGCACCAAAATGGTGGGGGGAGTGACGCCGGGTAAGGGCGGAAGCGAGGTGGAGGGTTTCAAGGTGTTCGACACGGTGGGGGACGCGGTCAAGAAAACCGGCGCCAATACCACGATGATTTTCGTCCCGGCGCTTTTCGCCGGGGACGCGATTTTGGAGGCGGCGGCCGCCGGGATCGAGTTGATCGTCTGCATCACCGAGGGAATTCCCGCCAACGACATGGCGAAGGTGAATTTGATCCTGAAACAGTATCCCAAGTCCCGCTTGATCGGACCCAATTGCCCCGGCATCATCACGCCGGGAGTGGCCAAGGTCGGCATCATGCCGGGCTATATCCATAAACCGGGGAAAATCGGCATCGTCTCCCGGTCCGGGACCCTCACCTACGAGGCGGTTTGGCAAGTGACCCAGTTAGGCCTCGGCCAGTCCACCTGCATCGGCATCGGCGGCGACCCCATCGTGGGGACGACCCATCTGGACGCCCTGGAAGCCTACAACGCGGATAAGGATACCCAGGCCGTCATCATGATCGGGGAAATCGGCGGAACGGCCGAGGAAGAGGCGGCCCTCTACGTCAAGAAACACATGAAAAAACCAGTGGCGGCTTTCATCGCCGGCATGACCGCGCCCCCCGGCAAGCGCATGGGCCACGCCGGAGCCATCGTTTCCGGCGGCAAGGGGACGGCCAAGGAAAAGATCGCGGCGCTGGAAGCGGCCGGCATTGTCGTGGCCCAAAGCCCCGGCGAGATCGGCAACGCCCTGGTGGAAGCCCTCAAGGGAAAAAAGGGAAAATCCAAACCGAAAACCAAAAAGAAAAAGTAGAAAAATTCACCACGGACCCCGTTAGGGGCTTGTGGTAAAGAGTTTTTGTTCAGGTATAAAGATTTTTCATGGCAGCCAGGATGATCCCTTGTTGAGGTCCCCAGACCCTCGAGTCGGTGGTCTGGAAGACCGCGAAGGTTTTTAATCCGCAGGCCGAGGCCAATTGGGTGACGCCGCTGTCGTTGCCCAAATAAGCGGCGGATTGGGAAAAGACCGCGGCCAAATCCGTGATGGGCAGGGGTTTTTCCAACAGGACCACGTCCTTCAATCCGGAAAAGGCCTGCTGGATGGCAGGCAGGTTTTTTTCCTCCGCTTCCCCCCAAACCACCAAAACCTGTTTTTGGGATTCCCTCACCGCCCTCTCGGCAGCGTCCCTGAAAAAGGAAAGCGGGGCGTTTTTGTCCGGACTTCCGCTGCCGGGATGAATCACCAAAGGCGAATTTAGATGAAGGGCCGTCAAAATTTGTTTTCCCCGTACCCGTCGTTTTTCGTCGAGGTGCAATTGAGCGAGCCGAAGGGGCGAATCGGGGGCCAGGGGGCATTGAAAGACCGTCTCCAGCCAATAGTCCGCGGCCCAGCGGGTCTCTTCCAGGAATTCAGCGAATGGCTTGGAAGGGAAGTGGACCCTGGCGCCGGAGAGGGCGGTGAGCTTCTCCAGGATCAAATCATCCCGGTCCTTGAAAAAAACGAATATTTCCTTGAATTGAATCCAAAATTCTTTTTGGGAATCCCTGGGTTCGGAGGAGAGAAGGATTTGGAGGAGCGGGTCCAGGGGAACGACGCGGTCCACTCCCAACAGGTCCGCGCCCAGGGATAAGTAAGGGGCCGTTCCCGCCACCGTGACTTCCGCCCTTGAACTCAAGGTCCTCAAGGCGGGAAGGGTCAGGAGGGAATCGCCCAAACTTCCGGCGGCCAAGACTAAAACGGGTTCCGATTTTTCCATGGAAGTTATTATAGGCCGTTTTGGGGGATTGAGGAGCGGCGGTTCCAGCGGATTTCCGAAAGAAAAATATTACTTCGGGTAGAATAGGGCGCCCTTGACCTTGGGCGGTCAGGTTTCCGCCGAAGGAAAAGGGGCGGAAAATCCCAAGGACGTGCCATGGCCTCTTTTACCAAAACCACCGCGGCGGGACTCCTGGCGGGCCTTTTGATTTGCCTGGCTTCCTCCGAACTGTTCTGCCGTTGGGCGGCGGGCGCCGGCCTCTGGTACCGGCATTGGGATTTCACCGGGGACTTGACCAGCCTGCCGGAAGTCCAGGACCGTCTCCACTCGGTTTCGGGGAAGACCCCGAGGCTTTTGATTTTAGGCGATAGTGTTTTAGGTCCCACGGCCCTCCGGGAGCATCGGGCGTCATTTCCCCGTGAGCAATCACTCTCCTCCAACCTGAAAAATGAGTTTTGGAGGGACCATTGGACGGCCTTGAGCCTGGGCGCGGATGGATTATTACTGCCGGACGTGGAGGCCCTGGGACTCGAAATCCTCAAGGATCCGCCCCAAAAGATCCTCTTGATCCTCAATATGAGGATGTTCGCCCCCGAATTCCTCCAAGGGTCCAAAGCCCTCTCCCGGGCATTCTTCCGGGAAGAATTTCCACCGGAAGTTTCAGCCTCCTTTAAACCCGAAAAACCGTCCGAAGTGGGGGCCTTGGTGGAAAATTGGTCCTGCCGCCATTGGGTTCTTTTCCGGACCTGTAATCTTCTTAAAACCCTATGGTATTTTCCGAGCCGAAAGGATTTTTTTCAAAGCCTGTTGGAAAATCTGGGACCTCCCCCTGACGAAGACCTCCGGCAGGCGTCCTTGAAATTTAAAATCGCCCCTTATTACGAGTATCGGCCCTGGGACGCCGACTCCATTCCTTTCCAATCCCTGGACCGCTTTCTCCGGCGCCTGTCGAAGGCCCAGGTTCCCGTTCAGGTCATCTTGACTCCCCAAAACCTTGATTTTCTCGGAGGCCTCCTAAACCGGGACGGCTTCGCCCAAAACCGGAAATTCCTTGCTTCCTTCCTGGGAAATAAAAAAGATCGCTTCATCCGATATGAGGATTGGTCCGGCCGCTATCCCTCCCGTTATTTCCTCGACCATTGCCACTTGACCCCCGAGGGGAACGCGAAGATGGCCTCGGACTTAAGGGTATTGCTCCAGGGGGTGAAACCATGAGCGAGCGGCGGAAAGAATTTCTCCAGGGGATGCTGATGGGGCTGTTGTTGTTCGCCATGCTCCTGGCCATCCTGCTCTTGGCCGGGGACCTGTCGGATTCAAAATTCATCTATGTGGATTTTTAACGAGGAGCGCGGAGCTTGATTTTTAATACGGGCTGGTTCTTACTTTTTTTCCTGATTTTTTACCCGCTTTTTTGGATCACTCCTTGGTCCAAGGCGCGCTTTTTCTTCCTGCTGGCTTCCAGCATGGTTTTTCATTATCACTTCGCGGGCCCCGCGGGGATCAAGCCCATCATCGTGATGGCGGTTTTGACCTTTGGCCTCGCCCTTTGGATGGAACGGTTTCCTCCGGGTGATCCCAGGCGCAAAAGGATATTCCTCCTGGCTTTGGCGGTACCGGTGCTCGGACTCATCGGCTATAAATACCGAGTCCTGTTTTTTTCCACCCTAGCCCCCGCCGCAGGAGGGGCTTTTTTTCAAGCCCTCGCCGTGCAGCCGGCGCTGCCCCTGGCCATCTCCTTTTTCACCTTTGAATTCGTCCATTACTTGACGGATGTCTACCACGGGTCCCAACCCATTCGCAACCCGTTCAAGTTCACGCTTTTTTGCATTTTTTTCCCCTCCATCGTCTCGGGCCCCATCAAGCGCTACCAGCGGTTCATGCCTTGGGTGGAAAGGGGCATTGCCCGCCCGGGGTTCGAAATGGTCGTCAAGGGTTTCTCCCAGATCCTCCTGGGTTTTTTCAAGAAATTAGTGGTGGCGGACAATGTCACGGTGGCGATCCACCTCGTGGAGCGTCACACGGACCGCTCCCCTGGCGCGGTCTGGCTCCTGATGCTGCTGTTGTGGCTGAGGATTCTTTTCGACTTCAGCGGCTACAGCGATATCGCCATCGGCTTGGGCAAGACCATGGGTTTCGAGCTCCCTGCGAATTTCAACTTCCCCTATATCGCCCAGAACATCGCGGATTTTTGGAACCGCTGGCATATGTCCCTGAGCAGCTGGATCAGGGATTATATTTATATTCCCTTGGGCGGGAGCCGACATGGTCCGG
>Ga0265318_10001778_pt1 | contig 12256 bp, 8 predicted proteins | sample 4821metaG_FD_192431 | JGI IMG/M metagenome (GOLD analysis project Ga0265318, IMG submission 192431) | Rhizosphere microbial communities from Carex aquatilis grown in University of Washington, Seatle, WA, United States - 4-8-21 metaG | ecosystem: Host-associated > Plants > Roots > Rhizosphere >... | reverse complement strand
TTGCAAATAATTCTAATTTATTTTTTTGCATTTTCATTTGGATTTTTTCTCCGCTTCAAGTTGATCAACGCGAGCTTGCAATGCCACAATTTCTTTTTGTTGTTCTTTGACTGCTTCGATAAGTGGAGCAACCATATTTCCGTACTCAACAGATTTCATTCCTGTTACATTATCAGTGTGAACTAATTCAGGGAATTGTTTTTCAACGTCTTGTGCAATCAAACCAATTTGTGTTTGATTAGATAACGTCGTCGTGTTAATCCAATTAAATGAAACTGGAGTCAATGAAGTGATTTTTACTAATGAGTCAGTAAGTGGAGTAATATTTTTCTTTAGTCGCGCGTCAGAATTATAGTAGAACGCTCCGCCATAAATGCTTCCGGTTGCAGTAAAAGTTCCTGCACCATTTCCAGCAGTGGCACCTGAAGCAAGACCGCCATCTATTCTCATAAATCCAGGCGTGTAAACACCACTACTAAAACTTCCAGCATTGTTCAATCTTAACCATGTATCAGTTCCTTGCAATGCATTGTAATTAGACGCACCCAAATAATAAATACCGTTTGTTGAATAGATTCCACCGCTGGAAGTCAATGACGTCAATGTGCCAACAGAAGTAATTGAAGGCTGAGCTGCAGTCGTTACAGTTCCAGCCGTATCTGAATAATCAACATAACCATTAGTATTTGCATCACAAGAACTTCCCCAACTTCCTGCACAACCAACTTCATACATTCTAACTCTTCCGCTATTTTGATTTGCAGCAAATGCTGGCAAAGAAGTAATTCCGCCCCATGCAACATTTGTAGCAGTCGCGGCATTAATATTCCAACTTCCAGATGCACCTGTTCCAGTTAATGTTGGAGCGTAATTATTGAAATTTCCAGAATGTAAAATTGTATACCAAGTATTCCAAGTCGTATCAATACCTTTTCTAATATTTAGTTGTGGAATTCCACCACCGTTTGTCGCAGTAGAACCAAAAGCAAGTTGATATGACGCGTCTCCACCTGATGCAGTGTTTCCGTCATAAGGAGAGTATGTCATGACACCTGCGTAATTTCCACCAGTTCCAGTTGAACTTGCACCGACGAAATCAAATCTAACAATGCCTGCAGCCCAATTAGGTAATTTAGTTGCAGCGTTTCTATCACCATCAGGCGCATTAACATATCCACTCCTTCCAGAAACTCCAATTCCCCATGTGCCTGATGCACCAGTACCAGTTAATGTTGGTGCATATGAATTATAATTTCCTGCGTGCAAAATAGCATTTCCATTTAATGAGACTGTGCCTGCGCCACTTGTAAATCTATTTGCATAATCCGTGCCATCATTTGAAGTAGAATGCATATCAATATATTGACCAACTTCCATAACGCCGTCAGCTTTTACTCGAGGAATGTAACCAAACGTTAAACCATTATTACCGCCAGCTGGCGCAACGCTTGCTCCGCCAACTGTTCCACCAGCATCGCCGCCAATACTCAAACTCGCAGCAGTACCAGTCAAACCAGTTCCTGCTCCTGAAAATGAATTTGCAATTAAATTTCCTGATTGATCAAACTGCCAAATTCCAGACGAGCGTGCACTATTAATTCCACGCAATACGCCATTGAAATTTTCAAGATAGTAACCAATTCCACTGTTACTAAGCATATGAATTTCGCCGCCTTCGTTTGCGCCGAGTTGATTGTAAATTGAAACAGTTCCTGTCCCAGTATCTCCTAACAAAGCAGTACCAGCAACATCTAGTTTTGCACTTGGGCTGACAATTCCAACGCCAACATTTCCATTCGCAGCAAATTGCATCGCAAGTGTACCACTCGCAGCCGAAGTATAATCTGCAACGTTATTGACATAAATATTTCCATAACCGCCAGCACCAGTCGTGCCAAATCTAATTTCGTTTGCGCCGTTATTTCCTAAAACTAAAATTCCAGATGCACCAGCAGTAGTTCCGAGTTGAGTTCTGTAAGTTGTTGGATAATTAGTAGACGTTAAGAAAAGTCCAGGAGTCGTTGAACCAGAAACTTCTAATTTTGCGTTTGGTCCCGTTGTTCCAATTCCAACATTACCGGAATTTTTAATTGTGAATAAATCAGAATATGCGCCAAGATTAGATGTTCTTCCGCGAATTCGCAAATCGTCTCCACTAACACCGTTATCGGATGCATAAATTTCTGCACCATACCAACCAGGATTTGCACCGCTCATGTAAGCTTGAGATAAATGAAGTACTGACGAACCAATGACACCGCTATTAGCAGTGCTCAAAGTGAATTGAGGATTTGTATTTCCGACGCCAACATTTCCACCAGATGGTCCTAAAACAATACTTGCACCTTGCCCGTCGACATAAATCGGACGCACGGCACCAGTACCGCCAGCGATTGACTGTATGTAATGCACATTGCCACTTTCCAAAGTGCGAAGTGCTTCATAATTAGCAATTCCCGGATGACCAACTCCATATTCGTATAAACTTTGCGCAGAAGCTTGACCATTAACATCTAATGCAGAACCAGGACCCGCTTGATTAACACCAACATAACCTGAAGGCAACCAAGTCATAACATTCGCCAAACCGCTGCCTGCATAAAGATTTACGGACGTTGGAAGATATGACATACCACCAGTATATGCTCCGCCGTTATTCGTAAACGCAAGTGGTGCCCACGCAAAATCATCAGAACTTCTACCATTTGCTCTGATAGCTTGTCCGTCGCCACTCGCATGAGCAGTAATGTCTCCGTTAACATCTAGTACTGTTGATGGAGTCATACCAATACCAACTTTTCCAGATGCGTCAAGCGTCATTGCAGTAGCAGTGCCGCCAGTCAATTTTCTTATCGACAAAACATTCGCATAATCCAAATATGTATTCGCGAATCCGTCATAGTACAATTGATTGCCAGCAGTACCATATCTAAGTCCGCCAGTGCCTGACGCGTTATCAGAAACTGAAATCATTGCACCAGTTCCTTGAACATCTAATAATTTTGCAGGCGCAGTTGTTCCAATACCAACGTTACCATTTGAGAAAATAGAATTTGTAGATCCGCCACCGCCAGGAGAATAAACGCCATAAACTTCGCGCGCAGTTCCACCATTATTATTCTCGACGCTAAGTGAAAATGGATGAGATGAATCATAACGAGAATTAATTGTTGCAAAATAATTTGCTTGCGAAGTTGGATTATCTAATCGCAGAACGCCAACGACATCCAACTTTGTTTGAGGAGTATAAGTTCCAATACCAACATTAGTTCCATCATCATAAACTATTGATGAAACAAGATTTGTACTATTGTAAGCACGTGCCAAATAATTTGGCGTCATGTTCGCACCGTAAATTGAAACACTGCCGCCGCCTTGACCAGAAATTAAGTAAACGCCGATTTGATTCCAACCAGTTCTACAATCGCCATTAAAACAAATACCATCCGTGTTGATGTAGTTATGAACCTCGACGTGATTTGAATCAGTAAGAGTAATTGCAGGAGGAACGGCTGGCTGATATGCTGACGAACTTACACTTGCCCAATTAGTCGTATTACAATATTGAATACTAGCGATCGTTGAATTGTAACGAAGAGTACCGCCAGTTGACGCGTCACAAGTATTTGAGAAACCAACTTTAATTGCACCATTAACATCAAGCATTGATGCTGGCGAATTTGTTCCGATACCTACATTTCCCGTCGTATAAACAATTGAATTACTACCAGTTGCGTTTGGTCGAAATGGTCCAGTTACATTACGATTAAGAGCTTTCTCGAGAGTCGTTTCGCCAAGACCAGAAATATTTACAAGAATATTATTTGCGTTGTGACCATTGCCAATAACGTTTGTGAAATTAACATCGGCGTCAGAAGGGTAAACATCTCCATTAAGAGATGGCGCAAAGCCAATCGGAAGCGCGAACAGAAGAATCAATACTGCTAACAGGAAGATAACCCTCTTCATCAAAACCCATAACCTCTTTGTTCATTGCTCCGCAAGACCATTTAAATACTTTTCGCGGAATTTCGACGAGTACTTACAAGTAGAAAATGCGCTTACCAAAACCGTCATTGTCCCAAAATTTGGTTTATCTAACGCCTCTAGGTAATTTTTGCAAGAAAGAAGATATATATTTATAAGACAAACACCGATTCCACTTGTTGCGATGACCCAAGCACCAGTTTCTGATAAAAACGCCGACAAAAATTCTGGAAAAAATTCAGGTAATTCTGAAAATGCTAACAAGAAATACAACGCACTTGTTGACGAAAAACAATTTCTAACGTATTGGAAAAATAACCAGACATATCGGTTCAATCCAAATCAAACTACAAAAACAATTTACTCAATCGACACGCCGCCGCCAACAATGTCCGGCAAAATGCACATCGGTCACGCGTGCTCATACGCTCAACAAGATTTCATCGCACGATACAAGCGTATGCGTGGCTTTGAAGTTTTCTATCCATTTGGAACCGATGACAACGGTTTACCGACGGAAAAACTTGTCCAAAAAGAAAAAAACGTTCTCGCAAATAAAATGGAGCGACAAGCGTTCATCGACGCAGTAACAAATTACATCAAAGAAGAACGACCAAAATTTGTTCAAGATTGGATTAACATCGGCGTTAGTTGCGACTTCGAACAACTAAATTACTCGACGATAAACGCACACTGCCGCAAAGTTAGTCAGAAATCTTTCCTCGATCTTGCAAAAAAAGGGCTCGTCTATCAAAAAGAAGCGCCAGTTATTTGGGACACAGTTTTCCAAACAGCAATCGCTCAAGCAGAACTTGTTGACGTAGAAAAAAAATCATTCTTCAACGACATTGTTTTCACACTAGACGACCAAAATCACACGCCGCTAATAATTGCAACAACACGACCAGAATTATTGGGCGCCTGCGTTGCAATCTTCGCGCATCCCGACGACAAAAAATACAAACACCTTTTCGGCAAATTCGCGTTCTCCCCGTTGTACAACGTCAAAGTTCCAATTCTCGCCGACGAAAAAGTAAATCCAGAAAAAGGAACTGGAATCGTTATGTGTTGCACGTTTGGCGACCAGACAGATATTGAATGGTACAAGAAACATAAACTCCCGCTAAAAGTTTGCATAGGCAAAGACGGCAGAATGACCGACGCTGCAGGAATCAAATATGCGCGAATGAAAGTCGAAGAAGCAAGAAAAGCAATCATCGAAGACTTGAAAGCAGCGAACCTGCTCAAATCTCAAAAAGAAATTTCTCACGTCGTGAATGTCGGTGAGCGAAGCGGCGTTGCCGTTGAAATAATTGAAACAAAACAATGGTACGTTAGTTATCTCGACAAAAAAGAAAAATTCCTAGAATATTCAAATTCACTAAATTGGCATCCAACGCATATGAAAGTGCGACTAGACAATTGGATCCGCGGATTAAATTGGGATTGGTCAATCGCGCGACAAAGAAAATACGGCGTTCCAATTCCAGTATGGTACGGCAGTGATGGAAAAGTCTATTTTGCCGACGAGAGTCAGCTACCAGTGGACCCCGTCTCCGACAAACCAAAAAATGGTCCAACAGACAGCAGCGTAACGCTCACGCCGGAGCTCGACGTATTTGACACTTGGTTCACTTCGTCAAGCACACCAATTATAGCGCGCGAATTAATGGCTGGTACGCCCGCGTACAACAAACTCTTCCCGATGGATTTGCGCCCACAAGCCCACGAGATAATTAATTTCTGGCTTTTCTACACACTCATCAAAACAGAATTGCTCTACAACGACAAACCGTGGAGAGAAACAGCAATTTCAGGTTACGTCCTCGATCCGCAAGGCGAGAAAATGTCAAAATCAAAAGGCAATACTGTTTCTCCGCAAGAGATTGCAAAAAAATTCCCAGCCGACGCAATGCGATATTGGGCAGCAACGAGTAAACTTGGCGAAGACATGCCGTACCAAGAAAAAGAACTCGTCACAGGAAATCGTCTAATCAACAAATTGTGGAATGCAGCAAAATTCATGGCGATGTACTGTGAAAAGCTCGACGCGGATGCGCCACGACCAGCAAAGCTTCATCCGAACGATGAATGGCTACTTGCAGAATTAAATATCACGATTCAAAGTGCAACAGAAAATTTCGACGCATACGAATACGGAAAAGCAAAAACAGATATCGACAACTTTTTCTGGAATATTTTCTGCGATCAATATCTCGAGTCGATAAAAAAAGTTTACTACGCGCCAGAGCAATTTGAAGAAGGAACTTTAGAATCTGCTCAATGGACACTGCGACACGCACTTCTCGACGTAATTAAAATGCTCGCACCAATTTTGCCGTTTGTAACGGAAGCAATCTATACGAATTTCTATGATGAAAAAAACGCAGCAAGCGGCGCAAGTATTCACCTGCAAAGCTGGCCGACGCTTCACAAAATCGAAAACAAAAATGCACTCGCTCACGGAAAACTTTGGCAATCATTCATCGCAACAGTTAGACGACATAAAGCAGAAAATAATTTGGCGCTCAACACGCCGATTGATCCATTAATGATTAATGGTCCCGCCGAAAAACTTGAAATTCTAAAAATTGCAAAATCAATTATCGCCGGAACTCTGCTCGCCAAAGTTGAGATTGGAATAATTGACAACTCGCGCAATCAACCTTTCACGTTCGATAAAGATATTGAATTCTCAGTTATCTACAAACCAACAGAAAAGAAAAAAGAATAATTTCCATTGATTTATCTTTTCTTGCGAGATTTTAGTTGACTTAATTGTTGCAATAAATCATCTCGCAAATCTAAGAAAGTTTCTTGCTGCGTCGGATGATAACAATCAGTTATTTTTGAGACATGCATGTTGTATTGAACGTAGGGCAACAAACTTTGAATCAAATGATCAGCATTGTCATTGACACATGCCGCGCCAATTAAGTTTCCATTCATATCGCAAAGCAGCTGAATCATTCCATCAGTTACGCCTTCGAGAATTGAGCGACCCTCGTCAAACGTAACTACGGATTTCAAAAAAGTTCCAGGCTTCAAGTCTTTTTCGTGCACGCCAACACTTGCGACGTGTGGATAAGTAAATGCGATTTGTAATTTTGGCGAAGTGTACACCGAGTTCTTAATTGCTTTCCCATTTATTTTTCTAATAATTTGTTCTGCAATATAATCACCTTCTTGTCGCGCTTCATGTAAAAGCTGAATTCCAGATTGATCTCCGCCAGTGTAAATTGTTGGAACAGATGTTTGACAAAATCCGTTTCGCACAATACGACCATTTTTGTCAACTGCGATTCCCGTTTTTTCCAAACCCTTAGGATTATTTGGAACTCTTCCAGTTGAAACAATAAGATTGTCGGCGACAAATTGTCTTGCGCTGTTTCCATCCGTTACTGTAAATTTTCCACTTGATTTGTCGTGAGAAACTGATTTACTTTCAAAATCAAAAATCATTTCTATTCCACGTTTTGTAAATGAATCTTCCAGCGACATTGAAACAGATTCGTCAAACATTCGAAGTAACGGTTTGCTTCGCGCAAGAATTGTAACTTTGAAACCGATTGAGTTGAAAAATTGTGCCATCTCGCAACCAATTACTACGCCGCCAAGAATAATTATTGAATTTCCTCGGATTGTTTTTTGCTCAAACAAATTGTCGGATGTAAAATAAGGAGTTCCTACAAGTCCAAAAATTTGCGGAATGAAAACTTTCGAACCCGTGCAGAGAATCAAATATTTTGCGCGATATGTTTCACCGTTACAAGAAACAGTATTCGCGTCAACAAGTTGCGCTTCGCCGTCAATTCGCGTAAATCCGCCAGCGTCTTCTCCTTGCAATCGGTATTTGACAAAATCTGCTCGCTGCTCTCGCATCCAAGAAAATAATTTTTCAATGTCAAGTTTTTGTTTCTTACTTTCCCTAGACGTGCTCATTGTTTCTTTGGTGAACAATTGTGCATATGTCTGCACGTGCGCGACGTGATGCGCTGGAACAAACAAAGATTTTGACGGCATACAACCAGTTAGAATACAAGTAGTTCCTCGCGGACCGCGCTCAAACGCAGCGACGCGTTTACCAGCTTTTGAGAGAGTTCTTGCCGCGTAGAGTCCCGTCGTTCCGAGGCCAACAACTAAAACATCGTATTCTTGTGTCATTTATCTTGCACCATTTTATTGAGAATATCAATAACTCCTTTTAAGAGTTATCCCAAATCAAACCAGAATTTTAAAAAGTAAATAGAAATTTATTTATCTCTTCCCCAACGCCACTTTGGCTTTGGTCCAGTCAAATTACAAATGATGATGAGCAGTATTATTACAACGATTTCCTGCAACGACAAGAATAAAACTGAAATAAGTGTAGGATAATAACTCAACGTAATTGCAAGACTACTAAATACAATGTCAATTACGACGAGAAAAACAATTGCCCAACCCTGCCACGTTATCGGATACCAGCCATAACCATAAGTTCTTGCAACAAACCATTTTCTTACTTTGATTTCATTTTCAGTGGATTTATTTGTCGTGGTGGACTTATTTGCCATTGTGAATATCTCTCTCGCGGTCAATTATTTTTTCATAGCCTTGTTAATTAAATCGCCAATCGTAAGTGGCTTTGCTTCGGCTTTTACCGACGGTGTTTCATTGTCATCGCTTAATGCGCCACGTTTTGCGACGAGTTTTAGATTGAGTGCAGTTTCAAATTTCTTAACAACGTCAAGCATTTGATGAGTATTTCCAGCTTCAATTTGATGAACAATGGATTCACGGATGTTTAACATACGAGCTAGATCGACTTGTCTCATATTTCGCTTTTCGCGTGCTCCCTTGATTAAATCGCCAGCGTTTGGAGCAACGAATTCTTGCGGTGCATCGTCTTTTTTAGGCATACGCATGCCAGGCACATATTCTCGTCGTTGACCCTGTGGCGTCGAAGAAACAAGTTTTCCGAATTTTTGACAGTTTGGACATACGACTAGCTGAACGCCTTCAACAATAACTGGTTGTAAGCTTGCCGTTGCTCCGCACATTTCACAATTTGCCATTAGTGAAATAATGTGCGGCTGGCTTATAAACGTTATCTCAATACATAGCAATCAATATATATAGAGAATTGCAATTAACCAGTCAAATCAATAATTTATTACGAGGTTTTAGAAATGGTATTACTAACTGATTCAAGCAATATTGGACTAGTGGCACTGATTGCCGCATTCTTTTTTGTTTTTATAATAATAGGAATCGCAATTTATGTTTACAATGGATTTGTTTTAATGACAATTGCGAAAAAACTAAAAAATCCTAGACCGTGGCTTGCATGGATCCCAGTTGCAAATTTTTTCCTTCTCCCGCAGTTAGCAGGACAAGCTTGGCAATATGGATTTTTCATATTTCTGCCACTTGTAAACATAGTTTTCTTAATTTATTGGTTCTGGCATATTCTTGAGAAAAGAAAATATGCCGGCGCATTAAGCCTTTTAATTTTGATTCCATATCTTGGAGTAATTGCGTGGCTAATTACAATTGGAATCGTTGCGTGGCACGATAAAGAATAATTTTCATAATTTATTTTTCAATAATTTCTAATTACGTACTATTCTTTAAAGACTTAAAAGCATAAATTGTAAAAAAATTATTTTGCTGACGATTTGACGTCATCATAGAATTTTGCATAACTCAAGGCAACATATGGAATCAACCAAATAAATCCTACGCCGAGTGTCAATATGCACAAAATTGCCCATCCGAAGAATCTCCAACCCAAACAGAAATATTTCCACTTATGCCCACGCATCATTTTCTTACTTTGTTCGATTGCATCAGACGGACTTATTTTCTTATTATCGAGTATAATATAATATGCCTGTGAATAACGGATTGACGCAATTATTCCGGGGATTATTAACAATAAAAACCATAAAAAAGTGAACCAAAGTCTTAGTAAATATACTTTTGCGTTAGGCAAAAAGTTATTGAAACCATCAAAGAGTTGGCCAATTTCAGGTTTTTTCTTTCTTGATAAAGATAGATTAAATGACAAAAATCCTAAGACCAATGGTCCTGTTATTAAAAGCTGTATGACGAAACCAAGGATAAAGAGAGGTTTTGTTGCAGTTGAAAGTATAAGGATAAAAACAATATACAACAAAGATACAGCAATAGCTAATCCCCAATATCCTTTAAGCGATTCTCGCGCTTTTTTCATTAAGATTTTATTTTCAGTTACCATTGATTTTACCTCGACCGCTTTGTTAATTAAAACTGCAAAAACTTATTTCAAAATAATTTCTTGTCCACTTTTTGAATCTTTGACGACAAATCCTAATGATGCGATTTCGTCTCGCAATCTGTCGCTCTCTTTGAAATCTTTTTTATCACGCGCAATTTTTCTTGCGTCAAGTAGAATTTGAACTGCGACAGGAATATCTGTCTTTGAAACTGCACCGCTATTTGCTGACAAATATTTATTAGAATTTTTCAAGTCCAATCCAAAGATATTGTCAAACGAATAAATTGTTGCGAGTTTATCTGCGTCGCTAACGGACGAATCTCCGAGCAATTCGTGCAGAAGCGCAACTGCTTGTGGCGTATTCAAGTCGTCGTTAAGTGCAAGCTCAAATTTCTCTGCGTAACTAGAAATAATATTTCCATTTTTAGCGTTTGATTTAGTTTGCAACTCAATAATTTGTTTTCTAACTTTTTCTAAACTCTTAGCTGCGCCGTCAAGCGCGTCGAAATTGAATGCGAGTTGTTTGCGATAGTGCGCTTGGAGTAAGAAATAGCGATATGAGAGTGGAGAATAACCTTTCTGTTTCAAAACGGCAAGCGTCAAAAAATTATCTCCAGATTTTGCCATTTTCTCATCGGAACCACTTGTTGACGAGACATTTAGAAATTCGCCGTGCATCCAATAATTGACCCAGGGTTTTTTCCCCGTCGCGCCTTCTGCTTGAGCGATTTCATTTGTGTGGTGAACCGAAACGTGATCAATTCCACCGCAGTGAATATCAAAGTGATCGCCCAAGAATTTCATGCTCATCGCTGAACATTCGATGTGCCAGCCAGGGAAACCAACGCCCCAAGGCGAAGCCCATTCCATCGCGCGCTTACTTCCGTCTTTCGGAGAAAATTTCCACAGTGCAAAATCCGTTGGATTTCTTTTGCCTTCAACTAATTCAACACGAATTCCTGCTTGCAAATTTTTTATGTCAAGTCGTGCAAGCTTTCCGTAATCGCTCAATTTTGCCGTGTCGAAATAAATTCCATCTTCGAGTTTGTAAGTAAATCCTTTTTTCTCTAATTGTTGAATTTGCTCGATTTGTTCTTTGATATTATCAGTTGCTTTACAAATAATTGTCGGCGCAACAATGTTGAGATCTTTACAATTATCAAAAAATACTTTAGAATAATACGCTGCAATGTCCCAGACAGATTTTCCTTCTCTGGCGGCGCCCTTTTCCATCTTGTCTTCGCCAGTATCTCCGTCGCTCGTCAAATGCCCAACGTCCGTAATATTCATTACGTGTTTTACTTCGTAACCGTTTTGGCGCAAAACGCGAGTTAGAATATCTTCAAAGACATATGTTCGTAGATTTCCAATGTGCGCGTAATGATAAACTGTTGGCCCACAAGTGTACAGGCCGACTTTTTGTGGTGCGATAGACTTGAACACTTCTTTCTTTCGCGTCAATGTATTATAGATGGACAACGGTTTGTGCACAATATCTGCCATACAGTTGTGAATTGAAATGGGTTATATAAAGATAACTGGAATTCTCGCGAATTCCAGGAATGAAAGCCACATACGTTTTTTATAACGTTGGAAAACCGCAAGATTTTCGACGCCAAAGCAGTAAAATTAATAAGCTATAGTAAGACTATAGTAGAAGAGGAAATGAAAATGGTAACAACAATACAACTCTCCGAGGAACTCAAACAAAAAATTGGCGCGCTTAAGCGAAAAGATTCTGAAACATATGAAGATGTCATTGCGCGACTTGTTGATAAACAAGATTACGAACGAAAAGTCAAAGAATATTATAGAAAATATGGAACAGAGATTTCTAAAGAAGAAAAAGAATGGATGGAATTTGATCTAGAGCTCGTTGAACCTGAAGATTATGAGAAAAAATATGGTAATCGTAAAAAGAAGTGAAGTAGTTCTCGCAGATCTTGGAAATACAACAGGTCATGAGCAATCAAAAATCAGACCAGTCATAATAATACAAGAAAATATTTCAAATATGTACAGCACAGT
>Ga0265318_10001774_pt1 | contig 12265 bp, 6 predicted proteins | sample 4821metaG_FD_192431 | JGI IMG/M metagenome (GOLD analysis project Ga0265318, IMG submission 192431) | Rhizosphere microbial communities from Carex aquatilis grown in University of Washington, Seatle, WA, United States - 4-8-21 metaG | ecosystem: Host-associated > Plants > Roots > Rhizosphere >... | reverse complement strand
AGAGGCATTGCAGGTGCTGGAGGTAGAGCGTGCCCCCCTTCGCCTCGTGGGCCCAGGGGCCGCCCTCCCCGTTCGGGCCGAGCAGGCCGTCGCGGAAGCTCTTCTCCGAGCTGAGGGCGCAGTCGATCCGCACGAAGTGGCTCTCGTCGGCCCCTGTGGCGCCGTGCAGGATCTCCGCAACCGAGGCCTTGCCGGTCCCGTTCTCGCCGATCAGGAGGACGGGCGTGCGCACCGCGGCGAGCTTCTTGACCTGCTGGATCAGCTTCTTGATCTGGGGGCTCTTGCCCGGGATCCGGCTCTCGATGTCGCTCGGCTTTATCCCGGCGCCGGCGGGAAGCGCGGCGCGCTGCGCCTGGATTTCCCGGAACTCGATCCCTCTCCTCAGGGTCGCGATCAGCTCGTCCACCCGGAACGGCTTCTGGAGGTAGTCGAAGGCGCCGAACTTCAGCGCCTGCACCGCGCTCTCGGTGCTGGCGTACGCCGTCATGATGATCGTGACGGAGCTCGGGTCGTACTGCTTGAGCTGCTTCAGCAGCGTGATCCCGTCCATCGGCTTCATGTCGATGTCGGCGAGCACGAGGTCGAACTTCTCGGCCTTGTAGCGCGTGAGCGCCTTCTCCCCGTCCGTCGCGAAAGCCGTCGCGAACCCCGTCGGCTGAATGACCGCATCCAGCATCTCGTGGATCGAAATCAGGTCGTCGACAATGAGGACGGAGGGCATGTCTAGATCGTGGAATGACAAGCCTCCCCGTAGGCCCAAGCCAAGTCAACAACGCCCGCTACGGGAAAAGGCGCAGGCGCGCGCCCGCGGTTCTTAGCCCATGCCGCCGGCCACGGCGCCCAGCTGGAAGATCGGTAGGAACATCGCCATGACGATGCCGCCGACGATGATGCCGAGGAAGACGATGAGCAGCGGCTCGATCAGGGACGTCAGGGCGCCCACCGTGGCGTCGCACTCGACGTCGTAGAAGTCCGCGATCTTGTTCATCATCCCGTCGACGTTGCCCGTCGCCTCGCCCGCCTTGACCATGTGCTTCATCATCGGGGGGAAGAACTCGTTCGAGGCCAGGATCTCGGAGACCTGGCCGCCCTGGCTGACGTGCTTGGCGATCTCGGCGCACGCGTCCTCGACTTGAACCTTGTTGCTGGCGGAGGCCACGATCTCGAGCGTCCGGAGGATCGGGACGCCGGAGCGGATGAGCGTCGCGTACGTGCGGCAGAACCTCGAGAGCGCGATCTTGTGCACGAGGTTCCCGAAGATGGGCGCCCTGACGAGCGCCATGTCCTTAACGCGCCTGCCCTTCGGCGTGGAGACGAACTTGCCGAGGATCCAGTAGATCGCATAGCAGGTGGCGGCGATCGCCCACCACCAGTGGCCCATGAAATGGCTCAGGTCGATCAGCAGCTGCGTCGGCAGGGGCAGCTTGGCCCCGAAGTCCGCGAACATCGCCGCGAACACCGGGATGACGAAGATCAGCAGCACGTTCACGAGCACGATCGCCAGGGAGATGACGCCGATCGGGTATGCCATGGCCGACTTGACCTTCTTCGTCAGCTTGACCGTGGCCTCGAAGTAGCCCGCCACCTTGCCCAGGATCTCGGCAAGCCCGCCGCTCGCCTCGCCGGCCTCGACCATCGAGATGAACAGCGTCGGGAACGCCCGCGGGAACTTCTTGACGGACGACGAGAAGGAATTGCCCTGCGAGATGTCGAGGCGCACGTCGCGGATGATGATCCGGAAGCGCGGGTCCTCGGTCTGGTCCTGGAGGGCCTCAAGGCACTGCACGAGCGGCAGGCCCGCGACGAGCAGCGACGCCAGCTGCTGGGTGAACATCGTCAGCTCGCCCAGCGGAAGCTTGTATTTCTTGGCGCCCTTCTCGAGTGACTTCTGCTTGGCGAGCGCCTGCGCCGCCCTCACGTCCGCGCCGGCCTTCTTCGCCGTGTCCTGTCGTGCCACGGTTCCGGGTGTAGCAGAAGCGGAGGAGAAAATTGCCATGGCACGCTTAAAACAGTGAGCAAGACTCGCCGCAACCCCATTTGCGCCGCCGCTCCCATGAAAAGAGTGTAAAGCAACCCCTTATTGGAAAGGGAGTTGATGCAGTCTCCAAGAATCGGGAGCGCCCTCCGGGGCTTTCACAAATGCGCGTCCGGCCAACATAATCCGTCGCCGCGCCACGCGTTTCGCTCCGCGGAAAGCCCCCTTCAAGGGAGGCTGGAGCGCGCCCGCCGGCACGCCGAGGCCCGCCTTCGATAACTTCACGTCGTCTTCGGAGCGGCCGTCCGGTTCTCCGCGGTATGGCTCGGGGTTGCCGCGGCCATGGCGACCGCCAGCAGGCCCGCCAGGATTCTCGAGTTCGTGGTCACAGGGGTGGGCGCTCTCCAGCTCCCCCCCCGTCGGGAGCGCCGTGAGGCGGCGGCAGTACCCGTCGCGGACAAGGAGGCGCGCCCCGTAAGCGCAGGTTGAGACGTCTGCGGGAACCTGCACGTGGAACGATCGCCTTCGGGGGTTTCAGGCGAAGCCCTCCGCCCGGGCCCGCCGGTAGAAATACACCGCCAAGACGAGGCTCGCGGCCGGCAGCAGGCAGCCGAATTCGTCGATGTAGAGATGTGTCCCCGGGCCCTTGACGGTCAGCGGCGTGTAGACGCGCTGGAAGAGACAATTGTGGCTGGCGTGAAGGACCACGGCAGGCCAGAGGCTGTTCGTCCTGAAGGCGAAGTACGCGAAGACGACCCCCGTCGACGCAAGGGAGGCGGTGAAGAACACGACCTGAAGCCAGCGGCTTCCCTCTCCCGCGCTGTAGTCGGTCATGAGGATGCCGGGGTAGTGCCACACCGCCCAGAAGAGGCCGGAGCCAACGCCTACCAGCCAGAAGGGCATCACCTTGCGCAATTCCCACACCAGGAAGCCGCGCCATCCAATCTCCTCGCCCAGGGCGTTTGCCGCCGCCGTGATCACGCCAAGGGTTGCCAGCAGCGAGAGTTCGAATATCGCGCCGCCAAGGCGGGTCGGGCCCTTGCCAAGCACATCCTGCGACCACAGGGCGAGCGTGTCGGAGTTTCCGAACCGAGACCCGCCAAGCGAAAACAGCCAGACTGGCAGGTAGACCGCGAGCCCATAGCCCACGGGAAGCAGCCACGCGGCCAGGATCCATTTCGCCGGAGGCCACCGCCAGTGCAGGGCCCGGACATCGCGCCCCAGCAGGACGCAGGACAGCATCGCGGCCACGCCCGGGCACCACATCACGCCCGTGACCAGGATGTGGGTCATCGCGCCCATGCGGGCCATCAGCGATTCAAATGCCGCACTGAGGGCGACCGTGATGAGCACGAATAGGCCGATCGCGCGCCATGCGGCGCTGCGTCCGCCGGGGTCTGGGTGGTTGGGTTCCAAGGTGCCCGATCCTGCTCCGCAGCTGTCGGTATCGCTTCCCTAGGGCCGCCCCGAGCGGCTCGCAAACAGATTTCCGCTGACGAACCGCGTCCTTCTGTTCACCGAGCAGGGTGCGGCAGCCGGGAAGCACGGCGGGCACCTTTCAGACGCGTCACTCGGGGTCGTCCTCTGGCGGTGGCGTCAGGATGTAGACGCCCCGCTCGCTCAAGGCGCCCCCCAAGTTAAGAAGCAGGCTCAGGTACGTCCGATCAAGCTCCTCGTCCATGGCATCGTCTTTTGCGATAGTCACGCTCCCCTGTTAGCAGGGGCCGTGCCAGCCACCTGGGTGAATCAGGGCGTGACCCGGTCGCCACGCATCGGATTCGTCCCTGAACCGGCGCCCGCGGGGCGCCGGCGAGCTCCAGTCCCGCGCGGCGGGGCACGGTCTACGGTCGCCGAGTCAGGGAGCGGCCCCGGCTCACTTGAGCCCCGCGGTCCATTCGATCGCGCCCTTCAGGTGCGCCCGGTACAGGGGATCGGCCCACATCTCCTCGGTGTGGCCCAGCGCGGTCTGGAAGACCCTGCCCTTCTCGCGCTGGGTGTACCATACGAGGGGATGGTCCCCCATCCGCTGCTTCACGCCGGCGAACCACCGGTTGTCATCAACGTTATAGGTCGACTCGTCGACCGAGATCAGCACGTGCACGTCCGGACGGGGATCCCGGTCGAAGCTGTACCATTCATCGGTAGTGATCCACTCCGCCAAGGGAAAGATGCTCGTTGCCGGATGGCTCCGGTCCTCGATCACCAGCCTCGCCTTCTGTGCCGGGGGGTGTCCGAGGAACTTGGCGCCGAGCTGGCGGTTGTACCATGGCCAGTCGTACTCGGTGTCGGCGCCCGTGTGGATCGCGAGGAGGCCCTTGCCGCCCTTCACAAACGCCTCAATCGCGGCCTTCTGCTCCGCGGTGAAGATGGTCTTCGTGGTCATCAGGAAGACGACGACGTCGAAGTGCCCCAGGAATTCCGGGGTGACGAGCGACGTGTCCTCGGTCGCGGTGACACCCCACTTGGCCTCCTGGGCGATCTCCACCAGGGCCTTGATCGCCGTTGGGATCACCTGATGCCGGTAGCCGGCCGTCTTTGAGATCACGAGGAGATTGATCCTAGGGCCCGGGGCCGGGACGGGTGCGTCGGCGCCGACGGCGGCGCCAAGCAAGGAGAAGGTCATGAGGAGTTGAAGGAGCTTGTTCATTGGGGTTCGGGACGATGCCGCCAAGGATGCGGCAGCACTCCCCATATTTCCACCTCAAAGGCGTCCGCCACGGTCCCTGGGCTCCCCCTGCGGCCGCCACCCGCAGCACCATCTCCACCCGTCCCCGAGCCGTTAACTTGGCATTCGTGTGGCGTCCCACTCGGCAGGTGGATCGGGGGTGGGTGTTACACCACCACCAGCATCCGCCCCCTTTGGAAGGGAACAACCTATTGGAACGTCACACCCAGGGTCACTTCCGGATCTCCAGAATCTCCACCTGGGATTTCTCCGGGAGCGGAAACTCGATGCCCGCACGAAACTGGGAGCCGGAGAACTTCCCCAACGCCTGGCCGCTCACTTCCGAGCGCACCGAGAATTCCCCATCGGGAAACACGGGCAATTGCACGTCCACGCTCTTTGCGCCAGAACCGTTTCTGAATAGGACGACCAGACCCTCGCCCTGGCGGCCCAAACGCGCAAATCCGTCCCAAGTGGCGTCACCGGGTTGAGTCCATGAGCCCAGCGGGAAGAACCCCTCGTTGAGAGGGACGGCGCGCCGCAGGGCCTTGAACCAGCGGATCCGCTGTCCGTACCAGTCCTGTTCGTCCAGCGTGAGCTTCCGGAGGTCGCCCAAGAAGAGCGGCCCTGCGCCCATGGCCGTGGCCAGGCGTTCCTCGATAGGCGCCCTGTCGGCCTGGAGATTGCCGATCAGCATCGACTCGGCAGGAATCGCAAGCGAGCGCAGGTAAAGCAGCGTGCGCGCGGCTCTTGGGCCGGCGTCCCCCGGCAAGGCGTCGTTGACGTTGCTCAGCCAATCCAGGTCCCCGGCCGCGAGCAATCCATAGTCTATCACGTGCTTCTGGCCCCAAAGCTCGAACGTCAGGTCAAGCACCACGTCGGGATGCTCGCGGTAGGCGGCGTCGGTCACGTACTTGATGCCCTCGTAGATGCCATCGAGCGACTCCGCCCACGTCCCGTGGTCGTGGCCCTCGGCATAGCAGCCCGGCGACTCGCCATAGGCGTTGAAGACGGTGGTCAGGTCCAGCTTCACGTACTTCAGGTTGTAGCGGGAGATGAGGTCGTTCAGGCGCCTAGCCGCGACCATCTTGTAGGGCGATGCCAGACACATCACCGCCTGCGACCCGGCCATGGTGCCGGTGAACTTGGCCCGGCCGTCGCGCTCCCTGCAGAGCCATTCCGGGTGCTGCTTGTAGACCTCGGTGTTTGGGCTGACCGCAGCCAGAGGAAACCACAGCCCGAGGCGCATGCCGTGCTTCTCCACGTCGGCCCGGATTTCATCCAGGCCGCTCTCAAAGAGCTTCGTGTTGACCGAGTTGTCGCCGTAGTCGGCCTGCCATCCATCGTCGATCGTGAAGACGTCCATTCCCATGCGGCCGGCCGCGGCGATCAGATCCGTCGTGATTGCCTTGGTGATGTCGCGTTCGAACGGCTCCCAGGTGTTGTAGATCCAGAGCGGCTGATAGTCTGCGCCCTTCTTCATGAGCACCTCGGAGGTGTAGGCGGGCGCCACCCAGCGCGGGTCCGCGAAGCGCCGCCCCTCCACAAAGAACGCAACCGAACTCCTCGCCGTCTCGAAGGTCTCCCCCGGCTCGAGCCGGCGCTCGAACGGGAACTGGTCCGTGTCGTACATCACCTGCACGCCGTCGTTCCAGTTGGAAACCACCTCGGTGCGCTTCAGGTATCCTGGCGCCCCGTTCATCACCAGGAACCCTTCGTGCGACCTCGAGCTCTTCACCGAGATCGCGGGGTCGTCCACGCGCCCCGTATAATAGATCTCCCGCGGCTCAATGCCGTAGAATGCCGAGACTTGGACGTCGCTCGGCGCCGTTGGAGCCAGATTCACGGCCTCGAAAACGAGATGGGTCAGGGCGATGGCCTTGTCGCCCCGATTGCGGATCGCCAGCCATTTCTGCACCACGGGATGCCCGGCATATACCGCGTAGAAGACGGTGACCTCGAGCGGCTTGGACCGGGCGCGCAGGCGGATGGCGAGCAGCCTTCCTTTGGGGGCGATATCGCTCACCGTTGCCTCTTGGAAATCAAACCCTGGGGCCATCGCCTTCCCCTCCTGCAATATTTCCCACTTACTCTCAGCCATCATGCCGGCCAGCCTCGTCTGATCGACCCGAAAGGAGAACTCGTCCCCGGGGCGATTCTGGGTGCTCGCGCGTTCCATGAAATCCGTTCCCGTCACCTTGTGGTGCCAGGAGGTGGTGCACAGCCCCCTGCTTGGATCAAAACTTATGCCGCGTTCGACCAGATCATTGCCAATCGACCACCTCCTCCCATCCGCAGAAGCCTGCACATAGACGCCGTCCGACCCCTGGCCAATTGCGGCCTGCGCGAGGAAGGCAAACAGGACGCCGTTGAACATTGCTTTCATGGGCGGGGAGAGGGTGCGGTCGCCGAGAATCGAATCCGGTGCCCACCCTTTTCGCAACAACCGTTCCCGTCAATAAGGTCCGACTTTGAGAGGGATGCTCGTTCTTGCTCGGGTTGCAACATGCGGCTCAAGGTTGCAACGAGCGGCTCCAATGCGTCCCCAGGGACTGAGCCCCATAGACATCCTAAAAGTCGCCAGTGTGGGCGATGAGGCCGTATTCCTCGGCGTGGTCTAGGGTCCAATAGAACCCGCGGCGGTTGGCGTGAGCGTCGGGGACGTGCAGGAGCCTCATTTGCGAGGCCCCCTCTTGTAGCCCGCTGAAGCCGGGGTGCAGAGTCAAAGCCAACCGATAATCAGGCCAAACTACTTCGGTCGCTTATCGGATGCGTATTCGAATCCGTTTTCCCTGTAAGCGCCCATAAACCCGCCGTTCGAAAACCTGTGCCTGAGGATTCGGGGGGACGCGTTGGAGTGCGCAAGGTTCACCGAGCGAGGACAACGCCCGCCGCGTGACAAGGACTCCTTATGCGCTCGGGGTGACGGCCTTCACCTTTGGCGGATTGCGCAGCCCGGCTTGCGCAGGGACTGGGTTTCGGGTGCGATAGGGATCTCCGAGCCCTCATGACTGAGTTCGCACATCGGGGCCTTCTTGCAACCTTGCCATCCAAGCACCTGGCAGACTGCGACCTGATTGACCGCATCCCCCACGCCACATCCGGGGAAGCCCGGGGGATCTGCGGCCCCGTGATTCCCCATGGTCGAATCGCCATCCGCGTTTCGGCGACACGCGGCAAGGCGCTCCCTGATGAAAGGTGAAGCCCTGGGTCAACACGCGTTGCGCATACGTAAAAGCAAGTATTCACGCGCGTTGCTGCACGAAGGCACCTGGTGGAGGAGTGGACCCTATCAACGCATCATGCACCTGACCTACAGGCTGCGACCCGCCGCACTCGCCCTGGCTCTGACCGCCTTCGGTCTCGGCGTTCCAAGAACAACCTTCGCCGATACAACGGCTCAGGGCCCGCAACAGCCGCCCCTTCACCCCACCCTGATCACGACCGAGTACAAGGGCAAGGTGTGCACGGTGATGAACGCCAAGGCCGAATTCCCGGTGGTCGACTTGGAGGGAAGCCCCAAGCCGCTTTACGGCAAGCAGAGCTACCAGCCCATGCGCGCCGTGGGTTTCTCCCCGGGCTTTGTCCGCTTCAAGAACCAACATGCAAGCTCGAGGACGATCAACAACAGCGTTCGGTTGTTCGGAACCTCATGGTCGGGCACCTATGAGGAAGTCCCAGCCGGGCAACTATCATCTGAAGGCAGCTACCATTGCACACTCATCGCCTCGGAGGGCCACTCGGATACCTACATTGCCGTCATCTTCTACCGCCTGGATCCGTCCGGGACTCCCGACCTGAGGTCCGCCGCGATCGCCTTCCGCGAGATTGGAGACCTGCAGGCCAACGTTGAGAAGGATGTCACCATCAACTGCGCCTATGTGGCTCCCCCCGGGAAGAGGTACTTCCACTTTCCCCTGGTGTTTGCCAAGGGCCGGGAGATCCGTACCGACCAGAGCGAGAAGATCGCCTTGTTCTTCCGAAAGCAGGAAATGGAGGCACACCGCTCCATCCTGAAGGAGTACAGGAAGCAATTCGCCACCGCCGACAAGCCTCCGGTACCCTACCTTCGGATACCTCCCGTTGTTCCGAGCGGTGTGAATGCCGGCTCTATTCCAAGCACCGTCAAAGCCAGTTTTACAGTAACAGAAGACGGGGAGGTGGATGGAATCACTTTGGACCAGGCCCTGGACCCCCAGGTGTCGCGTGAACTGCGCCGGGCCCTTGGCGGGTGGCTATTCCTGCCGTGCTTGAGGAAAGGCTATCCGGTGAGCGTTCCCGTGGAAACGTCCCTTTCGTTCGGGGCAACGCCAGGTTGAAAAACGAGCGAATTCGCTCCTAAAGCGACGTTCGCGAAAGGTTGAGTCAGGAGCGCCACGCTCATCCATTCAGTGATCCGAATAGGCACCCTCCCCGGGGATTCCTAACCGGGTCTCGGCGTCGGACTTGGCCTCGGGGTAGGCGTCGGTGCCCGCGAGGGCGTCGGTGTCGGCGTTACGCCCGGAGTGGGACTCGGCGCCGTGGTCGGACTTGGCCTTGGCGTTGGAGTGGCCACCCGCGTGGGCGCCGGCGTCGGGGTTATTCCCGGAGTCGGACTCGGCGCCGCGGTCGGACTTGGCCTTGGGGTCGGAGTCGGCGCACGCGTCGGCGTTGACGTTGGTGTCGGCGACGGCGTCGGGCTCGGGGTCGGTGTAGCTGTGGGCGTTGGGGTCGGTGTGGGAATAGGCGTCGGCCCGCCAATTGCCGCCATAGCAGTAGCGGTTGCTCCACCCATCCAGGTCTCGGCGAATCCGCCCAGCTGATTCCCAGAGAAATCGTATTCCACGATGTAATTGGCACCCGAGACAGCTACCTCGCGGCCGCGGGTTCCAAAGATACCCAATCCGCCAACACCTAGGGCGTTGGCGTCGGGGCCGGCCTCGGCCTCGGCGTCGGCGTGGGCGCCCGCGTCGGTGTCGGTGTCGGCGTGGCAGACGGGGACGGACTCGGCCTTGGGGTCGGGCTCAGCCTCGGGGTCGGCGTCGGTGCCCGAGTAGGCGTTGGCGAGGGGCTGATCGAGGGGGTCGGGCTCGGCCTCGGAGTTGGACTCGGCCTCGGGGTCGGCGTGGGCACGCGTGTCGGGGTCGGAGACGGCAGGGGCGTTGGGGTCGGCGCCTCGTTGACCGTCACGGGTTGCGACTGCCCGGTAATCGATGACGTGACCGTGTCCGCCACTGAGATCGTCTGGGACCCCGGCGTAATGAGAGTGACCGAGAAGGACGCTGAGCCGTTGAGCAGAAGGCTGTCGGGAGGCAAGACGGCGGATCCGTCGGAGCTCGTGAAATGGACCGTGCCCGCATACCCGGTCGCCGGATTGTTGAAGGCATCGAGCGCGGTCACCGTCACATCGACAGGCGATCCAACCGTTGCCGATGGCTGCACGCTCACGATGAACTGGTCTGCGGCGCCTGGCACGACGACTGCCAGGCCCATCCCGTAATGAACGTTTGGCACCGTGATGAGGGGACCCGAGCCGACGAGCTGGCCGTCCAGGGTGAATTTCCAGACATTGCCGTCATAATAATCCCCGACGTAGAGGTTCGTATCGGTTGTCGCGAGCGTGTAGGGGAGGTTGGTGCTCAGCGATGTGATGAAGGTTGGGTTCGCGGAGACCTGGTTCCCTTCCCCATCGTAGGTGTAGGCGGCCACGGAGCCGTACGATGGGTTCGCGCTTGCCACGTAGAGGACGTTGCCGGAAACAGCTAGCCCCGACGCATACCCGATGTTGAACGAACTGATCTGTTGGCCTGTCGAATCGAACTCGTACACCGTGGCTGACGCGCTGACGAACACGTACGGGCCCATGGTTGCGACTCCTGTGATTCCGTAGCCCACATAGATGAAGTTCGAGCGCCCGACAAGAGAGCCGCCCTGGGTGAACTCTCCCACATAGCCGGAGCCCGCAAATGCCGAATTGAGCACGAGCAGGTTCGGGCCCAGGAGCGCAAGGGCCGCCGGCTTGTCCAGGTATTGCTGCGACGCATTGTAGCCAAGGAGAGAGTAGGTGACTGCGGCCCCGTCGAGCGTGAATTCGCTTATCGAGTTTCCATAGCTGTCCGCGACAAAGAGGTTGTTGCCCGACACCACCATTCCTGTCGGGGCGTTTATGCCCGATTGGAATGTCCCGATTTCCGCGCCGTTGAGATCGTATTCAAAGATCTTGCTGTTCCCGTCCGAGACAAAGATCTGGCCGTCGGCACGCGGCAGAATGAACGCAAACCCCAGGGCGGCTGCTAGGCTGGCAGTTATAAAGGGAACCTTGCATAGCGGTGTCTTCATCGTGGATTTTTCCCTATTGGTTTCCTGGTTAACCCAGCTGCGGCATATCGTCGGGGCCGCATGACAAGTGGCTGGCTGGGGCGCCCGCTACTGCTGCCTGTGGAGGCAACGGACAGAAGACGACGTTTTGTAGCGCCCGAAAAGGCATCGTGTTTGCGAAGCTGGAGTAATCGGTCTGGCGACCGCACTGAATCGCCAATCGTGTATTTGGTCCGCCCAATGGGATGCAGCAACCTTATAAATGTCATTAGACCGCTTCATGAAGCCCCCCGCGACCGTTAACGACCTTTGGCCATGCGCTTGCGCAGGAGGGTATTGGGCCCGGCAACCATAGGGGAAGGTTCATCCGGCGGAAATAGATCAACCGGAATGGCGCTCTTCCTAATCCCCCGCGTCAAGCCGAAGAGCCGCGGGCCCGGAACCTTCATCAGGCCTCGCCGCGTCGGCTCAGCTGGTGCGGTCGCCGAGAATCGAACTCGGGATACCTGCTTGGAAGGCAGGAGTTTTACCCCTAAACTACGACCGCGCATCTGCGGACGGGAATGCTTCCGCCCTCCGCAGGAACCGTCAAGCCTCGGCTGGCCTACTGGGCCAACACGGCCGGAAGCTGATAGGCCTCCACCAGGGCGACCCCGGTCGTACCCCCCACCCCCGACACGACCGCCGTGTAGGAGCCGGGCTCGAGCGTGAGCACGACGGCGCAGTCGGCGCTCCCGGAAGTCAGCGCGAACGCGCCCGCCTGGGCGGTCGCCGTCACGACCGCCGAAGGGTTGGGGCCATTCGACCAGCCGGTATTGGTGGCGACCGTCTTCCCCGACGAATCCGTCACGCTGAGCGACGGCTTCGCGAGCGCCCCGGCCACGCCGAACTGCGTCAACGCGGGCCCGACGGCGCGGATCAGCACGTCCATCGAATGGCCGCCCGTGACGACGATCCCGGCTATCTCAACGTTGGATCCGGTGCCGACGTAGGCCCGTGTCGAGATATTCATGAGCTGCGCGCCCGAGCTGCTCACCTCGTAGATCTCGGCCAGCGCGACTCCCGGCGCGTGGTCCGCTCCCGTGGCGGGGGACGTCGCCGACACCTCCGCCGTGTAGCTGCCCGGAGCGAGGCTGACCAGCAGCGCGTTGTCGGCGCTCCTGTAATCCAGCGGAAAGGCGCCGGTGGCCGTCTCGGCCGACACGAGTTGAGCGAAGTTCGCGTTCGCGACCCAGCCGAGATCGTTGAGGGCGATCTGCGCACCGCTGTAGTCGAAGAGGGTCAGCACGGGATCGATCAGCACACCGTTCACGCCGTATTGCGCAAGC
>Ga0265318_10001771_pt1 | contig 12283 bp, 10 predicted proteins | sample 4821metaG_FD_192431 | JGI IMG/M metagenome (GOLD analysis project Ga0265318, IMG submission 192431) | Rhizosphere microbial communities from Carex aquatilis grown in University of Washington, Seatle, WA, United States - 4-8-21 metaG | ecosystem: Host-associated > Plants > Roots > Rhizosphere >... | reverse complement strand
CCTGCGAGCGGATGCCACCGCCGTATTGACCCTGAGCGGCAACGCCGCCACCGTACTGGCCCTGCGCGGCAACACCACCACCGTACTGACCTTGTGCGGCAACACCGCCGCCGTACTGGCCCTGTGCGGCAACACCGCCGCCGTACTGACCCTGAGCGGCAACACCGCCACCATACTGGCCGAGTGAGCGAAAGCCGCCACCATATTGGCCCTGCGAGCGGATGCCACCGCCGTATTGACCCTGAGCGGCAACGCCGCCGCCATACTGGCCCAGTGAGCGAAAGCCGCCACCATATTGGCCCTGCGAGCGGATGCCACCGCCGTATTGACCTTGCGACGCAAGGCCATGGCCATAGGAGGCCTGAACGGTTGTCCCTCCAGATGCGTGAGCCATTGATCTCACAAGGCCGTAATTGGCGTTCGTAGTGCTTACCAGAACGGTGCCACCGGAAACCGGTTGCACACCGACGACCGCAACGGTCTGGCCTACGATGGGAGTGCTACTACCTGCTTCGGAAAGGGATGCCGTGTAGTCGATGTTCGTACCACTAACCGTCATCTCACCAAGCGATTCATTGACCTTTGTGACAACCCCGGCTTCAAAGACGAGATCGGCCCCGGCGTTGTAGCCGCCCACAGTCTCTACCCAGGCATTTTGTACGGAGCCATCTGGTTGGAGGTCGCCATGAACAGCGACCTTGGCTCCTGTCTCCAACCCATAGCTATCAGCAATGTGATAGGGCCTTCCTAGCACTGTGACGCTCTGAGGCTCCACTAGCTCAATAGGGCCCACCGCCACCAGATCGCCGGCCCCGGCATCGCCACCCGCAGCGCCCGCATGTGCGAGGCACCAAAAGGTAGTCAAGCCAAGAGTTGGTCCAATGCTTCGCAGAATCCGTCGTTTCTTAGGCATTGCTAATCCCCGTATCAACCGACTGCTTGTAGCCCAGGGTGGGCCACGGTTTCTTCCGGTACATCGAACATGAATACAGATACGCCGACCTTGCTTCCCTCTGCGCTCTCAATTCCGCTGCTTTCCGAGTGAAACCAGCGATCGAGCTGGTCAAACATCGGAGGCAATGTCGCTTCAAGGTGAGTGCGCAGTGCTCGCTGACCATCTGAGGAAACTCGATAGTCAGACTCGACTTGCCGCTCGATGTACTTGACTTCTTTTTCGTCGAGTAACAAGTTGTGCGTCATGGTCGAGGCCAGCGCGCCAAGTATCTTTCCGATTCGACTAATCTGCTCCGTGCTTACGCCAGACGGGATAAAGACCCGATTGGTGCAGCGGACAAACTGATTGTTGATGACCTCGACGCAGCCCGACGCTTGAAGCTGGTCCAGTACCGCTTCCCAGTCCGAGCCCGGGGCGACAACCGCGACCAAACTTTGAAATGATCGGCGCGCTGATGGATCTAGATCGAGGTCAAGTGGCGCGCCATAAGGTGTGGCAAACCGGCTGTCGTCATGCCACATCGACAGCACGGTGCCTGGTGTCAACAGAGAGGCAGAGCTTCTTAGTCTCCGCTTAGATGCGGCAGCTCGTTCCTCTAAGTACTTCTCAACAAGACCCCGGTTGATACCGGTAAGAATTGCCAATCGCGGGATAGTGGTTGGTCGACCCTGCGCCTTAAGTTGCTCCGCGATCGCATAAACAAATACGCGTCCAAGGGTGTGAGAGAGCTCTTGATGGCTTACGCCATAGTTCAAAAACAGTGGCATGAGCGGCTTAAGTACCGACTCAAGCGCATCAAGAAGCGCCGATCCCTGTTCTTGTTGGTTGGCCAAGCGCCCTCAACCCGGATTTAGTTAACTCCGACCGAGTTAAAGTAAAGCCGTGGGGCGTTTATGTCAATGCATATATGTCAACTGGCGCGGACGTAAATTACTGATCTTCAAGCGCATTTTGTCATAAGGCTGCAATAATGCGTGAAGTCCATCACAACGGGCAGCCAATCAGTCTTGTTGCCAAGTAACCACACTCACGCCTATTTCACTTGAGTTGGGCGTAGCCTTGTACTTGGGCAGCGACCGCAGCTCTCGCTCAATGCCAACCAGGAAAACTTGAGTTCGGCGTTCCAGGAGTTGCCGAATCAAAGGCAGATTCTTCGGTGCAATCTTTAGATTATTGATTTCTCTATATATATTATCGCCCCCAGCTGATTGGTACAGTATGGTGGAAGCAACCCGCTGTAGTTGCTTTGCCGCGTTCGCCATGTTGGTTGGATCTGGCCCTGTGTTCCGCGACGTTAGCGCATGCAGGCGGACGACTTCGTCGGGTAGCACCTGGATCATCCCTTGCCGGCGTAGCTCCCTAACCGCGGTGCCCATCGAAACTCCGGGAAGATATTGAGAACTTAGCTCCTGAAAGCTGGGGCCATGGTCGTACGTAGTTAGCGGTAAGTCGCGCGGGTGGCCGCCGCTGTTGGCAAATCGCGGATCCGTAGACCACCCCACGATCAGACGTTCTGTTCGCCCGCGTCGCCGCTTCTTATCCAGCGTTAGCTCCTCCTTCGCCGTGCGAATACGTCGAACCTCGTTCCGATGGAGGCCCGCCGCTAACCCAACGCGAACGTCACTTGCCGGCTTACGTGACGTTCGCGCGGGGGGTAGCTTGATACGAGCTCGCCGCACGAATGTAGCGCGCAGAATTGTCTCCATCTCGGGACTTGTAAGTCCAACCTGCAAGCACAGATCAACAACGGGCGTTAGTGCGTTGCCAAGTGCCCGAGCTAAAGCTAAGCGGTCTTTCGATCTATTCATCGGCTGGATCCGGTCACCATTTGAATTAAATAGCCACTACGACGTACAGATACTCATGTCAAATCAAGGCGGAGGACTCTTGATGCCACCAGAACAACAATTGAGTCCGCCACCACGACATGCCCCGTGCCAACCTAACTCATGGGATCATTGCGCCTCGTGCCCAAGACGCCTAAAGTTCAAAACATGCCACTTTTCAGGCGCTTTATGATGCCACTAATTGGTGCGAGTGTGGGATGAGCCGCCAAACTTTTTGAGACATTTGAATTCATCTTCGACTACATACCAAGGAATCGAGAATATTGCGTCGCACATAGTCGCCCGGCTCGCATCCATATCGGAAGCCGAAGTGTTCATAGCGACCACGCGTACGTCATGCGACTCGGTAGGAATCTGCAGGGAGCAGTCGAGACAAGAATTAGCAAAGAGGCGTGATCAATATGAGAAGAAAAAAAGCGCCAGCAAACATGCTGGTAAAGCGGCGCAAGAATTCGATTGCTGAGCAATCCCGGCAAGTTGTAATTGAAGGTCTTGCTTTAGAACTTTATAGCGTGATATTCCAAATGCTACGCGGGTTTGGAATCTCAACAACGCGCCAAAAGCAATTGGCGAAGCGCCGTTGGCAAAAGATTCGAGGAACGCCAAGTAGCAATGAAGTGCTACGAAGATTTACTGAATTGGGGGATCTCGTTGCAACTTGGAATAGCGATATGAAGTACTTGGACCATCAGGGCAAACCGCGAATTCTTGCCATTGATGGCGTGGGTGCGACGTTCGCTTCCTTGGCGAAAAGATTCTTGCCCAAGATGTCCATACCAGATGCGGTGAAATTCGCATGCAGAGTGGCTGAGGTAGGGACGCTTCGCGGCGGCAAGATTGCCCTTTTTGGGAGCACGCTGATAAACATATCTGGCAATTTAGAAACAGCGCTTGCGCAAAGCATTTATCACATAGCGTGCTTGTCGCAAACGTGCGCTCACAACTACAGGAGTAACAAATCGGAGCTGCAGCGAGGTCGTATCGAGCGGATAACCGGGCGCGTTATTCCCGTCGGACGATTCGAGGAATTTCAATCGCAAATTCGGCCTCAAATTCATGACCTATGCGAAAAAGTGGAAGGAATGCTACGACCATTGGAACAGCAGTCGTCGCGAAAGTCTCGAAGCAAGGCTGCCGTTGGTATGGGGATTTATCTATATGCGGATGAACCATTCACGCGGAACCGTCGAAAATCCAAGCTCGCGAGTGCCAGCTAGCTTCCCGAAGAGTTGCGGTTATCGCGTGGTATGGATTCGAGTTCGTCGCCGAATTGGGAAGTTTCAAGTAAATGAACGCGCGGCTTAGATTTCAATTGAAGTAAAAGACTTTGTTAGCCATCGACAACGGCGATCCACCATTTTGCCCCACCCTTCAGTACTCCACGTGCAGCCGCAGTGTGAGAAAGCGCACGGGTCCCCGGTCGCGGTTGTAGCCGGGGTTACGGATTAGTTGCAGATCGGGGCTGAGCTGCCACGAGATCGGCCCAGGATTCCGCGGCCAGGCGATCGCGAAGCGATAGTAGGATTCGATGATCTGCTCGCGGCCATAGTTCAGACGCCCGTCATCCAGCAAGAAGCCAGAGCCGCCGGCCGCCAGATAGTTGCGATGCGGTCCTGACAGACCATTGCTCGCGAATGCCAGGGCCAGGCGGTCATTCGGGCGATTCCATGAATTTCCGGCCAGCTGTCCACCGACGCTCAGCTCGCTTTCGGCTTCGGTGAATGCGAAGCTTTCGGTGCGACCGTCGTTCCAGCCCCAGCGCAAGAAAATTCCGGTATTGCCCTCGTTGGCCAGCGGCTGCTCGGCGTTGATGGCGAAGCCATGCTTCTGGCGGCCACGCTGATCATTCGCGACGATGTCGGGAATCGTGCCGTCAGCAGCTGCGCGGGCGAGGGCTTGACCGTAGTCTCCCATGCTGGCGGTGTTTCGATAGGCGAGCAGTCGTACGATCGTGCCCATGGCGGCACTGGAGAGATCCAACTCGAGATTCTCGCCGCGCGCCTGGCCTAAGGACACGACCAGGGACTGTCCATTGGCTTCCACCGGCATGCGGTAGATTCCGTAGCGGAGCGTCCAGGACGGGTTCACCCAGCCGATCACGATGCCGTCGGTATAGCCGCGGGTGTCGGCGGCGTAGTCCCATGCGCTATCGGCCCACAATGCCCAATTGAGGAATTCGGTTCGTGCGGCGTCTGCGTAGCGGTTCTGATCGAAGTCGTCCGTGACCGCCATTCGACCAACCTTCAATTCGAGGTGGCGGCGGGGTTCCGCGCCGGGAATTTGATCCTGACCCCGCGCGACATCGCCGTATTGATCACCAAGAGGCAGCAGAAATCGGGCAAAGCTGCGGGCGATGTAGAACTCCTTCTTTATGCCCGCGGCGCCTTCACGAACCACATCGCCGTTGGTGAGCCCGGCCAGGCCGGTTGCACTGCTGACGCCGGCTCCCATGAATTTCTCGACGTCGAGGTACAGCTGGAGCGAGGCCAGCGGTGCCCAGCCCAGGTACGCGCCGAGCGTATTCGTCGGCTGCGTGTCGCCACGCGGATCGAGGCTGAGGGGGCCGGAGTAGGGCGCGTGGAAAGCGTCCTGGTGCTGGATGATGTAGGTGTATTGCGCCGCCAGCAGCATGGGCAAATGGCTCTCCGGCCCGGCGGACTGCGTCGTAGTGGGTGCGTCCTGTGCGCCCGCAAGCGGGCTCGAGAGAACGATGCCGATGGCGAGTGGTGCGAGCAGCCAACCGGCCGTTGCGCGCTTGCGGCTCATCGACTCACCCCTAGAGGTACTTCGTGATTCCCTGAAATTCCTGGATCAGGGTCCGGAGCTCGCGCGGCATGACCTGCGAGGTGTCTTCGACGCAATGGTGCAGGTGCGCCTTGACGAGTTCCTTCTTGGCATTGCCCACGGCTTTTTCGACGGCATGCAGCTGCTGCGCAAGCTCCATGCACGGGCGCCCCGAATCGAGCATCTCCATTACTCGCGTGAGGTGGCCATGAGCGCGTTTCAGCCGCGTGACGACCTCTGGAAATTTGTGTGTCATAGTCCAGCTGACGCCTCTATCCTATCCTGGGGGAGAGGATAAACTGGGCCGGCCCTGATTGCCACACGGTGCGGTGCTATCGCTGGCGGGCTTGTACCCATGCCTGGATGGCCAGGCGGGGGAGCACCCACCCTTCCTGCGGAGCTCCGAGCAGACACTGCTCGCAGAAATCCCGTGCCAGCGGCTTCAGTTGTGCTGAGCTGCCACGGCGCGTTGGCGAAGCAGGCGATCCCCCGCACGCGAGCGCAAGCACGTTGATGGCGAGTGTTTCAAGCGCCGTGGTGCGCACCGGGGTGAACGCCATCGCGACCGATCGCTCGATCCAAAGCAGCTGCTCGAAGTTGAAATGCTGCACGCCACGCCGATCGATGTAATAGCGGAACTCGTCCGGCCCCACGCCGGGACGGACATGTCTGCCACACGGTCTTGCATGCCGCTTTGCGGATCGCTGCGTGGCCGCCAAACTCGTCTCCGTTCTCGTTCTGGAAGGTCGTGACGATAAAATGGCATCTAGAAGTGCCGAAATTATGGCAGAAAAGTCGCGATGATGACAACGTTCGCCTGTCACAACGGCTCGCAGGCCGTAGCTGCGGCCATGGGGCGGAGGGGTGGCGGCCGCGCCGCCGACGATGCGGCCGGGCGCGGCGGGGGACTCTAGCGAAGCCTCAAGTCAGCCCGAGCTTCTGGGCCAGACCAATGCGTTGCAGCTTGCCGGTAGCGCCCTTTGGAATCTCATCCAGAAACAGTAACTTGCGCGGCACTTTGAAGTCCGCCACGCGCGTAGCGACGAATTCGCGCAGCTGCTGCTCGGTGGCCTGGACGCCTTCCCGCAGCACGACCACCGCACCGACTTCTTCGCCGAGCTTCGCGTGGGGAATGGCGAAGGTGACGACCTGCAGCACTGCCGGGTGAGCCATCAGTACTTCGTCGATTTCCCGCGGCGAGATCTTCTCGCCGCCTCGGTTGATGATTTCCTTGAGCCGGCCGGTGATCGCGACATAGCCGTCGGCATCCATGGTTCCCTGGTCACCAGTCCTGAACCAACCGTTGACGAAGGCCTCGGCATTGGCCTTGGGGTTGCTTTCGTAGCCGGCGGTCACGTTCTCTCCACGGATCACGATCTCGCCGGTTGCGCCAGCGGCGAGCAGCGTGCCTTCCTCCGACATGATCGCGATATCCGGACCTGCTGCGGGACCGACGGTTCCCGGTTTGCGTACCGCCGGCGGCAGCGGGTTGGAGGCCATCTGGTGCGCGGCTTCGGTCATGCCGTAGGCCTCGATCACCGGCGCCCCGAAGACCGACTCCAATTCAGAGATCACCTGGACCGGAAGCGCCGATGAAGAGGAGCGTATGAATCGCAACGGATGAGCCGCGATGATCGCGGCATTGGATCGGGCGCGGGTCAGGATCGCCTGGTGCATTGTCGGTACGGCGCTGTACCAGGTCGGCTGCGCCGCCTCCAACCAGCCGAAGAACTTCAGCGCATTGAATCCCGGGGTGCAGTACACGCTGCCTCCAGCCGACAGCGGTGCCAGCACGGCGGCGATCAGGCCGTGGATATGGAACAGCGGCATGATGTTCAAGCCACGGTCGGCGGCCGTGAGCGCGCAGCTGCGCTGAATGTTGCGCGCCGAGGCGCAGACATTGCGGTGCGAAAGCGGCACGATCTTGGGCCGGGACGTCGTGCCGGAGGTATGCAGCACCAGCGCTGCGTCGTCTGCGCCGCTCGCCTCGCCGGTGGCGGGAGCACCAAGCGAGATTCCGGTGCAATCGAGCGTGAAGCGTCCAGCGCCCTGCTCGGGATGCGGATGCAGCGTCAGCACCGGGATAGCGAGCTTGCGCGCGATATCCAAAGCCGGGGAGGGGTCGCCGGCACGCAGGACCAGGGCTCTCGCGCGCAGGTCGGACAGATAGAACTCGAATTCCTCGGCGCGGTAGGACGGATTCAGGGGGGCGGAGGTCGCCGCGCAGGCGACCGCGAGGAAAGCGGTTGCCATCTCGGCCCCGTTGGGCAGCACGATGCCGATCCGATCGGCCGGTCGGATGCCGATGTCCCGCAGCGCCGCTCCGGTCTCATCAATCTGCTGCCGCAGCGCGCTGTAGCTGAGGTCAGCACTGTCGGGAGCCGAGAGCGCGACCGCGGCGGCAGCGCCTGCATCCAACAGTTCGCGCACGGTCGATCGTGTCGTCATGGGCATGGAATCCCTCCCGTGGCTTGCAATTGCAGCCGAGCATGCGCGCCGGACAGCGTGCGGGCCAGCAGGCTGCTCACCGCGTAAAGCGCATCGATATGCGGCGTCGGAACCTGCACCAGCCGCGCGAGCTCCACCACCGAGCCGACCAGGGCCTCGAGCTCCAGCGGCCTGCCTGCCTCGACATCCTGCAGCATCGAGGTCTTGTGCTCGCCGACCGCCGCGGCGCCGTCGATCCGCCGCTCAATGCTGACACGGAAGCGCACGCCGAGGCGCTCGGCGACTGCGCCGGTCTCCTGCATCATCGCGACCGCCAGCGCGCGGGTAGGCGCGAAACCGCAGATCCCAGCCAGCGTCGCGTGACTCAGCGCACTGACGGGGTTGAATACGACGTTGCCCCACAGTTTGAGCCAGATCTCGTTGCGAAGATCGGTGACGACCGGCGCCTTGAAGCCTGCGCGGATCAGCGCGTCGGCGAGCGCCTGGATGCGCTCGGAGCGGGTGCCGTCCGGCTCCCCGAGCGTGAAGCGCTTGCCCTCGATGACCCGCACTACTCCTGGCGCCAGCAGTTCAGCCGCCGGGTACACGACGGTGCCGATGATGCGTTCGTTCTCGATGCTGGCGGCAATGCTGCCGTCGGGGTCCGCGGCGCGGACGGCGTGGCCATCGAAGGGACCCCCGTGGCGGAAGAAGTACCACCAGGGAATTCCGTTCTGCAGTGTGACTACGCTGGTCTCGGGTCGGAACAGCGCGCGCAGCTCACGCGCGACAGAGGCGACCTGGTGCGCCTTGACGGCCAGCAGCACCACGTCGCACGGCCCGCAGTCTGCGAAGGTGGTGGCTCGCACCGTCGTGGTGACGTGTTCGCTGCCGTCTTCCTCGATCAGCCGGAAGCCGGAGTCGCGGATCGCCGCGAGGTTTGCGCCGCGCGCGATGAACGTCACGTCTTCACCAGCCATGGCCAGCCGGGCACCAAGATAGCCGCCGATCGAGCCGGCCCCCACGATGGCGAACCTCATTGCGGCAGATCCAGGAGGTCTTCCGGCGTATCGATGTCGAGTGCGGCTTCCGGGTGCTCGAGGCGTACCAGATGGTCCGCATGCCGCCGCAGGATCACGCGCGCACCCTGGTCGCCTCGCAGCGCGCGCAGGTCATCGAAGCACCAGCGGGGAAACACCGCCGGCACCCCGGTGATGCCGTTGTACATGGAGGCTACGATCTGGCGCGGAGCCCGCCGCCAGGCCATGACGAGGCGCCGCAGTCCTTCGGTGCTGACCAGCGGCTGGTCGGCGAGCAGCAGCAGCGCGCCGTCGCAGGCCCCGGGCAGGCGCTGTACGCCGGCCCGGATGGAACTCGCGAGCCCTTCCTGCCAGTCGCGATTGATCACGATGCTGGCGCTGCCGGGAGGCATCGTCGCACTGATCTCGGCCGCATGCGCACCCAGGACGACGATCACTGCCGGGCCGAACTGCTCCGCCGCCAGCGCCAGCACCCGCTGTAGCAGCGGCTGGCCATTCACGCGCGCCAGCTGTTTGGGTGAACCGAAGCGGGTCGAAGCCCCCGCGGCGAGGACGATCGCGTGAAGTGTGACACCGCGTTTCACGAGGTCGCCAACTGACCCGCGGGGCGGTCAGCACCTGCCACCATGTCACGGCCGTTCAGGCGCGCATGGATCTGCGCGATGATGGCGAGCGCGATGCCCTCGGGGGTGCGCGCACCAAGGTCCAGGCCCACGGGGGAGTGCAGGCGCGGACGCAATGCCTGCGCTCGCTCGCCTAAAGCCGCCAGCAGCCGTTCCCGACGCATCGGCGGACCGAGAAGACCAACATACGGAACGCCGCTCGTGCACAGCGCGTCGAGGTAGTCCCGATCGCTGGCAAAGTGGTGGCTCATCACGATCGCGGCATCCAGCGGCCGGGCGGCCGCGGATTCGCCCGTCAGCAGCTGGCGCAGCGCCCCGACCCCGCCATCCAGCACGCTCTCGGCGTTCGGGAAGCGCGCCGCCTGCGCGTAGTGGCTGCGATGATCGATCACGGTCAGGGTCCAGCCGAGGAAATTGGCCAGCTGAGCGACGGGGAGGGCATCCGGCCCTGCTCCCAGCAGCACGATGCGCGGTGGCGCGGGCTGATGCAATGCCAGCAGATCCAAGCCGGGTAGCGCCGCGCCCAGGAAGCGGCTCGGGCCGCTGTGGCGCGCCGCATCCAGCAGGCAGCCCGGCCACTCGATGCGGGAATGCAGCCCACCGAAGGGCTCGAGCGTGTCGAGCAGCAATCCCGACCCGGGCGGTCGCGCTGGATCGTTGGAGCGCACGACCAGCAGCAGGGCGGCGGCGCGATGTGATTTCCACGCCTCGACCAGTCGCCGCAAGGGCTGCCACTGCGAGCCCGGGTCGAGCCGCTGCAGCAGGATGTCCATCGCGCCTTCGCAGCCCGAGCCCAAGCCGAACAGCAGGTCGTCAGGCCCATGCATATCGTAGTGCACGAGCTTCGGCTTGCCGGTATCGAGCACGGCGCGGCCATGATCGGCCAGGTCGCCTTCGAGGCATCCGCCCGAGAGCAGACCGGCGTATTCGCCGCTGGCGGCGATCAGCATCAGCGCGCCAGGCTTGGTATAGGTCGGACCGTCGGTGTGTACCACGGTGGCGAGCACGGCCGGGCGGCCAGCCAGCCGCTCCTGCTCGAACAGCGGCAGCAGCCGCGAGACCATTGTGCTCATGCCGACGCCGGATCCTCGAGACGCATGATTCCCCCGCCCTGGCCCCGCTACCGGGGCAGGCTCAAAGCGGATATTGCCAGTGTTCGTGTCCGATACCCACCCTTGTTCTGTCCGAAGCGCGCTTCATTCCTTGACTTGGCTCGATGGCGACTTACAATTTCCTGCTCTTGCCACGGTGCGGGAATAGCTCAGTTGGTAGAGCGCAACCTTGCCAAGGTTGAGGTCGCGAGTTCGAGCCTCGTTTCCCGCTCCAGTCCACGCGGCGCGGAGTGAATGCTGCCGGCGGCGCCGTTCGACGGTACCGCCGGGGATGATCGCGGGCTTTGGTCTTGAGGGCTAGGTGGCAGAATGGTCATGCAGCGGCCTGCAAAGCCGTCTATGCCGGTTCGATTCCGACCCTAGCCTCCATTCTTTAGGTACCGTGCGATTCGTGTACGATGCGGGTCGCTGATCGAATAGATCGTTCACGCGGCCTCAGGGGTCGCTCCCAGCATGACCACTGCTCCATCCAGCCCGCCGCCGCCTCGTGGGTCCTTCCACCTGGGTTTCGGGGAATTCGTCGTCCTGGTCGCCGCGATGATGGCGAGTCAGGCGCTCGCGATCGACGCCATGCTGCCGGCCCTTCCGACCATCGTCGGGGTGCTGCACGTCGGCAATCCGAACCACGGTCAGTGGATCGTGACCGCCTATGTGGTCGGCATGGCGATGGGGCAGCTGTTCTGGGGAATGATGTCCGACCGCTTCGGGCGCCGGCCGATCCTGCTCACCGGGCTCGGCCTGTACGCGCTGGCGGCGATTTCCTGCGGCCTGAGCCAGAGTTTCGCTGCTTTGCTGGTGTGGCGGCTGGTGCATGGCCTTTCGGCCGCCAGCGTGGTGGTGGCGCGCTCGGTGATCCGCGATCTGTATTCCGGACGGCAGATGGCGCGAGTGATGTCGCTGACCTTTATCGTCTTCCTGCTCAGCCCGATCATCGCCCCCAGCATCGGGCAGCTGATTCTGCTGACGGCGCCGTGGCGTGACATCTTCATCGTCTGCGGCGTGTATGCAGCGATCGTGTGGAGCTGGACCATGTTCCGGCTGCCCGAGACCCTGCACCCCGAGTACCGCATGACCCTGACCCGCTCGCACCTCGCGGGTGCGGTGCGGCTGATCCTCGGCAACCGCATCTCCCTCGGCTATACGCTCGCGATGACGGTGCTGCTCGGATCGCTGCTGGCGTATGTCGGCATGGCGCAGCAGATCTTCGGTGAAGTATTCCACCGTCCGGCACAGATGCCGGCCATGTTCGCGCTGTGCGCCGCTGCGATGGGCCTCGCCTCGTTCCTGAACTCCAGCATCGTCGAGCGGCTCGGGATGCGGCGCATCTCGCACACCGCGCTGCTGGTGTTCATCCTGGTCGCCTTACTGCACCTGCTGATCGCGGCCTACGGACTTGAGCGGCTGTGGACTTTCGTAGTACTGCAGTCGATCACGATGGGCTGCTTTAGCCTCGCGGTGTCGAACTTCGGAGCGATGGCGATGGAGCCGGTCGGCA
>Ga0265318_10001767_pt1 | contig 12299 bp, 10 predicted proteins | sample 4821metaG_FD_192431 | JGI IMG/M metagenome (GOLD analysis project Ga0265318, IMG submission 192431) | Rhizosphere microbial communities from Carex aquatilis grown in University of Washington, Seatle, WA, United States - 4-8-21 metaG | ecosystem: Host-associated > Plants > Roots > Rhizosphere >... | reverse complement strand
CGACGGAGGAACAATTGGCAAGACACATGGATGCAGCCGAGACAATCGGACAACGAATCATTTCCGGACTGCTGCCGCCGGGCGCTGTGCTTCCCACCGCCGGCGAGATTGCTGTTGATGTTAAGCTGTCGCGGCCCGCGATGCGCGAAGGCATAAAGATTTTGTCGGGAAAGGGTCTCGTCCAATCCGTCCCTGGGCGCGGCACGGTGGTGCGCCCGAGGGTCGAATGGAACTTGTTTGATGCCGATGTCCTTCGATGGCACCAGGGCAGTGAACCGAGCGCGGCCTTCGTCCGTGACCTTTACGCGCTTCGCCGCGCCGTCGAGGCCGAGGCCGGTGCTATGGCCGCTCAGAGGGCTTCGCCGACAGATCTGGCAAAGATCGAGGCCGCGATACAAACGATGGCCGTTGCAGAAACTGTCTCGCTCGCGTCCCTTAAGGCGGACCTCTCCTTCCATCAGGCGATCCTAGTTGCCTCCGGCAACCATTTCCTCGTCGCACTAGCGCCCATCATTGAGACGTCGCTGATGGTTACGTTTCGGCTGCAACGCAAGGTCTGTCCCATTCCGGAGCACTTCGTTCCCGATCATCAAGCTATATTTATTGCAATCAAACGCGGCGATGTTGCGGGGGTGAGGTTGGCGACGACAGCGTTGCTCGATCGAGCAGAGGTGGCCGCGATGGAAAGTCTCAAAACGGCCGATGCGCCATTTTCGAAGGAACCGGAAGAATGAGAATGTGCGCACAAGGGCACGGGATCGCTGAGGGTCGGCCACGCGCTGGCTGGCGCACCACGGCCTGCGCAGCAGACCGTCGTGATTGGCACCTACCCACCTACCCTTTTTATTGAATCGATCTTCCACAGCAACACACGCTCTCGATGACGCGGGCGTGGTTCCAATCTTCGCTGACGGGATGTCGGCGAGTGACTGTGGGTGCGGTTAGTGGCCAGATCGATCGTCCGGTGTTCGATCGCTCACCTCCGCGACGCCGATCAGCGCTATGTGGTGCATACATACTCTAGAGCGACAATTTAGCACCAACGCCGGGCTCCACACCCACGCAAAGATAGCCAAGCGTGTTCTCGCCGCACCGTGCCTAGCGCGCTCGTGGGACTGCTGTCGCCGGGTTAAATTTGCTGCACCGCACAGTAAAAGTCGGGCCGCTTCTCCACCGGCGAATAAAAAGTGATGTCGGCGCGGGAGAAGCCGGTATCACGCCGAATAGGCATGTTAGACCCGCTGACCTTTTATGCCAATCGGCGTTTCCGATGCTGGCCAAAATGCGACTCGCTTCGCCGAAAACGTTTCCGAAACCCGCTGAGGGCGTGCGCCGTTGCAAATGGTCAATGTCGCTGCGACGCTTTCCAATAGACGGAGCGAGATTTCCGCAGTGGCCCTCGCCGGCCCTGCAGCCCCGGCGCGCGGCCCTCAGAAACAAAGGCAGACCCTAATGGGGTAAATACCAACGTCGATGAGCCGGATCTGGCCTCAACGGGGTACTCGCCCTGACGCTGATGTGGAATCCGACATCGACTACCCTAGACAGAGATCGCGTCCTGCTGTCTCGAACAATCTCCATTATCAGTTGCGCCGCGCGCTCGCCTATTTGGCGCCGCTGCGTGGTCACGGATGTCAGTGACGGAAACGTCATCGCAGCGAACTTGAGGTCGTTGAAGCCAACAATAGCAAGGTCGTGCGGCACTCGCATGCCACGCCTTTGGCATTCAAAGAGGACGCCGAGGGCCAAGTCGTCATTACAGCAAAAGACGGCCTCAACGTCTGGAGATTTTGCCATCAACTCAACCATCAACCTCGACCCCAACTGCGCACTCGAGGGCTCGGCTGACTTCGCGACTAGGTCGTCTATGCCAACCTGTCGCTCCTCCATGGCGCGCTGGTATCCCAAGTAGCGCCGGCGCGAGCGCGGGTCTCCGTGCGCTGTAAGATGCCCGATACGCCGAAAGCCGAGGTCCTGCAGATAGCGTGTCGCAGCGTAGCCGGCATCCATATGCGAAAGCCCGACATTCATATCGATAGGACTGTCGGTAACATCCATCGTCTGGACGATCGGCACTCCCGAGGTCTCCAACATCGCACGCGAGAGGTCCGATTGGTCAATGCCGGCGAGGATCATCGCCTTCGGATGATGACCAAGGAGCGTTGAAATTGCCCTCTCCTCCTCAGCAGCGGAGTAACGCACGTTGCACACGAGGACCTGAATGCCAGCCGCGCAAAAGACCTCCTCGATGCCGCCCAAATACTCGTCGAATACGCCATTCGTAAGCGAGGGCACGGTGACGCCGACGATCTTGCTGCGAATTGCCAGGCGATCCGGCCTATAGATGCGGGTAACCACTGCGGTCTCAATCCTTGGGCGGCGCCTACAAGTTACCAATGAGCGCGTCTCAGCTGATGGCAACTAGTGAAGTGAGTTTGACCAAAAAACGGCGCGGCGGAGCGCGTCCAAGTTGGAGAGACACGGGAAAGGCGAGACTACTTCTGGATGCAGCCATCGGCCGTATCCTTGGTACGTTCATTGCGACCTTGAACACCGGATCATCGATCTTCTTGCCGGCGATCAGGTCGAGCATGACTGAGGGGCCTGATAACCAATCGCGAATAGACCCTGTTGGACGAGGGCGGTCACAGAGCGCTCGTTTGCGATGACGCCTTCGTCCCAGGTGGTTCATCGGTCGTACCCTTAGCGCCATCTTCGTTGGGGAAAGCGGGTAGAAAAGGCGGGGGCTAAGCTGGCAAAGGCCGCCGTTGCCGCGAGCGCTGATCGAGCATTCATGAATTCCTCCCATTTGTTGGGTGAGCCGCCCCGCTGCGCAGCTTCCTGAAGATACAGCGGCCCCTTGCGCCCCTCCAAAAACGAAATTTGGCGCGCTGACGTACGCACGTCAACTCGAAAGTCAGACTAGTTAGTCCCCTTTCGTCAGTATGGTCCGCGAGATTTGGCTCAGCGAAAATCGTCTGACGCCAAACCGCGGGGACGCGACCGCAGTGAGGTGCAGCAAGGACACAACACGCGCATATTCCGCTTTTATTAGGTCCGTCGCAGGTCCGGCACTCGTGAAGGCGGGTGTTGCACGAACCTGCAAAAGGGCAAGCCCTTAAGCCCGACCGTTGGAAGACTCGCTGGCCCTTGGGGATGAGCCGAGACAAGACTCATCATCGAAATGACACTAGGGCCCTCTTCTCGTGATCGCTAAACTGAACCGACCAGACTGTCGTGGTGATAAGGAGGAGGACCCCTATGGTGACAATCGAACAGCGGGCCGGGCTTTCGTTACCCCGCCTACGTAACTTTGACCGTGTCATAAAGGAAAAATATCTAGATCGGGGCTTCCTGCCAGGTACAATCTCCCAAGTATGGCGACGAGGCGAGATGGCCCACGCCAGTGTCCTGGGCTCGATGGATATCGCGCGCAATATCCCTATGCGGGACGACGCTATCTTTCGCATCTACTCAATGACCAAGGCAGTGACTGCCGTCGCCTTGCTGATGTTGGTCGAGGACGGCAAGATTGGGTTGCTCGACGAGGTTTCCATCCACATTCCGGTCTGGAAACATCTGGGAGTTTATGAGGCCGGGACACGTGGTGCCTTCCGGACCAAGGCGCCTAATCGGCCGATGAGAGTAATCGACCTCGCGGCTCACACGGCGGGCCTGACCTATCCCTGGATCCGCAGAACCAACGTCGATGCCGCCTATCGTGAACTCGGTCTCGACGATTTTGCATTCAAGGGTGGTCTTGAGGCGATGATTGAAGCCCTCTCGACGCTACCCGTCGAATATTCTCCCGGCGAAGCGTGGCTCTATTCTATATCGATCGACGTGCTCGGCTACCTTGTCCAAAAGCTATCAGGTCTGAGCTTCGGCGAGTTCCTATGCCAGAAATTGTTCGGTCCTTTGGGGATGATAGACACCGGCTTCTTCTGCCCCCCAGAAAAGCTCGATCGGCTCACGACCTGCTACGAGTCCAATCCCGACGGTTCGCTCAGGCTTCAAGACGACGCTACGCGCAGCAGCTTCGCTGCACCGCCAGCTCTTGAGTCGGGGGGCGGTGGGCTGGTATCGACCGCTGGCGATTACATGCGTTTCGCTCGAATGCTTCTCAACGGCGGCTCGCTGGACGGCGTCCAGATCCTCAGCCCCAAGAGCGTCGCCCTCTTCAGCCAGAATCTGCTGCCGGCGGGTCGAGACATGCACCAGATGAGCCAGCATCAGAGCGTGCACACTTCAGGTGGACCTCTTAGCGCACTTTACGCAGGCGTTGGGGCCTCCTTCGCCGGCGGGGTGACCGTCGACCTGACGGCAGCAGGCCTACCCGGCACCGTCGGCGAGTTCGGTTGGTATGGCGCGGCCGAGACCGCCTTCTTCGTCGATCCGAAGGAGGATCTGGCCTTCGTCTTCATGACCCAGACGAAGGGCATGAAGTTTAGCGGTGCATTGAGGCGAGACCTTCGGACGTTGGTCTATTCGAGTTTCCTTGAGGCCGAGGCTTAGCCCACCCGTTTGTCCTTCTTGCGAATTGTTTTTGCCCTCGGTGGAGCAAAGGCGCGACGAGTGGGTGTCGCCCCGAAATTGGCTTAACCGAGGATGCGACAAACCGCTTAACCTATCCTGTCGGAGCGATCTCTGCGGATCGTTTTGTTCCATTAGCGGAACGCATGCCCATGTATAGAGCGGCAAACGGGAGACCTAGAAGTATCTAGGGTAGCCCAAAAAGCTCGACGGCTACCAGAAGTTATCAGCAGTCGCGGTAGCGCGAGCTACCGCGACTGTGTAGGAATGCGACAGTCGGCCACGATGTGGCCTAGACTGGGTGCCTGGAATGTCGCTCCAGATCGATGGGATCGCCGCATGCTAGAGCATAGGATGAGCGTCGTATCGGCCGAGCGCCACCTGATTGGAGAGTGCCCGACCTGGGATGCGCCGAACGGGCGCCTATTGTGGTGTTCGATCTCCGACGGCGAGATACACGCATTTACGGTCGCCACGGGCGCCAGGGAGAAGTGGGGCTTTCCGGGAGAGCGTGTCGGTTCATTTGGGCTGTGCCAGAGCGGACGACTGATAGTCGCCCTCACATCGAGCATTGAGCTGTTCGAACCGAACTCCGGCGAGCGGCGGGTGCTGGCTCGCGTCACGCATCCGCGCACGCAGATGCGCCTCAACGACGGCAAAGTGGGACCTGACTGTGCTTTTTTTGTCGGTAGTATGGACGATCGAGCCGTCAAGGAACCGGTTGGCAGCCTTTACCGCATTGCCGCCGATGGATCGGTGCGGGTGCTGACCAGCGGCCTCAAGATATCGAATGGCCTCGCGTGGAGTCCTGACGGCCGCACCATGTACCACTCGGATTCGCGCGGACCGTGGATCGACGCCTGGGCTTTCGATGCGGCGACCGGGGCGGCCTCAACCCGCCGTCGCTTTGCGACGCTGACGACCGAGCTCGGGCGGCCCGACGGCGCAGCATGCGACGTCGACGGCTTCCTGTGGTCAGCCGGCACCTCCGCAGGCGTCGTGAACCGCTTCTCGCCGGACGGCAGGCTGCTCGATCGCGTTGTTATGCCTAATTTCCGGCCAACAATGCCATGCTTTGGGGCCTCCGACATGAAGACTGTGTATGTCACCAGCCTCAGCGAAAACGTGACCTCAGAGCAACTTGCCGCCAACCCCTTGGTCGGATCGACAATGAGCTTTCAGAGCGGAATCGCCGGGGCCCCGGTGGCCCGTTTCCAAGGATAAGTGCCAACGCTACCTTGAGGGACCCCATGGACCTGCCTATCAATCGATTGAAGCAAGCGTTGGGCGAGCGGCGTCCCCAGGTCGGCTGCTGGCTGACGCTCGAGAGCACAATGGCCACCGAGATCGCTTCGGGGGCCGGCTTTGACTGGCTACTGCTGGACATGGAACATACTGGGGTAACCTTAGCCCAGGTCGGCCAGCACTTGTTGGCCGCACGCAGCGGCGACGCCGAGTTGGCGGTTCGCATTCCAAGCCACGACCCGGCGCTGACCAAGAACCTACTGGACTGCGGCGTGCGTACGCTGATGTACCCCTACGTGCAGAACGCGAGCGAAGCGCGCCGGATCGTCGCCATGACTCGCTATCCGCCCGATGGTATCCGCGGGGTAGCCGGGTGGAATCGCGGCAACGGCTACCAGCGCATTGGCGACTACGGTACCCGGTACAAAGAGGCGCTGTGCGTCATCGCCCAGGTGGAGTCGCCCGAAGCTCTCTTAGCCATTCCCGACATGGCGGGGATTGACGGTCTCGATGCGATCTTCGTGGGTCCCAATGACCTAGCTGCCAATATGGGACTCTACGGACAACCTGGCGCCGTCGTAGTCAAGGCCGCGATTGCGGAGGCGCTCCCCAAGATCAAGGCCACGGGCAAAGCTGCCGGTATCCTCAACTTCAATCCGCCAGACGCCAAAGCACATTTCGAGGCTGGGTTCGATTTCGTCGCTGTGGGCTCTGACGCCTCAATGCTGATCCGGCGCTCGGACGAACTGCGCGCCCTGTTCGCCAGTTAGAGCACCAATTTACTGAGGGACAAGCAATGGGCGTGCGGCGCAAGACCGTTTCGGAGCTGAGGAGTAGGAAGTGGCTCGGGGCGCCGGGGGCCGCGGGACTGCACAAGGAACGACGCATTCGACAAGGTGGCTTTACCGTCGAGGATTACAAGGACAAGCCCGTTATCGCGATACTCTCGACCTGGTCGGACTTCAACACATGCCACGCGCACTTCCCGCAGCGTATCGAGGAGGTGAAGCGGGGAATCTGGCAGGCCGGCGGTTTTCCAGCGGTGGTTCCAGTTCACAGCGTGAGCGAGAGCTTCCTGCGCCCAACGAGCATGATGTACCGCAACTTCCTCGCGATGGAGGTCGAGGAGGCGATCCGAGCGCATCCCGTGGACGGGGCGGTCCTCCTGGGTGGATGCGACAAGACCACGCCAGGCCTGATCATGGGCGCCGCCTCGGCCGACGTGCCTTCGATCTTCGTACCCGCAGGCGCGATGTCGAGCGGCCATTGGCGCGGCCATACACTTGGTACCGGCACGAGTACCTGGGTAGCGGAGGCAGATTATCGTTCGGGCAAGCTAAACGAAGCGGAGTGGCAGGAGTTGGGGCATGCCTCCGTGCGCTCCCCCGGCACCTGCAATACCATGGGCACGGCTTCGACCATGATGTCGCTCGTCGACGTGCTCGGGCTTTGCTTGCCGGGAGCCAGTTCGATCCCTGCGGTCGATTCCGAGCACGCGCGCATGGCCTCTGACTCCGGTCGGCGGATCGTAGAAATGGTTTGGGAGGACCTGAAGCCCAGCGACATCGTCAGTAAGGCGTCGCTGAACAATGCAGTGATCGCTGACATGGCGCTCTCGGGTTCGACCAATTCGCTGATTCACATGATCGCAATGGCGGGGCGATTGGGTCTCGAGTTAAGCCTTGAAGACTTCTCGGCCGCAAGTGAGTCAGTGCCGGTGATCTGCAACCTGATGCCGGCCGGTCAATACCTGATGGAGGATCTTCATTTCGCCGGCGGCCTTCGCGCCTTGCTCGGCGTTATCAAAGCTTGGCTCGACCTTTCCGCCATGACGTGCACAGGACAGAGCCTAGGCGAGGAGATCGAAGGCGCAAAGGTGTGGGACGATGATGTGATCCGATCGCTGGAGGACCCACTCTATCCGAGCGGGGCGTTGGTCGTTCTCAAGGGTTCGCTTAGTCCACGGGGTAGCGTCCTGAAGCGGTCAGCGGCCACCCCAGCGCTGCTGCAGCACACCGGGGCGGCGGTGGTGTTTGCCAACCATGCAGACATGAAGGCCCGAATTGACGATCCTGCACTCGAGGTCACTGCCGAGAGCGTTCTGGTGCTTCAGGATGCAGGTCCGATCGGCGCGCCGGGAATGCAGGAGTGGGGCATGCTTCCCATTCCCAAGAAACTGTTGGCACAGGGCGTGCGCGATATGGTTCGGGTCTCGGATGCTCGCATGTCCGGAACGAGTTTCGGGACATGCGTGCTCCACGTCTGTCCCGAATCCCGGACCGGTGGTCCGTTGAGTCTGGTGTCGAACGGCGACCCAATTCGGCTTGATGTCGCCAATCGCCGCCTCGACCTGCTCGTCGAGGAGGGTGAGCTATCGCGGCGCCGGGCCGCATGGGTCGCTCCCCCGCCTCACTACGCCCGAGGATACGGCGAACTTTTCACCCGGCATGTACTGCAGGCCGACCTGGGATGCGACTTCGATTTTCTTGCACGACCCGGCACTACACCGGATCCGGAAGTATATTGATCTCTGCGGATCGCATGCGTCTTGCGGGGCCGCCGTGTCCAAGTATTGCGTTGAGTCACCGCGGCTTAGTGATCTTGAACAAAGTGCTCTTGAACGCCCCAGCAGAGCTTGACGCTGCGCATGAAGATGCGCCCACAAGAGTTCTCGAGACGCCTCGTCATCCATTCCAAAGTCATTGATAATCTTTTTGAGCAGTGGTCGATTTATGTCGTCGACCGGCATGGGAATGGTGGTGATGACGTCGCCCGTCCTCGGATCGGAACAATTTCAAGCGCTACCTTTTTCGTGGACTGCGATTAGCCTGTGTCGTTCAAGAGCCTCGGCGGCCTTTTTTGGCCGTGCGGACGACAGGCGAGCTCTCATATAGTCCCGGCAATCCGAGAAGATCGGGGGCAGGCTTGTCACCTTTGACTGGGAATCGCGCGTCCTCCAAGGCATTGAGATCAACCCTCCCGAATTGGGCCGGCGCGACTCGGCGCCTACCGATAGGTGCGTCCGCCGTTTACCGCGAAATTCTGGCCTGTCGTGTAACTCGCAGCATCGGAAGCGAGGAAAACCACCATGGCAGCGACGTCGGCCGGTAGACCCATCCTAGCGAGTGGCACACGCGTCAGGTGACTAGCCAACTCGATCGGATCGACGCCCGCATGCCGCTCGACCGGTGTCCAGCCCGGCGACACCATGTTCACGGTGATCCCCTCGGGCCCGAGTTCCGATGCCCAGGAGCGCGTCAAGCCAAGCATGGCAGCCTTGGCGGCAACGTAGTGACCGTCCATTGGGCTGCCAACATCGATGACCTCACTGCCAATATTGATCACGCGTCCGGACTTGCGCGTTCGCCAGTTCGGCAAGACCGCCTGGAGCAGCAGCAAGGGAGCCTGCACGAAGAACCCCAGATGGCGTTCGTAAAGGTCCCAGGTCTGCTCCATGATCGGCACAGCGCCTTGCGGGCCGGTCGCGTTGTTGACGAGCAGGTCGATCGGTCCAAGCTGCGCGACGATGGCGGCGATACCTGGCCCGATTGCCTTGGGATCGGTGACATCGAACTTCACCTGGGCTGCCTTGCCACCCACGGTGGTGATCGTCTCGACCGTGTGCATCGCGCCGACGTCATCGTGGGCGTAGTTGACCGCGATCACCCAGCCGGATCGGGCGAGTTCGACCGCGATCGCAGCGCCAAGGCCGCGCGACGCGCCCGTAACTAACGCGACTCTCATCTCGTGCTGCCTCGTTGCTTCAGCCTATGCGAGTCACTATTTCCGGGGACCAGCGTAAGCGGCCAGACCATCGATGTCGGCCAATCCTTGTACTTGTCGCCATAGATCGGCATCCGAGACAGCAGCATCTCGCCCAAAGCGATCCCGAGGTCCCGGAGCGACGTTCTGAAGCTCGTCAACGACGGCACAAGGTGACGTGTCTGGGGGCTCTCGCGAAAGCCGATGACGGCCATGTCACGACCGGGCTTCACTCCTGCCTGATTGAGCCTTCGATAAAGCCCGCCCGCCGGTAGCTCGTAACTGAGGACAACTGCGCTGGGCCGCGGAGCCAACGACAGAAGCCGAGTGCCAAGCTCATAGCCACCTTGCTCGCTCGACTCGGTACGAACGGCAAGGGCGGAGCGGTAGCGAATCTTATGGGCCGCCAATCCGGCCTTGTATCCGGCTAGAAATAGATTGCCCAGATTGAGGTCGTTGGCGGGCAACGCAACGGCGATGTCGCGGTGTCCGCGCTCGACGAGGCGATCGACCGACAATCGCGCGACACCTTCGAAGTCCAACTCGATCCAGGGGTGGTCAATGGAGTCGGATCGACCAAGCGAAACGAAGGGGATTTTGGCACGCGACAGCATCGTCACACGCGGATCGTCACGGCGCGTCGCAGAGATGATCAGGGCGTCAACGAGACCACGCGCCACCATCCTGCCAAGGTATTCCACCGGGTCTTCGTCACTGGCGCAAGGCAGCACGATGAGATCGAGATGATGTCGGCGAAAGACCGACTGAACGCCGTCGAAGACCGCCATGAAGAAGTTATCGCTGTCAGTGGCGGCTGCCTGGTTCGACTCGATCATGAAGCCAACTGTCGCCGTGGTTCCTTGCCGAAGGCTACGCCCTGATTGATTGGCCACGTAGCCAAGTTCAGCGGCTGCTTCTAGAACGCGCTTCTTAGTCTCGGGATTGATATCAAACCGATTGTTAAGAGCCTTGGAGACCGTCCCGATCGAGATATCGAGGTGACGCGCCAGCGCTCTGATGCCCTTCACCATTCGACTTCCTGCTTGCCCAATTCGCGACCCTCTTGACATGAACCGACCCGAATATATAGCCTTCGAAAACGTTTTCGAGATAAATCCGCCAAGCGGGTTTGTCGAGGAAGCCAAGGGAGTTCCACGCACGAGACGGAGGCCTTTCGGGCTGCCGGCGGAGCTATGTGCCGACGCTACGGCAAGCTCAGCTCGTGCGGAAACTAAGGCCACGCCGGCGGTGCCGGACAGGCAGATCGAAATCGAAATCAATGCGGGAAACCGCGCCACCAGGAGGGGACTATGACAAGAGACATTCTGAACCGGGGAAGCCTGTTAACTCCAAGCCGCCGGGCCGTGCTGAAAGGGCTCGCCGCTTCTGCCTTGATCGCTCCGGCTATGGGAACTTTCGCGGCAACGCCGCCCACCGGAAAGCTGACCATCACCGTACTCGACTTCCTCGAGAAGCCGCTGCAGCCGGTGTTCGAGGCTTACAAGAAAGCCCGCCCGGGCGTTGAGATCGCCTACGAGGTCATCCCGTCCGATGATACCAAGCTCATCCCGCTGATGCTGTCGCGGGCGCTCGCCAACAAACTGCCCGACGTGACTTTCCTGTTTGACGAGCTGGCGGCTTTGTTTGCGGACGCCAATGTCACGGCCGACCTTCGCCCATATTTCAGCTTCGGCGGCCCGGTCACCGAAAAGTACTTCGCCAAGCCGTTCCTCGACCAGTATCTAATCACCACTGGCGACAAGAAGGGCGGCATATATGGCCTGCCCTACGGCGCCGACACCGTCGTGCAGTTCTACAACAAGAAGCATTTCGACGCCGCGAAGCTGCCGTACCCGACCGGTGACTGGACGTTCGAAGACCAAGTTGCAACCGCGGAAAAGTTGACGCAACGCGACGGCGACAAGGTCACGCGTTACGGGCTCGGCATCCAGGTTGAGTGGCAGGCGACCTACGTGCCGGGGATCGAGGCGTGGGGCGGGAAGATCCAGCGCGACGATGGTACGATCGACTTAACCAGCGATGCGGCGCTCAAGACCTTCACGATGTATTGGGATCAGGTCAAGAAGGGCACGTTTGCGAGCTATACGCAGACGGATTCCGTGGGCGGCGTGTGGAATGCTTTCACCTCTGGCCTGGCGTCGATGATGCAGTCGGTTCGCGCCCTTGTGCCGACCGTCCGCGACCAGTTGAAGGATGATTGGGACGTATGCTTCGTTCCGACCATCAATGGCGTCCGCAAGACCGGGATGGGTTCGGTTGCGATGGATGCGACTCCCGAGGGCGTCGCCAACAACCCAGCGCTAACCTACGATTTCATCACCTGGTTCTATTCAGGCGATGGGGCGATGGGCATCCTTGCTTCGACCTATGCGATCGTGCCGCCTGTCGAGAGCCTCTACACCAGTCCGGTTTGGCGCAACCTCCCGGGACCGCCGAGCAATGAATCGGTCTTCTCGGACTCGATCCAGTTCGGCGCGATCAATCCGAACACAATCCCGCACGCAGTTCAGTCGGTGATCAACAAATCGCTTCGTGACGCGGGCGACGCCGTCGTGCTCAACGGCGCCGATCCCGCGGACTCGTTGAAAACAGCGGAAGCGACGGTGAACGCTGCGATGGCAGACGCCCTCGCCAATAAGGGCTAATTCTGCCGTTGGTTTTTCCTTCTCCGGCAGGATGGGTGCCGGCTGATCGTCAGGTCGGCCGGCACCACCGTAGTTTTAGGGCAGATAAATGGC
>Ga0265318_10001765_pt1 | contig 12306 bp, 9 predicted proteins | sample 4821metaG_FD_192431 | JGI IMG/M metagenome (GOLD analysis project Ga0265318, IMG submission 192431) | Rhizosphere microbial communities from Carex aquatilis grown in University of Washington, Seatle, WA, United States - 4-8-21 metaG | ecosystem: Host-associated > Plants > Roots > Rhizosphere >... | reverse complement strand
AGGCTTTTGGTAATGCCATCGAGGAACATGAGATGTTTGCGTTCGTCGGGGGTGAACAGGCGCAGGAATGCGTTCAGGTCCATCGGCCCTTCATCGGTCACATAATGGTACATCCAGTCGAAGAGCACAAAGGGGATGCCCGCTTCCAGCGCGGTCCGGGCGAATGCTACCTGGCGCTCGGGAGTGGTGGTAAGACCAGTGGGATTATCGGGATTGGTAATAATGAGACCGGCGATCTTGCGACCTGATTTGGCGGCGAACTCCACGCTGCCGCGGATACCGTCCTCGGAATAAGCCCAACCGTTAGCCGGGTCACCGGGCGACCAAAGCACATTGGCGCCAATGCCATAGGGCCCCCAATTGTAGGAGATCCACGGCACGCGTGAAACCGCGATGGCGTCTCCTTCGCGCCCGTGACCCAGGCTCAACATGGCCTGATAGGCCTTGACTAGCGCATCGCGCCCACCGCACGAGCCGAGCACATTGTTCGGACCGAAACCCAGGGAGGGATCGAGCTTCCAATATTTCTCGATCACCACCTTGCGATAAGCATCCGTGCCAAAGGGCATATCGTAGGCGGTGCCATGCTCGATCTGCATTTGCGCGGCGCGCTCCAGGAGGGCGCGCGGTACGCCGGGTAATGATGCGCCGCCGTCACCCTGCGAGGCATCGAAGACGGGCGAGCCGGGATTCTTTTCAAGGTAGACCTTGAGCGATTTATTAATGAGGAACATGCGTGAAGGCGGGATGGCCATCATATCCTTCAAATAATTGCTGACCGGGACGAGGTTCTCTTCCGGCACGGCATAGACCGGAGTGGTGTTGGAAATGTCCATGATTGTTCTCCTGAAAAAAAGTTTAAGAAAAACGCCCCGTTCGTGATGGGGCGTTTTTGCTGCTATCTTTTTGCGAAACCACTGGAGACTACTTCCACTGGCCGCCATCCCAAGACGAAAAGGAGCGGATATGTCTGGTATTAGTATCAGTCGAAGTGAAATTAATCGTGGTTTGCATATTGTCGTTCAATATATCATCGTAAGAGGACACTGTCAAGTTCGCGATTGTCCATTATTATCAAAAGGATATTTTGTAATTATTCTTTCAATCAACTACCCGGTCGCCAGCGCATACTCCAAAATTTCAACGATCCTCAATGACTAAAAAATGCTCTGTTGTATATGGAACGTTTGACAAATGGCTCGGACTTCTGTGGCACTTAATCCCTCGCCGACCTCTCCAATCGAGAGATTGAGAAATTCATATTTTGCCGCTGTCTCGGCATATTCAACCAGGTCGGCAGCATGTTTGACCGAAGTATCCGAGCGTGCCATCACTCCGTGTTTAGCCCACATGACAATACGGTGGGTACGCAGAGCTTGTACGTTGCCCTTCATCAATTCCGCTGAGCTTGGGACATGGAAAGGAATAAAACCGATGCCTTCTGGTAAATTGATTATGGTTTCAGGCTGCCAGCGCAGCAAATGTGAATTTAGATATGTCTCATCCTGATAGCGCGCGACATGGCTCAAGTAGGTTAAATTCAACGGTTGTGCATGGACGATGGCGTGGAAGTTTGTCTTGCTGGCGAGAATCTGGTCGTAATGCACGGCAAGATGCGAGTTGAATTCGCTGGTAACACGCTGGAATAAACAATCGTAAGAAGTATAAATTTTTCCTTTAGAGCCATCTGCGCTGACTACAATGCAGGCAACGTTAGAAGTTGGGTTGTCAATAATTTCTCGCAGACGCCGCCCGGAGCCACTGACGAGAAAGGTCGCGCCTGCCAGTTCGGGAACAGACTGGGGAAGCTCAAACTCGCTGATCGAAGGGAAAAGAGTGCGCGGCTCAATCGGCCAGCGCAGGCAGACCGAAATATTTCCTGCCGCCCCTTCACTGGCACCTATTTCGGAGAGACGTCTTCCGGCCTCGCCCATCATTTTGAGACAATCGTCGAGTTCAGGATAGGGAGCTTTCAACATAGTTTCACCTTTTTACAAATTTAAAAACCTTTCATAAGATTCGTTCCATTCCCGCTGATCGCAAGGGTGGTAACGTTTCATTCCTCCGGCGTTGGCAACGATTTGCCGCCCCTCCGTCAGATCTCTGATTTCTCTTAAAGTAATCAGCTGAACGAGTGCATTCCCCAGAACAGTCGCTTCAACGGGCCCGGCTACGACCGGCAGGTCGGTCGCGTTGGCGGTAAATTGGTTTAGTAAATTGTTTCGGCTGCCGCCGCCTATGATATGGATTGTTTCGATTTTCGTCCCGGTCAAAGAAGCCAGTTCGTCAAAAACCTGCCGATATTTGAGGGCCAGGCTTTCCAATACCGAACGGACAATTGCACCTTTCGTTTCCGGGACAGGTTGTCCGTGAATTTGACACCATGTACGGATACGTTCAACATGGTTGCCCGGCGTCAAAAAAACCGGATCATCAGGATCCATTAATGTCTGGAACGGTTCGGCAGCCTGCGCCATTCCAGTCAACTCGTCATAACTAAACGACTCACCCTGCAGTTTCCAGGTGGCACGGCATTGTTGAATAATCCATAATCCTGTAATGTTCTTGAGCAGGCGGTATGTTCCATAAACTCCGCCTTCATTGGTTACATTGGCTTTCAGCGCATCTTGGTTAATGATAGCGGCTTCGACTTCGAGACCAGCCAGACTCCAGGTACCGCTGCTGATATAACCGAAGTGTTTTTCTTGAGCCGGGACAGCCGCCACCGCGCTGCCGGTATCATGGCAAGCTGGCGCAATGACCGGAATCCCGCGAAATTCCCCCAGCCTTGTTCCGGGAGGCACGAGTTCGGAAAAAATATGAGTTGGGATTCCCATCTTATCCAGCATTTCAATTGCCCATTCCCCTGTGGATGCGCTAAGCATCTGTGTCGTAGAGCCAATACTAAACTCATTGGTTTTCACCCCAGTCAACAAGTAATTAAAAAAATCAGGGATGGTCAGAAATGTACAAGCTGCCTTTATTTGAGGGGAATGGCTTTCGACCAGACTCATAAGCTGATAGAGGGTATTGATCTGGCTGAACTGAATACCCGTCACTTTAAAAATTTCAGGCTTTGACACATGCTCAAACGCCCGTTCCATGACTCCATCAGTACGGGAATCGCGATAATGAACCGGGTTGCCGAGCATTTTTCCCTGAGAATCAAGCAGGGCAAAATCGACACCCCACGTATCCACACCCAGGCTGGAGGGATGGAAAGCCAAGCCCTTGTCAATCCCTATTTGAATTTCCCGCCATAAACCGATAACGTCCCAATATAGCGTGCCCCGAACATTAACCGGGCCGTTCGCAAAGCGATGTAATTCATCAGCTTGCAGCGACTCTCCGTCGAAATGCACCGCTATAACACGGCCCGATTCGGCTCCCATATCGATGGCCAGGGTAATCAAATCTTTCCTCATTTTGTGTAAATCCTGTAATACGCCGTGGCAACCTTATTATTTATCTCACGTTACATTGTCAAATGTCTTTTGATGATTATCGCCCGGAATATATCGAAGGGTCTCTGCGGCAAATGTGAAGATTATTCCTTACATTCAGAAATACATTACATAAGGCGAGATAATTAATATTTACCGTATAAGGGGCCAAAGTTTGCGCAGGCGCGGAAATCGGCTCCTTGTACATCCATCGCGCCAAAAGCGCTCCAGGCGCTTGGCCGGAATATTTCCGCATCCGGAATGTTATGCATAGTCACCGGTATATGCAGCATCGATGCCAATGTGATCAAGTTTGCGGCGATATGACCAAAACTGATCGCGCCATGATTCGCGCCCCAGGTTGCCATGACGGAATAGACATCTTGGAATGGACCACTGCCCGTGAGCCGGGGCGCAAACCAGTGTGTTGGCCAGGTGGGATTGGTGCGCTCGTTGATATGTTGGCTTACTTTCTCAGGTAGGTCGACAGTCCAGCCTTCGACGACCTGTAGAACAGGGCCAAGACCTTTCACCAGATTGATCCGATACATCGTGACGGGCATACCGCCGCGGGTGAGAAAGGTCGAAGAGAATCCTCCTCCGCGAAAATATTCCGTCATGGCTGGGTACCATGTGGTCGATTTCAAACACTTCTCCACTTCGTCCTGGGTGATCTCCCAAAAAGGTTTCATTACAGGCTGACCATCACGTTCCTGTTGCCCAGTGCCATCCAGCGGGGCTGCGCCGGAATTAATTAAATGGATAATGCCATTTTCCGCCCGGTTGGTGAGTTTGATACCGGTCACCCTTTCCACAGCTTCGGGACTCCAGTATGTGCGCACATCAGCAAAAATCTGCGGAGTACCTGTGAGCAAGTGTCCGAACAGCATGGAAATACCGTTTAGGCTGTCATTTTCAGTTGCAAAAACAAAGGCTTCGCGAAGGCCATTCCAATCGAAGGATGAATTAAGGATCGCTTCCATAAAATCGCCATTGGGGAAATGATCGGTCCACTGACGCTGGCCTTGAAAACCACCCACAATGGCGTTGTGTCCAAGTGCTTCCTCCGCAAAACCCAGGTCACCCAAGCGAGGGTTTCCTATCATCAGGTCCCGGGTAATGATGGCCATCTTGACCACCGTCTCCCAATCCATATTTTTTTGCGTCCGGCTGCGCTGTTTATCCGGAGGGTTAAATTCCCTGCCTTCCTTGCAGTTGGCTTTGGTCCAGACTAATGCTTTCGTAAATTCATCAGGGTCGTAAATTCCTTCCTCGATCCGGCGGGTAATTTCACTCATGTCGATGGTTTCAACCCGCATGCCCAGGTAGCTTTCAAAAAAAGACTGGTCAACAATCGAACCTGCGATCCCCATGGAAGTGCCGCCGATCGACAAATAAGACTGGCCGCGCATCCTGGCTACTGTCAAACCGCTCCGAGCAAAGCGCAGCAGTTTTTCCTGCACGTCCTCTGGAATATTTTGATCGCCCGCATCCTTTACATCATGTCCATAAATGCCGAATGCGGGTAATCCCTTTTGATTGTGGGCCGCCAATACCGCTGCAAGATAGACTGCCCCGGGACGTTCCGTGCCATTAAATCCCCATATAGCTTTGGGAATAAAAGGATCCATATCCATTGTTTCTGAACCATAGCACCAGCAGGGTGTTACGGTTAGGGATACCCCCACCCCGGCACGACTGAATTTTTGAGCTGTCTGTGCCGCCTCGGCCACGCCGCCTATGCACGTATCGGCCACCACACACTCGACGGCATTTCCATTTGGATGGCGTAGATTGGCGCTCAAAAACCCGGCCGCTAATTTTGCCAACCCCATGGTTGTATCTTCAAGGGATTCGCGGATCCCATTACGCCGGCCATCGATCGCCGGTCGTATTCCTATTTTAGGTAGATAAGTATTTTCATGGAGTCGAATAGTAGTCATGGGATTTCCCTTCAATCGATCTCACGCCGCGCCAGCACACGGACAGCGCTACGAATCGGTTTATCGGATACCAGGATCAGATATCCACCACCCCCTGCACCGGAAAGCTTCCAGCCCAGGGCGCACTCGCGGTATTCATTGATCAAAGCCGCCACGCGTTCGTTCATGATGTTGGGGAAAATAGCAACCTGTGCCTCGAAACATTCCCGCATGCTTCGGCCAAGAGAGACAATATCCTGGTCGAGGATCGCCTGCCAGTGAGCCTCGGTGGCATCCGCCAGGGCTTTTGAGCGGTCGCGATCAAAGACGGCATTCTCTAAAACATCGTAATTCTCAAAGCGCGGTCCGAGGGAAACGAGGTAGAGAGAGCTTTCCACAAAACGCAAAAGCGGTTCATCGACGCGATGTTCGATGCGCGAAGGCCAATAGGCGCCTTCGTAATAGGCATAGGCCAGGCCTGGGAACACCAGACCAATTGAATCCTGGGAACCTGAAATAAGCTCAGTACCGGGAGGGTTATCATAACAAAAGAGTATTTTGGCGATCTTTTCATAATCGCCCTGTGGAATTTTGGGCCCCCAGATCTCGCGAGCCCGGCGTCTGGTACTGGTTGCCATACCGCTGCGCTCGTTGAACTCCAGTGTGGGTTCCAAAGAGATGGTCACCACAGGGCCAGGATAATGTTTTGAAACGAAGGGCTGGTCGAGCCAGCCACCCGCCAGGTCTATTCGATAAGGTAAATAGTCGCGCTGGCGCAATTGAGTTGTGGAGCGCGCATCGATCCCGGGATGCGGTTTGCGTTCCAAAATTACATATTGAATTCCAAGCGAGCGGCACAGATCGCGCTTTTCAGATGTATGCCCGTCAGCGTTAACAATGAAATAGTCGGGCATTATTTCACGCAATTCGGCTTCGAAATCCAGGATCCCCGCCCCGTGAGAAATAAAGGCGTCTTTTACGAACGATACCGACTTAACCATGAACAGCCGTTCCTGCTCGCTGTTAACGGTCGATCGTCCCTTTAATTCATAAATCGTTTTATCAGAACCCAGTGCCACAACCAGGTCGCCATACTGCGCAGCTTCACGAAAAAATTCGATGTGCCCGCTATGGAGCATATCGAAGCTGCCGCTCACAAACGCTTTTGGACTCATAATATTTTATAGTTATCCTGAATGAAGTTTTAGAGACCGATCAGGTGGTTTTGTTATTTATAAAAGACATGCTCACTGCGCGACTACTTCTGCGCCCTGGCTGGCATGACAGACGTACACGCTGGGGGTCAAGCCGGTCCTGGCCTGGTATTCGGGTGCGACTGTTAAAGCAAAGTTCCCGGCTGTAGCAGCATCCACGAGCGCAACGGCACAACCGCCGAAGCCGCCGCCAGTCATACGCGCTCCGTAACAACCCGGCTGACCGCGAGCAATGGTTACCATGACGTTCAAGGCCTCGTTGGTGATCTCAAAATCATCGCGCATGCTCACGTGACTGGCATCCAATAATTGGCCCAGTTTAACAACGTTCCCAGCGCGCATGGCATCGATCGCGTCCAGCACGCGCTGGTCCTCGGTGACGATATGGCGGGCTCTACGATAAACCAACTCGTCCAGTCCTTTACCTTTCTCAGCTAATTCCTGCGGACTCACATCCCGAAGAGCCTTCACTCCAAAATAATGCGCGGCTGTCTGGCACTGCTGGAAGCGCTCGTTATAGCTGGAGTCGACATTGCTGTGCCGCGTGGCTGTATCGAGGACCACAACCGAAACGCCATCAGGCAGGGGTATGTTTTCGTAATACAGGGATCGGCAATCCAGGAACAGAGCATGACCGGCCTGGCAGGCAGCCGAAGCCATCTGGTCCATAATGCCGGTGCTAACGCCTACCCAGCTGTTCTCTGCCTTACGCCCAGCCTGAGCCATGCGGGCAGGGTCCCAGTCGAAACCGCAAATCTGTGCAAATGCCCGGGCAGTCGCCATTTCAATGGCAGCTGAAGACGATAGGCCTGCCCCAACCGGCACGTCACTGGACATCACACCTTCCCAGCCCTTTAAATCATATCCGGCTTCGCCCAAAGCCCAGGCGACACCCTTCAAATACTCAAGCCAGTCCCGGCCGCTTTTCTGCAGATCATCCAGGGAAAAATCGCCTGCAGTTTCCATCTCCAGGGAGGAAATCAGTACCCGACGGTCATTACGAGGACGTAGGGCGATCCAAACCGCCCGGTCAATCGCCATGGGAAGCACAAAGCCGTCATTGTAGTCGGTGTGTTCACCGATCAAATTCACCCGCCCCGGTGCACGTACGAGCACTTCAGCTGGTTTGCCAAACCGCTTGATAAATGCATCATAGACCATTTCACGCACGTTCATATTCCCTCCGAAAGCACTCTTACCAAGGTTGAAGCTTCATATATATGTCACCTTCCAACCCTCCTGGAAGTTGACAGCTTCATGGTTAAGTTTACCTTAATGTTGTCATGGGTAGTGGAGCGCGAGTAAACCGAAATCCTTTAAATGCGGACCCAATTGATAGAGGGTTGCCGGTAGGAATAACCCACTATTTTTCGATATGTCCAGCTGCCGTATTCGGCTCTAATTTGGCCAGAAGGGACACGGTCAACAATGGCCGTCGTCGATGTTTATATGGTCATTCGGGAAGTATGAATTTGGGAGCGCAATCTCTCAAAATCTTCAATATTGAATTGGCCGGCACCGATCATTAACGTGTTTGCAGTACCGGCTGCCACACCACAGATCAAGGCTTTTTCAAAGGTTAGCCCGGTCAGAACACCATGAGCGAGCCCCGCAAGCATGCAATCGCCAGATCCAACAGCACTTTTTGCATCGACGTTCGGGCTTTCCACAAGAAATACCTGCTTTTCTTTAACGGCAATCGCACCTTTGGCTCCCAAAGAGAGTACAACGTTCGTTTCATACCTTGATGCAATTTCGGCTGCTGCACGGGCAGAATCAAAAGCGCGGTCCGGACTGAGACCTAAAAGGGATTTGGCTTCTGTTTCGTTGGGCTTGACAAGAAAGGGTCCGGCTTCCAAACCTGCACGGAGGGCAGCGCCGCTACTATCGAGGAACGTCAGCACACCTTCCTTTTTGGCAATTTCAATCAGATCCGCATAGAAGTCAGGCGGCACAGCCGGCGGCAAGCTACCAGAGAGGGTCACGGCTTTATAATTTTTGATATTGGCCCTGATTTGATCGCGCAGCTGCTCTATTTTATCCAACGGAACAGGTTCCCCCACCTCATAGATCTCAGTCATTGTTTGTTTTTCATTATCCAAAATGGATGTGCAAGTTCTCGATTCGAAATCCGTATGGATAAAATCGGTTTGGATTCCTTCTGTATGCAATTCTTTTTCAATAAATTGCCCCGCAAAGCCTCCCACCCATCCGGATACAACGGGGACTTCATCCAATTTTTTTAGCGCCCTGGCGACATTACAGCCCTTCCCACCTGCCAGAGCGACCACCGCTTCAGGCCGATGGATGTGATTTATTTCAAAGGAGGATACGACAATTGTTTTGTCAATTGCAGCATTTAGGTTCAGACACAAGATCATGGCTTGTAAATACCCGCCTTACCCGATGCGCCGAAGAAACGGATCCGCTCACGCACTATTTCAGTCTGAGCCTTCCGCCCTTCCACCAAATATTTACGCGGATCGACAAGCTCGCCATCCTTATTGAGAACATTCCGGATCGCTCCGGTGAACGCCTGGGCTAATTGTGTGGCAACATTGATTTTACACAAGCCCATCGTTATTCCCTGCTTAATATCATTATCGGATACGCCCGACGATCCGTGCAGCACCAGAGGAATTGCCACCCGGTTGCGGATCGCTTTTAACCGATCCAAATCAAGGGATATTTGCTTCGTCTTAAGGCCATGCACAGAACCCAACGCCACGGCGAGAGTATCGATGCCTGTGGCATTTGCAAATTGTACCGCCTCCTCAGGCTGGGTAAGTGCGATGGCATCCTTGTCAAATTCTTTTCCATCGGGTTTAGGTACCTCACCGACTTCAGCCTCCATGCAAATTCCAACCGAATGTGCGGCCCCGCATAGCCGCTTCGTAATGGAAACATTCTCTTCAAACGTGAGACCATCACCATCAAACATTACCGAAGTGAAACCCAGAGCAATTGCTTGAAGCACTTCGCTTTCCGTGCCATGGTCAAGATGCAATGCGACCGGCACATTTACGTTCTCCGCTGCAATTCTACCGATGGCGGCAATATATTTAAGCCCTTGGATTTCACTCCCGCTTCCGATATAGGTCAGTGCCCGATGACTTACCTGCATTATGGCAGGAGCCTCTTCCGCCTGGGCAGCCAACACGATGGCCTGCATTTGTTCCATCGTATTCGCATTAAAGGCCCCAACCGCCCAACCATCCCTTTGGGCTTGAAGGATCCAGGGATATAAATTTTGAAGAGTCATACAGTTTCCTCGGGAAGAAGAACAATTTTCTGGTGGGCCAATTGATGCGCGCCGATCTGTTCGAAGACTTCCGGCGCTTTCGAAAGAGGATATCGATGAGATATGATGGTGTCAATATCCAATCCGCCGTTCAACAGAGCATCCACGGTTTCCGTCCATTCATGACCCGGGAAGGGTGCCGAGTAAGACATGAAACATCCGATCAAGCTGATCTCCCGACGCATCATATTTTCAATGAATGCCAATGGCAGGTTCTTGTCCAAGGGTTGATTCCCTGCCAGGACAACCTTACCGCGCGGGCGCGTAATCGACAGGGTCTGTTCCAACACCTGCGGAAGGCCGGTCGCTTCCAGCGTAAGGTCAACGCCATCGCCGACCAGCTTTCGAATCTCATCTTCCAAACCAACTTTAACGGGGTTAATGGTGACATGAGCACCCAGCCTGGATGCGATTTGCAGATTTTCCTCCAATACATCGGTCACAATGATCTTTTCGGCACCCAGGATGCGGAGCCACTGGACCAACATTAAGCCGATTGAACCTGCACCCAACACGATCGCTGTCTGACCTTTCTTAAAGCCGCCCAGATCCAACATGTGTCTGGCGACCGTGGAGGGTTCGATCATGGCTGCGCGCTCAAAAGGCAACTCCTCAGACACGATGAGAAGATTCCTTTCAGGCACTTCAACATAATCTGCAAAGCAGCCCGCTTGACGCGAACCAATGAACGAATAATTATGACATGCGGAATAGAATCCGCGCTGGCACTGCTCGCATTTAAAACACGGCACCAGGGGAATGACGGCCGCATGTTTACCAAGAAATTTTTTACTCACCCCTTCACCGACCTTGTCAATAATCCCGGCACTCTCATGCCCCAATATCAATGGATACATCCTGTGTCCATCAACATATCTTTTAATATCCGAACCACATATGGAAACCGCCTTTATTTTTAACCGTACGTGTCCGGGACCGGGCTCGGGGAGAGGAACATCTTTATAAGTAAGGACCCCTTTATTTTCAAGGATAGCTGCTTTCACGATTAATTCTCCAGTCTTTTATTATTTTAATGAGTTTCGCGTAATATTATCCAATTGTGCGAAATCGTCCATTGCCTTTCGTGATATGCTCCGATACACCTCAAACAATTCAAGATATAAAGCGTGGTTCCTGGCAGATGGCTCAAATACCTGACGCTTCGGAAGAAGTTCAGAAACACAATTGCCGATATCCCTGGATAATCCAATTCCGTTAGCGGTCAGTGCAAATAACCCAAGGCTATGCCCTCCCTCGCCTCCATCGGCGCGCCTGGCGATAATGAACGGCTTCCCGTAGATATCTGCCTTGATTTGACACCATACCGGGCTTTGAATGGCTCCCCCAGAACCCAAATATTCGTCGACCAACACCCCATGCTCTTCGGCGATCTGAAGGTTATCATAAACAGCAAAAACGCATCCTTCCATAATTGCCCGGAGGATGTCGGCACGAGTGGTGTTGTATGATAAACCAAAGAATATTCCCCGGGCGATACTGCTCCACAACGGGGTGCGTTCACCGGCCATATAGGGCAAAAATATCAAACCATTTGCGCCCGGCTTTGAATTCTCAACTTGTCTGCTAAAAAGTTCAAAGGGGTTCTGCCCGAGCAAACTGCCGGCAGTTACCTCCGGTTGGCCTAATTGATCCCGAAACCAACTGAGGGAGCCGCCTCCGACCGTGCCGGCCTGGAGTAAGTATTGGCCGGGAATTGCATGATGCGAAAAGATCAATCGCGGTTCGACCAAAACATGGTCCAGGCTGATCCCTACACCACCCGCCTGGCCACCCTGCTCGTTGGTTTGACCGGGCCTTATTACACCGGAGCCCAGTGCTCCAACGACTGCATCCAAAACACCGGCGATCACGGGGATGCCGGGCTTGAGCCCAGTTTGTGCCGCCGCCTTCTCGGTTACAGTTCCAACGATATCTGCGCTGCGAAATAATTTGGGCATTTTCTCGATCGGAATACCACACTTTTGAGCCGCAGCAGGATCCCATTTTTCATTTCTAATATCAAAGAAATGGTACCCATACGCCTGTGTGTAGTCACATACAAATTTGCCGGTAAAGCGGGATACGATGAAACCGGTGGCTTCCAGAAATTTATGGGCAGATTCAAATATCTCCAGATGGTTGTTCTTGAGCCAGATCAATTTTGGAGTTATATATGCGGCATCCAAGGGGTTTGCATTTAGATTAATTAAGCTTTCAGCAACCGGCAGGGATTTGAGCCAGCTTGTTTCTTTCTCCGCCCGGCGATCCAACCAGATCATAGCAGGAAAAAGAGGATCCCCGGCGCTGTCGACCGGGATCAATGTCCAGCCGACGCCATCAACGCCGATGCCGGCGATTGAATCCGCCGCGACCCCACTTTTCATCAGGACATTTTGAATCGTTGTGCACACCGCCCGCCACCAGGT